>Ga0224555_1000243_pt1 | contig 81382 bp, 76 predicted proteins | sample 714S23034metaG_FD_180687 | JGI IMG/M metagenome (GOLD analysis project Ga0224555, IMG submission 180687) | Peat soil microbial communities from Stordalen Mire, Sweden - 717 S2 30-34 | ecosystem: Environmental > Terrestrial > Soil > Wetlands > Peat | place: Sweden: Norrbotten County, Stordalen... | reverse complement strand
CAGCCGCCTGAGAGGGGCCAGCTTGCTCCGGGCTACGCCCTCCGCAAGCTGGCCCCTCTCAACCAACAAAAACAAGAACCAACTACCCTGAGGAATGGGATTCTACAGAAGATTTAGGACTTGACTCGGTATTGCGCTGATTTTGCTCTGAATTGGACGGCAGCTCCTGGCCCGCACTGCACAATCCTATCGATAGATTGATGGTCAATTTCGCTCATAATATGTGAATTCCTACAGCTCGAATCCGGCATCTGATGAGCATATTTGCACAGACCTCTCGACTTTTCTCTTGCTATTTTCAAAAAGTCGTACTGCGTCGGCATTCCACCCGAGCCGGCCAAATGACGAGTGTTGGACACCGTGCCAACACAGATGGACGAGAGGAAACAAATGCGTAATATCAGGCTTGGTTTCGTGTGCTTTCTGGCGACGCTGCTGATCGCTGTTGTGGCCGGTTGCGGCCAGGAAACGGTAACCATTCCCAGCGTGGTCTCGGTGACTCCCGCTCAGGGCGCTGCAGGTGTTGCCGTCAATACGGCAATTACCGCCACCTTCAGCGTGGCGATGAACCCGGCCTCTATTACCGCCGCATCCTTCACGGTCGCCGCCCCGAATGGCGTTGCCGTGGCTGGAGCCGTGGCGTATAGCGGTGTAATTGCGACATTTACGCCCGCAGCCGCCCTCGCATTCGACACGACCTACACGGCGACGATCACCACCGGGGCTGCGACCCCCGGCGGCGCTGCTCTGATGGGCAACTACGCATGGAGTTTTTCCACGGTTGCCCTGCCGCCTACGCCGCCTACGGTGACAGTGGTCCCTGCGAATGGCGCCACGGGTGTGCCCGTCAACCAGGTGCTCACCGCGACCTTCAGCGAGGCGATGGACTGCACGACGCTAAACTCGACTACCACCTTTACCCTCGCAATCGGCACGACTCCCGTAACCGGCGGCACAGTCAGTTGCTCGAGCAACGTCGCGACGTTTGCGCTTGCGGATGGCACTCTCGCGTACAACACCAAATATACGGCCACGATCAGCACTGGAGCTCAGAACCTGGCGGGCCAGGGGGTGGCCCTTACCGTGTGGAGCTTCACTACAATCACCCCCGTGCCAACGGTCATCAACACCGTGCCCACCGATTCGTCGCCGGGTGTGCCGGCAGTAGGTGTGGACCCCACCAAGGCCCTCACTGCAACATTTAACGAGGCAATGACCCCTGACACGATCAACTCGGCAACCTTCTTGCTGGTAGCGAAGACGAGCGGGACTGCCGTAAACGGAGTGGTAACCTATACCGGCGGCTCGACAAATACGGCAACGTTCGCGCCGATTGGCGGCCTCGCGTACAACACCCAATACACGGCCACAATCACAACCGGGGCTGAGGATCCGGCCCTCCAGACTCTGGCCAACCCCTACGTCTGGACCTTCACCACCGGCGCCCCAATTACCTCACCGCCGACGGTCACTTCAACCATCCCTGTAACCCCAAGCACAGTCGCCCCCATCGTTGCCGAGGACGAGGACGTTCCCCTCAATCAGGTCGTCAGCGCCACTTTCAGCGAGGCAATGGACCCGGCCACGATCATCGCGGCAAACTTTACGCTGACCGTAGAGGGCAGTACCACTGCCTTGCCCGGTTCCCTTTCTTACTCAGCGGTTGGAGATTCGCTGGTGTTCGTGCCGACAGCGCCTTTGCTGCCCGGCACCACGTACACAGCCACCATCACAACCGGGGTTATGGACTTGGCCGGCCAGCCGATGGCCAACCTCTACACCTGGAACTTTATGACCGGCGTGGCTGTGAACACCACCGCGCCGGAGCTGGTTTTGACGGTCCCGGCGAACAATGCCACCGGCGTGGCCGTCAATGCGGCGGTCAGCGCAACCTTCAGCGAGGCGATGAATCCACTGACCTTCACCTCGTCATCCTTCCAACTTTTTGCGGGTACGGATCTGACCGGAACTCAGGTAGATGGAACGTATCAGTATGATCCGACCACCTTCATTGCCACTTTCACGCCCACCAACCCGCTCGCTATCAGCTCCTTCTATACCGCAACGGTGACCAATGGAGCAACGAACTTGGCTGGCGTTGGGCTGGGGACCACTCCCACATCCCCTGCCACCAATCCCTGGACCTTTGAAACCGGTACGGCAGCGAATCAGGCGCCCGCGCTTGGGCCAGCCATAGCTCCGTTTGGTGGTTTTGCCGGCACCGCAGGGATGACCAATACGGGACCCCTCACGGTCATCCATGGAGATAGCGGGACCACGGCTACCGACTTTAGTGCGTATACCGGATTCCACGATAACAGCGTTATAAGTAGTACTGGCGTAGCGGAATGCACGTATACGGAAGTTCCGGGAGTCAATATAGGGCTGGTGACTGGAAAGATCTACTCACCTCTGGTTGTCCCGCCTGCGGGTGTGTGCCCCGGTGAAGGAACGCTTGCTACGGCCGCTATCGCGCTCGAAGCTTGGAATGAAGCTCTCGCCGCGTACAACACCCTTCAAGGCCTCCCCGTGACCGGCGTTCTGGCAGGGCAGATAGGCAACACAACCATTTACCCCGGCATCTACAAGAACTCAAGCTCGGTTGAGATAACGGGAGGGCCTGTTTACCTCGACGCCCAGGGCGATCCCAATGCGTACTGGGTCTTCCAGATCGGATCGACTCTAACCGTTGGCAATTCGGTAGCACCTTCAAGTGTGATCCTGCTCAACGGCGCCCAGGCCAAGAATGTCTACTGGGCGGTTGGGAGCGATGTCATAAACTTCGAACAGACGGGAGGCGGGATCTTCAACGGAACCGTTATCGCGTACGGGTCCGTAGGTATCGCGGTTTCGACTGTCGGAAATGATGCCCCCGCGCAGATAGTGACAGTCAACGGCAGGCTGATTAGTCTGAATGCGTCAACCACACTCGTAGACACCGTCATCAATGTGCCTGCCCCGTAAGAGCCCGGCTGAGACCGCCCTCCGGGGCGGTCTCAGCCGGTTTCAGGCAATGCGCTGTCTGGTATGTTTAATTCGCGTCGAGACAATTCGGCGCTAAGATTTTCGATGATCGCGACGCGCAGTTCGGGAGGCAACAATGAGATTGAGTGCAAGGATGATCGCCATAGCGGCGTTTGCTGTTTTCCTAATGCCAGTGTTCAACCTGCGCGCGCAAGTCGCGTCGGCGGCCACGCAGAATTCGGCCGGCGTGAACACGGACACTCCCAAGGCGGAATTGTTTGTGGGCTACTCGTATCTGCAAGCTGTGCCGAAACTGGCTGACGGAAACAGGCTGGTATGGCTCAATGGCGGCAGCGCGTCCGTCGCGTACAACCTGAACCGCCATTGGGGGATTGTTGGCGACGTTGGCGATTACACGAACTCGGAGATCCGCTTCCAGGGCGCATCCGGGGCTACGTTCAACGTGGACGACGCAGACGGGGGTGTCATCAGCTATCTCTTCGGTCCGCGCCTGTCCTTCCGGCACGACAGGGTCACTCCCTTTGTCCAGGCTCTATTTGGCGGCGCCCACGCCAGCGAGGTCACACTCTCCAATTGCGCGTTGAACTGCACGCTCCTCCCCACTCAGAACACGTTTGCCTGGACCGGCGGCGGCGGACTGGACGTCACGGTCCACCGCCATTTCGCCATTCGCATCATTCAAGCCGAGTACCTGATGACCAGGTTCCAGGATTACTCCAGCGGAACGACAGCGTCGCAGAACGACATGCGTCTTTCTGCCGGACTTGTCTTCCGCTTTGGTGGAAATCCCGCGCCTCTGCAGTTGATGCTGGCGTGCTCGGCCAGTCCGGCTGCGGTCTTTCCTGGCGAACCGGTCACGGTGACTGCGTCGGCCGGCAATCTGGATCCCAGGCTGAATGTGGTGTACGGCATAACGGGGCCTGGCTTGACGGCGAACAGCGCAACGGCCACAGTGGCCACTGCGGCGCTTGCGCCTGGCTCCTACACGGTGAATTGCTCCGTCAAGGAAGGCAGCGCCGGCAAGGAAGGTTTGAAGCCTTGGGAATACGCCACAGCGACGGCGGTCTTCTCGGTCAAAGCCTTTGAGCCGCCGACGATCAGTTGCTCGGCCAGCCCCAGCACCATCACATTGGGCGAGGAGAGTACGGTGACCGCCAGCGGCGTGAGTCCGCAGAATCGTCCCTTGACCTACAGCTACACGGCAGCGGCCGGCTCCATCAGCGGCAGCGGCTCGACCGCGGCCTTCTCCTCGACCGGTGCGCCGGCCGGCGTAGTGGCGATCACCTGCAATGTGACGGATGACAAGAACCAGGCGGCAACCGCCAACACCAGCGTCACCATCACGGCCCCCATTCCTCTGGAGGCGGCCCCCTCCCCGGAACAAGTCCAACTCGAGACTCGCCTGGCGCTGCACAGCATATTTTTCCAGACCGATGAGCCCACGATCCACAATCCCAATGGCGGTCTGATGGCCAGCCAGGAGGGAACTCTGGCTACCCTCGCGACGGACTTCAAGAGGTACCTGGAATTAAAACCGGATGCCTACCTTACCCTGACCGGACATGCGGATGTGCGCGGATCAGTCGAGTACAACCAGGCGCTTTCCGAACGCCGTGTCACTCGCACAAAACTCATGCTGGTTAAACAGGGTGTTCCCGAAGCCAACATTAAAACGCTCGGCCTTGGCAAGGGGGATGACCTCACCGACGCCCAGGTGGAAGAGGCGATCAAGCTGAATCCTGATTTGAGCGCCGCGGATCGGGAGAAATTACTCGGCAAACTGGGCGTCATTGTCCTGGCAAAAAACCGCCGTGTCGACGTTACCCTGAGCACCACGGGCCAACAATCGACGCGCTGGTATCCGTTCAACGCCGCCGATGCCCTGATTCTTCTCGACCCAAGGAATCTGACGTCCGGCCATAAGAATAAGAACGCGGCGCCCCAAAAGTAGCCACTTTAAACCGCCGCATGCCCCATCCTTGCCACATCTTTGTGGCAAGGGTGGGATCGCATGAATCTCCATCCTCCCGCCGGGAATCACCGCCTCTCCGCTTTCCGTAGTGCGCGGCTCATACAAAGGCCTGCCTGGTCAGCGACAAGGGCATCGATTCAACCCGCATCACCGTGTACACCGGCTCGGAGGATGGAAAGATCTTCGCCACCACTGGCGATGCTTACGTGGAATAAAGAAGGGGCGAAAGCGTCCGGTAAATCCTGCACCGCGGCGGGTGCCGTTAGGCCATCGCGTGCTGCGCGGTAGCTTCCTCGGCTTCCAGCTTGCTGCCCACATCGGCGGCGGCTTGCGCCAGCACGCGGTGGTGGATGGTGAAGAGGGCCAGCTCTAGGCGGTCGCTGACGCCGGTCTTGTCGTAGACCGAGCGCAGGTAGTTCTTGATGACCTGCTCGGTTGTCTTGAGGCGCAGCGCGATCTCGCGGTTCTTGCAGCCCTGCACGATGAGCGCGACAATGCGCATCTCCTTGGGGGTGAGCCGGTCGCGGACGCGCGTGCCCACCATGTCTTCCTCGGGCGAGTCGGGCACCATCATTTGCGGAGGCAGCCAGGTTTCGCCGCCGGCCACCGCGCGCACGCACTCCACCAGAGCCGGTCCGGTGACGCAGCGGAAAACCACGCCGCGATAGCCCTGCTGTATGTAGGCGCCGGCCGCGTCGTTGTTCTCGGCGATCACAATGCCGCGGCTGCCCACGCTCTCCAGCAGCGAGCGCAACCGGACCAGGTCCGGGTGCAGCGAGGCGGCAAAGAGCACGATGGAGCCGGGAAAGGTCGTAATGGCGTGATTCATGCGGTCAAGGTCAGTGCATTGAGCAATGATGCGCACGTCTTCGTCCATGGCCAGCACCTTGGCTGTGCCTGCCCGAAAAATCGCCTGTGAATCGGCCAGGATGATCTTGTTCATGAGATGCGCCTCGTCCGTTGCATAACCAGGGAGCCAAAGACAGCCCATACAGCCCGCAGTTCCAACTACGCAGAATGCGGCGGTTCGGGCTCAGGCAATGGCTTCTTCCCTTGGTTAGACTATCGGCTGATTCCTCCAAAACCCTTGAACTGTTTCAATCTGCAACACATCGCAGTGGAGAAATTACTTTGGTGACCGGTTCAACGAAAAATCTCGCCGCACTTTGGTAATTTTCCTATGAATCAGCTTACAGCCTGTTGAGGCAGTCGGTCACGAAAATTCTTTGCCGCGGCGGCGAGCGCTTTATACCGAAGGCGGGCAGACGGGCGAAAACCAGATCGCGTCCGCGCTGGGGAAGGGGCAAGCATATTCGCCATTTTAGGCATAGTCGTGGTGTTTGGGTCGATCCTCGCCGGATTCCTGATGGAAAAAGGCCAGATTATGGTGCTGCTCCAGCCGGCCAGCTGCTGATCATTGCCGGCGCGGCGAACGGGCACGCTGCCGGCGGCCAACCCGGCTTACTTCTTCCCCTTGCCTGTTGCGCGGCTGCCCAGAAGCCCTTCGAGCTCTTCCTTGAACTCGCGCACATCCTTGAAGTCGCGGTAGACCGAGGCGAAGCGGATGTAGGCCACGGTGTCCAGGCCCTTGAGCTGTTTCATGATCAGTTCGCCAACCTCGGCCGTAGTCCGTTCGCGCTCCGGGGCGTCCGTCAGAAAGGCCTCGGCGGCGTCCACAATGGCCTCCAGCTTGCTCGAAGGCACGGGGCGCTTCTCGCAGGCGCGCAGCAGGCCGCTCAAGACCTTCTGGCGGTCGAAGCGCTCGCGGCGGCCGTCCTTTTTGACCACCATGTAGGGAATTTCGTCGATCCGCTCATAGGTGGTGAAGCGGCGATTGCACCGCTCGCACTCCCGCCGCCGGCGAATCGAGTCGGCCTCTTTGCTCTCGCGCGAGTCCACCACCCGATCCTGCCCGAAACCGCAATAAGGACACTTCATCTTACGGCGATTCTAGCGCATGGAAGGGAATAAGGACTAGGGAATGAGGAAGGCTCCAGGGATTCCCTCATCGAGGGTGGCGAGAAGCGTGCCATTGGCGCTCGCCAGTTGCGCCAGGTGACCGTCCGTGGTCTGCTTTGGAGTTTTAACCCAACCGGGGAGAGCGGAGATGTCGTTGTCGTCCGATAGGAAGGCGAGCGGAAATGCTTTCCACGCCTTCACTTCCATCAACAGCGATCTCGCCTGTGCCACGTTCATGCCATAGGCACGAACATTCCCAAGCACTCGAACGAATCCAAGCTCAGTGATCGAACAGGTCAGGAAATGATCACCCATTCGGGATCGAATCCAGGCGCCGGTACGGTCATGAAAATCATGCTTCCTATAGCCGTAGGCGATGAGCGCGTTGACATCAAGGAGGTATCTCATGGGAAGTCAACAAGGAGTTCACGAACCATTTCGCTGGTAAGAATGGGTGCATCGGGACCCGCGTCAATGACCGGGAAGCCAGTAATCGGGTCTTCGATGATTCGAGCCGTAAAGTGTTTCCGCTCTGGGGCTGTCAGCACAATCCGATTCTTCTCGATGGCAATGTCGAGCGAATCGCCAGCGCGGATGCCGAGCCGCCGGCGAAGCGGTCCGGGGAGAACGATTTGGCCTTTCGTTGAAACCCTGGTCTGCATGGTAAGACAATCTTACCGCCAATCCAACCTGGCATCAAGTCGGCCTTGCCGGGGAGCAGCGAGGCGAGCATCGGCGCATTATCCCAAGAACGCCATGACCAGATGGTTGACCACGAAGGCCGCGCACCAGGCCATCGTCAGCATGTAGAGGAACTGCAAGGCCGGCCACTTCCAACTGTTGGTTTCGCGGCGGACGACGGCCATCGTCGAGGTGCACTGCATCGCGAAGGCGAAGAAGATCATCAGCGCCAGCGCGCCGCCCAGTGTCATGTCGTGGTGCAGCGCGGTTTGCAGGCTGAGCGCGTGTGTATCAGCTTCGGCGCCGTACAAAGTTCCCATGGTGCTGACCATCACCTCGCGGGCCAGCACGCTGGAGAGCAGCCCAATGCCGATCTTCCAGTTGAAGCCCAGCGGCGCAATGGCCGGCTCGATGAAGTGTCCCAGGCGGCCGATCAGGCTGTCGGCCAGCAATGGCGCGGAAAGGTTGCCGCCGGCGGAGTGAATCACCGGCAGGTGGGCCAGCACCCAGAGCGCCAGCGTGACGCAGAGAATGATGGTGCCGGCCTGGCGCAGGAAGACGCGCGCGCGGTCCATCAGGCGCAGGGCGAGCGAACGCAGCGTGGGCATCCGGTACTGCGGCAGTTCCAGGATGAACGGCGCATCGCTGGACTTGAGGATTGAGCTTTTGAGCAGCCACGCGGTGGTCATCGCGGCCACAAATCCGGCCAGGTAAAGGCCCAGCATGACCAGCGTTTGCAGGCCCAGAAAGCCGTGCAGGTAGGCAATGCGGGGCACGAAGGCGGCGATCAGCAGCATATAGACCGGCAGGCGGGCCGAGCAGGTCATGAAGGGCGCAACCAGAATCGTGGCCAGCCGGTCACGCTTGTTCTCGATGGTGCGCGTGGCCATGATCGCCGGAACGGCGCAGGCGTAGGCCGAGAGCAGGGGGATGAAAGCCTTGCCGTTGAGTCCAATCGACCGCATCACACGGTCGGCAATCAGCGCGGCGCGCGAAAGGTAGCCGGAGTCTTCCAGTATCCCGATGAAGAGAAACAGCAGCAGTATCTGCGGCAGAAAGACCAGCACCGAGGAGATGCCCTTCCATGCGCCGTCGAGCAGCAGCGACTGAAGCCAGCCGGCGGGAATCACCAGCTTCATCAGGCCGCCGACGCGGGCCAGAATCGCGCCAAAACCGTCGGAGAGCGGCTGGCCGATGGAAAAAACGACTTCAAAAACACCCACAACAACGACCAGAAAAAGCAGCGGTCCCCAGAAGCGGTGCAGCAAAACATTGTCGATCCGGCGCGTGCCCTCCACCGAGAGCGGAGCGCGGTAGCCGGTGCGTCGGCTCAGTTGCGCGGCCCAGGCGTGGGCGCTGGCGGCGTTGCCCAGCACCGGCAGCGAGAGCGGCTTGGCGCCTTTCCGATCACTCTGTTGATTCAAAAAAAGCGGAACGGCGTCCAGGCCGGTTCCTTTGACGGCGCTGATCTGAGCCACCGGAGCGCCCAGCTCGCGAGCCAGCCTGAGCGCGTCGATGTGGCCGCCGCGCGCCTCCATCAGGTCGCTCATGTTCAGCAGCACCAGCGTCGGCAGGCCCAGCGCCAGCACCGGCGCGGCCAGCATCAACTGGCGGGTCAGGTGCAGCGAATCCAGCACCAGCAGCACCGCGTCCGGCTTGGGCGTGCCGGCCATCTTGCCGCGCAGCACGTCGATGGAGACGCGGGCATCCTCGCTGTAAGGGTCGAGCGAGTAGATGCCGGGCAGGTCGATTAGAACAAGATCTTCGCGGCCCACGCCGGCCATCAGGCCCATGCGCTGTTCCACGGTTACGCCGGGAAAGTTGGCTACCTTCTGGCGCAGTCCGGTCAGCCGGTTGAAGAGCGTGGACTTGCCGGAGTTGGGCGGGCCTATCAGCACCACCGTCTTCAGCGCCCCAGCGAACGGCGGGGAAGTGGGGGCTTCGAAGGCGGGAGTCTCGCAGCAAGCGTTCATTGGGCGGCCTCGATCCTCTCCGGCAGGTACGCGTCTTCGTTGTCTTCCAGGTCTTCGGCTTCGGCGGCTCGCACGCGGATGGCCGCGGCGGTCTCGCGCCTCAGGGCGATCTCCATGCCATCCACGCCGTAGACAGTGGGGTCGCCGGCCGGCGCTCGCAGCAGTACCGTCACCAGCGCATCGGGAACAAAGCCCATGTGCATCAGGTGGTTCTGCACGGATTCTGGCAGGTCGAGGCCTACCAGCACCCCGCTCTCGCCCACATTCAATTCGCTCAACACGCTCAACCGACGGACTCCGATGGGCCGCGGCAATGGCCGGACCTTTGAATTACGACCAGAATAGTCGGATTTCAGTATACGACCATTCCTACCCAATTCGCAAATGCTGGATTCCCCTCTTTACCCTGCGCAATCCCATTCCAAACCACGCCGAAACTCTCTGCACTCTTCATCGGAACGCCGGGCTTGTTTCATCAGCGCAAAGAGATTTGCGCCGTCTCATGACCTTAGTCAGTATCGGCAATCGGAATGCAAGAGTTAAGGCTCAAGTCACGCCGGTTTTTTGCCGATAGAGTTCATATCCCGCCGGAGTGGCGCGTCCAATCCCTGTGCCGGCCTTCAGGAGCAATCATCTTGGCTTCCTCTTCCATAGTTTATAGAGTCTATGCGCCGCCAACTTCGGCCGGCGGGTCAGCGCGGTTTCAGGCTCAGTTGCGGACCTGGCTGCCGGTGCTGGCCTGCATGATGGTCTTCGCCGTCGAGTCCACCTCCTATCTTGGAGCGGACCGCACCGACGCTCCGCTGCGCCGCGTGGCCGAGGCGCTCTTTGGCTACGACATCGGCGTGCACTGGAATCTGATCCACCTTCTGATCCGCAAATCCGGCCACTTCGCGGGCTATGGAATGTTTTCTCTGCTTTGTTTTCGCGGCTTTTGGAGGACATTTCGGAGCGCCGCGTCGCAGATGTTGCGGCAACTGCGAGCGCATGGGCTGGCTATTCTGGCCACATTCCTGGTGGCAGGCGCGGACGAGTTCCACCAGAGTTTCGTGCCCAACCGGTTTGGCTCCTTAAGCGATGTGCTGCTGGACACCTACGGAGCCGTGGCGCTCTGTTTTGTGCTCTTTCTGGCGATGCAGGCGGCGGAGCGGCGCAGGCGGGCGCGGGAACAGGCGGTCCGCAGCCCTGAACCGGCCTCGGTTGAAGCAGTCTCTTTAGGTTGAGTAATCCGCGTTGATGCTGACGTACTCGTGCGTCAGGTCAGTGGTCCAGAAGAGGCAGGAGCCGGCGCCCTGATGCAGCTCAATGGTGACCGAGAACTCCCGCTGCGCGATGTAGTCGTGCGCGGCGGCCTCGTCGAACTCTGGCGCGCGGCCGCCGTCGCGGCAGATGGCCAGTTCACCGAAGCGAATGTCGAAGCGATCCGGGTCGATCTGGGCGCCGGAGTAGCCGATGGCCGCCGCCAGCCGGCCCCAGTTGGGGTCGCCGCCCGCCCAGGCCGTCTTCACCAGCGGCGAGTGGGCGATGGCCTTGGCGACCTTGAGCGCGTCGCCGTCTGAGGCCGCTCCCTCGATGCGCAGCTCCACTACATGGGTAATGCCCTCGCCGTCGGCGACCACCTGGCGCGCCAGCGAGGCGCAGACCTGCGTCAGAGCGTCGGCGAAGGCGGCGTTTTCCGCGCCGACGACGGCTCCGCTGGCGCCCGAAGCCAGCAGCAGCACTGTGTCGTTGGTCGAGGTGTCGCCGTCCACCGAGATGCGGTTGAAGCTGACCTCGATGGCCGGTTGCAGGTAGCCGTCCAGAATCGCCGGCTCGACGGCCGCGTCGGTCAGGATGTAAACCAGCATGGTGGCGTGCGGAATCAACTGCGGGTGAATCATGCCAGCCCCCTTGCAGAAGGCGGCGATGCGAACTTCTTTCCCATCTACCTCCAGCCGTGCGAAGGCGGTCTTCTCTACGGTATCGGTAGTCATGATCGCCTGGGCGGCCTGCTGGAAGTGGTCGAAGTCAGCGCTCAGATGGGCGGCCAGGCCGGGCAGCGCGGCGATGATTTTTTCAGCCGGCAGAGGAACGCCGATGACGCCGGTCGAGGAGGGGAAAACCTCTTCCGGGCGGCAGGCGAAAAGCTGAGCGATGGCCTCGCAGGTGGCGCGAGCCGCATCCAGCCCGGCCTGACCGGCGGCGCAGTTGGCGTTGCCGGCGTTGATGGCCACGGCGCGCAGCTTGCCTCCGGTAGCTCTCAGGTGCTGCTTGTCGAGGATCAGCGGCGCGGCGGTGACGCGGTTGGCAGTATAGGCTGCGGCGGCGCTGACCGGCTCGTCGGCCACGATGAGGGCAAAGTCGGTGTTGCCGCTCTTCTTGAGCCCCGCCTTGGCTGCGCCAAAGCGGAAGCCGCGGGGGATGACGGATTGGGATGCGTTGCTCATATCAATCATGGGATTCAATCCATTTAATCTAACAGGTGAGGGGTTGGATGACCGAGAGCCGGAGTGAAGTCTTGGAGAGCGAGTTTCTTGAACTGCGCCAGGTGAACGTGGCGCGCGGCGACCAAGTGGTGCTGCATGATGTGAACCTGACGATCCGCGCCGGGGAGCACGTGGCGATTCTGGGGCCGAATGGCTGCGGCAAATCCACGCTGATCCTGGCCATGAGCTGCCAGCTCTATCCCATCGTGCAGCCGGGAATGCGGGTACGCATCTTTGGCCGCGAGCGCTGGGACCTGACCGAGCTGCGCCGGCACTTTGGCGTGGTGGCGGCGGGAGTGATGACGGAGCTGCCCGGCGAACGGACCGCCGTGACCTCCGGACTGGATGCGGTGATCGCTGGATTCTTTTCCGCCTCGACGCTGTGGCCCAATCTGCGCGTCACCGGCGAGATGCGCGAGCGGGCCCTTGAATCTCTAGCCCGGATGGAGGCGCTGCACCTGGCCAATCGGCTGGTGGGCGCAATGTCAGCCGGCGAGCGGCGGCGCATCCTGATCGCGCGGGCGCTGGCGCACCGGCCGCGGCAACTGCTGCTAGACGAGCCTTCCAACGCCCTCGACCTGGCCGCGCAACGGGAACTGCGCGAAAGCCTGCGGCGGCTGGCCCGCGAAGGCACCGGCCTGGTGCTGGTGACGCATCATCTGGGCGACATCCTGCCGGAGATTGAGCGGGTGATTCTGATGCGCGCCGGGCGCATCGTGGCCGACGGGCCGCGACAGGAGCTGCTCACCGAGGCGCGGCTGAGCGAACTCTTCCATGCGCCGGTGCGGATTGGGCGCGACGAGGAGTGGCTGCACAGCTGGTGACGGACAGTGGTCAGGAAGCTGCATCGAGCGTTGGACGCGAGGAGACTAAGAACAAATAAAAGGCAAAGAAAAAGTGGAATGCGAGAATCGCATTCCACTTTTCCCAAGAAGCAGGGAGGACGAGAACTAAAGGCCTTAGAATAGCGCTGCCAGTTGCCCCTGGCTTAGCGCGATTGCATGAACTTGCGGCGAAGCATCCCTGCCAAGCCAAGCAGGCCGGTGCCGAACATGACCAGTGTGCTGGGCTCGGGAGTGGCAGATTCACCAAGGGAGGTAATGTCGATCCCGAATGTGGAGGACGCCCCTGTACCTATACCGTAGCCGTTGTTCGAATCGGTACTGTCAGAGCTGAAGGTCGCCAGTGTTGGCGCGTAACCGGTCAGGGTCAGTATGCCGGTGCCAGAGAGATTCAAGAACTCAGAGGTATCCATAGCGACAGTAAGCCCGGTGATGGTGAATGTGGCGACACCCGTGTTCGTAGTGAACACGAGCACGTCAGGACTGGCGAATGTTAAAGTACTAAAGTCCATTGTCGCTGCAGAACCGTGCGCTATATTAACAGTCGGTGAAGTCAAACCTGCGAAAGAGCCGCCATCGTCTGCAACAACCCCGGCGCTGGTGGTGAGGATGAGAGCCGTCGTAGACCAATTGTCATTCCCGCCCGTGACGCCGATTGTACCGACAATGTATGGACTGGCCAACACGTTTGGGGAAAACGCAAGGGCCGCTGCCAATGCGAGTAAAACCACCGAAAACTTTTTCATACATACCTCCGAGATCGCCAGTTGATTTGGTTTCCAACTGGCTGGGAACACCAGACGGTAACCGGGGTTAAGTATTAGCGGAGTATGCCGAGCGCCCTTGCACGAATGGGGAAACCTCGACACGCTTCCTTTTCGCTGAGATAGATGCACGTGGGTGGCCATTTTCAGCGAGCCGTTCCAGAACCTTCGTTCTCCCTGTTAACTCTTTATAAAATGATACTTTACAGTCTTTGTTGCGACGTGTTTTCGAGGAGGTCAAACGCCGGGCCGAGAGAACAAATGTGCAACGGTTTGCACAGTAGAGGCAAGAATTTACCCAAACAGTGGTCAGGGAATAGGGAACGCGGGCAAAGAAAAAGATGGAATGCGAGAGTCGCATTCCATCTTTTCCAAAACCCCGGAGATGATCGATAACGAAGAAACAGTTGCGCAGCGCAGGCAGTTGCCCTGGCTATCAGCAATGGATGAATTTGCGGCGAAGCAGCCCTGCCAACCCGAGGAGACCGGTGCCGAGCAACACCAGCGAAGAAGGCTCTGGGGTGAGTTCTACGCTGTCAGTAAACTCGCTGAATGCGTATGGAGAGTCGCCGACGTCTTTGTTAACATAGAATGTTCCGGTTGAAACGAAGGGCGCCGAATAGGTTTCGGTGCCGATAGTAGTGTTGGTGGGCAAAGAGACCAGAGAGGTACCGCAGGTCGGGTACCCTGTGCAGGCGAATTCCGTGATACTACCCGCACCGCCTAAGTTATTGTCAAGAACGTATTCGCCAACCGGGCCCTGTACCTCATAAACCAAGTTGAAGTCATCCGAAGAGCTGCCGACCACCTGAAAACCCAGGGTGGCGCCGCTACTGGAGAATCCGGTGGTACCTGTGTTGAAGTACAAAGAATCGAGTGGAGCACTCCCAACGATACTGACAGTATCGAACGTGAAGGTGAAGATACCCTCATAGCAAGACGTGCCGGCGGTAATTGCCGAGGAGTCCGCTGAGCAAAGGGTGCTGGCCATCGCAGCTGGTGTGATCGCAAGGGACGTTGCTAATGCGAGTAAAGCAATCGCGAACTTTTTCATGTTTACTCCAGGAGCCTTCGTTTGGTTTAGACTCCAACTGACACGGATACCAGACGGTAACCGGGTTAAGGTTTAGCAAAGTATGCCGAACGCCATTGCGCGGAGTAGGGGAACCCCGACATACTTCCTTTTCGCTGAGATAGATGCACGTGAGGGGCCATTTTCAGCGGGCCGTTCCAGCACCTTCGTTCTTCCTGCTAACACTTTATAAAAGAATACTTTACAATCTGAGTTGCGATGTGCTCCCGCATGAGATCAAACGTAGGGCCGAGAGAATAAATGTGCAACGGTTTGCACAGCAGAGGCAAGAAATTACCCAAACAGTGGTCAGGGAATAGGGAATAGCAAACGCGGGCAAAGAAAAATGGAATGCGAATATCGCATTCCGTGGTTCTGCAAGGCGCCTGTCCTGCCGGGTGTCTTCAGCTTCACCGAGCCGCCAATGAACAGCGCAAATGAAGAGGGCGCGTTTCCGCGACCCTCGTTCGAATCGAAACACAATCCAGAGAATGAAAACGATTTGCGCACAGCGCGCACAACCCCTATCGGCGAACTGCCTCAATCCAGAACTAGCCATGTGTCCGCGCAGTCAGCCGCTGCGGCCGGGAGGAGACTCGCGCCGGAACAATCGCTCCGGCGTGAGGGAAGACGACAGCTTGTCAGGCGCGCAGCTTGTCAGGCGCGCAGCTTGCGGCGCAACATGCCGGCCAGGCCAAGAAGCCCGGTGCCCAGCAACAACAGGGAGGAGGGTTCCGGTGCTTGCGTGAGTTCGGCCGTAAAGTCAACACCCGCGCCGTTAAGGCCGGTCTGCGCGTCAATGATGGTCAGCGTGTTTGTGCCGGCAAGCAGCGTAATACCGCTCAACGAAACCGTATCCGCCCCTCCGCAGCTCGGCTGATATTCCGCGCAATGGCCGTCGCCGCCGACGATGCCAAAGGGCACGAGAACCACCTGATCAGCTGTCCCTGCGTCAAGGATAACTTCCGCCGTGTCATCGGCCATCACACTGATACTGCCATCGTAAGGATCGGTCCCGCCAACGGCGGTGAAAGTCGTCTCATAGTAGTAGAAGGCGTTTGGATCGACAACGGTTCCATCGCCAGGGCTGCCGTTACCCGAGGGTCCGGCATCGGCTGAGTTGGAGACCCAGCTTGAGCCGGTAATAGCCGACGCCCAGACGCCATTGGAATCGACGTTATAGCTAGGCGCTGAACCGCCCGGGATGGTTCCGGCTACCAAGGGCGTATAGTTGTTTGCCACGAAGGCGCCGTTCAGCGCGCTGGTTCCCAGGTATTGCAACGCACCGTTGGTGTCGCTGGTGGACGAGCCGGCGGCGCTGTGAAGAGTGATGCTGTCGGCGTAGGCCGCGGACGCAAGCGCCAGCAGCAAGGCAGGTAAAACCGCAACCTTCAAAATCGTCTTCATTCTTCCTCCAGGAGCCTTCGTTTGGCTCAAGTTCCCGCTGGTTGGGGTCGCCAGACGGTAACCGGAGTTAAGGGACAGCAAAGAGTACCGAGCGCCGCTGTACGAATGGGAAGCTTCGACACACTGCCTTTTCGAGCTAATATATGCACGTGAAGGGCCAATTTCAACGGGGCATTCCAGAGTTTTTATATCCACTTCAACTCTTTATAAATGAATACCATACATCCTGAATTACAAAGGGTTTCCGAAGCGGGTCAAAGGCCTGACAGAATTGAAAGAATGTGCAACGGTTTGCACAGTATGGCAAGAATTTACCCAAACAGGGGACAGTGGGCAGTGAACAGATGCGGCTGGAAGAGTGAGAATCATCGGCAAAGCGATCAACGGGCTGTCCACTGACCACTGTCCACTGACCACTTTGGGAAGGCCTGGGGAAGAACGGATTCGCTCCCGGCAAATTCTTTTGTTGACGCCGCGCGAATTGCGAGGTAGATTAAGCGCACACGGGAAAGGAGGTAGGTCCAACTGATGCAGAAAGAAACTTCGAGAAGTATGGTACGTGAGGTGACTGAGGCCTAGGGCATCGCGCCTTAGACTTCCTGGTTGCCCCCACGCGGAGCAAGTTCTTACCGCATGGGACGCTACTGCACCTTCACTGTTGGCTGAATTCCTCAGTCCGTTGCGCGGGGTGGCAATTCTTCAACGCAGCGACGAAGCCTGTCGCCGAAGGAGTCCGGCTTGCCGGGCGTCGCCACCGAACGATTACGGCCTGGAAACAGGAGTGAAGATGCTCGGGCATTCGCATAACGCGATGGCCTTAGTCCAATACCCACAGTTCACCGCGACGGCCTGGGCAATGCGCTCAGGCCGCCGTTCTTTTGGGGAGCCGGAAGGCCGGCGAGCCGGGACAGGCGGCTCTGCGGTACACTCAGGGCCATGCGGGTCTTCGGCATCGATTGCGGAACGGAAGTGACCGGGTACGGCGTGGTCGAGTCGGACGACGCGGGGCGGCAGCCGCGCCTCACGATGAAGGCGATGGGGGCGATCCGGCTGGTCAAGTCCAAGACGACGGCCGAACGGCTGGAACAGGTTTTCGTGGCGCTGAGCGCGGAGCTGGAGCGCTGGAAACCGGATGCGGTGGCCATCGAGGAGGTCTTCTACTCGGTGAACGCCAAATCGGCGCTGAAGCTGGGCCAGGTGCGGGGCGTGGCTCTGCTGGCCGCGGCGGTGCAGGGGCTGCCGGTGGCCGAGTATGCGCCGCTCAAGATCAAGTCCAGCGTGGTGGGCTACGGGCTGGCAAAAAAAGAGCAGGTCCAATTCATGGTGGCGCGCCTGCTGGAACTGGCTGAAGTGCCGCAGCCGGCCGACGCCGCCGACGCCTTGGCCGTCGCCATCTGCCACATCCACACCGCGCAGACGCTGGCTGCGCAAGGGGCGCCGCGCCGCTCTTGATCAGGTTGAAAGATAGATGGGTGCCCCATTCTCGCCGCGTTCTTGTTTTTGCGGCGGAGCCTGCCCTGAGCGTAGTCGAAGGGGTGGGAAACCACGAACCCAAACGGTTTTATTCATGAGGAGCTAAGCGTCTCCAGTGCGTGCCAGAGCGCGGCGAAGCTCTCGATGGGCAGCGCCTCAGCACGCGCCATGGGGTCGATTGCGGCCTCTGCCAGCGCGGCGGCAACGGAGGCGGGCGGAAGACCGGCGGCGCGCAGGTTGTTGGCCAGCGTCTTGCGCTTCTGCGCAAAGGCTGTGCGCACGAAGCGCAGGAAGCTGGCTTCTTCGACTTCCAGCTCATCGAAGCGCGGCGCAAATCGCCAGCGGAAGACCGTCGAGTACACCTCGGGCGGCGGCGAGAAGGCGGCGGGAGGCAGCGTGAAGAGGCTCTGCGCCGGTCCGTAGAGCTGCACTGTGACCGAGAGCAGTCCGTAGTCGCGCGAGCCGGGCTGGGCGGTGACGCGGTCGGCCACCTCGCGCTGCACCATGAGGACGGCGCGGTCGAGCGCGGCGTGGCTGGCGGCCAGCTTGAGCAGAATCTGCGAGGTGATGCCGTAAGGCAGGTTGCCGACCACCAGCAGGCGCTCGCCCGCCGTCGCCGCGGCCGCCGCAAAGTCGAAGCGCAGCGCGTCCTCGTTGATGACGGTGACGCCGGCTGTTGGATCCAACAAAAACTCGACGCGCAACCCGGCGGCCAGCTGCGGGTCCAGCTCGACGGCCAGCACGTGGGCGGCGCGGGCGGCCAGCGCCGCGGTAATCGCGCCGCGGCCGGGGCCGATCTCGACCACCGTGCGGCCGGTGAGATCGCCGATGGAGGCCGCGATGCGCTGAATGGCCTGGGAATCGACGAGGAAGTTCTGGCCGAGCTTGGGTTTGGCGGGCATGGGCTGACTTGATGGTAGATGAAGGCGGAGGGTTCTGGCGGCCTGAATGGAAACTCCGCCATGGATTCTATTCGCCTCCCATGGCGCGCGAAGGCCTGTTATCTTCAAGATGGAGAATCCCATGAAGGTGCATTTCGCAGTAGGTCTGGCGGCTCTGTCCGCCATGGTTGGGTGGGCACAGTCTTCGCCGCGGCAGAGCCAAACGCTGCCCGAGTTGCAGCATATCGACGTGATGCAGGTGGATAACGCCGTCGATCCCTGCGGCAACTTCTACCAATACGCCTGTGGCAAGCTGAACGCGGCGAACCCGATTCCGCCCGATCAGATGAGCTGGGGTCCGGACGGCAAGCTGACCGAGTGGAACCGCCTGGTACTGCGGCAGACACTCGAGAAAACCCAGGCCGCCAGCGCCTCGCGCACCGCCAATGAACAGAAGATCGGCGACTTCTACGCAACCTGCACAGGTCAGGCGGCCTCCAAGGCCGACGATCTTGCGGCGATCCAGCCGCTGCTCCAGCGCATCGACAGCATCCACGAGAAACGCGAGATCGCCCCGCTGCTGGCCGTGCTGCACAGCTCCTTCGGCCGCGCCTGGGAAAGCGGCGACAACCAGACCGATGTGGCGCTCTTCGGCTACGGTCCGCAGGCGGACTACAACGATGTCAGCCGCGTGGTTGCCGGCGTGGATCAGGGCGGACTGGGCATGCCGGGCCGCGATTACTACCTGGACAGCGACGCGGAAACCAAGGCAATTCGCGATCAGTACGTTGTCCTGATTGAGACGCTGCTCAAGAGGTACGGGGTGAGCGCAGCGACAGCCGCTCAGGATGCCGCGACGATCCTGCGCGTGGAGACGGCGATGGCGCGGGCGCAAATGGATAACATTACCCGCCGCGATCCCAACAAGGTCAACAACCGCTACACGCTGGCGCAGCTTCAGGCGCTCACTCCCGCCTTCGACTGGGAAAATTATCTGCGCGCTCTCGGCGCTCCCGCGGTCCCGCTCTACGAGGTGTCGGCGCCGGAGTTTTTCCGCGCCATGAACCAATTGCTGGTCAACGAAGATCTGGCGACGTGGAAGCTCTACCTGCGCTGGCAATTGCTGCGCAGCGCGGCGCCGGCGCTGGGCAATAGCTGGCGCGACGCGGATTTTGCTTTCAGAGCCGCGCTCACTGGCCAGCGCCAGCAGCCGCCCGACTGGCGCCGTTGCACCTCGGCGGCGGATATGTACCTGGGCGAGGCGCTGGGCCAGGCCTATGTCGCGCAGGTCTTCCCACCGGAGAGCAAGGCCCGCGCACAAAAGATGGTCAAGGAGATCGAAGCCGCCATGGGGCGCGACATCGACGCCGTGACCTGGATGCAGCCGGCCACCAAGCGCGAGGCGCACCTGAAGCTGGCCGCGGTGCTGGACAAGATTGGCTACCCGGACAAGTGGATCGACTACAGCTCCCTGGCCGTCACGCGGGAGAGCTACCCGGCCAACGTGGAGCGGGCCACGGCCTTCGAGCTCAAGCGGCAGCTCAACTTCATCGGCAAGCCGCTGGACCGCACTCAGTGGGGCATGACGCCGCCCACGGTGAATGCCTATGAGGATCCTCAGACCAACACCATCAACTTTCCCGCGGGCATCCTGCAGCCGGTCTACTTCGATGTTCGTCAGGACGACGTGATCAACTTCGGCGCGGAAGGTGCGGTGGTGGGCCACGAACTGACCCATGCCTTCGACGATCAGGGCCGCAAATTCGATGTGAAGGGAAATCTGCGCGACTGGTGGACGGCGGAAGACGCCAAGGAATACGACCAGCGCGGCGCCTGCATCGCCAGCGAATATACCGGGCCGGTTCCGGGCGTGGCTGGCGTTCAGCAGAACGGAAAACTGACTCAGGGCGAGGATACCGCGGATAACGGCGGCATCTATCTGGCATTGTCGGCGCTCTTCGAGGAGCTGAAGCAGCAGGGCAAAACGCTGGAGGACAAGGACGCGCACGGCCTGACCAATTTGCAGCGTTTTTTTATCGCCTACGGAGTGAGCTGGTGCGATCAGATCCGGCCTGAAGCGGTGCGGAACCTGGTTCTGACCAATCCGCACTCCATGCCCGAACTGCGCGTCAACAACGTGCTGGGGAATATGCCGGAGTTCCAGAAGGCTTTCAACTGCAAGCTCGGCCAGCCCATGGTTCATGCCACGCGTTGCCGCGTCTGGTAATGCGGCCGAAAACGTTGTGAAAGCTCCCTGGTTCGAAAATCCGGGACTGGGCCACTCTGTCATCGATCTTGAACTGTTGTTTGAATGGTGGGCGCTGCAGGATTCGAACCTGCGACTTCCACCGTGTGAAGGTGGCACTCTACCGCTGAGTTAAGCGCCCCTGGAAACCTCTGGCGAGGGCTGGCGGCTGACGCGCCAGCAGGGCATCCCATGGGTTAGAGTAACACCAGCGGGGCTTTGCGGCCAACCCCCTGCGAGGTGCGGACCAGTCCGGGTCCCGGGACCGATCGAGAATGCGCTGGAGAGTCCGATCAATCCGCCGTGCAGCCAGCTTTCCCTCCCACGAGGGGGCAGAGTTGCGTCCGCTGCCGGGACTCGGCGACCCCCTGCTGGCCGGTTCTGGCTTGGCCGGGGTTGGACTCGGAAGCAGTGGCCTGGGCGCATCCGGCCTCTCCGCGGCGGTCTTTGCGCCGCTGGCGGCCATGACCGGCGGCAGCCGCTCCGGATTGCCCGCAAAACTCTCCGCCGACGAAGATTCCAACCCGGAAATTGATTTTTCTGCGCAACCTTCCGGCCCGGATGGGGTTCAAGAGGATATGGCAACGCTGGTCCTGGACAGACCGCCCCTGGGAGCGGCTCCGGCTTCATTGCCGGGCGGAGGGCAGGTTTTGTCCGGTAGCCAGGAGCCTGCGAGCGACGCAGCCATCATGAAGCGCGCTGCGGCGGGCGACGAATCGGCGTTCAACTACCTGGCGGAAAAGTATCACCGCCCCATCCATCATTTTCTTTATCGGATGGTGCGCAACCAGGCGATAGCCGAAGAACTGGCGCAGGAGGTTTTTCTGCGCGTCTATCGCTCGCGCGAGAGCTATCGGGCGGAGGCCAAATTCACCACCTGGCTCTACCGGATCGCCACCAACCTGGCGGTGAACCACGCGCGCGACACCAAGCACGAGAGGGCCGTGCAGAACGTCTATCTGGACGCCCCGGACGAGCAGACCGGCACGAGGCCGGATGTGGCCTGCGATGAGCCCTCGGCGGAGCAGCGGTTGCTGCGCGAGGAGCGCATGAAGGCCATTCGCGCGCAGGTAATGGTGCTGCCCGAACGGCAACGAATGGCCGTCGTGCTGCACAAGTACCAGGGGATGGACTACCGCGAGATCGGCCAGGTGCTGAAGTTGAGCGAGTCGGCGGTCAAATCGTTGCTCTTCCGCGCCTACCAGACGCTGCGAGAGACGTTGAAGGAATTTGTTTGAGCGGAAAGAGCCGGGCGAGACCGGTGGGAAATGGAGTGGTGGTTATGAAAAACAATTGCGCTGGAATGGACGTGAAGCTGGCGAAGCTGCTGATCGATCCAGCCTCCGCGCAGCCCAAGGTTCTTGCCCATGTGGAGGGTTGCGAGGGCTGCCGCCGCACGCTTGATGAGCTGCGTGCGACGATGACTCTGCTGGAGAGCTGGCAAGCGCCGGAGCCGAGCCCGTATTTCCTCTCCCGGCTGGAGGCGCGGATGCGTGAAGAGCGCGCGGCAGAACCTGCCGGCTGGCTGGTCACGCTGCGCGCCCGCCTGGTCTACGGAACGGGAACGCAAATTCGTCCACTGGCGGCCATGGCAATGACGATCATGCTGCTGGTGGGCGGCGGAGCCTATCTGGGCGTTACCGACTGGGACAAGCCGGCGGCCGTTCCGCAGCAGGCCGCGGTCGTGCATGACCTGCAAACCCTTGACAGCAACGCGCAACTTCTGGATCAACTGGAGGCAATCTCCAGCAACAACCAGAACGGAGACTGATGCCTTTTCGCCCGTGCCGAAATGCGGGTGCTGTAATTGAAATCAGGGTGCCCCACCCACGCCGCGTCTTTGTTTTTGCGGCTAGGGTGGGATGAAAGCGGAATGAAATGTTGAGCAGGGCACACAACACGGGACGGACAAGCTGCGCGGCCATCGCTGCCTTACTCCTCTGTGCGCCCGCGGTCTGGGCTCATCACTCCGGCGTCCCCATGCCGGCGCCGCGCGCCTCCGCTCCCGCCGCTCACTCGCCGCAGCCGCAGAATCAGGGTCAGCCTGGCCCGCAATCCCAGGGCCGGCCGCAAGGCAATGCTGCGCGGCGTCCGGCCTCCGGCTATCCCGCGACTCGTCCCGCCGGCCCAACCTCCGCGTATCCCAGTCCGCCTTTTCTGGGGCCAGGCTTTTCCCGTCCCGCGTATCGAGGCTATGCGCCGCCCGCCCAGCTCCCACAGGGCCACCTGGGCGACTGGCTCAACCAGCACCGCAATCTGCCCGTCCAGGAGCAGGAGCGGATGCTGCGCAACGACCCCAGCTTTCACCGGCTGCCTCCTGCCGAACAGCAGCGGGTTGTGCGGCAGTTGCATCAGGTTAGCCAGCTGACCGAGGAGCAGCGCCAGCGCCGCTTGGCCCGCGCCGAGATCATCGAGCGCCTCTCGCCCCAGGAACAGATGCGCATCAACCTCTCAGCGCGCCGCTGGGTCGAGCTGCCGCCGGAGCGCCAGGCGATCATGAAGAGCGCCTTCCGCGATCTGCGCGCGCTCCCACTGGACCAGCGTCCGACGGAGCTGAACTCCGCCCGCTACCAGGGCCTCTTCAGCCCCGAAGAGCGCGGCATCCTCTCCGACATGCTGCGCGTCGAGCCTTACCAGCCGGCGCGGTAACTCCTCAAAACTATCCCAAAAATGATGGCGGCGGTGGAGAGATTCTCCACCGCCGTTGTTTTTTACGCAGCTCAAGATTTTTGGAAATCACTGGATGAGGTTCGTGGTCTCACACCCTTCCGCAAACCGGGCCCCCAGCGACAGGTCTTCGTCGCTGGGGTGGAAAGAACGCGGAAGGATGGGGCACCCAGCATGATCGGCGGATCAAGGTTGGGCCATCTGGCAAAAACTTACTTTTTCAGCTCCAGCGGTGCGTGCAGGCGGATGTCGCGCGAGGACGCGCCCACCTGAATCTCGAATGTGCCCGGATCGGCGACCCACGCCTTCTTCTCCGGGCTCCAGTAGGAGAGATCCGAGCGGTCCAGCGTGAAACCAACGGTCTTCGTCTCGCCCGGCTTCAGTTCCACGCGCTTGAAGCCCTTCAGTTCGCGCACCGGCCGGTCGATCTTCGAATGGCCGTCATGCACATAAAGTTGGACTACTTCGCTACCGGCGCGCGTACCCGTGTTCTTTACTTTCAAGCTCACATTAGCCAGTTCGTTGCCCGAAGACTGGCTCGGCGTCACCTTCAGGTCGCTGTACTCGAAGGTCGTGTAGCTCAGCCCAAAGCCAAACGGAAACTGCGGCTCAACATTTTTCGTGTCGTAGTAGCGGTAGCCGACATAAATCCCCTCGGCGTAATTGACCTTCAGATTTACGCCCGGATAGTTTGCCGACGCTGGCGAGTCTTCAAACTTCTTGGGGAATGAAACCGGCAGCTTGCCCGAGGGGTTGGCGTCGCCGAAGAGAATCGCAGCCAGCGCGTGGCCGCCCTCCTGTCCGCCGTACCACATCTCCAGCAGCGCCGGGGTTTGCGCGATCCATTTGGTCATGGTCACCGGGTCGCCGCTGTTCAGCACCACAATGGTGTGCGGATTCGCCTTTTCGACGGCCTCGATCAGCTCGTCCTGTCCGGCGGCCAGGTCCATCGTCTTCACGTCGAAGCTCTCTGCCTCGAGCTTTGAATACCGGCCCACCACCACCACGGCCACATCGGCGTGAGCTGCCGCATCGACGGCCTCTTGCAGCGCCTTGGCCCGAGCCTCAGGAGTATCCTGCGTGGGGTCTTCGCCTTCCATGCCAACGCCGAGCGCATACTTCACTTCGACTCCTGTAGCGCGCGTGCGAATCCCATCCAGCGGGGCAATGGAATAACGCGGCCGCACCATCGAGCTGCCGCCTCCGCCGGTGCGCGCCACGGCCGCATTCGGCCCGATCACGGCGATGGAATGAATCTTCTTCGCATCCAGCGGCAGCAGCGAGCCCGCATTCTTCAGCAGCACAATTCCTTCGGTCGCCCCTTGCAGCGCCACGGCCTGCTGGGCCGGCGTGTCCACTTCACCTGTCGCCGTGTGCGGATGGTCGAAGAGGCCGCTTACAAAAATCACCCGCAGAATCCGGCCCACATTGTCGTTGAGCCTGGCTTCCGAAATGTTGCCGGCCTTGACCTCGGCCAGCACCTTGTCCGCGGCCAGCCAGGTACCGCTATTGCCCGAGAGTTGAGAGCGAGGCGAGACGATCATGGCGCGTGCAGTCGCACCGCCCGGCATCTCCATATCCATGCCCGCATTCACCGTGGACGCGGTCGAGTAGGTCGAACCCCAGTCGGAGATGACAAAGCCCTTGAAGCCCAATTCCTTTTTCAGAATCTCGTCGAGCAACGCCTTGCTCTCGCCGCAATGCACGCCGTTGACCAGGTTATAGGCGGACATGACGGTCCAGGCATCGCCCTCCTCGACGGCGGCCTTGAAGGCGGGCAGATATATCTCGTGCAGCGTGCGCGCATCGATCTGCTCGTCGATGCGGTGGCGCTCGAACTCTTCGTTGTTGGCGGCAAAGTGCTTCACCGAGGGAATCACGCCCTCGCCCTGCACGCCCTTGACGTAAGCCACGCCCAGCCGCGCGGCGAGATAGGGGTCTTCGCCGTAGCCCTCGAAGTTGCGCCCCCACAGCGGTACGCGGTTGATGTTCACCGTCGGCCCCAGGATCATGTCCCGGCCCAGCGCCTTGACCTCTTGCGCAATGGCCTGTCCCTCGCGCTGGACCAACTCGGTGTCCCAGGTGGCGGCCATGTCCACGCCCGATGGAAATGAAGTGGAGAGCACCTTCAGCGGCGCGCCAGCCAGGTTGGTGATCGCCGAGCTGCCCGCCCACGAGCGCACACCCAGCGGCCCGTCGGCCATCTTGATCGCCGGAATTCCCAGCCGATCGTTCGCCGCCGACTCCATCCAGCCCGCCCCGGAGAGCATCGTGGCTTTTTCTTCGAGAGTCATGCGGCTCAGCAGGTCGGCCACCCGCCGGTCCGCCGGAAGGCGCGCATCCTTATACGGCGCATCGGCCGGAACGGCAGCCGGCGAGGCCGCTTGAGGGGCGGCTTGAGCCAGGATGTCAGCGGGAACAAACGGAACAACGGCAAACAGCACGGCGAAGAACGGAATCAGAGTACGACGCATCGGCAAGGCTCCTGGGGCGGCCAAAATCCCCGCAATATTCTATTTTCAACCCAACGGTTGGGCAATCCTTGAACAATCCTATTGTTTGGCGCTCCATGCCCCATCCTTTCGCGTTCTTTCCACCCCAGCGACGAAGACTTGTCGCTGGGGGCCCGGTTTGCGAAAGGGAGGGATGCCAAGAACCCTAAGTGCTGGGTGCCCCACCCTCGCCACGTTCTTGTTTTTGTGGCTAGGGTGGGATACCACGAACCTTGGGTGCCCCAGGTCCGGATTTTCGGACCTGGGATCTAAAGCCTAGTCCGCGACCATGCTCTCTCCCGGCAGAATCGGCCGTGTCCGCGGCAGCAGCCCCTGATAGGCAAACCAGCCCATCAGAGCCAGAGAGCCGACGTACGCCCCCAGCTTGACCCAACTGGTCGTGCTGGTCACCGGCAGCGTCTTCCATAGAATCAGCAGCAGCGTTTGCGCCGCCGTCACCGCCCACACTGAACCGTAGAAGTAGCGTCGCTCCGTGCCTTCGCCCTTCGTCGAAGGCCCCACGCGCGGAAGATTGCCTGTCAGCCCCAGCAGCAGAATCACCGCCGCCAGCGCCGGATAGCCATAGTTGTAAATCGGCTTCATCTGCCAGCCGCCGCCTGCCGCGGCAATCATCAACCCCTCCAGGTTCAGCAGCGCATAGCTCAGCACCGCCGTCCACGCGAAGCTGTAGCAGACCTTCCGGTAGAGCGGATTGGGCCGGTCCTCGTCGAAGCGCAGAATATAAGGCCCCGGCTCGGCCCCAGGCAGCTTGCCGCGCAGAGCGGCAATCCCCGTGCCCGCGAGCACAGCGCCCAGCCACAGCGAATTGCCCCAGCTGAAGCCATGCGCAAAGAGCGAAAACGTCAGCGGTCCCGGCGCCAGAAAAAAGACCCAGATCCAGATCGGCCAATGTAATGAACGATAGACGCGCGTATTCCGGGTGCGCATCTTGCGCTCCTCGGCATACTCCACTTTCCCTCTGTATCCCATGCACTCAAGCCTCGCAGAGCCGCCGCGCGCGCGTCAATCCGCAAAAATAATTCCAAAAAGCCGTTCCCAGCTCTTGCGAATGGGTGTATCATTTTGCTCATCCGGGCTTTCGAGCAGAGAACCCCGGCTTCCTGAAATCTGAAGCGGCCGCGCAAGCTTCCGAACTGTTCCCGTGAAGACCGCATCCGGGACACGCCATTCAATTGGCGGAGGTGGAAGCATGACTTTTAGCCTCACCGCATTCCTGGAAGAAGCGGGAGTCGGGCGGAAAGTCGTCCATTTGCAGCCCAAGGAAGACTTCTTTTCGCAGGGAGATTCGGCAGACTCCATCTTCTATTTGCGGACCGGCCGCGCAAAACTCACCGTCCTATCGCCGGACGGCAAGGAGGGCACCGTCGCGCTTCTCTCCGCCGGGGAGTTCATTGGAGAGGAGTCGCTAGCCAGCGTCGGCGCGATGCACATGGCCACGGCCACGGCCCTGATCGCTTGTACGGCGCTCAAGATTGCGCGCGAGGAGATGATTCGCGTGATGCACGAGGAGCATTCCCTCTCCGATCTGTACTTGAAGTTCCTGCTCGCCCGCAGCATGAGAACCCAGGCCGATCTGGTCGATCAGCTTTTTAACTCCAGCGAGAAGCGGCTGGCGAGAATCCTTCTGCTGATGGCCGAATTCAGCGAGTCCAAAGAACCGGCTCCGCTTCCTCCCATCACGCAGGAGACTTTGGCGGAGATGATCGGCACCACCCGCTCCCGCGTCAGCTTCTTCATGAATCGCTTTCGCAAGCTCGGCCTCATCGATTACAACGGCCGCATCTGGGTCCATAAGTCGCTGATCAATGTCATCCTGCACGATCAATTCACCGAGCATCCCGCCGAGAGTCTTGAGGCCGGCGCCACTCCGCCCCAGCGATCCAAGCCTGCCGAGAAGCACTGAAACGTTTTCGCTCTTTCTGAATGCGGATGGGCCTGAGCCGTCCCTGATCCGGGCGCCCCATCCGTGACCCGCCAATCAAGAGAGGGAAGCCTTTATCACCAACCTGCCTCGTTCAGAGCTTCCAGTCTGAATCCTGCCACTCCTGCCGGAATCCTCCGAGCGATAATAAAAGCACGAGGAAACAGACAAGCGCCTTGAAAAAACTCGCCATTCTCGGTTCCACCGGCTCCATCGGCCAAAGCACCCTTTCCATCGTCGAGCAGTTCCCCGAGCGCTACTCGGTGGCCGCGCTGGCCGCAGGGCGCAACGTGGAAGAGGCCTTCGCGCAGACCCTCCGCTGGCGGCCGCGTCTGGTCTCGCTGGCCACTGAAGAGCTGGCCGCCGAGCTCTCCACCAAGCTCAAAGAGGCCGGCGTCAGCGGCGTCGAAGTGGTCTACGGCACTGCGGGCACTGTCGCCTGCTCCACGCTGCCGGAGGCGGACTTTGTCGTCTCGGCGATCGTCGGCGTCGCCGGCCTGGAAGCCACCCACGCCGCCATCCTGGCCGGCAAGCCCATCGGCCTGGCCAACAAGGAGTGCATGGTCGCCGCCGGCGAAATCCTCACCCGCGCCGCCCGCGAGCGCAACGTCCCCATCCTGCCCATCGACAGCGAGCACAACGCCGTCCATCAGTGCCTGCGCGTCGGCGCGCACTCCGAGGTGAAGACCATCTGGCTGACGGCCTCCGGCGGACCCTTCCGCAAACTGCCGCTCGCGGACTTCGCTACCATCACTCCCGAGCAGGCGCTCAAGCACCCCACCTGGGTGATGGGCCGCAGGATCACCATCGACTCCGCGACCATGCTCAACAAGGGCCTGGAAATCATCGAGGCCTGCCGCCTCTTCGACGTGACGTCAGCCCAGGTGCGGGTAACGGTTCATCCCCAGTCCACCGTCCACTCGCTGGTCGAGTACGTGGACGGCTCCATCCTGGCGCAGATTTCGGTAACCGACATGCGCCTGCCCATCCTCTATGCGCTGGCTTACCCGGAGCGCCCAGCCTCGACGCTGACCTTCGATCTGGCCACTTTGAGCCACCTGGACTTCGAGCAGCCCGATCTGGAGCGCTTCCCTTGCCTGCGCCTGGCCTTTGCCGCCGCGGAAAAAGGCGGTGCGCACTGCATCGCCCTCAACGCCGCCGACGAGGTTGCCGTCGAGGCCTTCCTGGAGCGGCGCATCCCCTTCATGGGCATCCCGCGTACAATTGAAAGGGTGCTGGCAGCCACGCCCGAGGCGCACCCGGCCACCATTGCCGAGGTGCTCGCCACGGACAGCGAGGCGCGCCAGCGAGCAGCGGCATTCTTGGAACAATAGAGTTCATGGGCCGGTTTTCTGATCTCTGACCCCTGATCCCTGACCCCTGTTATACCGAAGGAATCACCACAAATCTATGCATGAATTTCTAGTTTCCGCGCTCGCCTTTATCGTGCTGATCGCCGTCATGGTTGTGGTCCACGAGTTTGGCCACTTTGCCGTTGCCAAACTCTGCCGGGTTCGCGTCGAGGCCTTTTCCTTCGGCTTCGGGCCGCGCCTCTTCGGCTTCAAGTACGGAGATACCGACTACAAGGTCTGCGCGCTGCCGCTGGGCGGCTATGTCAAAATGTCCGGGGAAAACTTCGCCGAACTCAGCGACGCCGCCGCAGGCACGGCCACAGTAACGCCGATCAACGACCCCGGCGCGCTCACCTCCCATCCCCGCTGGCAGCAGATGCTCATCGGCCTGGCCGGCCCGACTGCCAACTTCATCCTCGCGTTTGTTTTGATGTTCTTCTACTACGGCTGGATCAATGAAGTTCCCGCCGTCGAAGTCAAAGACACGGCCGTCGAGTGGGTCATCCCCGGCTCGGCCGCGGCCCAGGCGGGCATTCAACCCGGCGACATCATCCGCCACTTTGCCGATACCGACAATCCAGACTGGATCAAAGTCTTCAATAGCTTTCAATTGAACCCCAACCAGACGGTCCCGGTCACGGTGGAGCGCGGCGGCAAGACCCTGCAACTCGCCTTCCACGTTCCCGGTGAATTGAAGGCCGATGATTGGACTGGTTTGGCTGGTATGTTGCCTGAGTTCACCTCCGGCCCCATCAGCGTCGAAAAAGTCCAGCCGGGAACTCCAGCCGACCAGGCCGGCCTGCGCGCGGGAGACGGCATCCAGTCCGTCGATGGACTCCCCTTCCATACCGTGATCTCGCTGCTGGCCTATATGCAGACCGGCCAGGGCAAGCCGATTTCGCTGGTAGTCGTGCGGAACGGCGTCGCTCTCGCGCCCATTGTGGCCCATCCGGCCAAGCTCGATTCCGCATACCGGCTTGGCTTCGTGCCTGTGGCGCCGCCTTATCGCAACGATCCCTTGCCGCTGACCAGGGCGGTCAGCAAGTCCTCACAGTTCTGCGCGGATAACTCGACGCTCCTGGTGCAGGTGTTGCAGCGCATCTTTGCCCATAAGATTTCCGCCGCGAATAACCTGGCCGGTCCTCTGGGCATTGCCCGCGCCGCCGGCGATGCGGCAGAGACCAAGGGTTGGTTCTACAAGTTCAACCTGGCCGCTCAGATTAGCATCAGCCTGGGCGTCCTCAACCTCTTCCCCTTCCCGATCCTGGACGGCGGCATGATTCTCTTCCTGCTGATCGAAAGCGTTCTCCGCCGCGAGATCAACATCAAAGTGAAGGAGTACATCTATCAAGTGGCGTTCTTTATGCTCATCGCGCTTTTTGCGTACCTCATCTTTAACGATGTCGCCAAGTTGCCCTTCTTCACCCATCTGAAACCGTGAGAGCGCCAAAAATGCAGGGTGCCCCAGGTCTCGATTCTGAGACCTGGGGAAAAAGAATTTCAAAAGTCAATAGAAATTTATGCACTTCGAGCCGATAAAACCCGAAGAAACTACTATAAAAACAAATAAGATCGCGTTCCACGTGGAAAACCGGGTACAGATTTACACCGCCGGGAGAGCCTGAATGTCCGTCACCACCGAAATCCGTGTACGCTACGCCGAGACCGACCAGATGAACGTCGTCTACTACGCCAACTACCTGGTCTGGTTCGAGGTGGGCCGCGTCGAACTGCTGCGCAAGCTGGGTTTTTCTTACCGTCAATTGGAAGAAGAACACGGCTGCATCCTGCCGGTGATCGAGGCCACCTGTCGCTATCGCTCCCCCGCCCGCTACGACGACCAGATCCTCATCGAAACCAGCCCCGCCCTGCTGCGCGGCCCTGTCCTCAAATTCGCCTACCGCATCCTGCGCAAAGCCGAGGAAGGCGCTGAACCAACGCTCCTTGCCGAGGGAGAAACCGTCCACGTAGTCTGCGACAGCCGGATGAACAAGAAGCCCCTCCCCGCGCGATACGCCGTCGTGCTGCACGCGATGATGGCGGAAGTGTAAGAATCTCGATTGATAGCTTTGTGTGGGAGACCACGCTATGCTGGCCGAATAACTCTGCGATAAGATTCATTTCTGTTGCAAGACTTCGACGGGGATGGGAGTGATCAACAATGGCGGACCTTAAATGGCTCGATAGTTACTCCGGGCAGACCATCGAAGAATTGATCGAGATGGCCGGCGAATATCGCATCGACTCGCTGGTTGTGGCGATGGAGCAAGCGCTCCAGCAGAAGGCCGCCCAGGCCGGCGAGCAGGAGCTGTCCGACGAGGAGCGAATCGTCCTCGCCGTTGAAGCTCTCGAGCGGGAGGTGAGTAACGGCGGGTACATCCAGTTCTTCACGAGCGCATCCGGCGAGTATGCTCCCATCGTTGTCGAGGCACTGCTGCGCATCGACTGCCCGGAGACGGCAAGAGTCACGCAAATCGCCATCGAGTCTCTCGGCCTTTTGGATACTTCTCCCGAAGCCCTGGAAGCGGCCTGCGAAGCGGAAAACGATGCCCGCGACGAAGAGCTTGAGGAGTGCGATGGCCTTTACTTCGGCGCCGGTGAGGAGATCGCCGACCAGCTCTTCGAGTTTGTCCGAGCCAATCAGGACGTAATTCAACTCTGAGAGGGGCTCCCGATGAAGGGAGTCCTGCGTATTTCCATGCGCATTCCAATGTTTTTTTAGGCCCAAAGCCATGTTTGCCCTGCTCCGCGGGATGTTCAAAGAGCGCCCTTCGCGGCGGACCTATACTGGCCTTATGCTGACACTCTCCGCGCCGTCGCGTCTGTTTCTGTCATCCCTGGCCATGGCCGTGCTGGTTTGCGTGCTGGCTCAGCCGCCTGCGGCCCGCGCCTGGGGCAATGGCGGCCATCGCCTGGTGAACAAGCTGGCGGCCAGCTCCCTGCCCGCGGATGTGCCCGCCTTCCTGCGCTCCCCGGAGGCCATCAATGAGATCGAGTACCTGGGCCCCGAGCCGGACCGCTGGCGCTCGCCCGCCGAGCCGGAGTTGGTGGCCGCTCAGGCTCCCGAGCACTTCATCGACCTGGAGCAGGCCGACGCGCTGGGGCCCTTGCCGCATCGCCGCCTGGACTTCGAGGCACGGGTCTTCGCAGCGGGTGAGCGGCCAGAGAAGATTGGCCTCCAGCCCTGGGAGGCCACCGAGGTCTGGGAGCGGCTGAAGGCTGCGCTGCGCGAGTACCGCAACCTCACCGCACGCCACGAGAACACCCGCCCCGTTGAGCAGGCGATTCTGTTTTATGCCGGCTGGCTCGGCCACTATGTCGGCGACGGCTCGCAGCCTCTGCACACGAGCATTCAATACAACGGCTGGGTGGGGCTAAATCCCCACGGCTACACCACCGGCCACCAGATTCATTGGCAGTTCGAGGGGCCGTTTGTGGACGCCAATCTGCGTGAGCCCGAGGTGAGGGCCAAAATGACGCAGCCCAAGGCCATCACCGGCGACATCTTCGATGCGTACGTGGCCTATCTGCGCGTATCCACGACCTATGTGGAAAAGGTCTATCAACTGGAGAAAGCCGGAGGGTTTGTGGGCGCGGGATCGGCGGAGTCGCGGGAGTTTACCGCCGAGCGGCTGGGGGCCGGGGCCAGCATGTTGCGCGATATGATTTATACCGCATGGCTGGAGAGCGCCAAGCCTGTGCCCGATCCTTACGCGGGAAAGTAAGGGGCGCCCAGATTTTCTGATCCCTGAATCAGTCGCTGGTCTCAGCCGCGGCCAGGGCTGGAATCCGGCGCAGCAGCACGGTCAGCGCAGCAGTCATCAGCGCCACGGCCGGAACGGCGATCAGCAGCCATGCCAACAGCGCCTGGCCGGCCAGCCCGCCCATCCGCAAAATCATATCGAGCGGCGGCGCGTGCAGCAGCGCTCCGGCCCCGATGGCGCGTCCTGATCCAAAGGCAACCAGCCGCCCGCCCAGATGCACAAAGGGCACAATCAGCAGCAACTGCAATGGCATCGCCGCGTAGTTGGCAGCTTGAATGGCGGGCAGATTCAACTGGAGCGCCAGCGCCAGCACCGAGCAGACCAGCGTCGGAATCCCCACCACCGGAATGCAGCCGATGGCGAACCCCAGCGAAAGCGTCAGCGCCAGCCTTTGGGGCGACATGCCCTGACGCATCCACACAACGACCTTCCGCTGGATCGATGCGAAGGATTTTTCCATCATGCTCATACTAGCTGTACGAGAAGCGCAGCCCGATAGTTTCACCATGAAACTTTGGTAAATAACCAGGGCCGGTAACAAAAGAGGTAACGTCGATCAGAAAAAGCCCCGCAGACCGCAGCTGTGATTGTAGTTACGGCTGCTTTTCTTCGTTTTTCTCCGTCTCCACGAGCGCGGCGATTCTGGGCGCGAGCCGCTCCAGCAACCGGGCCAGCCGGTGCTCCACCTGGCGGCCGACTGCGAAGACCTCCTGGTGGCTGAGGGTAGTTGCGCCCATCCCCGCGGCCAGGTTGGCGACGCAGGCCAGGCCCAGCACCTCAATGCCCATGTGGCGAGCCACGATGGTTTCCGGCACGGTGGACATACCGACCAGTGTTGCGCCTAGCGCGCGGAAGGCGCGAATCTCGGCAGGCGTCTCAAAGCTGGGGCCGCTGACGGCCAGATAAACCCCTTCGTCGAGCGCGAAGCCCTCTTCCGACGCAGCTTGCTTCGCCAGTGAGCGGAGCGCTTTTGAGTAGGCCTCGGTCATGTCGGGAAAGCGAAGCCCCGCGCCGGGCCGGAAGGCGAATCTCGGCTCGTTCGGTCCAATAAGCGGGTTCCATCCCATCAGGTTGATGTGGTCGCTGAGCGCTACAAGCTGGCCCACGCTGTAGCCCTCGGCTATGCCTCCGGCGGCGCAGGTCAGAACGACGGCGCGTATGCCCAGCGCGCCCAGCACGCGCAGGGGGAAGGTCACCTCTTCGGGCGAGTAGCCTTCGTAGAAGTGGACGCGCCCCTGCATCACGACGACCGGCACACCGCCCAGGAGTCCGGCGACAATCCGCCCCACGTGCCCCTCGACTGTGGAGCGAGGAAAGTGCGGAATCTCAGCGTAAGGAACGACGACCGGGTCAGTCACCGCGTCAGCCACCGCGCCCAGCCCGGAGCCGAGAACGATTCCGATGCGCGGGTTGAGCGAAGCCAGCCGGACCTTCAGAAAGGCGGCAGCTTCAGCGACTTGGTCGAAGCAGGTCATGGTTTGTGCCGGACGGCGTACTGAGCACATTCTATAGCGGCGGGGACTGCTCACGCGTTCCGTTGAGCTCCAAGGCGCGAGGCCAGCCGAGAGGCGCGGTTTCCCACGATGGAAGGGTCCAATTCATTTCCACTCTGTTCTCTTGTTATGTCGATGGGCTATATTGACAAGGTGCAGAATCGGTAGAACTTCGATTGCGCCCAGACGGTTCCCCGGCGCAACGCGTACGCTCTTTTCCCTGGATGCTGAGACTGCCGTTGCGCACGAATCGAATTCCACTGCTGTTTCGCAAGGGCACTCGCCACTCCGAATGAGATGAATACACCGGTAGAAAGCCGACAAAGGCCAGGAGGCTCCGATGAAGATTACCGACACGATTGCACTGGTGCTGAAGAGCAAGGACGAAGGCAAAGTCCTCACGATTAGGCCCGAGCAGACGGTCTACGATGCGCTCGAAGTGATGGCCAAGCACAATGTCGGTGCCTTGCTGGTGCTTGCTGGCGGGCAAGTGGTCGGCATTCTGTCGGAACGCGACTACGCGCGCAAAGGAGTTTTGCTGGGCCTTTCTTCCCGGGATAGTCATGTCCACCAGATCATGACCAGCCCGGTGGTCTTCGTAAGCCCGCAACACACCGTGGATGAGTGCATGAACATCATGACCCAGCACCACTTCCGCCATCTCCCGGTCTTGCAGGACGACGCCGTGGTGGGAGTCGTCTCCATTGGCGATCTGGTGAAGTGGGTGATCTCCGGCCAAGCGCAAACCATTCAAGAGCTGCAGGGCTACATCACGGGCGCGTATCCGGGGTAGCTTGCGGCGGATTCACCAACCCTCGATTCGAGTTCCATTCCATCATCAAATTGGGTGTCCCCCCTGGTACCTTACAGCATCGCGAAGATAATTCTCCGCCGTTTCGCGGGTGAAGATGCGGCTGACTAAGTCAACGGGCTCGGGTGCTGTTTCGGAAATGGTAATTGCCTGTTTCAGCAGCGCGATCGGTTCGGCCATAAGCTCTGCGCTGATGGCGTAAAGCGTAGCCAGCGGCTGGCCCTGCTCGACGCGCGCGCCACAGCGGGCATGAAAAGCAATTCCAGCGTGGGGATCGACAGGCTCGCCAGCCTTTTCCCGCCCAGCACCCAGCCGCTGCACGGCCCAACCGAGGGCGGTCGTGTCCATCGCGGAGATGAAGCCGCTCTGCCAGGCATCCATTACCCGCGTAGCGCCGGGCTTGTGAAAGGCGATTGGATCGTCGAAGGCGTGAACGTCGCCGCCCTGCGCCTCGACCATCGCAAAAAAAACGCGCAGCGCCGAGCCGTCGGCCAAAGCTGCTTCGGCGCGGGCGTAACCCAGCTCCGGCGTGGCTGCCTGACCGCCCAAGTGAATCATCCATCCGGCCAGAATCAACGACAGTTCGCGCAGATCCTCGCTCCCGGCAGGCCGTTCGCCGCGCAGCAGTCCGACCGACTCAACCAGCTCAATCCAGTTGCCCGCGCAGCGCCCCAGCGGCTGGCTCATATCGGTCATCAGCGCCACGGTGCGGGTTCCGGAGGCCTCGGCCGTGGCTACCATCAGCGCGGCCAGGTACTCAGCGTCTTCTTGTTTTCTGAGGAATGCGCCGGAGCCGGTCTTCACGTCGAGCACCAGCGCGTCCAGGCCCTCGGCGAGCTTTTTGCTCAAAATCGACGCGCAGATCAGCCCCGGGCTTTCCACCGTGCCCGTGCGGTCACGCAGCGCATAGAGGACGCGGTCGGCGGGAACCAGCGCCGGACTCTGGCTCACAATCGAAGCCCCGCACTTCCGCAACACGCTCTCGAACTCTTGCAGTGACAGCGCGGTGCGGTAGCCGGGGATAGATTCCAATTTATCCAATGTCCCGCCGGTGTGGCCCAGCGCCCTCCCGCTGATCATGGGCACTGCGAGCCCGCAGGCCGCGGCAATGGGAGCGACGAGAAAGCTGGTTTTGTCGCCCACGCCGCCGGTGGAGTGCTTGTCCACGGCCGCTTTGCCCAGCCGCGCGGGCGAAAATTTCTCGCCGGAATCGCGCATGGCCAGCGTCAGCGTGCGTGTCTCATCAAGCGAAAGGCCGCGCAGAAAGGCGGCCATCAGCCAGGCGGAGAGCTGCTCGGCCGGAATGGACCCGTTGGCCGCGCCGCAGACCAGAAAGCCGATCTCGTGCGCGTTCAGCGAGCCGCCGTCGCGCTTCGTGCGGATCAGGTCGATGGTGTGAAGAGGGGCACGCATGGTGGACGAAGCCTCAACGGAGCGGCTGCTGCGATTATCTCAAGCGACGGTGAAATTGGGTGGCCGTTTGCTTGAGCGCGTGCCGCATTCCCGTGTTATCGTAAGTCGGAGCCGTTCTAAATGCCAACGCGCGGTCACCTGAGAGAATAGCTCAACACGCAAGGGGGGAAGCGTTGTCTGCGATTGCACACCCGGAGAAGGTGCTTCATGCGGGCGAGCCTGGGCCCGATGGCCCGCCGGAGAAGCAGCTCGCGCTCAAGTGGTTCGCTGTATACACCACTCCCCGCCATGAGAAGCGCGTGAGTCAGTACCTGAGCCAGAGGGGAATTGCGCACTATCTGCCCCTTTACCACGTGCAGCGCAAGTGGCGCGACGGCTCGACGGTCACCTTGGATCTGCCGCTCTTTCCCGGCTACATCTTTGTCCGCATCGAGCGCAGGGAGCGGGTGCGGGTTCTGGAAGTTCCGGGGGTTCTGACCCTTGTGGGCGGCACGGGTCGCCAGCCGGCTTCGCTGCCGGAGGCGGAGATCGACGCGCTGCGCTTGGGCCTTCTTCTGCGCCGCGCCGAACCGCACCCTTTACTGACCATCGGGCAGCGGGCGCGGATTCGCTCCGGCGCGCTGGCCGGGATGGAGGGCGTGGTGGTGCGGAAGAAGAACAGCCTGCGCGTCGTCCTGACGGTGGACCTCATCCTGCAAAGCGTGGCCGTGGAAGTGGATGAATCGGAGCTGGAGACTTTGGATTCCACCGCTCCCAGCCCGGAGTACACTCATCCGGTTGAGCCTTCGCCGCTGAAGAGCAGCCGTTCCGCCGTCCATGCGCGTCCCCGAAGCCTCACCCATGCGCCCATTTATGGTATTTGATCGCTGAACGAAGAGAGCCTCGCGTGGAGCCTGGCGCCATTGCCTGCACCTCCCGGCTTGCCACTGCATCCAATCCGTCATGAGCACACTCACTCCCTCCGCCGCTTTGAGCGGCGCCTTCCTCATCGGCGGCGACCTTCCCGTCCATCGTCTCGGCTACGGAACCATGCGCCTGGTGGGCGAAGGCGCCTGGGGCGAGCCAGCCGACGCCGCCAAAGCCCGCCGCGTCCTCTGCCGCGCCGTCGAACTGGGCGTCACGCTGATCGACACCGCCGACGCCTACGGCCCGGAGATTGCCGAGCGCCTGATCGCCGAGGCGCTTTACCCCTACCCGCCGGGCCTGGTCATCGCCACCAAGGGCGGTATCACCCGCCAGGGACCGGCCAAATCCGAGTACGTGGGCCGCGCCGGCTACCTGATCCAATGCGTCGAGATGAGCCTGCGCCGGCTGCGGCTTGACCGCATCGACCTCTACCAGCTCCATCGCATCGACCCGCGCACGCCGCTCGAAGAGTCGCTCGGCGCGCTCAATAATCTCCAGACCCAGGGCAAGATTCGCCACATCGGCCTCAGCGAGGTCGCCCCGGTGGAGATTGAGGCTGCGCGCAAGATCGTCGTGGTGGCTACTGTCCAGAATCGATACAGTTTGGCCGACCGGCGGCACGAGGAGACCCTGGCGTACTGCGAGCGTGAGGGCATCGGCTTCCTGCCCTGGTATCCGATCAATGCAGGCAAGCTGCTCAAGCCGGAGAATCCCTCGGCACAGGCGCTGGCCAAGCTCGCCGCCCGCCATTCAGCAACGGTGGCGCAGCTTTCGCTGGCGTGGCTTTTGCAGCGCTCGCCGGTGATGCTGCCGATTCCGGGCACGTCAAAGGTCGCGCATTTGGAGGAGAATGTCGCGGCGGCAGGATTGAAGTTGAACGCGGCGGAGTGGACGGAGCTGGAGAAATCTGCCGGTTCCTGATCGGGCTTGAGATGAAGCCAATCTGCCCGCGAACGGACTTGATTGCGCAACGGGGAAGGGATATTTTCTGCATGGAGTGGCCGGAACAGGTTCGTGGTCTCCCAGGTCTCAAAATCGAGACCTGGGGAACCCATTCTTAGTGGTCAGTTATGCGCCGGCCGCCCGTGATTTCAAGCCCGGCCTGCTGTTGCTCAGAACAGAAAGACCGACCTGAATAAGCTGAACCCTTTCTTCTTTTCCGGGACAGGGGGTCGCCCGCAAACGGATTCGGTCATCTGCCGGATTACCTGCGAAATCCCCGCACCTTCTTCGCTGAGTGGCGCGGCCGTGTTCTGCATCCGCCGCACAGCGGCATAGTTGTTGGGAATTTTCCAGTTAACTGGCCTGTTCAGAGCCTTCATAATATGGTCTTCATCGATATCCACGCTGCGAGCGTCGTACCGATTGAGTACAATTTCGACTTTGGGACTGCCCGTATCCGCAAGCTGCGAGATCAGGCGATGGCAGTTGCGGAGTTCGGGAATGCCGGCCTGCGTAACCAGGTAAATGGTGGCGGATTCGTCGAACATATGCTTGCGCTGCAGGTCGAGCTTCGATCCCGCGTCGACCACCACATAATCAAATTCCTGGCGAGCAACTCTCAGCAGCTTGTCGATGGCTTCGACCGAGACAAAAGTTGGCGCCAGTTCATTGGGCGCCGCGAGCACGGATAACCCGGAATCATGCCTCACCAGCAAGGAGGAAAGAAAAAGTGAATCGAGCCGGCCGACATTCTGAAATGCGCTGACAATCGAATGTTCTGCCTTGATTCCCAAGCTGATCGCCGCGTCTCCCAGGGGGAGATTGAGATCGATCAAAATGGTCTTTTTCTTGTGTTCCTGGGCCAGCGATACGGCAAAATTGCAGGCCAGGGATGTGACTCCGGAACCGCCCTTGGCGCCAAGAAATACGAGCAGCTTGCCGGCGGCCTTCTGCGCGGGGCGGTCTGAGGAAAGCAGGGCCGAGGCCCGAAACAGAGCCTCGGCCATCTCGCCGCAACTGAAGGGCAGTCTAAGAAGCTCGCGGGCGCCGGCGCGCATGCAGCGGACCAGCAGGTTCGGCTCAGCATTGGCCGAGTAGACCATTGCGACTGCTAGCTCCTGGCTGCTGATGGTATGCACCAGTTCCAGGGCGTACTCCAGATCACTGTCCAGATCCACAAGGACGACGTCATAGTTGTGGCCGATCACCTTCTCCACCTCGCTGAGAGCGGGGTAGGAAGCGGTGAACTCCCGGACAGGGCCCGTGTGGCACCCGCTCAGCTCGGTCATTGCCGCTTTGCGGCGTTCGTCATCCGGGCTGATTACTGCAATGGATAAAACGCGTGTGCTGCGGCCGTCGCTGATTAGAATTTGGTCTGGCATATCTAAATTGACCTCCATTTCGTGCTGCGACCTTGCGGTTTTGCATACTCAGTAATGGTTGGCATCAAGCCGCCCATTTCTGTGCCGATTCGCCTGAATTATACCGCTGCTGATAAGAGTTAGATGCGTGGCCGCTGCGTGACGATTCTGAGAGTGCCGGGCCTCCACCGTCTCTGCAATCATTGGCGGACTCTTAAGTCTGAAAATCCAGATCTGGGGCACCCTCGCTTTCGCGGGGGCGCAAAGCCTGTTATTCTAAGAGTCACATCCACCCGTTCGACGGGAAACCCCGAAGAGATTGCAACGAAAGAGGTTACTAGTGGCAGACACCACCAAGATTGAAGACACGCAGGAACGCAAGAAGATTAAACGGGCATCCCGCAAGGCAGCCGCCCCCAAGGCCGCACGGACTGGACCGCGCGGCGAGAAGAAGAAGAAGGTCAAAAAGCTGGCGCGCGGCGTTTCGAAGCGTTAAGAGCCTACTGCGCGGGAACATGGCCAATGGGGTTCGTGGTTTCCCACCCTTGCCGCAAGAACAAAAACGCGGCAAGGATGGGGCACCCAGCTTTTTTCTTCACAAGAACCAGGCCGAATGGGGTTCGTGGTTTCCCAGGTCCGAAAATCCGGACTTGGGGCACCCAATCTCTTGAAGCGTAAAAGAGTATCCGCACGAACGTCAGGGTTCCGGGCCGGTCAGCGTGTACACGCTCGGTCCGGAGCCCCGTTCTATCTTCGCCGCCGACGGGCGGGATGAGGAGAACCGACCTGCTCAGCCAACTTGTTGCCCGCAAGTCCATCGACAAGCTGCTTGCCGACTCAATCGAACCCGAGTTCGCGTTGAAGAAGTCGCTCGGCCCGTGGTCGCTGACCGCGCTGGGCATCGGAGCGGTGATCGGCTCGGGCATCTTCACGGTCATCGGCACGGCCATGGCCGGACAGAAGTTCGACGCGCCGAATATCCGCGACACTCCGCTGCTGCACTACATCCTGCACCACACGGCGATGGCGGGGCGGCCGGGAGCGGGACCGGCGCTGGCGCTTTCGCTGGTGCTGGTGGCCATCGTCTGCGTCTTCACCGGGCTTTGCTATGCGGAACTGGCGTCGATGATTCCCATCGCCGGCTCGGCCTACACCTACACCTACGCCACCCTGGGCGAGCTGATCGCCTGGATCATCGGCTGGGATTTGATTCTGGAATACGCCTTCAGCAATATGAGCGTGAGCGTGGGTTTCGCCGCGCACATTGTCGATCTGCTGGACTGGTTTGGCCTGCATCCGCCGGCAAGGTGGATCTCCCCGGCCTATCTGCCGACCGGCCTGCAGGACTTCGCGGGCAACGATATTTATTCAACCGGCTGGCACTTCGGCTTCAACATTCCCGCCTTCCTGGTGGTGATGCTCCTGACGGTGATTCTGGTGCGCGGCATCCGCGAGTCGGCGCGCGCCAACAACATCATGGTGCTGGTGAAAACGGCTGCCATTCTGGTCTTTGTCTTTGCCGGGGCGAGCTTCATCAAGCCGCACTATTGGCATCCCTTCATGCCCAACGGCTGGACGGGCGTGCTGACCGGCGGGTCGATCATCTTTTTCACGTACATCGGCTTCGATTCGGTTTCGACGGCGGCCGAGGAGTGCAAGAATCCGCAGCGCGATCTGCCCATCGGCATCCTGGCCACGCTGGTGGCCTGCACCGTACTCTATGGCGCGGTTGCGATTGTGCTGAGCGGGATAGTGCCCTGGCAGTCGGTGATGGGCGACGCTGCGCCGGTGGTCAACGCGCTGAAGAAGCTCTCTTTGCTGCCGGGCGGCGGGAATCTGCATTGGGTGCGGCTGTTTGTTTTGATCGGCGCAATCCTGGGCATGGTCTCGTCGATCCTGGTCTTCCAGCTTGGCCAGGCGCGCGTCTGGTTCGCCATGTCGCGCGATGGGCTGCTGCCCGAGGTCTTCGGGCGGATTCATCCAAAATACCGCACCCCCGATGTGGCGACATGGGTCGCTGGATTCGTGGTGGGCATTCCGGCAGGCTTGCTGGACATCGGCACGGTCTCGAATCTATCGAATATCGGCACGCTCTTTGCTTTTGTGCTGGTCGCGGTGGGCGTGCTGATTCTGCGCTATCGCGAGCCGGAGCGCTACCGCGGCTTTCGCACGCCGCTGGGCCCGCTCTTCCCGGTGCTGAGCATCATTTTTTGCATTGTGCTGATGATGGGGCTGGAAGTAATTACCTGGATTCGCTTCTTCTCCTGGCTGGCGATCGGGCTGGTGATTTACTTCTGCTACAGCCGCTTCCGGTCGGAGTTCGCGGGGCTGAAGTAACTCTGATCTAAAGGAACACCAAGTTGCCTGCCGGATCATCCTCTCTTTGCCAGCAGGCAATGCGCTCCCCGCGCCGCAAGCGCCTTGTCGAAGGTCACCAGCACGCCGCCTGCCGCTTCCGCAACGGCCAGCAGCCATGCATCGGCCCAAACCTTTGGGGCGCTCGCCGGGCCAGTCGTATTTGTTCGAAAGAACCTGTCGTTCCGGGAAGCCTCCGGTGAGAAGACAACGCGCTCATCCGCAAACAGACTGTCGTAGACACGCCACGCCTCGTCGAATGAAAGCGGTTTATCTTTCATAACCGCCGCTGTGGTAAGCAGGCGCAGCAAGCCGAGCTGCGAAAGCCGGCAGAATGCGATCTGGCCACTCGATGAGTTCCACCAACGGCGAGCGATTGCGCTGTGAACGTGCTCGTGAGAAACCAAGGCTAGCCAAACATTCACATCAGGGAAACTCAATGAGGTCATAGAGCTCTTCATTCGTGAAATCAATGTGGCGTCCAGCCGGTGGAACAAGCGACTCGTCAAGGGTAAGCCGCCGTACGGGACGGGACAACTCCGGTTCGCCGATGGCCTGTTCAATTCCAGCGAGCATCAGCTTGCGCGCCGAGCAGCCCTTGCGCGCGGCTGCCTCGTGCAGCCTGCGGTGCAGATCCCGCGGAAGGTCGATGGATGTGCGGACGGCGTTTTGCTCCATGCCATATTGTGTGCTGAACGACTTAAATAAGTCAAACCGCCAAATTCCGGGATACTTTTCAGGGTTTCCCGGAGGGAGCAGGGGGCTTCAGCCCCCAGAAAACTCTGCAAAATCGAGGCGGGCTTTAGCCCCGGGCCTTGCTCCTGGGTGCTCCAGCTCACTTTGGGACTTGGGAAATCCTAGTCCGCTAGACTTAAGCTGTGACCGAAATCAAGGATTTCATCCGCCGCCTGCCCAAAGCCGAGTTGCATCTGCACCTCGAAGGCACGATTCTGCCCTCAACGCTGGTGGAACTGAGCGCGCGCCACGACGCGCGGCCGCTGACGCTGGCCGAAGCCGAGGCGCTCTATCGCTTCACCGACTTCACCGGCTTCCTGGAGGCCTTCAAGGCTGTCACCGGCCAGTTGATCGGCGCGGAGGACTACGAGCTGGCCGCATGGCGGATGATCGAGCACCTGGCCGCGCAGGGTATCGTTCACGCCGAAGTCTTCGTCTCCGCGGGTGTCTTCTACCACTGGAGCGGTCACGATTCCGCTGTCTTCGAGCCGATCTTCGCCGGGCTGGAGCGCGCTCGATTGCGCGGCGAGCGCGAACTGGGGATTTCGCTTTACTGGATCTTCGACGCGGTGCGCCACTTCACCGTCGCGGAGGCCGAGCGCGTCTTCCTGGAGGCCGCCGAACTGCGGCTCGCGCACCCTTCGATCATCGGAATCGGCTTGGGCGGCGACGAGCGCCGCTGCGGCTCCGCGCCCTTTGCCGCTCTCTATGAGCAGGCAGCGCGGGCGGGTCTGCGGCTGACCAACCACGCCGGCGAAACCACTGGACCCGAGGCTATCCGCGAAGCCCTGGCGATTGGCTCGGAGCGCATCGGCCACGCCCTCTCCGCCAGCCACGACTTTTATCTGCTCCAGGATTTGAAGGAACGCGAGATTCCGCTGGAACTGAATCTTACCTCGAATGTCCGCACCGGTGTCTGTCCCTCGTATGCCGCCCACCCGCTGCGGCGCTACTTCGATCAAGGCCTGCTGGTCACGCTCAACTCCGACGATCCGGCCTTCTTCGGCTCCGACCTGGCCAATGAATACCTGCTGGCCCACACCGAACAGGGCTTTACCCGCGACGAACTTCGCCAGCTTGCAGCCAACTCCATCCGCGCCAGCTTCCTTCCCGAATTGCAGAAGACGGAATGGCTCTTCCGCATCGATGCGATGAAGTGAGCAAACTTCGACCGAGCGCACCGCCAACCCATCCAGGGCAAAGCGCGTTATCATGGAACGGTAGGAGAAACACCGCTCATGTCCACTGAATCCGAAGCCCCGGCCGTTGCGGAAGAGACCGCAGCGGAAGAGACTTCCGCAGAAAAAAAGAATGAATCCAGCACCCTGAAAGTGATTACCTGGCTTTCGGCGGGGATGGCCGTAGCGGCACTGGGATTTTTCGTATGCCGAGAATTGCGCGGCCGCTACAAGTTCAACCACCGCACTCCGTATGATTTTTACGACCACGCCAGCGGCAACGAACAGCAGACAGGCGAATTCGGCCTGGGCGTTTAGCCCTGACGCGCGTAATGCAACAAAGGGCGCAGTAGCGACCTGCAATGAAACTGGAACTTGTACCATCGAGGAAATCCATGCCGCTCTCCGGAGAAGCCATTCGCCTGATGAACTACATTGACGATGTAGCCGTAACCCTGCGCCGGGTGCTGGCCACCGTCCCCACGCTCTCCGACGAGGAGCGCTTCCGCGTCGCCGAGCACCTGCTGCACGCCAGCCCCAGTGCCGAAGACGTGGCCGAGGCGCTGGCCGCCAAGCCCAGCCCGATTGCCTGAGAGCGTCGCCATCATCGGAGCCGGGCCACTGGGCCGCTGGCTGGCCCTTGCGTCTGCCCGCGCGGGATTTTGCGTGCAGTTGGAAGACGTGATGCCCGCCAACCTGCACCACGCCCAGGAACTGCTTCGCCAGGAGCTTGGCCGCGCAGCCTTGCCGCATGTCGCCTTCGTCTCCACCATCGAGGAGGCGGTGCGCAACGCCGATCTGGTCATCGACTGCGTGCCGGATGAGTTGGAATCCAAGCTGGAAATCCTCTGGCTGCTGGACCGCATGGCCCCGCCGCGCACTGTCTTCGCCACGCCAACGACGCGCCTCTCCATCGCCGACCTGGCCAACTGCACCTATCGCCCGGGCAAGTGCATCGCAATTGCCGCTGAAGCCGCCGCGCTGGCCGGCGACGGAGGCGGGGAGATTCTGCTGCGCACCACCAGCCGCACGGCGCCGGAGACGGTCGCGCTGCTGGAGCGCTTCTGGCGGCGGCTCGGCTTCTCGCCGGTCTTCCAGGCTGACGTCGGCGAGCAACCTCGCTAGCTCACGCGCTCACGACCCTCCATGCTAACCTGAGGTTTCAGCCTGTGGAGAATTCTTTTGCAATCGAATGCATTTCTTATAGCCGTCTTCGAATTCGTGATTCTCATTTTTTCGCTCTGTGTGCATGAGTGCGCGCATGCCTGGACGGCCTCACGCCTGGGCGACCAGACCGCCCGCCTGGAAGGCCGCATCACGCTGAACCCGATGTACCATGTGGACCCCATCGGCACCCTGCTCTTTCCCGCGATCATGATCTTCGGACCCTTCATCGGCTTCAGCATGTTCAGCGGAATGCTGGTGGGCTGGGCCAAACCCACGCCGGTCATCACCCGCAACTTCCGCAAGATCGTCCGCGACGACAACCTGACCACGCTGGCCGGTCCCGTCTCGAATCTGCTGATGGTGCTGGTGGCCGTCATCGTTCTGATCATCACCGCAAAGATGATTCCCGACGGGCGGACTGTGGTTCTGGCCTCCTTCTTTGCCACCTTCAACCCGTCCCCAGACTTCACCCCGCATCCGCTGGTGCTGGCCTGCACGGTGGCCATTCTGATCAACCTCTCGCTTTTCGTCTTCAACCTGCTGCCCATTCCGCCTCTCGACGGCAGCCGCCTGGTGCGCAATCTTCTGCCCTACAACGCAGTGCAGGTCTACGACCGGATTCCGATCTGGGTCAGCTACCTGTTCATGATCCTGGTGGGCGGCACGGTGATCCGGGCCTTCGTCGATCCCGCTTTGGAGCTGGTGATCCGGGCTCTGATGCAGGCATAAGTCGTCCACACGCCGTCCGCCATCGCTTCCCGCTACAATGGAATGAGCCGTTTCTCCGCGAATGCTGAAAGAACATTTCCGCATTCTGAGGACGGCGCATCTTTTTGCATCACCCAAAATTGAAATCCGGAATCGATAATCAAAATGCCTGAATCCGCAATTCCCACTTCTCGTCCGCGCGTGCTGAGTGGTATGCGCCCCACCGGCAAGCTCCATCTGGGCAACTACATGGGTGCTCTGGCCAACTGGGTCAAGCTGCAAGACGCGTATGAGTGCTACTTCTTCATCGCCGATCTGCACGCGCTGACCACCGACTACGCCGATCCGAGTCGTATAAAGCTCAACACTCTGGATGTGGCGCTTGATTATTTGGCCGCCGGCCTCGATCCGGAAAAATCAACGATCTTCATTCAGAGCCACGTTCCCCAGCACGCCGAACTGCACCTGCTTTTCTCGATGATCACGCCGCTCGGCTGGCTGGAGCGCGTGCCCACCTACAAGGAGCAGCAGGAGAACATAACTGGCAAGGACCTGACCACCTATGGATTCCTGGGATATCCTGTGCTGATGGCCTCCGACATTCTGCTCTACCAGGCAGATTTTGTGCCAGTGGGGCAGGACCAGACCGCGCACGTTGAACTGACCCGCGAGGTCGCCCGGCGTTTCAATTCTTTATATAAATCCGCAGTCTTTCCCGAACCCGATGCGCTGCTCACGCCATCGCCCAAAGTTCCCGGCACCGACGGCCGCAAGATGTCAAAAAGCTATGGCAACACGATAGGGCTCTCCGAGTCTCCGCTTTTCTGGGGTCCGAAGATAGCCGCGATGTCGACAAACGGCCAGCGCATCCGCCAAACCGACCCCGGTGACCCGGACCTGTGCCCAATCGGCGACCTCCACAAGGTCTTCAGCGCGCCGGAACTGGCTGAGGAAACGCGGAACCGTTGCCGGAAAGCTTCCATTCGGTGCGAAGTATGTAAGGCCGCAGTCGGAAAGTCGATCCTCGATCTCATACTTCCAATTCACCAGAAGAGAAAAGAGCTGGAAAGCCGGATCGATGAGACTTGGGAAATGCTGCGAGAACAATCCGCAAAGGCCGCTATCCGCGCCGAGCAAACCATGCTTTCTGTGCGCAATATCTTCGATCTCTCTCGCGATCTAGGATCGGTGCGGCGCTACTTCGGGACCTCCGCCGAGGATATTAAGAACGCTCACGATCTAAGCCAGCATTCATCATGGTGGAACTTACCGCAGGATCAGCAATCGAAGCTATTGCGCGACTATTGGAGAAATAATCTCGTTCCGCGCGATATTTCGCTTACCCAGGAAAGCCAGCGCAACTTCGCCTCAATTCAGAGAGAATTGGAGGAGCCGTTTATCAGCGCAAAGAAAAAGCGCGTCCTGGTGTCGTCAATGTCTGCCCAGCAAGAGCCGAGCGGTTGGCATTTCCGGATACCGCCTAAGTCATACGAGGTATGGACACTGCTATGCTGGCACGGAACCTACTGGCTCGATGACTTCGTCATTCCGCAGAAATTCTACGCGCAGCCCTTTGCACAGGCCAAGAAAAAGTCAAAAGACAAGCCCATCCATTTACGCGTTTGGAAGTACGGAGAAAAATGGAATATGGAGTTTGTGGACCTGCTGGCCCGCGAAGCGATTGGAAATGCAATCGTGGCTCAGGCAATGGAACCAATCGATATTACCGAGCTTCGCGGCAATTATGAGCCGCTGAATTAAGCGCAGGAGAAACCGAATGTCCGCCGCCAATGAAGTGATCCAATCCAACGACAGCAGCATGACCAGCCCCGAGCCCGGCCTCTGGCGGCAGGTGATGTCCTATAGCCAAAACCTCATGCTCGTTCGACACAAAATCGAGCCGGGATGGGCCGGCGCGGCGCACAGTCACCCGCATGAACAGATTGTTTATGTGGTCTCCGGCGCTATCCAGCTCACCATTGCGGGCATTCCCCACAAATTGCAGGCTGGAGAGAGCATTCTGGTGGCCGGCGGCGTGGAACACCAGGCCAGTTCGGAGCAGGCGGCGGAGGTTCTCGACATTTTTGCGCCACTCCGCGAGGAGTACGCCGCCCAATAGCGTACATTCTTGAATAGTCCCAAAACGGCCTCTGGAAGAGAAAGAGCCTTGACCGATCCCACGACCCAATCCGAAAGCACCGCCGCCGAGGCGATCCCTGCCCAGACCGACGAGGAGAAGGCTGTCGAAAAAGCCGCGGCCAAGGCTGCCGCCAAGCAGAAGCAGCGCGACGCGGAGTCTGAGGAATCGCCGTTTTCCGTCTTTGTAGGGCAGGTGTATGACGGGCCGCTGGACCTGCTGCTGGACCTGATCCGCAAGCAGGACATCGACATCTACGACATTCCCATCGCCCGGATCACCGCCCAGTTCCTGGCCTACGTCAATCAGCTCAAGGCCGGCGACGTGGACGTGGCCGGCGAGTTCATCTACACCGCCTCGCTGCTGATTCACATCAAGAGCAAGATGCTGCTGCCGCGTGCGCCCACGGGACCGGAAGACGAGGCCGAAGATCCCCGCCTCGAGCTGGTGGAGCGGCTGCTGGAGCACGAGCGCTTCAAGAACGCCGCGCAGATGCTGCAACAGAAGCAGATGCTGGAAGCGGCCAGCTGGTCCAACCCCGGCATCCGCGATTTCAAGGAAGAGGAGGCCGCGGAGCCGGAGATCGCCGCCGACACGGTGGACTTGGTGCGCGTCTTCCGCGACATTCTGGAGCGCGCACGGACGCGGCCCGTCCTCAACATCGAGGAAGACTCGGTGACCGTGGGCCAGATGATCCAGTTCCTCGCCCGCCGCCTCAACATGGAAGACAAGCCGGTGGCTCTGCGCCGCCTGTTGAGCCACACGCGCAGTGAGCGGGCGCTGATCGCCATCTTTCTGGCGCTGCTGGAGATGGTCCGTATGCAGGCCATCCTTCTCCGTCAGGACCGCGCCTTCAGCGAAATCTTCGTCAAGAAGCACAGCGGCTTCGACGCCGTGATGAACGAAGGACTGATGAACGCCCACGACGACTGGCGGTAAGGGATTGCAGGGCTGGCTGCGTTCCGGCTTGATCCCTCCGCGGTGTGATCCGAGTCACGGAGTCAACGGCTCAAAGTGGATAGCCTTGATCGTAGGGCCTGCGCGCCTTGAGCGCTCAAGCGACCCAGGAGTTTCATCATGGCTTATGTAATTACCGATGCCTGCATCAAGGACTATATCTGCGCGTCGGAGTGCGCCACCGCCGCCATCGCGCCCGCCTCAGCCGGCGATCCAGCCGCCGCCGGCCTCTCCCAGTTGTTCATCAACCCGGATGAGTGCATCGACTGCGGCAACTGCGCGTCGATCTGTTCATCGGGCGCGATCTTCGCGGAAGACGAACTTCCGGCGGATAAGGCGCAGTTTGCCGCCAAGAACAAGGCCTATTTCAACTAGGGAAGCTCTTTCTGCCAGCCGGCATTGCCTCCGGAGATAAAGTCCGCGTTGTTTCGCTGGCTTGATGCGGGGGTTGAACCCCCGTCTCCCTCCGCAAGGAGATGGCGCGCATCAGCCGCTCTCACGGCTCGCTTTTGGCGGGCTGTGCCGGGGTAGCCGCGGGCTGAGCCTGCGTTGAAACAACTGAAGCCGATGCATTCAGCAGCTTCACCGGCAATGTCAGCGTTTGTACCGTCTCCGGGTCGTCGCGCAGCTTCAGGTAGAGGACTCCGTTCAGCGGATGGGGAACGCTTACCTGGGTTCCGGTGAATTCCAGCGGCAGATCGGCGGCGTTGTCGAAATCCGGCGTGGCGGCGATCGACGCGGCCAGGAAGAGGTTGCTCCCGGTCAGCGTGCAGGGCTTGGCCAAGGCGCGCGGGCAGTGCAATTCTTTGAAGCCGGGCAGCCGCACCAGCGTTCCCAAGGGCAGCCAATCGCCGGTGACCCCATCCTCCGAGAGCGCGCGGACCCGCAACGGCCCAAAGGCCGAGGAGCCAAAGCGGGCCAGCGGTTCCACAACGCCCAGGGCAGTTTTTGCATCTTCGAGCATCAGGCTGCCGTCGGCCATCGTCAGCATGGTGCTGAAACTGCCGTCGGCCGCGGCTACCTCGACCTTTTCACCGCGGGGGAAGCGCGGCGGCACGCTGGTGCGGAGAAAGAAGACCAGCCGCCGCTCGACGGGCAGGTCGTCGGGGCTGCCCAGTTGCACCGGCGAAGGCGGGGCGGATGCCTCTTCCTGCGTGCCTTTGCTGAGCAGCGTCACCTGCGGGCGGGGCGGCTCCACGGTGACCGGTACGTGCAGCAGACGGCCGTCCTGCAACAGCACGCTTGCATTGGCGCGTTTCCCCGGCTCCAGGGCGGCCGTTGAGCTGCCGGCGTTCATCGCCAACTGGTCATAGTCCTGCACGCGGCTGAGTGCGGACGGCGTCCAGATGATGCCGCCCAGACTGACTTTGGCCACCTCATCCAGCCGGTTGCCTTTCAACAGCGCCACCGCGTCGCCCGCGCTCAGCGTCAGGCGGTCGAGCGCCGCCGCCTCGGCGTAGGCCACCATCGGCAACGGGTCTGGCTTTTCCAGTCCATACTGATAGATTTCCAGGCTGATCGGCCCCGGAGCCGCGTCCTTCATGGGGACGATCACCTCCAACTGATCCGGTTTAGGCGACTTCCAGGCCAGCTTGAGCGGTGTGCCGGGGGCGGCTGCCTGCACTTCAATGCGCTCCACGCACAATGCATTTTCCCCTTCGATGTGCAGCGTGTCCTCGCGGCCCACCACCAGCGCCGACTGGTCCGCTGCCGCCAGGCTCCACTTGTCGGCCTGCGCCGTGCGCAGGTGGAAGCGCGGCCCCTCCCAATCGTCAAAGCCCCACTTGCCATGTACTACGCCGGTCAGCTCGCCGGCCGGCAAGGGCGGCGCGGGTTGCGCCAGCGCCAGCACCAGTCCGCCCTGCGATGGATCGGCCTTCACCGCCAGATCCACCGGGCCGCCTTTGTTCTTCTTAGTGCCTTTGTCTTCAATGCGCAGCTTGAGATCGTGGGCCAGTTCCGTGGCAAAGACCAGAGGCGCGCCCTCAACCGGCAGCACCAGCTCAGGCTTCTCTGCGCAAAATCTATCCGCCGGGTTCACCGGATGCAGCGGAGGCGGCTTGACCGCGCCCACCGGCGGCAGCGCCACCACCACCACTGACTTGGGATCGCGGAACGAGGGCGGCACATTCAGCCGCAAATTGAGCGTGTCCTTTGCCGGCAGCGCCAGCGCGGGAATGTACTGGAAATGCGCCGTGTGCAGCGAGGCAAGAATCCTGGCCGTGTCCACGATGGCGCCGACATAAGGGCTGTACGCGCCCGCTCCGGCCAGGTTCGAGTAGCTGATCTGGTTCATCAGGTCCGCGTTCGAACCGCTGGTCAGTTGCGCCATCCGCGATTGCGCATTGGCGTCGTCCAGCACCAGCCCTTCCGTGTGTTGCAACAGGCAGGGAGCCTGCTGCTCGCTGGGCTTGTCAAAGCATTGCTGGTCCAGCCGGATGCCCAGGCTGCGCGCCGCTCGCTCGGCGCGTTCCTTCAGCAAGCCGGGATCGGTCTGGGAGGTCTCCTTGACCTCAGCCAGGTAAGCGTCCAGGCGCATCCGGTCCCCGCTGGCCGCCTGCAAGTCCTGCACGGCGCGAACAAAGGCGCCGGGGCGGCCGCGCACCGCGGCGCGCAGAGTGCTGAAGTCGCCGCCCGTCTCCGGCGCCAGAAAGATCAGAGCCTGCTGGGCTTCTTCGGGCACGGTGACGAAGACGCCTTCTTCGCGCGCCTGGCGGGTCCAGGTCTCCACGCGGGTAAACCACTCCGGCGGCGGCGGGTTCATCGCTCCGCGCAGAAAAGCCACAATCAGCACATAATGGGCCGACTGGCTCTCGGGAAAGTCGGGGTGAATCCACAGCCGGTCTCCGGGTAGCAGGTTGGGGGTCTCGCCGATCGGCAGCGTGACCACTCCCCGCTTGACGCGGATGTCCACCTTCGGCCCGGAAAGATCAAAAGCCGGCTCGACGGCGTGTACTCCGATAGTAACCAGGCAGAAAAGCAGCAGCAATTGCAAACAGCGGCGCATATCTTCTATTGTACGGAGCAAGCCCACCGGATAGAACGGCGGCGGAAGCGCAACTTTCCCAAGCGTTCGAGGTGAGCGGAGCGGCTGCGGTCAACATACTTTTTTTTGCAACACTGCCCATAAAACCGCATAATCGGTTACACTGATGGATGAATAGCTTCAGGCTGAGTGATTAGCTAGAGTTTTTCTCCAATTCATCTGCGTGGAAAAAACCAGCGGAAGATGGCCATGATTCGGGCAAAAGTCCTGAAAGTGCCATGAGCCGCATTAACTTCATGGGGTATTAAATTCGTCTGCCGGAGAAGGACAGGCGCTCTTCCAACGGATCATAACCAAGCTCGAAGCATCGCCGGGCCGCCCCCAGGGCCGCCCGCAACTCAGGATGATATGCAAGCCCATCCTCTGCCGCGATGAGTGAATTTTTAAACTAAGGCTGCTCACTTTTGTCCGCGCGGCTCAAACTCCTGAAGCAGGCCATGAAGCCAGCTGGAGGCGTTATAGCGCAGGCGGACACCAGCGCAGCATTACGGAGAAGGAAAAATGAAATCGACAAAAGCAGTTCAAAGTAGCGTAGAAATAGGCAATCTGAGCATACCCGACGCGGAAGAGATCATCGAAGAAGCTCTGAATGAACTAGCCGCCTCAACCGACCCCAACCTGGCGCAAGCCTTCCCATTCCTGGCGCCTCCGGGCTACCAGGCGATCGTCGAGCTGTGCGGCGAAAACGGGCGCAGCAAGCGGCGCAACGCGATGGCGGATTCATGGTCGCCGGAGGAAGACGAGGTGCGCATCTACTTCGAGCGCATCGACGGCGTCGAGGCGGCTCCGCGTCCCATCCGCGCGCCGCGCGCTATCTCCGGAAACAGCTTTGAAGCCGAGGACGATGACGGCCAGGAGGCGCTGATTCCCGCCGATCTGGACGCGCGCGTGAAGGAGCTGTGCTCGTCGCTGGCCGAGGCCGAGCGGGGCGGTCACGCCTTCATCGCCCTCAAGTGGTTCCGCGACTCCTTCCTGCCGCGCAAGGCCTTCCGCTGGAATCAGCATCCGGAGTCGCGCCAGGCGGTGCTGGCCGAGGCCATCCAGCGCGGCGTCGTGGTCACCAGCAAAATCGCCAACCCCAAGACCCCGGCCTATCCCACCACCACCATCCGCCTCAACCGCGCCGAGGCCGGAATGCCCGACGAGGCGCAGCGCTTCCATCCGGTCGCGGCGCATGGCGAATCCATCGCCGAAGCCATTGAAGAAGAACGGGGGAACCTGTGAGCTGCTACTTTCTTGAGGCCACCGCCTTCGCCAAGCTCTTTGTCCAGGAGCAGGGCACCGATGAGCTGATCCGCCTGATGGAGGCCGTGGAGGACAACCGCAAGCTGATCTCCGCCTCCACGCCGCTGGAGGTCTACGGGGCTATCCGCCGCCGCGAGCGGTCCGGCGGCATCAGCGCCGAAGACGCCACCGCGGCGCTGGAGATTCTGCGCATGGAAGCCGCGCGCATGGTCCAGGAGCCGCTCAACCCGGCGGTGCTGGAAGCCGCGCGGCAGCTCCTCGACCGCACCACGCTGCGCTGGCCCGACGCGCTGCAACTGGCTGCCGCCATCGTCGCCCGCGATATGTTCCAGGGCACCGAGATCATCTTCGTCTCCGCCTCGGCGCTGCTGCTGGAAGCCGCCAAAAGCGAAGGCTTCCACACGCTCGATCCGGCCAAGGAAGCGGTTGCGGCGGTGAAGGAATCCGCCGCGCCGGTCCCGGAATTCGACGCTCCAGTCAAGGAAGAGGAATAAGCCGGCTGCGGTCAAGCGCCGGTATGTGTCAAGGTGCGACTGGTAGATCAGGGCTTTAGCCCTGACATCCGTGCAGCAAAAGAAACGCGGGCTTTAGCCCCTGCGGGAATGTATCTTGGACGACTTGCATTCTCCCGGCGGCTAAAGCCGCATCCATTTAGGGCACGCATACGGCACGGCTGAACAGGCTGCGGAAAAACTCAATTCGGAGGGAGACGGGGGTTTTAACCCCCGTGTAAAGCCATTAGAATCAGTCGTGGCTTTAGCCACGGAGGGAAGATTTTCGTACATATTACCCGAAATTAGGGGTTTTTCCGCAGCTTGTGAAGCCATGCCCTTTCGAAACCTGCTATTCCTAGACTCCATTCAAGAGCAATACCGATAGCACGATGCGAGCAAAACGCGGTAAGATCGGGAGCAAGAGGAAGGTACGATGCTCGAAACACTGGCGGGCAGATTGAAGTGGGAGCGCACGGAGGACGGGATTCGTGTGGAGATGCCGGAACCCGCTTCGTTCGCTGATATCTTCGCAATTGTCTTTGTAACAGGGCTTCCGTTCGTTATTTATGGCTTATTTGGAGGCTTCGACGATCCGGCACGTAGCTGGACTTTGGCGTTGGTTGGTGCGGTGGTGTTGTTTCTGGCTATAACTCTCGGCACAGAGCTAGTGGGACGAAAGAGACTTATCATCCTAACCTCTGTCGACCTCACCGTAACGAACACCCACCCTTGTGCGAAAAGTAGAACCCAGTTGACCTACACCATTTGGAACCTGCGTTCAAATCCGCGTGTTACCTTGACGGGAAAAGAATACCCTGAGCAAATCCAAGTGGAGATCGACAGCACTTCTGGGACATGGACAATTGGTTCAAGGCTCACCGAAGCAGAGGCCGCAGCATTGATCTCGAAGATGATGAAAGTCTCCGTCTTTCCCGAATGGATTCCGGCGTACAAGGCGGCGGTAAGCCAGGAGAGCGGTTCCCTCAGGGGCTAAAGCCCGCGATTTTGTTTGGTGTTTGCGGCACGGCTAAACAGGCTGCGGAAAAACTCAATTCGGAGGGAGACGGGGGTTTTAACCCCCGTGTAAAGCCATTAGAATCAGTCGTGGCTTTAGCCACGGAGGGACGATTTTCGCACATATTACCCGGAATCAGGGGTTTTTCCGCAGCCTGTAAAGCCGTGCCGTATCAATACTGGGTTATTAACTAGATTCTAACGAACCTCCACACAAGTCGCCGCCTATCCGCCCTCTTTTGCCCCGCCCAGCGGATCGTTATCGCGGTCGGTGACTTCCACCAGCGCGGCCAGCCTTGCCGCAAGCTCCGGGGTCCAGCAGGCCTCCGGGGCGCGCCAGTGCCAGTTGCCGTCGGCGACGGCCGGCGTGTTCATGCGGGCTTCGGAGCCCAGCTCCAGCAGGTCCTGCGCCGGAAGTACCGCCAACTGCGCCACGCTGGCCTCGACGGCGCGAATCAGCGGCCAGACCGGCTGCTCGCCCACCGGCCCCACGTAATCCTCGACGGCGGCGCGCTCGATTTGTGGGAGTGTCTTCCACCAGGCCAGCGTGGTGTTGTTGTCGTGCGTGCCGGTATAGGCTACGGTGGCGGGGGTGTAGCGGTGGGGCAGGTGGATGTGCGCGCCCTGGTTGCTGAATCCGAATTGCAGCACCTTCATATCCGGCAGGCTGAGGGCCTGGCGCAGCGCGACCACATCGGGGGTAATCACGCCCAGGTCCTCGGCCACCAGCGGCAGCGGTCCCAGCGCCGCCTCCAGCGCGCGGAAGAGCGCCAAGCCCGGCGCCTTCACCCACTCGCCGTTGACCGCCGTCTCCTCTTTGGCGGGAATCGCCCAGTAGGACTCGAAGCCGCGGAAGTGGTCCAGGCGCACGATGTCATACAGCTCGCAGGTGCGGCGGATGCGCTCAATCCACCAGTCGAAGCCTCGCTCGGCCAGAACATTCCAGCGATAGAGCGGGTTGCCCCAGCGCTGGCCGGTCGAGGAAAAGTAGTCGGGCGGCACGCCGGCGATGCGAATCGGCTGTAGCTCCTCATCCAGCTCGAAAAGCTCCGGATGGACCCACACATCGGCCGAATCCATGTTGACAAAGATGGCCACGTCGCCCAGGATGCGAATCCTCTTTTGCGCCGCGGCCTCGCGGAGATTGGTCCATTGTACGGAAAATGCAAACTGCAAGGCCTGTTCCTCGGCCACCCGCCGCGCATGGGTGGCGGCGGCATGGGCCAGGGCCTGCGGCTTTCGGCGGCGCAGCGGCTCCGGCCAGGCCGTCCACGCGCCGGTCGAAAACTGGCGGCGCAGCTCGGCGTAGAGCGCGTAGTCGGCAAGCCAGGCCGCCTCGGTGGTACAGAACTTCTCAAACTGCTCCCATTGCAAGGCCAGCCTGGGGTCGTGCTTCGGACCAAGCGGCCCGCAGTCAAGGAAGTTGCCCGCCGCCTCGTAGAGCAGCTTCACCTTGCGCCACTCGATCTCTTCAAAGTTCACAGGTCCGCTGCGCCCGCCTTGGCCGGTGAGGCGCTCCGGGGCGATCCAGCCCCAGTCGGAGAGAAATTCAAGGCTGATGAGGAAGGGATTGCCGGCAAAAGCCGACGTGCCCGCATAGGGCGAGTTGCCATAGCCGGTGGGGCAGAGCGGCAAAACCTGCCAGACGTGCTGCTTGGCTGCGGCGAGAAAGGCCACAAACTCATGGGCGGCAGGCCCCAGGTCGCCGATGCCGCCCATGGAGGGCAGGGAAGTGACGTGCAGCAGAACTCCGGAGGAACGCTGAAAATCCATAATTATATTATCGGCGCAGCCGGTGGGCTGCTTACCAGTTTGCCGATAGATGGCTTGAGCCGCCTCACCCGACGCCAAATTGGAATGCCGCCCAACGCAAAAGAGGGACAGCATTGAGCCGTCCCTCTCTATTTGAATCCGAAGCGTTCGAAGGGGGTAACCCTTAGACGACCTGGACGTTCTCAGCCTGCCAGCCCTTGGGGCCCTTGGTTACGTTGAACTGGACGCGCTGGCCCTCTTGCAGCGAACGGAAGCCGTTCGACTGGATGGCGGTGTGATGAACGAAGACGTCCTCGCCGTTTTCGCGGCTCAAAAATCCAAAACCCTTGGCGTCGTTAAACCACTTGACTGTACCCGTTTCCATTTCTGTGTTGCTCCTCTGTACTGATTTACCGCGAACGCAATGTGGAAGTTTGCGAGTAGGCGGTAACCGGAACAGGCAAGAACTTCAGATCGAATTCTACGATTACATAGAGTATAGCACGGATTCGATCCAGGGTCAGTATATTTCTGGTAGTTTCGGCGAAGGGTTGGCAGCGAAGGTACATTTTGCCCCCCGAGGCTGCGGACGCTGCAAGTATAGGTAGCGCCGGCCTCCTGGCCGGCTGTCGCGTGGACCTCCTGGTCCACGCCGCACTCCACACAAAAGGAAAAATGCTTCAAGAAGGGTGGGGTACAGGGTAAACTCGTTCTGGCCCTGGAGGAAAAACTTTTGACAAACGAGAAGAGCCGGGTACTGGTTCTGAACCCCGGAGCAACGTCCACGAAGTTTGGGGTTTACACCGAGGACGGCGCCGAATGGGAGCACACCATCCGGCACGGGGACGATGAGATCGAGCGCTTCCGCGGCAAGCCGGTGCTGGCGCGGCTGGACTATCGCGCCGGGCTGATTGAGCAGGCGCTGGCGGAGGCCGGGTACGCGGCGCAGGCGTTTGCCGCCGCGGTGGGCCGGGGCGGCATTCTGCCGCCGCTGCCCTGCGGCACCTATCTGGTGGATGAGGCGATGGTGGAGGAGTTGCGCCTGGCGCGCCGCGGTCAGCACGCCTCGAACCTGGGCGCGCTGCTGGCGCTCCGCTTCGCTCAGGCCGCCGCGGTGAACGCCTATATTGTGGACCCTGTGACGGTGGACGAGTGGCAGGAGTGCGCGCGGCCCTCCGGTTCTCCGCTGATCGAGCGTACCTCCATCGGCCATGCGCTGAACACCAAGGCCGTGGCCCGGCGATTTGCGCGCGAGCAGGGGAGCAGCTACGCGGCGCTGCGGCTGATTGTGGCGCACCTGGGCAGCGGAATCACCGTCTCGGCCCACCAGGACGGCCGCATGATCGACAGCAATTCTCTCGAGGAAGGCCCCTTCGGCGTGGATCGCACGGGCGGGCTGCCGGTGCGGGCGCTGGCCCGGCTCTGCTTCAGCGGCCAGTACACCGAGGCTCAGTTCGACCGCCAGCTTTTCGGAGACGGCGGACTCTTCGCCTATCTGGGCACGCGCGACCTGATCGAAGTGGAACGGCGGATCGATGAGGGGGACGGTAAGGCCGCACTGGTCTTCGATGCGATGGTCTATCAGGTCGGCAAGGAGGCCGGAGCGATGGCGGCTGTGCTCAAGGGCAAGGTGGACGCCTTACTGCTGACCGGCGGAATGGCGCGCTCAGAGAGAGTGGTGCGGCAGTTGCGCAGTTACCTGGAATGGATTGCTCCGGTCCGGATTTATCCCGGCGAGGATGAGTTACAGGCCCTGGCCGAGGGCGTATTCCGCGTACTAAGTGGAGAGGAGCAGGCAATGCGGATGGGGGTATGCGCGGCGGAGACGGAGTTGGAAGCGATTTGAGCGGGAGTGTCAGTGATTCTGACAGCGCATCTTGCGGATTGCGATTGCTCTCGAGTAAATGTCTAACAATAAGGTGTAATTGATTTCTGCGGTGAATTTACTTAGAAATAAATTGCGGCAATTGGCGCGCATTCTTTCGTAATCATCGCCGGCGGTGAAGCGCAGCGCACCGGATGCGAGTGCATCGGCATCCCCTGGTGGAAAGCGATAGCCTGTCACGCCGTCCTCCACTAACTCCCGGACGCCGCCAAGATCAGCCGCGAGAACTGGAGTGCCTTGTGAGAACGCTTCAACCACTGTGCGTCCAAAGGTCTCAAACCACTCGGATGGAAAAACCAGAAACTTCGCCTTCGCCATCTCGCTATAGACCGCGTCCGATGGCTGCGCCCCCAGATATTCGACAGCGGGGTTGTTGGCCGCGCAGGAGCGCACTTCGTCTATCATGGGGCCATCGCCGATGATTTTCAGACGAAACGGTATTCTGCCTGTATTCCACGCCGATAGCAACGTTCCGATGCCCTTTTCCGGCGAGAGCCTTCCCACAAACAGTGCGAACTCCTCCGCGTTCCTCTTTACATTCCAAGTGTCTGAACCAACAAAGTTCGGTTTGACGACGGCCTTCTCCGCAGGCAAACCGCCGCGAACCAGAATATCGCGCTCGAAGGCGGAAACTGCAATAAAAAGATCGACGCGATCCCAAGTGTGAATGAGCCGATGGAAGGCATACGCTGCCGTGACGATCGCGCTGCCCGCCCGGCTGCCGCGATAGCAGCTATGCACGATGCCATCGACCGGAAGCGATTTGCCGACACAGTCTGTGCATATAGCTCCATTGCGATAGAGCAGCGCGTTCGCGCAGAGCATCCTGAAATTATGCAAAGTCTGAACAATGGGGATTCCCGATGCGTCAGCTTCCATAATAATCGACGGCGACAGCATGGGAAACAAGTTATGGACGTGCAGGATGTCGGGCTGGAAGTCATGGATTGCATCCTTCATCCGCATTTTCGAATGGGATGAATAAAAAATCGACGAGGAAGCAGCACAGTTGCCGCGAATGCCATGAATGGCGTCGTTATCCTGTTCCAGAAGCATCACGCCGTGACCACGTAGCCGCAGCAGTGTTACCTCGTCAAGAACGACCGCGTCCTCGCCGCCGCTGAATCGGTATCTATTGTGAGCTACGAGGATTCTCATAGAGTCCTATTGAAGCGGAGTATCTGGTATCATTATAAATAATCAGGTTGCATAATAGACCGGGCACGGGATACGGCGATCATTCTTGCGGAAATGCCAAGGATGAGGGAGATAATGATGAACTGAATATAGAAAGAGCCCCTTAAGGGGACGGAGAAATCCGCGGTATCCATTCCCTCCGCGAAACAAAAGAAAAGCAGGAACAGCGCGCATCGAAGCGCGTGGCGGGACGCACTGTCTGACGCTATGGTCATAAAAGTGCGCTTCCGTGCATAACGCAAACCAATACTGACAATCTTTACCATCATGATCAGATAAATTGCCAAGGCCAGCCAGCCGGCATCTGCTAGAATATCCATAAACGAGTTGTGGGCGTTTCCGATATGGGTAACATCAACCAGTAGTCCGAGCGCGAAATACTGCCGGAAGATAACTTTAAAGCCGGCGATATATCCCATCCCCTGCGGGTGAGCCATGCAGTAATGGATGACAAACTTCCAGATATCGGTCCTTCCACTGGCGCTTTCAATGACTTCCATGCTTTGCCCCTTGTTGAAAAGGTTCCATATGCGGCCTCCGCCAACAACCGCCAAGACCGCGCCGCTGAGCAGAACGGTTGCAATGGATGTGGCGAGGAAGAGATAAGAGCTTCGCTTGCCGGTTCGTGCCCAGATGAATCCTACCAGCACGAGGGACGCCAGAAGGGCAAGTTCGCTTCCTCTTGATTGAGCAATCAATGTGCCTGCCAGGCCGATAAAAAAGAAGAAGGTTGATCGAGCTTTGGATTCGAGAGAATACAGAAAGGCATATGCCGAAATGATCGCGATCATCGGGCAGATCACCGTTACAGGAGCCACGGATCCTCCGGTAAGGCGTATTCCGATACTAGGTATAACTGCCATGACGATAATAGGATTGAAAAAGAGGGTTATAAGAACCACAAGGAAAAGTAGAAATAATATCAACCTTAGATGAAGCAGGCATTGCATCCAATCCGGAGGGTTCTTATAGGTATCGACTACAAACTCTACGACGCAAATCCAGGTGAGAAAATATAAGATCGAGTATGCCGCCGACACAAGGCGGCTGGGAGAATATGCCGCGGATGCCAGGAACAACAGCCCGAGAAAAAAGGCATATCTAAGTATGGATCGAACCTGCTGCGGCATGAAGATTGTATGTGAGGAAGCTAAACGCAGGATCGCCCTAACGGCAATCAAGGCGATCCAACCGACCTGAAAAAAAGCCCAGAAATCCACAATTCCTTTGGTTGCGTCAATCCCCGCGTTTGACCTGAATACTGGAGGACCAAACGCCAGCAGAAAGACAGGGTACCTCAAGAGGAATTTCAGGAACGAAACGCGCCTATTAGATGTAGCTACCGGGATCTCGCCTTCGCTATTGCCGATCCATCGCGGAGATTGCTTCATATATATGCCTTGTCCTGTTCAGATAACTTCAACATTGCCAGTCTTTGTTGCTGTGGTCAAATCTTAGATTAGCATGCGGCGATGTGCTTCGTCAGGCTGGCCCAGGAAAACTCGTTAGTTCTGGCGTGAGCTCCCATAAAAAGGCGCTTCAACTCCGCGGCGGACAGTGTCCCTAGGGAAATCATGGCGTTCGCAATGCGGGTAACTATCTGCGCCTCATCGGCGTCTTTTGTAGAGACAACAATCCCACAGGATTCATTGACGATGACGCTGGGGCCTCCCAGGTCGAGGCAGATGACAGGAAGGCCCTGTGAGAGCGCCTCAAGAACAACCATTCCGCCGGTGTCATGGAGGCTGGGAAAGACCAGCGCCGTATAACTTCCAAAGGAATCCACAAGCTCCTGCCGCGGAAGCTGGCCAGCAAACTCGACTGCATGAGTGACTCCGCATCGCATGGCCACGGAGCGCAACCATTTTTCGGCCGGACCTGCTCCAATCAGAGTGAGCGTTGCATCGGGAAGGGCAGTTCTGGCCTGAGCAAGCGCGCGGATGGCTAGATGCAAGCCCTTCAAGTGAATCAGTTGCCCGGCGAAGGCAAAACGCGGAGAGTGAGGCGGCCGCCGCTTGTCGTTTAGCGCCGCAAGGCCATGCGTGGCAATGGCCAGTTGGACCTCAGTCTTGTAGCGCCATTTGGGCGGGACTAGTCGCAGGCTGTCTGCCGTCGTAACATAAATACGCTCTGCGGCGGCAAACGCGGGACGAGTGAGTGGGCTGTAGCGCTGGAATATTATTCCCAGATCGCGCAGAAACTCGGTAACTTTGCCGCGGATTGGCATACTGCGACGCAGGCGCAAGGGCGCACGTTCTCCGCCTGCAATGGGCCCAATAATAAACGGCACTCCGAGCCGGCCCATAAAGGAACCGAATTGCATACTAACAAAGGTGACGTGATAGACGCGGTCAAACGGCGTTATGCGATGGCGCCAGGCAGCCAGGCGGTAAGCTCCCCACTGCCAAAGGATGAAGTAAAGGGGAAGAAACCAGGCTTGCTTTTTGAGTTTAAGCACCCATGGTGGAAGGTCGAAGTAGAGAAAATGTAGTCCCTGCTTACGACTCAGAGGGTCTCTTTCAATAACTGTCTGGTTATTGGAACGCGTCAGCACCCATACCTCGTCGGCATACGCCAGCATATGAAGGGCTCTTTGCCAGCCGACCTCCGGCTCGGAGCCTTTCCCCGGCTCGCACGCATAAGACGACAGCAAAACCCTCATACCTTCTCCATTCAACGGAAAACGTCAAAACCGGACACTCGCCCTGCCGCTTCATCCGGGCCTGTTCGCACTACTTGCGGGAGTTATCGAAGTAAAGGCCTCTCAAGCATTTTTCGCCAATCCGCAGGGCGCGGGCACTCTGCTTGAAGATCCAGCGGATCAGCGGAAAGGCGGGACCGAAGCTCCGCCAGAATGCCCCAGCGTCGCGTCGGACGATCATTTCATGCTCTCTCAACTGGCCGCCGGCCGCAGTCAGCGAGCCGCCATGGCGCCGGAAGTCGGTAAATAGGATGCTGACGTGCTGGTATTTATATCCTTGTGCGAAGGCTCTCCTCAAGAAGTCGTAATCCATGGCGTAGCGCATCTTATCTTCATACCAGAGATCATTGTCGTGGATGCGCCGCCGCCAGAAGGCCGAGGAGGTCGGAATAATATTGACCTTCAGCCAGCGAAAGACAAACGGAGAGAAATGCATCTCCCGGAAGACGCGGATAGATCTGCCAAACTCGTCCGTTTCGCGGTAATCGCCGTAAACGAGGTCAATATCGGGATGGGCTTCAAAGAACTCATTAACCACGATAAGCGTTCCGGGCAGGTACAAGTCATCAGCATTGCACCAGCCGATGATATCGCCGGTCGCCATCCGAATGCCTTTGTTCAAGCCGTCGGAAAGCCCTTTATCCGGCTCGGAGACCCAGCGGAGATGAGGATAACGGCGAAGAATCTCGACCGAGTTGTCGGTCGAAGCGCCATCCACGACGATGTGCTCGAGATCGGGATAGAACTGCGCCATGTTGCTGAGAATGCAAGGTTCCAGAAAATGGCCCATGTTGCGTGTGGGGGTGATGACCGAAATTCGGCTGGGCATTATGTCCTTCCTTTTGGGACTATTTGCGCGAAATACTAACAGCACGGTTAGCATAAAGGCCGAGTGACGCATTCATGAAAAATTCCGTCTCTATGTTGCCTCGAACAATGCATATGACTATCGGGCAGCCAATTTGCAATGAGCGGAAGTTGAAGAGCCTTCAGCGCATCCAGTTACAGATATCATTCTTCAATTTCGCGAACGACCCCTTCAGCGCCGCTCTCCCGTAATTGATATTGCTCAAGTATCCAGGCGTAGGTCTTTTCCAGCCCGTGGCGAAGTGTGATGCTCGGCTCCCAGCCCAGCAACTGCTGGATCAGGGTATTATCGCTATTGCGTCCATTCACGCCTTTGGGAGCGTCCAAGTCATATTTGCGCTTCAGCTTGATGCCCGCGATATCTTCGACGATATCCACTAACTGATTGACGCTGACCGCCTCGTTGGAGCCAAGGTTGAGGGGTTCGATAATATCAGAGTTCATGATCATGTCGATGCCTTTCAGGCAATCGTCGATGTACATGAAGGAGCGCGTCTGGTGGCCATTTCCCCATATCTCAATCTCATGCTTGCCCTTCAATTTAGCTTCAATCACCTTGCGGCAGATCGCCGCCGGCGCCTTCTCGCGGCCGCCGAACCATGTTCCCCATGGGCCATAGATATTGTGGAAGCGCGCCACGCGCGTGTGCAGGCCGAAGTCCTCCCGGAAGTGACGGCACATCCGCTCGGAGAAGAGCTTCTCCCAGCCATAACCGTCTTCGGCGAGCGCGGGATATGCGTCAGCTTCCTTCAACGCCGGCGGCGTAAAGCGGTCGCCGTCATCGGAAGTGTGCTGCAAGTCGCCGTTGTAGACGCAGGCCGACGAGGAATAAAAATAGCGCTCGACGCCGTATTTCCGCGCCGCCATCAGCATATGGGTATTGATCAGCACGGAGAGCATGCAAAGGGCTTTGTTCTTTTCGATAAAGCCCATACCGCCCATGTTGCAGGCCAGATTGTAAATCTCCGCGGCGCCTTTTGCCGCGATCTCGCAATTATCTTTCTTATTCAGGTCGAGGCAGAGATTCTCGACATTGTCGAATTTCTGATACCAATGATCCAGCGACTTAACATCGACTGCGCGGATATGACTGCAGCCCCTCTGCCGGAGCGATGCCACCAGACTTCCCCCAATGAATCCCCCCGCACCTGCAACCACAATCAACTTGTCGCTCATCCTGTTCTCCTTTTTGTTACTCAGAACTGCTTGAAGTATCCTGGGATGCCCACACGGCAATACCTTCGAGAAATGCGCGTTGTCGAATGACAAACTCGTTCCAACTTATGGAGCGAAGAAGCACCTTAATAAGCATCCTCAGTTGCAGAGCCGGCAAATACATGAGGCAGCGCAGCACACCAAGATTCTTCAGCATGAAGTACACATGGCCCCGTGTGTTGAATCGTATGCTGAAGGGCGATGCGGCGCCTCCGGTGAGCGAGCTCACCTTATGAAAGATGCGCGCGCGGGGAGTATAAAACATCGTAAGTCCTGCCCGCCATGCGCGAAACAGGAAGTCCGCATCCTCGTGGTAGACAAAGTATTTATTATCCAGCAGACCAATTTTATAGAAGACCGTTTTGCGCGCCAAAAGACAGCATCCGGGCGCATTCTTGATGCGTACAGGCGTCTCATGCTGGCCATGATCGATCTCTCCGTCACCCGTATGACCGCCAAGATAGCCCTTGAGAACGTTGAAAGTTCCGCCTGCCGACCAGATATGCACGCGATCCTCATATAATATTTTTGGAGCCAGAATATCGCAACTAAGCGCATCAAGCTCCGCTTCAAGTATTGCGAAGGTCTCCGGATCGAACTCCACGTCATTATTCAGGTACAGCACATGATCGCAACCATCGGCCAGCGCTGCGCGTGTTCCCTGATTGCTTCCCTCGGCAAAGCCAACATTGACAAGGTTCGGAATCACACGCAGCCTTGCGTCGCCCCAGGCACCCAGTTGCGCCAGAGTGTCATCTTGCGAGGCATTGTCCACCGCATAGATGAGAAAATCTTCATAAGTCTGTGATGTCAGCGAACTCAGAAATCCTTCGAGTACGCGTCCGCTGTTATAGGTAACAGTGACAATGCCAATTCTTGCCTGACTATTCATGATGGAATTCATACTCCTTGATCTTCCGCTGCAATGGCGCATACCGTCTCATTATTGTTAGCAGCGGGCGCGATCAATTATTTGGAAACCTGGATTGACCGCTTCCTTATTCTCTCGCCGTTCCTGGCATTGATGAACAGCTGCGAGATATCTGATCGATGAGATGAGCATAACTTACTATTGTGGGATGCTGGGTGCATCGCCCACGATCTGCCCAAAGAAAAAGCGTGCAGAGGTTAACAAGGTAAGCCAGCGCCTGCGTATCCGCCGCATAGCATCGTTCCTTCCCCAGCGATTGTTCGCAGAGTTGCAAAATCCGGCTTATTCTTCGCAACATATTTTGCGGTTTGTCGCGCTTCAACGCCATCGGCATCAGGGCAAAGTGGAGCGGGTCAAACAAGGGAAGCTGCTCATAGTCCGCATACTCCCAGTCGAAGATTCTGGCGACGCCACCCTGCACGCGGATATTCCATGGCGTAAAGTCATTGTGCGCGGCCACAAACAGGATTGCCGGCCCGGAAAGCGACTGCTCAATTTGCCGCATGGCTTTCTCTATGCGGATCGACCATGCCTGGGTAAGTAGCCCGTCGAGATCCTTCAGCCGCGAGCGCAGATTCTGGTAAAGCCGCGACTCTTCCAGTGGCATGGTCTGGCGCGAGTATTCCTGCAACTTCCGTAGAAAAGCGAAGTGCAACTCTCGCAGCTTATGTTCGAATTTGCCCTGGAGCGGTCGCTCGACCACGAAGGAGAGATCCTCTCCGGAGCGATGGGCAACAACTTCGGGAATGTGATCAACCAGAGACGCCTGACTGCGCAGCGTGCGCAGCCACTTCGCTTCGTTGCGTAGAAGGGAGTTAACGGCTTCTCCCGCGCCCGCCTTGACGATATACTGCGGCTCGGCGGACTGATCCAAAAATAGAATGGTGTCTTTGGACCACGGTCCGGGCGCCCCGGTGCGACAGCAAGATAGTCCAGCATCTTTGCTGATTGCCTCACGGATCGAAGCCAGTTTATCGGCTTCCACGCAGCTGACAGCGCCGAGCAGGCGCGGCAGGCGAGCCATTGCGCGCAGAGGAAACCCAAGCCGGCCGGGATGAAAGAGTTTCCAACAAGCCTTCTGCCCGGCGGCTGTGCGTGGAACGATATAGCGCACCCGCCCATTCCAGCGCAGGGCGAGATGGGTTCCATAAGGCTGGTCCGGCGCACTGTAGAAACGGCTAACTTCAACCACGATTGCCTTCGAATTCGATCACCGCTGCGGTGATGGCATGCTCAACATCCGTGATAACTTTGTCCAACGGCTGCGAAGCGTCTACGATCACATAGTTTCGCTGCTTTTTGACCTGCGACAAGTATGCCTGGCGCTGCCGCGCGGTCTCCTCCGGGGGAACTTCCTGCTTGCGCGCTTGCAAAACTTCGGCTGGGGCATCCAAGAGCACCCACAGTCTTGGCTGGGGCATGAGGGTTCCGATGAGCCGGGCTATACTCATCGGCCCTCCGTAGCGATACCGTATTGGGTCAACCAGGAGATCATGATAGTAGCGGTCGCAGAGCAGCAACTCCGCCTTTCTTTCCTGAAAGAGATAGGCGTACCACTCTTCCATGAGCCAGACGAATATCTTTGCAAGAGAGATTAGCGCCGACCGCGGCGGTTTACCATGAGGATCGACGACAATAGTAACCGATTCGCCTAGTCGCCGCATGACGATTCGCGGCTTTAGGTGGCGCATCTTCACGACGCGGCCCCTTTGATTCAATTCTCCAATTAATCCCCGAATGACAGAGCTTTTACCGGCTCCATCAGGACCAAGAATGACGATTTTCAAATTTGTTGTTATCCTTTGATCGCAAGTTTTGGATGCCGTTCAATGATTCGTGTTATGAGCGCGCCCATTATGCTTTGCTCATCCGCCTGACAGTCTATGATGACGTCCGCACTTTCCGCCGGGGCCCAGACCACCACAATGCCGCCCCGCTCCCGCACCGTTCGCCTCTCCTTGAAATCGCTGCTCAAGGTGAAGTGGGTGATGATATTTGCTTCAGTGAGCCTCTTCAGGAATTGCTCGAGGCGCTTGCGTTGCCCTTCATCGTTTGCAAATACGCGAAGATCAAACCCGCATGGGCGCAACCAGAACAAACGCAAGTAATCTATAGAACGGTTGAAAACCAGCTTGCCTGCTCGCAAGGGGTGCGAGGACACTTGCTTAATCCACCAAGCGCGCTTTTGTCGATCAATCTCCTTCTTGAATAACTGCAAGTTACCTGATCTGAGAAAGTCAAGCGCCGCCGATATATTCGGAAAGCCCAGATTTCCCGCAAATTGAGACGGACCAGGCGCCTTTTTCCAAAATGACAGCGCCCGGTCACTATATCGCTTTACTTTCTCTTCCGTGCCCTTTAGACCAACCAGTCTGGCAATGACAAAAAGCCGGCAAAAGTTCTCTACACGTTCATCGATCCTGAAAAATCCCCGGCTGTCCTTGATGCGTTCGCGCAACAGAGCGTCCTCATCGAAAAGCGGAAGTCCGAGGACCAAGTGGGAGTGGAATGCGTCTATTTGAAAATACTGCGGCGGATTCACGGTATAAAAGCGCTTAACTTGAATGGTATGCTCGTGGATTGAAGAACGTGCCCAGTGATCGCACTCTGTAAGCGCGCTCCACCCATAATCGATGGCGCAGGATCTTGCTACTGCCATTAAACGCGGAAGATCCCTCCATCGCACAACCAGGTCGATATCGTGGCTGAACTTCGGGTAGAGTTCGTAGTTGCGGAGTACGGCATACTCAACCTCTTCGTCGTTCATCCGCGAGAAAAAACCGATCACCGTTGCATCTTGTATGTCGGAGTTTTCGTCAAGCACTATACTTCCCCAGTCTGTCGGCCAATGGACGCCTTTGAGATCACTTGACCAAGAACCAGCCTCGGTTGCAGCAAGACTGCCACAAGCAACTTAAAAGCAAGCTGCGGATACTCCCTTTGCGCGTAATGCGACACGGCGGCCTTGTAGAATATCTTGGCTAAGTCCTTCCTTTCGCGGTTTAACCGGATTAGGAAGGGCGCGGAGCGCTGACTCAGCAGAAAGGACTCCAAATCCAGCTCTGACTTTCCTGCTCGGCGTCGCAACATGCAGTCCTTCAGCCAGCGAACCTTGGTTCGAGTGAGGCGTGCCCCGGAGATCGTCGCTGAGTTCCCGTGCATGCGATAGTCCAGCAGATACTCGGGTTGCACCAGTATCTTATAGCCTTTCTCCACGAGACGGTTCCAGAGATCTATATCCTCAGCCGGAAAGAATTCTTTGCGGTACCCACCAACTGCCAGAACAGCGCTCTTGCGGAACGCCACGGCAGGATGACTAAAGCCAATCAACTCGTTTGCCGAGACAAGCGCAGCCACAGCTTCGTGGGTAAAAAGCCTTGAATTATCTTTCCCGATGATTCGATTGTTGCTATCGATATGGTGAACAAGACAGCTAGTCACCGCCAGTTCGGGGTGTTCGTTTATGAAAGCCAGTTGACGCTCAATCCGGTTAGGCCGCATCAGATCGTCGTTATCCATGCGAAAAACCCATTCATTGACAGAAAGATCGATGCCACGATGCAGTGTCTGTGCGAACCCCACGTTCGGTTGTGTATAAACTCTGATTCGCGCATCCAGCGCGGCGTATTTCGCCACGATCTCCAGTGTATTGTCCGTCGATCCATCGTCTATGATAATTAATTCAAAATCCCGCCATGTCTGGGCGAGCACGCTCTCAATGGTTTGAGAGATAAATCTGCCGGCATTGTAGGCCGGCAACACCACGGAGACCTGCATGAGCGTTCCTTCGTGCTAAGAATTGATCGCGCTAATTCAAATTGCGATTATCCCAAGCCCAGCCCGCGGCGAAAGTTAAGTACAAGCTCAGGTAACCAGGCCATTTGACCTGCCGCAGACAATCCCGTCCTAACTTAGCACCTGCGGCGCCGAATCGAGGCTGCGCGCTGCAAAATGCGAATGCGGCGACGCGAAGCGCTCGTTTCAGCGCAAATCCTTCGCCTCGGATGCATACTGAGGCGCAAACGGCTTCACGTAATCCGAAAAGTAGTCTCTTACATAATCGTGGAGCGCCACCCGCCAGTCGCGCATCAGGTCCATGCCTCGCAGCTTGAGCTTGTAATTCACGAGACGCTCGCAGGCAGGGCGGGGCGCGAAGTACTCCTGAGCGAAGTAATCGGAAGTGACCGGCTTCACTTGCACTCGGTCTTGAAGTTTGAGCTGTTGAACCAGCTCCTGCGCAACTTCCAGTCGCCCAGTCTCTCCCCCGCAAACCATGTTGTAGAGGCCGTAATATGGGGTCTCGATCATCGCAGCAAGATTGCGGGCAAAGTCAACAGTGTAAGTCGGTGTGCCGAGCTTGTCGTTGACGACATTAAGTTCGGTCACACCTTTGGCTAGTTGCTTCATGAGCAAATTGATAAACTTCTTGTCTTTCCTGGGGCCACCGCCCATCATCCACCCGGCGCGAAAAATGTAATGCTTCGGCACTCGGGTCTGAACCACTATCTCGCCCAGGTATTTCGCCCGGGCATAAACGCCAAGCGGTCCTGGCTGATCCCAATCGTCGTAGAGTTCCTTTTTGCCGTCGAATATTCCGGCAGTGCTTATGTAGACAAGTGGTATACCGTGAGCTTGCGCCAGCGTTGCCGCATGCTCCACGGACAGAGCGTTCGTCCGGTAGGCGTCGTCGGGGTTTATCTCGCAATACTCAAGACTGGTATGCGCGCCAATATGCATCAATATAGTGGGTTCAAAGGCGGAAACCTGCCTTTCGTACTCGGCAAAGTCGCGAAAGTCGCACTTTTCAAGCCACGGTTCGTTAACGTCGATGTCGGTGCATTTCAATTCATGGTTTTCGGCCAACACCTTATGGAGGGCCTCCCCAAGCATTCCGCCGACTCCCGCTAAATAGACTCGCATTCGTATCTCCTTGTGGTCATAGCTCTGTCATTAGCAATTTGTATGCGCGGTTCTTTAATCCTGCAGGTGCGTGCGGCGGGCTGCAGTGCGCCTTGATAGAGATCCTCGGTAAGTTCATGAAGGCTTTCTCGCCAGTGGAATAACTTCGATGGCGGATTGACGCTGCGTTCAGTCAGGCCGATTCGGGGACTGCTGAATCAGACTATCGTTTCTCCGGGCGCCCGCGGCCGCAAGAATGCATACGAATGGCATGATCGGCAGCCGATAGCGAGCATCAGCCCCCAATCCTCCAACCGCCGCTGAGACGGCAAGAAAATATAGTGATGTCCCAAGCAGCAACCATAGACAAGTGTTGTGCATGCCATCGAGGAGAATTCCCCGCGCCGCAAGTAAAATTCCTCGAGCCGCGAGCAAGTACATAACCAACAGCACTACCTCAAAACCGGCCTTCTCCGCCATTTCCCACGGATGTGCTTTAAAGAGCGCGGTCCCCCATCGTACCAGGCCCACATTTACAAACAAGGCATTGGCTTTGCCGGGGTCCTCCGGATACAGCAGAAGCGGGCGGTTAAAATACGCCGTGCCAGGCTCGACTACCGTCTTGAGCAAGGGCGTAAGACACGAACGCAGGTAGACCCCGTAATGCCTTCGTATGACACCGAGAGCCTCGGAGTGCATGAAGGCCAAGCGTTGCCCCTGGCTCCATCCTGCCTGCTCAGGATTCCGTGTGAGATAATTCTGGTAAAGGTAACTTTGCCCGCCGCGATTGAGAAACCCTGTATAGCCTAACTCGCCTTGAACGTCGGATAAATGTTGGTGTTGCACGCTGGCTGTCACGGCGGCGGCATTGTAGAAGTAGAGATTTACATCCGAGATGCTCGAGAACCCGCGATAGCCGGTCTCAACCCGATTGCGTATCTGCCACGCGGCTAACCACGGCAGCACACTAATCAACAACACGGCAGGTGCCTTCCAGCGCAGGCCGGGTTCGCGCGCCAACACCAGAAACAATCCCAGAGCCAGTGCAACCGGCAGGAAATAGGTAACCGGACGCACAAAGGTTGCCGCGGCAAGCCATAGTCCAGCCGCTGCAAGCACCTGCAAACGGCGTCCGCGCAAGAACATAGCTAATCGCTCCATGCAGAGGAGAAGGAATGCCAGGAACAGCGACTCCGTCAACAGGATGACAGAAAGACAGACCGCCATCGGCTCAAAAGCGAAGATCCAGGCTGCACCGAGTGCAATGCGGTCATCGCCAAAGACCGACCTTCCCAGCTTCCAAACGAGAATCACCGAGAGCACCGAGAGAATCACATTTGCCACAGCCGCAGCGGGCAAGCCTGCAAGACTGGTGATGGCAAAAAAGAGCGGATACCCCGGCGTGCGTACCAAGTCCGGCACACCGTCTGCAAAGAAGCGGCCGTGCAGCAGCAGGCTGCGTCCTGGTTCGAGATAACTGATTGTGTCGCCTTGGAAAAGGCCAGAGATCCCGCCTCGGGCGAGCATGACAGCCAACAGCGTTAGACGAACTACGGCGGCCACTACGACCGGCCAAGCGAGTCGCGGCGTCCACCACTTGGCGTGAAAGCCGGAATTTGTAGTCGAGCCGCCCAATTTGTTGCTCAAGACGGCTGCGGGAATCACGGGCATATCGATCTCCTTCGGCGCAATTTGACTTACGGCACTTCTATTCAATGGATCAACTTACCCCACTACAGCGGGAGATCGCGGCTGGAGGGCTGCTTGCATTGCTACATGACGTGACTTCAGGAACAAGGCAACGCCGACGATGCTTTGAAAGACCACCTGCGCCCCAATCAGACCGAATAACGAACCGCTAATGCCCAGCCATTTGGCCATCGGCATCGCAAAAACAAAGGCAAAAGCTGTCATGGTCAAATAAGACCAGAAGATGGGGGCGGTAAACTCCAGCGCCTGCAAGCCGGCGCGCAGCGGGCCGCCCACAAAGACAATGACATAAAGCAAGGCATACAGCCGCAGGATGTAGCCGTACTGCGCCATCTCAGGCGAGTAAATCAACCGCAGCCAGAAGCCCGGCGCCGCCGCCATGACGATAGCGAACAATAAGGTCAGCCCGCCCCACTTCATCAAAATGGAGCGGGTGTAGGCGAGCATGGAAGGAACCCCGCCCTGGCGAAGGCGGCGCGCTGTCTCCACCGGAACGATGTTATCCAGCCCCTGAAACCAGACGTGGGTTACGCCCATCAGGTTCTGCGAGGCCTTTAGAACGCCGGCCGCGGCGGCGCCATAATAGATCGGAGCGGAGAGCAGAAAGACATTGCCGGAGGTCCATACCAGCAATGCCGATCCGGTAAGCCAGCGGGAGACTCTCCAGTGGCGCAGCGAGATCGACTTGATCCACTCCCAACGGAAATCGAGCGGCTCCATCCAGAACCATCCCAACGCCAGGCCGAGGATCGAGGTTCCCGCCATCGCCCACAGCGCGGTTGCGCTGTTCATATGCCCCGTTTTATGCAGAAATAACAGGATGGGCAGTTGGGTGAGGTAGCTGAGAGAGTCATCGGCCAGAGCGCGGCGGTTCTGGCGGGTAGCAAAAAAATAGCGCCGGACAAAGTCCTGCATCTGATAGGCGAATGCGGAGACCGCCAAAGGAAGAGCGAGGTGCCGTAAATTCTGATGGGGGAAGAAACTGCCGGAGACCTTGAGGGCGAGGAAGACCAGAACGAAGCAGCAGAAGACAAGAACCAGCTCCTGGAAGACGACGGCGCCGAAGTAGAAAGGCCTGTCCTTCTCTTCCTGCTTGGGGCCGATGCTCATCATCGGCGCGACAATCAGCGCGGTCTGGATGCTATTGACGAAGAGCACCGACATCCAGGCCAGCGTGAAGACTCCAAACTCGCGCAGGCCCATGAAGCGGAGAAGCATTACACTGGTGAGGAAGTTCGTCGCGCTGACCACCGCCTGGTCTGTCAGCGCCCAGGTTTCCCGCCCCAGGAATTGGCGCAAAAAACCGTTCCGAATTCGTTCAAAAAGCGTAAATTCAGCGCTCATCCTTCTCCTGGGAAGAATTGGTTATAGCAGCGCCTGAATGCAGGAAGCGCGGTAGAGGCACGACGGAAAGCGGGCCATCCGGCCGGTAAAATTATTAATGGACGATAGCCGCCGAGGTAGCTGCCGAGATAATCCCCGTAGCTGAGGAGAACGTAGCCTTGACCTTGCTCATCGGCACATAGACGATGTCCTGCGCTTGCAGCAGGAGCGGCGTCTGGGTTCCCTTGGTAATGGCGCTATAGGAGAGGGGAAAATCCAATACGGTTCCGTCTGGATTGCGGCGAATCACACGCAGGCCGCCGGTGTTGGCCTGAAGAATTGTCCCTCCGCTGAGCGCCAGGGCCTGGGCGACATTCAGTTGTCCGTCTTCCTGCATCACGTAGCCGCCGGGGCGGTAGACCGCGCCCAGCACATAGACGATGCCGGCGCGCGGAACGATGACCGAGTCGCCGGGGCGCACGAGAATGGAGGCTGCCTCCCGGGAGCTCTGAGAGCGAGAATAAGGAACCTCTTCCTCCGGCGCGGCGTCATTGGCTCCATGGCGGATCTTGATGTGCGCGCCCGCCAATGGAGTTACGCCGCCGGCTTCGGCAAGGATTTCACCGAGCATGGTGGGGGCGATCAGCGGCACTCGCCCCGGGGTGACGACTTCGCCCATGACTGTCACGTATTGGCCGGCATACTGCACTACATCGACATTCACTTGCGGCTGGACCAGGATCTGGCCGTCCTTGAGAGCCGCCTCCAGGCGCTTGGCCGCCTCCGGCATGGTCAGCCCCAGAAGGTTCACTTTGCCGCAAAGGGGCATCGTCAGGTCTCCCGCGGGGTCCACGCGGTATGAATTGTTGAACTCGGGAGCGTCGTAAACACTGACGTTCAACAAGTCTCCCGGCGCGATGCGCAACTCGGATAAGTCCTTGGGAACGACGATGGGCCCCTGCCCTTGAGAGGGGGTTTGGGTCTTGCCGGAGGAGGAAGCCAAGCCGGTCGTGCTTAGCGAAGAGGTTGAGCCGCCCGCCGCCTGAGCATTTCCGCGCACGGCCATCATCGCCGGCAGCAAGGCGGCGCCGAGCAGAAGCAGAAGGCCGCGGCTGAAAACGGCCTTAGGTTGATTTTTCGCCATAATAGCTCTGCACATTGTAGCCATACACACTCCGATACTCAGTTGCAGACATATCCACCGCTTCAATCACCAGGCCGAGAATATGGATGTGGTTCCGGGCAAGGGTCTGGACAAAGCGGCGCAACGCCTTTCGAGAAGTTCGACCGGCGCGCAGCACGCCGATGGTTCCATCGCAGTGCGTTCCCACGATAATCGCGTCGGCGACCGGCAAGACGGGCGGGTTGTCGATAAATACCAGATCAAACCGCTGCCGGGCGGCTTCAATGACCTTTTCGATCTCGCCCGCTCCCAGCAGCTCGGAGGCCAGCGGGGAGTTGCGGCCGGCGGGCATGATAAAGAGATTCGGCTCGATGGGATGCGGCTTGACAGCCTCGTCAAACGATTTCATGCCGGCCAGGAGATCCGCCAGCCCATCTTCGCGCCCCACGCGGAAGAGGGAGTGCTGCCGGGGCCGGCGAAGATCGGAATCGATGATGAGCACGCGCCGACCGGTGGCGGCAAAGGAAAGCCCCATATTATAGGCGGTGAAAGATTTGCCTTCTCCGGGCAGAGCGCTGGTAATGGCCAGAACCCGGAGTTTTCGCCCCACGCCGGAGAGCGTCAGCCCGGAGCGCAAGCTGCGGAAGGATTCCGACGTGGCGCTTTCCGGAGCGATCAGGAAGGGGCTGGATTCGGCTGCCATGGCGCCTTCCCGCGGTCGGGCTTCCATGCGGTGGAAGGGAACCATGCCCAGAACCGGCAGGTTGGCCACCGTTTCCACCTGAAAGCTGTCCGCCAGAGTGTCATCCTGGCTTTCCAGCAGATAGGCCAAGCCGACGCCCAGGAACAGGCCTCCAAAAATACCGATAACGATAAACAGAACAGGCTGCGGCATATAGGGGCCGCCCGGCGGCCGCGCGGGATCGGCGACGGTGACATTGGTCGCGCTGTTGCCGGCGTCGATGTTCGCTCCCTGCAGCTTGGCGTAGAGCAGGTCATACAAGTCGCGGCTGGAGCGGGCCTGCGCCATGAGAACGCCCAACTGCACGACATCATCGTTCATCTTGCTGGTCACGAGCTTTTGCGCTTCGAAGGCGGCGCGCAGAGCCTGTTCGTTCTGCTGCGCCAGGACGAGATCGTTCTTCGCCCTCTGTTTGATCTTCCCCATCTCGCTTTGCATCTGCTCCTGAATCGACTTCACTTGATTGGCGAGGTCCGCCAGACGGGGATTTTTGGAGCCATACTTGGATTCCGCACTGGCATACGCTACCCGCGCCGTCGCCTCCTGCTCGCGCAGTGAATTGAGAATATCCAGGCCGCCCCCCTGGGAAATGACGCTCGAACCGGATGCGCCCGCCAGAGAACCGGAGCCAATCGAGGAGATCAGATCTGGATTCTGCGTCTCCGTCATGCGATAGATCGCCTCGCGCCCCATGCGCGCGGCTTCCGCCTGTGTTACCTCGTCATTGAGCGTTGTCAGACGCCCCAGCTCCGGGATCGACACACCGCCGCCGCCACCGCTGCCGCCGCCGGATGTAGATGCAGAGCCGCCTCCTAAGGTCGCAAGTCCCAGCATCGCGGCAGAAAGATTGTGGGTGCGCTCGAAATCCGCAACGGTCTGCTGGGTTTTGGTTACCTGGCCGGAAAGATCGCCCAACTGGGCAGAGAGCCATTGCGAGACTTCTTTGGATGAATTGAAGTTCGAGTTCAGCAGATAAGATTTGTACTCTGCAACCACCTGATTGGCCACTTGCGCGGACTGGACCGGATCCCTGCTGGTGAAGGTAATGGCAATGAGGCGTGAACTCCCGACCTCGGCAACCTTCAGATGCCCCTCGAAGCTGCTAATCAGGCTTTCGCGCTGCGCGGCGGGCAGGTCTTCCGAGGTTTTTACCAGGGGTCCCGGCTCCTTGCTGAACCGGTCAGGATTCTTCAGCCGCAGCATTCCCATCTTGCCGAGTACAGCCAGAGCGATCGAGTCGTCCTTGATAACCGCGGTTTCAGTTTCAATCTTTACTTTCAGCTCATCCGAGCTATCTCCCTCCATGGAGGCCATGCTGGCGAGCATATCCGATCCGCTGGACTTTTCCTCGTTGAGCTCAATCATGGCGGTGGCTCTGTATTTCGGATGCATCATGATGCAAACAAGGACCGCCAACAGCCCGCAAAAGACTGTGCAGCCGCCGACAAGATATTTCCGCTTCCATGGAACCAGCGCCATCTCGCGCAGAGATACCTGGTCTTCGGGATCTAAGAGGCGGCTGTCTTCAACAAGTCGGCCACTGGGACTGCCCGATTGCGTTTCGTTCTGTTCTGTCAAGTGGGTTCCTTTTCTCCGGTCTTCTCTTCGGAGGGCGCATCCTGGAGCAGGGCATAACGCTTCTGCCGAGGGTTCTGCGAATCCGTCACAACTACAGGGGATCTATCTATAGTTACCACATCGCTCATGTTTTGAGCAAAGCTTCGCTATCCTCACTTGGCAGGAGGAGTTTTCCACAGACCGCTCACGCCAGAAAACGGCGCGTGACATCCGTTCCGCTCGCAGGATAATACAATCAGCCTGCGCCTCATCGGCAAATCCATTTAGCTAAACTAAAGATTAGCAACGGTTGGCGTATTAGTCAACTTACAAAAGGGGCTGCCAGGCGCTTCCGCACGGGGCGGAAGGCGGGGGCTGCCAAGCGCTCATTCATCTGCTTCCTTATTTGGGTATTTCCTGTGTTTTGATAAGGTTACGGCAATCGATCACCGTTGGATGCGAAGCGTCCGTTTGCGCGGGACCAGATTGGGATGGCAGCTCTTCCCAGGGTCAGGATCAGATTCGCGGAGGCGGTTTTGGCTCTCTCCCATGTCTTCAAACAGTTCTTCCTCACGAGCCGTCTCTTGTGCATGAAAATAGCGCCAGGCCATCGTCCTCACCACCGGTTGAATTTGAATTCACTTTAACGCACAGTTTTTCCGCGGCGAGCAAAATCTGCTTCCCAAAGCAAGCGAAGCGCATCTCTACTACCATGAGCATAGAAAAGGCAACCTTTGGAGCGGGGTGTTTTTGGGGCGTCGAGGCGGCCTTCGCGGCCATCCCCGGCGTGACGGCGACGGCCGTCGGCTATGAGGGCGGCTCACTGCAGCGGCCCAGCTACCAGGACGTTTGCACCGACCAGACTGGCCACGCCGAGGTGGTCGAGGTGGAGTTCGACCCGGAGCGGGTCAGCTTCGAGCAGCTTCTGGAGGCATTTTTCGCCCTCCACGACCCCACCACTCTCAATCGCCAGGGCCCCGACTGGGGCACACAATATCGATCTGCCATCTTCATCCACTCGCCCGAGCAGGAGGCGCAAGCTCGCGCCAAGATCGAGCAGCTAGAGAGCGAAGGCCGCTTCAAGCCAAAGCGCATTGTGACGAAGGTTGAGCCGGCGCAGAGCTTCTGGCGCGCCGAGGAGTACCACCAGAAGTACCTCGCCAAGCGCGGTCAGGCGAGCTGCCACATTTAGTGGACAGTGGTCAGGGGACAGGGAATCAAATCCATTGCCCCTGTCATTCTGGGCAAAGCGCAACGGTGTCGAAGGCCCCGCGTTTTGTCTTCTGCCGCAAGGGTGGGACACCTCGATAACGGTGCTACTGTTTTTCTTCCGCCGAAGCGTCTGTGGAATCGGCAGGAATCTGAACTGCCTGCGCCGCTCCCGGCTCGTCGCGCCACAGCCAGACGATCCACCACAGCAGTGCGCACAGATAGACCAGCTTGTTGGCGTTCACCAGATTGCCCACCAGGCCGACGATGCGCTCATACTCCTGCTGGGAGTGGGGATGTGCCGTCTGGATGATGGACTGCACCGTTGCCTGCAACGCCAGCAAGGCGATGGCCACGGTCGAGAGTCCGATGGCAATCATCTGCGCGTGGCTGCGCCACCCGGCCTTGAAGCGGCGGCCAAAGAGCACCACCAGCAGCCCCAGCCCCACCGTCAGCAGAGCCACCAGCAGATCACCCTTCTGCGCCAGCAGTTGCATCAGCCGCAGCTTGCCGAGCAGCGTGTCCAGAGCCAGGTCACTCTTGGCCGGCCAGGACCCCCACACCGCCAGCACGCCGCTGGCCACTACCAGCAGCCCCACGGCATTCACGATCCACAACGAGCGCTTTAGACCGGAAAAAGCCCGCCGCGCCAGCTCAATCAAGACCAGCAGACCCACCACCGCCGTCAGATCGGCCAGCGTGAGCAGCGTCTCTTGCAGAGGGACCGGCGCCATCCGGCCCGCCAGCAGAATCTCGGCCATCAGCCGCAGGGCATAGAGCGCGATGCCGGCGGTGAACCACGGAAAGCGCCGCGCGCGGTCGCGACCCATCAATACCACCAGCAAAACCAGTTGCGCGGCAAAGGTTAGCGTCCAAAGAACCCGTTCGACGATTTGCCCCGGGGGCGCCGAATGGAGAGGAGTAACAAATAAGCTGAGAAGCATTTGCACCTTGTCCAGGCCGCGCTTGAGTAGCTTCGCCGGTCTTATTCCATTTTAACCGCCCGCGTCTACTTCTGGGCGCGGGCGGTCCAGGCGGCCAGGTAGATCGACAAGCTGGGATTGGCAGCCACGATGGCCTGGTAGAAAGCGGCCCGCTCAGCCTGGAAGGCCGCCGCCAGCGCCGCGGGATCGGCCGAATTGGCCGCATCCAGCGTCATCGGGCCCCAGTCGCTGTCATCCACGAGTTGCGCCGCGCCCGAACCGGCCAGTGTATTCAGGGCCTGCTGCAGGCAGCGCACCGACGCCGCGCTGCCGGCATTGACAGCAAAGTCGAAGACCCGTTTGCAAAGGTCGTCGGAGACCATTTGCGCGTACCAGTTGTTCCAGAAGTGGTCCTCGTAAAACTGCTGGACGAGCGGCTTGCGCTGGTCCTGGGAAAGAGCCGCGATGGCCTCGTACTCCTCCGGCCACGCCGCGCTGTTGATGCCGCTGATGGCAAAGGCTCCGGGGGGCGCGACTGGAACCTGCGCGCAAGCGCGCGCGGCATCTTCGTTGTCCATCATCCAGTTGTAGGCGATATTCCAGTTAGCCATAGTTCCTCATTTCGCCGTAAGGCAAGAGTATAAAAGCGGAAGGCCGGCAGTATTGATAAAAAAGGAGGATGCGCCGCGGAGATTCGAACTCCAAACTGAACATGAAGCAGGAAGCAAAATAATTGGAATCAATAACCTGCCTGGATGATGAAGAAAACTCGCGCGCCGTCGCAATCACGGACCTGAAGCGGCGTTGCGCAAAGCCACACAGTCTTTCGCCACAATACCACCAAAGAGGAAGAAGGCACAAATGCGGCACAGTATTTACTCAGGGCCGGCGCAAAGCAATGAACCCCAGAATACATCCGTCCCGGTTTTGCTATAGTCTGAACCAGTTGCCGTCAATCGCCAGGGTGGAAACGGTCTCTTAGTTCTACAGTTGTAAATTAGAGTTTCCAGAGGGAGCAGGGGCCTTCAGGCCCCTGAATGAGTGCAAATTTGAAGGGCCTTCAGGCCCGGGCTTTTGCTGCATCTCCAGAACTCTAATCAAATACAACTGTAGTATTAGGTTCACACACAGGGAATCTGACAGGAGAAGCATGGCATCGGGCGCTCACCTTGAGATCCTCGACCTGCGGCACTTTGCGGCGCCGGTATTGCGCCCCGTGCTGGAGGCGGAGAGTGAGTTGTGGAAGCAGCGCCTGCACTGGGACTATAACGTCTCCGCCCGGGTGCTGATGCAGTACCTCGACAGCCATACGCTGCCCGGCTACGCGGCCCTGGAGGCTGGCCAGGTCAGCGGCTTTGTCTTCTGCGTCTACGAGGAGACCAAGGCGGTCATCGGCGACGTCTTCGCGCTGCCCGCCCTGCGCGCCGATGGCGGCTCAGCGCACCAAGTCGAGGAGACGCTGCTGCGCCACCTTCTTGAGCTGCTGGTGAACTCTCCTCAGGTGGATCGCATCGAATCGCAACTGCTGCTGCACCCCTCCGGCTCCCACGCCGGCGTCTTCCTCGATGCGGGCTTCCAAAACTACCGGCGGCTCTTGATGAGGCGCTCTCTCGATGGCTACTTCGCTGCGCCTCGCGTGCATCTGCCCGTCCGGCTGGAACTGCGCCCCTGGCGCGACGAGGATCTGTCCGCCGCCGCGCAGTTGATCTTCGCGGCCTACCGCGGGCATCCCGACAGCGTGGTCAACGACCAGTACCGCACGGTGCATGGATCGCTGCGCTTCCTCAACAACATCGTCCGCTTCTCCGGCTGCGGCGTCTTCTCCCCGCCTGTCTCGCATGTGGTGATCGATCGCATCAGCCGGGAGATGGTGGCGCTGGTCCTGGGTTCGCGCGTCAGCCCCGAGAGCGGCCACATCACCCAGCTCTGCGTTCATCCCGAGTACCGCCGCCGCGGCCTGGCCCGCAACCTGATCAACCTGGCCGCCTCCTGCTTCCTGCGCCAGGGCGTCAGCGAAATCTCGCTCACCGTCACCGAAGCCAACACCGATGCCATCGGCCTCTACCGCGCCGAGGGCTATGGCTGCGCGCACAGCTTCGACGCCACCGTCTGGGAGCGCAACCGCATTGCCTGAATGCAATGAGGAAAGCTGCGAATCAGCGCAGCTCGATCCACGCATTATTTTGGCGGCTATAGCAAAACCACAATAGGTGTACCCAAGGCTACGACTCTAAAGTGTTGATTTCCTTAAGAAATCAACACCCTTGATGAGGCCGTTATGAGCATGGAAATTGTGGTTTTGCTCTAGGGTGGGAGACCACGAAGATTGAGTCCTTAAAGTTCTGTAGAAGCGTCTGATTGGTGAGCGTGAGCGAGCCATCGGTTCGATTCCTTAGGATGTTGTTTACCAAGACGACATTTCCAAGGAGGATGAGACAGATGGCTCGCAA
>Ga0224555_1000242_pt1 | contig 81795 bp, 49 predicted proteins | sample 714S23034metaG_FD_180687 | JGI IMG/M metagenome (GOLD analysis project Ga0224555, IMG submission 180687) | Peat soil microbial communities from Stordalen Mire, Sweden - 717 S2 30-34 | ecosystem: Environmental > Terrestrial > Soil > Wetlands > Peat | place: Sweden: Norrbotten County, Stordalen... | reverse complement strand
ATCGCAATACGAAAACGCTTTTCATTGCGCGCGACCGGCTCGGCATCAAGCCGCTGTATTACAAATTGACGCCGGAGCGGCTGCTGTTCGGATCGGAAATCAAAGCGGTGCTGGCGCATGGCGGGATTCGCCCGGAGTTCAATCGGGCGGCGCTGCCGGAGTATTTGGCGTTTGGATATTTGTCGGGCGAAGAGAGCTTCTACGCCGGAATCCGCAAGCTGCTGCCCGGACACACGATGACGATTAGTCCCGAGGGCAAGGCGGAAATCCGGCAGTACTGGGACCTTGATACATCGAGGCCGCACGAATCGCGAGATGAGAGTTACTACGTCCAGAGTTACCGCGAGTTACTGGAAGGCGCAGTCCAGAGCCACCTGATGAGCGACGTGCCGCTGGGCGTGTTCCTGAGCGGCGGCGTGGATTCGAGCGCGGTGGCGGCGCTGATGACGAAAATACGGCGCGATCCGGTCGAGACTTTTTCCGTCGGCTACACCGAGCAGACTTACAGCGAATTGCCCTTTGCGCGCACGGTTTCGGATCACATCCATTCGCGGCATCATGAAGTGTTAGTCAGTGAGCAGGATTTTTTTGGGGCGCTGCCGCATTTGATCTGGCATGAAGACGAGCCGATCGTGTGGCCCTCAAGCGTCTCGCTTTATTTTGTCGCCCGGCTCGCCCGCGAGAGAGTTACGGTGGTGCTGACCGGCGAGGGCGCGGATGAAACTCTGGCGGGCTACACGCGCTATGCCTTCACTTTAAAAAATGCCGCCATGGATCGAGCATACCGTAGCGTCGTTCCCGGCGCTCTGCGGCGCGGATTGCGCAACACGGTGGCGACTTCTTTCCTGCTGGGAGCAACCGTGCGCCGGAAGCTGGAACATACTTTTCTTGCCAAGGATGGAAACTCATGGGCTTCTTTCTACTTCGATAATTTCTTTTCCGCCTTCGCCGAAGCGGAGCAGAGCGGATTGCTGACCGCCGAGTTCGTGCGGGAAGCCGCGCCCAGCACGGCATACAAGAACGTGCTCAATTACTGGGACCACTCGTCGGGCGAAATGCTGCAACGGCTGCTCTACACCGACATCAAGACTTACCTGGTGGAACTGCTCATGAAGCAGGACAACATGAGCATGGCCGCATCCATTGAAAGCAGGGTTCCGTTTCTCGACCATGTGCTGGTGGAATTTGCGACTCGAATTCCGCGCGAAGTGCAGATTCAGGGACTGGCCGGCAAACGAATTCTGAAGAAGGCCGTAGAAGATCTGCTGCCGCACTCGATTCTGTACCGGTCGAAGCTGGGATTTCCGACGCCGTGGAGCGGGTGGCTGGCAGGACCGCGACTGGAAACGATTCGCGAGATGTTGCTGGAACCGCGCAGCCTGAATCGCGGATACTTCCGGCGTGAAGCAATCGAGCAGCTGTTCGACGAACATCGCGCGAAACATCGCGACAGCTACGATCGCATCTGGCGATTGCTCAATCTCGAGTTGTGGCATCGCGTTTGTCTGGAAGGCGAATCGCACGACGAAGTTGGCGAGCCAGCGATGAAGATAGCATCGACGCGGTAACCGATTCCGATGCCAAGCACGCGCAATCCGCGTTTCAGGTGAAATGTTTTGCACTTGTATAATTCCACACACGCTCGGCAAGAAGATCAGTTGCAAAGCAGGCGCGGGGGCACTAGAGTACGTCCAATACGGAAAGTCCGCCGCTGGGGTGACTGACGTGGCGCCGCAGCGGAAAATCACAGAGAGCGGCTGGAAAGGATACCAGAGTGAAAATCTCGCAAAAGGGGCTTTACGCGCTGCAAGCGATAACGACTCTTGGCCGCCGATACGGAACTGAGACCGTCAAGATAAGGGACATTGCCATTGATAGCGACCTGCCGGAAAAATTTCTTGAGTTGATTCTGTTGGAACTCAAGAACGCGCGCATCGTGGAAAGTGTTCGGGGTGCGAAAGGCGGCTATCGGCTGCGGCGCGCACCTGAGGAGATCAAACTCAGCGAGATCATTCGCCTGGTTGACGGCCCACTCGCACCCTTTGCGGATGCGGATCAACTCCGGAACCTCATGGTCACGGATTCGGACCATCGCGCGCTCTACGGTGTGTTTTTGGAGGTGCGAGATGCCGCGGCCAAAATACTGGAGCGCACCACCGTCGCTGACATCGTCGGAGGGGCTTCTAAATCTCGCAAGCGACCGAGCGCAAAGAAGAAAACGAAGAACGGTTCGCTTCTGTCGATCGTTCACAAGGCCGCGAAGGGCAAGTAGCTTGATGGTTCGTGGACGTTAGGCGAGAACGGCCTCGTACTCGCCGTAGGCGCCTTTGAAATCGGTGATTTCATGGGTGCCCTCGAAGTGCCATATCCTGGTCGCGACTTCATCGATCAGATCCTCGTCATGCGTGACCAGCAGCACCGTTCCGGGATAGCGCTGCAATGAGATGTTGAGGGCGTTGATCGATTCGAGATCCAGATGGTTGGTCGGCTCGTCGAGCACGAGCAGGTTCGGCTTCTGCAGCATCAGTTTGCAGAAGAGCAGCCGCGCCGCCTCTCCGCCGGAGAGCACGTCGGTGCGCTTCTCGGCGTCGTCGCGAGGAAACAGCATCTGCCCCAGCAAGCCGCGAATCTCTTCGGTCGAAGCGGAAGGATCCCACTGATGGAGCCACTCCAGAACCTTGATGCCGGGCTCGATTAGCGCCTTGTGATCCTGGGCGAAATATCCCACGGCCGCTTCGTGACCCCACACAACTTTTCCGCCGTCCACAAAGGGTCCATCGTAGGCGCTGGTTTTTCGCAGTTCCGATTCCGAAACCGTTGGCGAGTTTGCGAGCAGCGCGTTCACCAAAGTAGTTTTGCCGGAGCCGTTGCGGCCCATCAGCGCGATCTTTTCCCCGCGCATCACGCTCGCCGTGAAACCGGGAATCACTTTGGCGTCTCCATACGACTTACTGACGCCTGCGATTTCGAGAATGTGTTTGCCGGAGGGCCGCTTCTGCTCAAACTTCAGGTATGGACGCTGAATGTTCGACCTCGCCAGCTCGGTGACCTGCAGGCGCTCGACTTCTTTGCGCCGCGACTGCACCTGGCTGGAGCGGGTTCCGGCGGCGAAGCGGGCGATAAACTCGTTCAACTGGGAAATCTTCTTCTCGCGCTGAGCGTTCTGCGATTCGATCTGCGAACGAATCTGCGTCTTCGCGACCACCATGTCGTCATAAGTGCCGGTGTAAGTGATGATGGTCTCGTAATCAATGTCGGCAATGTGAGTGCAAATGCCGTTGAGGAAATGACGGTCGTGCGAGATCACGATCAGCACGCCCTCATATTGATTCAGAAAGATCTTCAGCCAGTGGATCGAGTCGAGGTCCAGGTGGTTCGTGGGCTCGTCGAGCAACAGCGCCTGCGGATGCCCGAATAGAGCCTGCGCCAGCAGTACGCGCATTTTTTGTCCGCCTGGCAACTCCGACATTTTGCGCTCGTGCATCTCGTCGGGAATGTCAAGGCCCTGCAGCAGAATCGCGGCGTCGGTTTCGGCGGTATAGCCGTCTTCCTCGCCGACGATGCCTTCGAGTTCGCCGAGCTTCATGCCGTCCGCGTCCGTCATCTCATGCTTGGCATAGATGATTTCGCGTTCTTCGAGAGCGGCCCACAAGCGGCGGTTGCCCATGATGACGGCGTCGATTACGCGATAGCGATCGAAGGCGAATTGATCCTGGCTCAGAATGCCGAGCTTGCGCGGGCGGACGACGGTTCCCTTCTGCGGCTCGAGTTCGCCGGTCAGAAGCTTCATGAACGTGGATTTGCCAGCGCCGTTGGGGCCGGTAAGGCCGTAGCGCTTCCCCGGAATGAAGCCGGTGGAAACTTCGTCAAACAGAACTTTGGCGCCGTAGCGCATGGACACATTGCTGACTGAAATCATGATGTTTACGGAACTGCGGGAATCGATCCAATCGGAGGAGACGCAGTGCTGTTATTAGAATATCACGTCCCCGCGCCCTCACAGGCAAAGGTGGGACCCTACGGGGCACCCTTCGACTTCGCTCAGGGCAGGCTCCCGGACACAGGGGAGGGGGATAACCACTCGCCGCCGAGGATTCATGTTAGCCTTTTCAGGGTGATGAACGACTCTCGGCCTTCTTCTATCGATCTTCAGGCAATGGCGCGGCAGGTGATGCTGGCACAGGGTTTCGAGCCGGATTTCCCGCCCGCGACCCGGCAACAACTGGCGGATATCAGCGCTCATCCGCCGCAACTGACGCCTTCGGACAAGGTGCGTGATCTGCGCGGCCTGCTTTGGTCTTCCATCGATAACGATACTTCGAAGGACCTCGACCAGATCGAGGTCGCCGAACGCTTGCCCAATGGCGACGTCAAGGTGATGGTGGGCATCGCCGATGTGGATGCGTTTGTCTCCAAGGATTCTCCCATCGATCAGCACGCGGCCAAGGAGACGACTTCTGTTTATACCGGCGTGACGATTTTTCCGATGTTGCCGAACGAGCTCTCGACGGGCGCGTCGTCTCTGCTCCCAGACGTGGACAGGCCGGCGGTGGTCACGGAATTCGTGATCAATGCCAACGGAGCGCTAAATGCCAGCAACGTCTCTCGGGCCCTCGTCCGCAACAAGGCGCAACTCACGTATAGCGCAGTCGGAGCGTGGCTGGAAGGCATGGCGGCGGCTCCGCCGAAAGTGGCCGCTTCTACGGAACTGCAAGCCCAGCTCAAGCTGCAGGACGAAGTCGCCCAGGCGCTGAAGAAACTGCGCTTCGAGCATGGCGCGCTCAACATCGACACGGCCGAGGTGGTTCCGCTGCTGCTCAACCAGGAAGTAACCGGCGTCGCGACCGTAGAGAAGAATCGCGCCACCGAGTTGATCGAAGACTTCATGATCGCCGCCAATGGCGTGGTGGCGCGGTTGCTGGAAAAAGTTTCTTCTTTGCGGCGCATCGTGAAAACTCCCGAGCATTGGGACGGCCTCGTGCGGCTGGCGGCGGCGCAGGGTGAAAAGCTGCCCGCACAGGCTGATTCCAAGGCGCTCAACGATTTTCTTCTGAAGCGCAAAGCTGCCGATCCCGATCATTTCGCTGACTTGTCGCTGGCGGTCATCAAGCTGATTGGGCCGGGCGAATATGTGCTGGAGCGTCCGGGCGATCCCGAGCAGGGACACTTCGGGCTCGCCGTGCAGGACTACACGCACTCGACCGCGCCCAATCGGCGCTTTGCCGATGTGGTCACGCAGCGGCTGATCAAGGCGTTGCTCGATGGAAAACCCAACCCCTATTCCGATGACGATCTCGCCGGCATCGCCGCGAACTGCACCCAGAAAGGAGATGCCGCGCGAAAAGTGGAGCGGGAAATGTCGAAGCGGCTGGCCGCCGTGGCGATGAGCCATCGGGTGGGTGAAGCCTTCGACGCCATCGTCACCGGAGTTACTCCGAAGGGAACGTTTGTCCGCGTTCTGCAGCCGCATATCGAAGGATTGTTGGCTCAGGGAGCGCAAGGGCTACACGTTGGCGACAAAATTCGGGCGAAACTCACGCGGACTGACGTGCAGCGCGGGTTTATTGATTTTGTTCGCGCTTAGCACATTCGCAATCTGATTCCAGCCACTGTTCACTCTAAAGGTATTAACCCGTGTTTACTACTACCCCCCTCCCCCCTGGTATTTGAAATCAAGGGGTTAGGCTGTGGAAAATTTTCAAAATCTAGAGCCTCAAGGACTTATATGGAAAATATTCCGGAATAAGGACTTAGCTCGATTTTGACCTCAAATCTACTGAAATTCAGATTTTTGGCGTCCTGCTGACACCCGCTTATTGCTTCAAATTTAGTTATCAAAGAGCTAACAGCACTTGGGGCCTGACGGCTTCTGGGCCGTCTTGGTCGACGGGCATACTTCGGCATTGGCCCTTCGGGGGATTATTATCGCACCGGGTAGGTGGGAAGTCTGTGATGGGGCGCACAGGCTGGATGTGATGAAAGAAGATTGCGCCAACGACGGGGTTGTGAGTGAAATGGCCTGATAACAGAAGTTGGACGAACTCATTTCGGCGTAGATGACAGAAAAGCCCCGCATTGCTGCGGGCTGGTTCGTGAAAGCGGGGCCGATCCTAATCTCCCGTTCCGATTAGCTGCCAAGCCCTCGCTCCGGTCTCCGTCAGAGTGAACGCCAGTCACTCCGGCTGGTGATTACAATCACCAACGCTCAATATATAAGAGTGTTATAAAATGACGGGTTTCGAACAACTACAGAACCGAGTTAGGAGATGTGTTATGCCAACTTTATCGCGTGCAAACCGGCAATTGCTGTGTTGGTCGATCCTCTTTGTTGTGCTAGCGCCGCAACTAAGAGCTGCGGATGTCGCTCGAAACGCGGTTAACATCGCAACAACAAGCGAATCGAACAGTTCGAATGCTCCGACTCTGTCCAATATCAATCCCGCTGCGGTTCCGGTGGGTAGTGCGAGTTTTACGCTCACACTCTCAGGATCGAACTTCCTGCCGACCTCGAAGGTATTCTGGAACGGTTCAGCCCGCGAGGCCCAATATGTCAGCGCGTATCAACTCCAGGCCACGATTTCCGCTCAGGACGTCTTGCTGCTCGGAAACAACGCAGTGACCGTTTCCAATCCGGGGGCGGGACAGTCCCTGCCAGCCACGCTGAGTGTGTACTTGCCGCTGCCCACGAATGACCTGATTTATGACGCGACTCGTGGACTGTTGTGGGCCTCGGTGCCGAGCAGTGCTGGTCCGGGGCTGGGTAACTCAATCGTCTCTATCGATCCTTACACCGGAGTTGTTGGTGGGCCCCTTTGGGTAGGCAGTGAGCCTAATGTGTTGTCCATCTCGACTGACGGTTCTACCCTCTGGGTCGCGTTGGCGGGCTCGCCGGCGGTGCGAAAAGTCGATATAAATGCCATGGTGCTCACGCCCGTTCAGATGTATTTCCCAGGTGGTTGGGGAAGCAACGTGTATGCATCGGGCGTGGCGGCTTCTCCAGGGAGTACTTCAGCCGTTGCAGTCAGCGCTGGAAACGTGACGATCTATGATGATGCGACTCCGCGGCCCAACGACGGTTCCGGCGGCACGTATCTTGCCTATGGAGCCACGCCTAGCACGCTCTATGGATACAGCGGCGAATTATTCATCTATAGCGTTGACAGCACAGGAATCGCGTCCACGCAAACATCCAGTTCGGGAGGCGGTTCCAACGATCTTCGCTACGATGACGGCCGCTTGTACCTTACTTCCGGGCAGGTGCTGGACGGAACAACCGGCAGTCTGCTCGGGACGTTCGCGTATTCGGGGCCGGTTGCACCCGATTCGACCGTGGGCCGGGCGTTTGTTTTGAACTCGGGCGGATCTTATGGATCGTATAACCAGGTAACGGCGTTTGACCTCGATACCTTTGTACCTTCGGGCTCATTCGGGGTCGGAGGGTTGGACAACAGCCCGTCATCGTTAGTGCGGTGGGGGCTGAATGGGCTTGCGTTCCGGACAGATATGGGCGTTTATGTGATGCGCAGTTCTGTGGTGAATGATCTGAGCAAGATGCCAGCGGACGTTTCAGTTTCGGCTTCGTCGCCCGCGTCCTCGACGACCGGGGCGAATACCACCTTTACGTTCAAAATAAAGAATGCGGGCCCGAATGCGGTGTCGGATGCGAGCCTGGTGGCTACGTTCTCGGGGAACACGATCGTTGTATCTGCGAGTGCCAGCCAAGGTACGTGCGCATTGGCGCAGGTCGTTCGATGCGACTTGGGACCGATGAATGACGGTGGCAGCGCCAGCGTGTCAGTCGTGGTAATTCCGGTAGCTGCCGGTCAAATGACAGGCACGGTTCTGGTAAGTTCTTCGCTTCCCGATCCGAAGCCCTCCAATAACAAAGCCAGTTCGAAAACGTCAGTTACAGGGTCTGCATATAATGTGACGCCTGTCCTGTCGGCCATTACGCCTCAGAGTGCGCTACAAAAGAGTGCCGCGTTCACATTGACGGTGAACGGCTCCAATTTCGCTTCCAGCTCGACTGTCAGTTGGAATGGTACGCCTCTGCCGACGACCTATGGAGGGAGCAGCCAGCTATCGGCGACAGTGCCGTCGAATCTGCTGGGCACCATTGGCTCGGCACAAATCACGGTCAGCACTCCGGCTCCAGGCGGCGGCGTTTCCGGAGCGTTGCCGTTTTCCATCTTCGCCGCAGTCGCACTCGACGCCAATGACATCGTGTTCGATCCGTTCACGCGGAAGCTGTATGCCAGCATACCCAGCACGGCCACTCAGGTAACGGGAAACAGCATAGTGCCCATCGATCCGCTAACCGGCAAGATCGGTAAGCCGGTATTCATCGGGAGCGAGCCGACGCGACTCGGCATCTCGGATGACGGAACATATTTGTACGTCGTGCTGTCGGGCGCGAACGCGGTACGGAGGATGAATCTGACGAACCTGACGCCGGGTACGCAGTTCACGACCGTGAATCCCGTCTTCGCCAGCGCTTTTGCAGCCTCCGATGTGAAGGTTATGCCAGGTAACCCGAATGCCGTCTCGACGTGCGGATATGCAGACGGGATCCAGGTTTGGGATGTAACAGACAGCGGAGCAACTTCCCTGCCGCTTACTCGCGCTCTGGTTAACGATGTCTACGAAGGAAGCGTGCTGGCGTGGGGCAGCTCTTCTGAGCTGTATTCCAATGACGAAGGGTTAGACCCATCGCAACTGCATCGATTCGCCGTCTCGGCCAGTAGTTTTGCCGAAACGGATGCAACATACCTGGATGCGGTCGACGGGAACATTACATACAGCGGGGGCCTGATCTATTCCGATGGCGGAGGAGTGGTGGATCCGTCGCCTGCCCCGCCCAATACGCCGCAACTCGTAGGAAGGCTGGTTGGCGGGGGATCGAGCGCCGTGGATACGAGCATTAACGGCGCCTTCTTTCTCGGTGGAAACAACTATGGCCAGACCTCGCAAGTGATCACAGCGGCGGACCCAACTCATTTCATCACGACGGGATCGGTCGAGTTGGACAATCTCCCCGGTGACTCCTTCGATCTCGTTCGTTGGGGCGGCAATGGCCTTGCCTTCCGCATGGCGACGGACTTTTGGGGTAACGGAAGTCCGCTGGTTGTGTTACTTAGTGGATCCTTCGTTCTGCCCCCGTCTCCTGTACCGAATCCGGTCCCGGCACCCGTTTCGTTATCTCCCAGCAGCGCGGTTTCCCCAGGCAACACCTGGGTAACGACAAACGGTTCCAACTTCGTTCCGGGATCGGTTGCACTTTGGAATGGCTCGCAGCGAACCACTGTGTTTGTAAATTCTGGACAGCTCCAGGTGGCAATTGCTGCTGCGGACCTTGTCAAAGCGGGGACAGCCAAGATAAAAGTGGTTAATCCAACGCCGGGCGGCGGAACGTCCAAAGCCTTGAGCTTTACGATCCAGTAGGCCATGGCGAGAACATAGAACGACGGAAGCGTTCCGGGCGCACTTTCGCAGCTGTTCGCCTGCTTGTGAACAACTGGACGACCCTGAGATCTTCGTCCCAGTGATATGCCGTACCCAAAACGCGGCTAGTCAATTCGATCTGGATCATCACGCGACCGAAGGCGCGCTCGATTTTTTGTGTACGATCCGCAAACCGGGCGCGGCACACTGTTGGTGTAACATCGCGATTACACTCATCATTGTGGCCGCCACCCCCGGCCTAATCCGCTTAAAATAGGCGTATGTACGAGCTTGCCCAGATGCTTCCGACTCCAGATGCGCTGTTAGCTCTTGAGCCCGATGCGCTCGGAGCCAAGATCCTGGCTTTACTTTGCAAGCGAGGACCAAACCAAAACCAAGGAATGTTCCTCCTCGGTAACCTCATTGGGGAGCTGTGGCCTTATCCGACGATGCCGGGTTACCAATCTCCTTTCCCACAGAGCTCCAAGGTCTCAGCTGGCATAACATCGCCATTACACCAGTGACCTCATCGGCTTGCCGGGGATCTCAGCGGTTCTTCTTTTCCAGCTCAGCCCAGCGCGCGTAGAGGACATCGAGCGCTTGTTGAGCCGCTTCTAGCGCGGCCTGGGCGCTTACGAGACGCGGAGCATCCGTCGCGTTGGCTGGATCTTCTAGTTCCGTGCGTTTCGCTTTCACCCACTGCTCGGCTTCTTCCACTCGCTGCTCGATGGTCGAGTACTCGCGCGCTTCCAAGTAGGACAGCTTCTTTTTCGATGGAGCGGCTTCCTGCCCACTCATTCGCAAAGAACGCGAATGAATGGGGACGAAATCGCGAGAAAAAACCCTGCCACCCGGAGATGGCAGGGTAACTTTCAAGTGTTCGACTGCGGTTATTTTCCGTAGAAGGAATCGGCGAACGCTTGCGCGTTGGGCGTTCCCACACCGGTCACGTTGTCCCAGCCCTTCTTTGTATGCAAGGAGGCTGGATCGTTGCACGAAGTGCCGTCAAAGTCGGTTTCGGGCAAATCCGAGCAATCGCTGTCGAACGAAATCACGAGCGCAGTGTATTGGTAGTACGGGTAATCCCATATCGCACTGAAGACATTCTTGGCTGTGGCACCGCCCAATACCTCGCTCGCGGTGTATTTGTTTGTGCCGGTGGATTCCTGAATCGATGCGGTCACGCTGGTCTTCGACTTAACCGGAACGATATCGAACACGGCTCCCGCCGGCAGCGAGTAAACATAGGGTGCGGCCTGACCGAGTTCTGTACCACCTCCAGCCAGGGCCTCCTCGTTGGCGATGGCCCACAAGCCGGAGAACATTGGAGTGGCGAGGCTCGTGCCACCCCACACCTGCCACACCTGCTCCGGAACCTGCCCCGGAATACTAATCAGGATTGCAGCTCCGGTGAACGGATCGGCGAGCCAGGAGATGTCCGGGAGTTGACGATATTTGCCCGGCAGCTTCTTTTGGTACGACGGCTTGGGAAAGCCGGCGAGGCAGTCACCGTAAATATCCTGGACAGCGCAGTTGCTGGCGCCCCCGCCCGAACCCGCATAGAACCCAAAAGCCAAAGGCGGATCGTAGACGTAACCCGTCTCGGCAAGCAGGACTTCATTGTTTCCCCAACCCGATTGCCAGGCAATGGAGTTGTCAGGATTGAGCGCCAGACTTACGCCCCCAACGCCCGTCGCCCAGGGAGAATCCGCTGGCGCGAGGACGGTCGCGGGAATTCCATAGGCTGTGAAGTCTCCGTTATCGCCGGTCGCGAAGTTGGTTGAAATCCCGGTTGCCGCACCCATTTCTGCAATCAGGTTCTCCGTGTCCAACTCCGACTGCGCGGTGAACGATTCGATCGAACCAAAGCTGCCCGAGAGAACATTGCCCAGACCCTCGTTCACGACATCAAACAAGCCCTGGTTCACATCCTGGAAACTCGCCGACGGCGGAACCACCAGGTTGATGTTGGCACCGGGTGCGATGGCATGCGCCCACTCCACGTCGAGGTTGATTTCGACCTGGTCGTAGCTGATGCAAAAACTGGGCGCGGTATAGATGATGTTGAAGTTCGAGCCCGAGACCAGCTGCGGCAGCCCGTACTGCGCCGAAAATGCGTTGGCATCACTTTGAATCGTAAACGAACCACACCAGTCTACGATCGCGATGGTTTGGCCCGCACCGTTGTATCCCTCGTTGTACAAGCCGGTGAGATTGTATGCCGTCTGAATCGACGGCGGCTCGTAAGCGCAACCGTTGCTGGTCAGGCTCTGCATATTCAGCTTGTTGCCCGAGTAGGTGCCGATCGGCAACTCGCCGTCATTGTTGGTAGAAAACGACTCCGTCTCCGTGCCGGTGAAACACTGCGACGAAAAGATATCGGCTGGCCTCCCCGTGTTCGCCGCGCTCGCTGAGGCTGCGCCGGCCTTAGAGCCACCGATGCTCGTCGGCCGCGTGACCAGCGGATGCTCATACTCCCCAGAATCCAGTCCCGATACGGTCCTCGCCAACGGCCCTGCCGCTCCCCCTACGTAAGGGTCGCTGGCATTGGCGCGGATCGTTTTGTCGCCGACCTGATAGTTGTTGAGTTGGACGCGGAACGCTTTTTCCACATCGCCGACCGTGCCACGCGCTCTCACGTAGAAGTTGTTGGGACCCGTCTTCACGACCTGCAGATTGTGGGCTGCAAAAAACTGTCGCACCGTCTTCGCTTCTTGCGGCGTTGGCGCAAAGCGGGCGGCAATATCCTTATTCGTCAGCCAGTGATGGTAGTTGGGGGAAGTGCGATCATAGAGCGACCCCGTCAGCGCATCGAATTCACTCCGGTTGTGAAGCTGCAGCCAGATGCTTACTTCAATAACCTTTGCTGGATCCTCTGCTCCGAGATTCTTGGCCGTCGCAACGTACCTCGGCGTGTTGTTCGCAACGAGTTTGCCGCCCACTGTACTGGCCGGCAACAGCGCACAACTCATCACGACCCCAACTACAACACACAGCCAACGAACACTGACACTTGCATTTACTGCTCTGTTCTCTTTTTTCATTACTCCCTCCCTGGGAGAAGCTTCGTGGAGTCCGAGCTCAAGACGCCATGCACTTACGACGTGCCGACGATCCTGATCCAAGACTTTAGAAGTGATGAGAGTTGAGACATGGACCTGAGGTGCCGGGGTTGAATGCGGACCCCGTGACGACTCCGGCCCGTTGAGTAAAGTGCCGCAATGCTAGCCCGTTCTCATGCGGTTGGCAATGGGTTTGTAGGTCTTTTGTTGTTTGTATCCGTCAATGGGAAAACTGTGCAATCTTTTGCGGTAGCCCTTGGCCGACACGGTCCCACGATGAGAGGGGGAAAAGAATTTGGGAATGAACCCCCCCGAGTAGGCAGTTGACGAAGTATCGACGACTACACCAGTAACGCTCACTGGCTTGCTGGGGATTCTAGCCGTTCTTTTTTTCCAAGTCGGCCCAGCGCGCGTAGAGGGCATCGAGCGCCCCTTGAGCCTCTTCCAGCGCGGCCTGAGCGCTTACGAGACGCGGAGCGTCCATGGCGTTGGCTGGATCTTCTAGTTCCGCGCGTTTGGCTTGCATCAACTGTTCGGCTTCTTCCACTCGCTGCTCGATGGTGGCGTATTCCCGGGCTTCGAGGTACGAGAGCTTCTTTCTTGTTGGCGTTGCCTGCGTAGAAATGGCTCGCGCCTTCGAAATCTGCGCCGCAGTTAGCGCATCTGACTTTGAGCTCTGCGCCTGCCATGCCTCCCATTGCGCGTAGTCGGCGAAGGTATCTGTGCCGCCTTTTCCATTCAGTCCGAGGACGATGCTAGAGACGCGGTCGAGAATGTAGCGATCATGCGTCACCAGCACGAGCGAGCCGGGGAAATCGAGCAGGCTTTCTTCCAGGATTTCGAGCGTCGGAATGTCGAGGTCGTTGGTGGGTTCGTCGAGCAGGAGAATGTCGGCGGGCTGGAGCATGAGCTGCGCGATCAGGACGCGGGCGCGTTCGCCTCCGGAGAGGCGGCCGACGGGCTGGCTTAGTTGCTCGCCGGTAAACAGAAATCTTGCCGCCCATCCGGCTACGTGAATTATCCGATCGCGATAGACGACGGAATCGCCGTCGGGCGCGAGCGCGCGGCGCAGAGTTACGTCGGGATCGAGGGTGCGGGTCTGGTCGAAGTAGACGATGCGCAGCCAATCGGCGCGGCGAATTTCGCCGCCGGTTGGAGCGAGGTCTCCCTGCAACAAGCGGAGCAGGGTCGTCTTGCCGCTGCCATTCGGGCCGACGAGGCCCACCCGCATTCCGGCGGTCAGGATGAAGTTCAGGCCGTCGAATAACGCTCTAGTACCCATGGTGCAAGTTACGTCCCGCAGTTCGACCAATCGCTTGGTCTTGCGGTCGGTGGCCGAAAAATCGATCTGCGCTGTGGTGCTGCGGGTTCGCGCGTTCAGGTCCGCCAGCTCTCCCATGAGTTCGCCGGCCTTGCTGATGCGCGCTTTGGACTTTCGCGTCCGCGCTTTCGCACCTCGGCGGAGCCACTCGATTTCTCCGTGAACGAGATCCTCGAGCGCTTCCTGACGCCGCGACTGCGCGTGCAGGAATTCTTCTTTCTTTTCCAGAAAGGCGATGTAGCTGCCGCGGACGCGGAGGGAACCATCGGGATAAATGCGATTGAGCTCGACCATGTCGGTCGAGACATTCTCTAGAAAGTAGCGGTCGTGGCTCACGATGACGCTGGCGAAGGCCGCTCCCTCGATCAGATCTTCGAGCCAGGTGATTCCGGGGAGGTCGAGATGGTTGGTGGGCTCGTCGAGCAAGAGGATGTCGGGATGCTGCACCAGGGCTTCGACGATTGCGAGACGTTTCTGCCAGCCGCCGGATAACTCGGTGGCTGGCGCATCTACATCTTCAAAACCGGCGCGGCCTAGAGTCTCGGCAAAGCGGGCGCCGCGCTCGGTGCCGGAGACGCCGCTACGATCGAGAGCGCTTTCGATTACTGAGCGAACCGTGGCTTCGGGCTTGAATCGCGAGTCTTGTTCGACACAGGCGAGACGGGTTCGTTTGCGAAACGACACTTCGCCGCTGTCGGGAGCAACGTCGCCAGCCAGAATTCTTAGGAGCGTGGATTTACCGGATCCGTTTGGGCCAATCAGGCCGATGCGGTCTCCTTCAGAAATGGTGAAAGAAACATTCTGGAAGAGCGGGTTTGCTCCGAAGGCTTTTGTAATTTCCTGCGCGTTGACAATGGGCGGCAATGCTTTGCAGTCTCCGGGATTTCGATGTTCCTGATTGAGAGTATCAGTTGCGAGGGGTTGAACGCTGCGCCTACTGCGCGATGACTTTTTGCTTTAAATCCTGAGCGGCTTGCGCCAGATTTTCGGGCTTGCCGAGATCTCGCCAATAATATTCATCGGCGCGGAAGGCGAGGATTTTTTCTCCTTGGGCGGCGAGACGCAAATAGGTGGTGATGATGGAGAACGCGCCGGCTTCGGTCATCATCGCAAGAAGACGCGGAGAAATAACGTGGATGCCGGAAAACGCCAGCGCCTGCAATTGCTGCGCAGATTGAACGAGAGAAGATCGAATAAGCTCTGGTTCCTTATCGTCCGCGAATCGCCGGCCGCAAAGCTGATGCCGCTCATCGAACAGCAGGTAGCGAGAGGTCTTGCGGTTCTGGACTGCCAGGGTGGCTAGAGCCTGATTTTCATTGTGAAATTGCACCATGCGCCTTAGATCAATCGTGCTGAGGACATCGACATTATGCACAATGAAGGGCTCTTCGGGGCAGCGGGAATCCACAAAGAAATAAGCAGCTTTTTTCAGGCCGCCGCCGGTGTCGAGTAACACCTCCTCGCGGGAGATTTCGATGCTCATGCCGAAGTTGTCGTTCGCTTTCAGGTACTCCACAATCATTTCGGCGAAGTGATGCACGTTGATGATTGCCTCGTGAACTCCCACATTGCGCAGGCGAGAGAGCGTGATCTCGATCAGCGTGCGACCGTTGATTTCGACCAGCGCTTTGGGACGATCGTCGGTGAGCGGACGCAAGCGCGTGCCGAGGCCGGCGGCGAGAATCATCGCTCTCATTGATTCGCTTTCATTGATTCGCTTTCATGGATTCGCTTTCATGGATTCAACTGCTCCTGCTCGCGATGACGCACGACAACTTCCACTCCGTCTTTGGACTTGCCGCGCAAATGTTTCGCTAATTGCTCCGCCAGATAGACCGAGCGATGCTGGCCGCCGGTGCAGCCGAATGAGACCATCAAGTGCTTGAAGCCGCGGCGCTGATATGCGCTCACGCTGGCGTCCACCAGCGATATGGCGCTGGCAAGAAACTGGTGCACGCTTTCCTGCTGATTGAGATAGTCGATGACCGGCGCGTCTTTGCCGGTGAGGGTTTTGAAGCGCTCTTCGCGTCCGGGATTGGGGAGGCTGCGGCCATCGAAAACGAATCCGCCGCCATTTCCGGCCTCGTCTTGGGGCAGGCCTCGGTGAAATGAAAAACTGAAAACCCGCACCGTCAACTTTTCCGGTTGGGATGTCGCAGTCAGGCCTTGCAACCTTTCTGAGGCCACAATGCTTTTGAAGGCTTCTGTCAGGGTCGGCAGGGCGATGGGCAACTCCACATTGTGAAGCAGCCAGCGCAGGTTTTTCAGCGCGTAGGGCACGCTTTGCAGAAAATGTTCTTTGCGCTCGTAGAAACCGCGAAAGCCATATGCGCCCAGGGCCTGCATGATGCGGACGTAAACGTAGGCATAGTAAAACTGCATGAACGCGGAGCGATCGAGATCGAGGAAACCAGCCAGGCTGTCGAGATAGTGATCGAGCAATTGCTGGCGCAGATTCGGCGGCAGGTCGGCTTTGGCATCGTACAAAAGAGACGCGATATCGTATTGCAGCGCGCCTTTGCGTCCGCCTTGATAGTCGAGGAAAAAAGGCTGGTCTTCATTCAGGATTCTGCGCAACATGATGTTGCGGGATTGGAAATCGCGATAGAGAAAATAATCGCGGCTGGCGTTCAAAAGGAACTTCGTCAAGCGGCTGAAATCGTGTTCCAGCGCTTGCTCGTTGAAGGGGATACCGGCGAGCCGGAGAAAGTAATATTTGAAATAGTTCAAATCCCACGCGATGGACTGGCGATCGAAGCTCGAGCGCGGATAACAAACTTTGTAGTTCAAATCGCGGCCCGCTTCGACCTGGAAGCGCGGCAACACGGCGACAACCTTGCGATAGGCTGCGACGGCCTCGGGAGCGATGGCCGCGCCGTCGCGATGGTCGGAAAGAAACTCAAAAAGCGTGGTGCTGCCAAGATCTTCTTCGAGATAAGCGCCCTGGCTTAAGTCTTCCGCATAAATTTCTGGCACCGGCAGACCGTGCCGGCGAAAGTGCCGGGAAAATTCGAGGAAGGCGACATTCTCTTCGCGCACGTCATACAGAATGCCAATCGCGCTGATTTTTTCTGTCGAAAGCCGGAGGATCTTGCGGCCCGAACCACCGAGCTGGCCCTGTAGCGGCTGCACCCGCTCAACCGGTGCGTGGAAATGCTGCTCAAAAAGTCTTTTGAGAGTTTCCATGAATGCGATTTCCAGCGATTCGCTAACTCCCCAAGATAACATCGGGTCAACCTATCTCATGGGCGGCACATACGGAATATAACGGGCAAACAACCAGCACAGGAAAAACACGACCGGTATGTGAACCATCAACTGGAGCACGCCATATCCCACGATGTCCCTGGCCTTCAATTTCAATATGCCCAGCAGCGGCAGCATCCAGAAGGGATTGACTAGATTGGGCAGCGCTTCCGACGCGTTGTAGATCTGCACCACCCAGCCCAGATGCACCTGGTGCAGGTTCGCGGCCTGCAGCACATACGGCGCTTCGATCACCCACTTACTGCCGCCAGATGGAATGAAAACGCCGAGCACGGCCGAATAGATCGCCACCAGCAAGGGATAAGTGTTATGGGTGCTGATGGAGGCGAAAAGTTTCGCCAGCGCATCTGCGATCCCCGTTCCGACAATCATTCCGAAGATCACCGCATAAAACGGGAACTGGATCAGCACGCCGCCGGTGGCGGGAATGCACTCGACTACAGCACGCATGAAGCGCTTCGGACGCCAGTGCAATAGAAGCCCAACCGTGATGAACATGAGGTTGTAAGTATTGAGGTCGAGCGCTGCCAGTGCACCTTGCGGTGAGGTGCGGAATACGTCGACCAGATACCAGCACAATAGCGCGGCGACCAAGATGGTCAGCAGCGGACTGTATTCCAGCCACTCGCCGGGTTTGCTCTTGGGCTCCAGGCTGGAGCGAATCGGCTCATATTGGATGCCGTAGGATTCGGCGGTTCTGGCATTCTCTGGCGAGGGAGTGGACAACCAGGCGATGAGCACGGAAAGCGCGATCAGGATTACCGTCGTCGCGATACTTTGCCACAAGAAAAGAGTTTGGGTGAGCGGGATGAGACCACTAATGCTGAACAATGAGGGCGGAATCGCGGACTTGGTCGCCATCAGCATGGCGGCGGAAGAAGACAGCCCCATCGCCCAGACGGCTCCCAGCCCGAGATACGCAGCACCACCGGCGGCGCGGTAGTCCATGCCCTTGACGCGATGAGCCAGTTCGCGAACAAAGAGGCCGCTGAAAATCAGGCTCAAGCCCCAGGAAATCAGCGACGTCAGCATGGAGAACAAAGCCACCAGCGCGACCGCTTGCCGCGGCGTCTTTGGAATTCCAGCTAAGGCGCGGATGGCGCGATACACGATCGGCGTGGAGGCAACGACATATCCACCGATGATGATCATCACCATCTGCATGGTGAAAGGGACGAGGGACCAGAAGTTCTTTCCACCCTGGATGGCGAGTTTGGCGGGACTTTGACGAAGCACCAGGCCGACGACAAAGACCACCACGATTCCCAGCAACGCAAAAATCAGCGGATCCGGAAACCAGCGCTCACTCCAGTTGGCGAGCCCCAGGCCAAAACGGACTAGGGGTTGTTCCTGAGTTGCCGCTTGCTTCTCTCTTGGCATGTGCATAGTCGATCCTTTCGGTTCGGCGGCGACATTCTGCGAAGTGAAAGAATCTCACGGTCGCGGAAGACGGCGTGCAGCCTGGGTGAAACTCCAAAGCCAAAACCAGCCGCCTAAAGGCGCATCCACAACACGACACTTTACGGTATGCCTAAAGGCATACCCTGATACAAATCGTAGTTGCTCTGGCTGCCAGGCTTGCTGGTCGCTTGCCGGAACATTGCCGGAATACGCCCGACATTGTAGCGCGTGTTGCGCCCCAGTAAGATGATTCTGTGAAGACGCTGAACGAACTGTATTCATCACTCTCGGCCCGGCGCCGTTACGAAGTCTGGTTTGTTCGTCTGGGATTGGAGGACGGCGGCGGGGCGTGGTGGTTCCGATATTTGCTGATGAATCCCGGCCGGTGCGGTTGCGCAGGCGACCCGAGCGGAATGCCGGTCCAGGTATGGGCCACGTGGTTTCCGAAGGATGGAAAACCGCAAAGCTTCATTCAGGGATTTCCTCTGGAGGGTCTGGATCTCAGCGCCCGCGGCCACAATCCCTTCCACTTCCAAATCGGCAACCATGAAATCGGCGAGAACTCGTGCCGCGGAAAAATGGAAATTGACGGGCACGCGATCTCATGGGATCTGCACTGTCGTTCCGCGTTTCGGGTCACGCTGAGCAACAAGGGCTGGATCGGATTCTCGCGAACCCCGCATTCCGATGCGCTTTTTTCTGGCCAGATCACGCTGGATGGCCGGAGTTTTGCGGGGGATCCTTTGGGGTTCGGAGTTCAAGGACATAACTGTGGATACCGGCATCGCAATTTCTGGACTTGGACCCACGCGCACTTTCCCGGCCCCGACAGTCGTTCGAGTGCATGGGAAGCGAGCACATTCGAAGCATTGGTATACGAAATGCCATTCGGGCTGGTCTTTCGCAAAGCGGTGCTCTGGCATGAGGGGAAGGTGCGCGAATTCCGGAATCTGCGGGAGAGCAGAAGAGATTCAGAAAAATTGAGGTGGAATTTTCGTTGTGCCACGAAGGACGGATTCCGATTGGAAGGAGCGATCGATGGCTCGGGGCCGAGCCTCCATCGTGTTCCCTACTTGAAGACCGATTGCAGGGGCAGCTTTGAAGTCGCGAACAACAGCCTGGCGAGAGCGGTACTCCGGTTGGAGCGGCGGGGCGGACCGGTCGAAACCTTAGAGACGAGTAGCGGGGCCGTGTTGGAGATGGTCGGGCGCTAGGATAAGTTCATAGTTGCTGTGGCCACCGGCAGCTGCCGAGCTGCGCTCGGCTTGGACGGCCGAGGGCGGCCGTCCCTACACAAGCTAAACCTATTCCGAGGATTGCGCCTTCGCCAGGCGATCGGCGACGATCGCGTATGCCGAAGGATTAAAGGCCATTCCGATGTGCGTGCCCGGGACTTCAAAGTCGACCTCGGGATTCTTGGTCATGCAATAGCGCCAATCCACGATACCGTCATCGCGCGTGTAAATCGCGGTCTCGACCATCGAGTTCGGAATGTCGCGCTTCAACGAGTCAACAAAATTGCATGTGCAGCGTCCGGTGTAGCAGTCGGGCAGTACTCCCCGGCCATGCTCCTTCAAGATTCGCTGGCGAATGCCTTCGGCAGCCTGGAGAATGGTTCGACTGGTGGCGGTGCCGCGAAATGGTGAAGCCAGCGTGATGACTGAAGCGACATCTCCCGGCCTCTGGCCCGCCACCGAGCGTGCGATCACCCCTCCGAGACTGTGACCGATCAAGTGAATTTTCTGCTCGGTTTCGGTCAGGGCTCTTTCTATGGTCTCGTTCAGACGGCGCTGGATCAAGAGATTCGGACACTCGGCGTTGATACCGATGCCGGAAAAATAAGGCCGGTATCCGATGCGCTGCAGCCAGCCGTGGAGTTCCATCAAATAAAGATCGGTACCAAGAAAGCCGGGAATAATGACCACCGCGGAGTCGTCACCGCGGGGTACGCCGAAACCGTAATAGACAGGAGTTGCGTGCAGGAAGAGAATCTCAGCCGCAAACAGCGCTTCTGTCCAGGGTGAGATGGCGGCTTCCATATCGACCCGGTGAGTTTGCCCCGGCCGTCCCGCCTTCGATGAACCGGTAGCCTTTGTCTGTTTGCGCTGCAAATTTTATCCTGAGTCTGCCCAGCGTTTACGCACATTACGCCAGCGTGCGCAGCGGGCGGGAGCTTACCCTTTGCGAATTATACCCTTCCCTTTTGCTTCCGGCGTGAGCCTGGTTTTCCTCGCGCCGGTTTTTTCAGCCGGGCTTCCAGTTCCGCTACTCGCTGGCGCAGAGCGTTGAGTTCCGGCTCGGCCTCGGCTGGGAGCTGCTCCGCCGCCGGCGCGGGCGCGCCCAGGAACTTCTTCATCATGTCCACCGGCGACAGAATGGCAGACTGGACCTCGCCCAGCCGGCTCTGTACCGTGTCCTGCACCTTCTGATAAGTGTCAAAGGCGGATTTCAAATACCACATGACGAACTCCTGCCGCACTTCGTCGGAGGCGACGACAAGTTGGCGCAGCAGTTCGAGCGGCAAGCCCGTCGGCTTATCCTTGGCATCCTCGGTGATGATTTGTGTCAGGGTAACGCGGGTCAGATCCCGGCCAGTCTTCGCGTCGACCACCTGGACATCTCTGCCTTCCCGAATGAACCTCGCAATGTCGTCGAGATTCACGTATTCGCTATTCGAGGAATCGTACAACCTGCGATTCCCATATTTCCTGATGAGGACGGGAGCGGGCTTCATTTTTGATGTACCCATGCTGCTGCGCACACAAGACAAATACATATTGACACAATTCTCTTAAAATCGTACAGTTTAGTTGATGCTGCAGTGCAGCATAAGTGGAGGTGTTCCATGCCAACAACCGTACATCCCCGAACTCATTCCGGGGAGTCGTCTTTTGTCAATCTTCTTTCGGGTTGGGCACAGCAGGGAGTTCAGAGCTTCTTTGCCACGCAACGAATCCTTTTGGATCTCGCGATGCGGCAGAATGCAAGCCTGATGCACTCTCTGCGACAACAACTGTCCGACGTCAATCATTCCCCCACGGCCATCCTGAGTGAAGTTACTGACGAAGGTGTGTCGAACTTCATTGAAGGGCAAAGGGTCCTTCTTGAACTGGGGCAAAAACAGAACGAAATCCTGATGAACGGCATTAAAGACCGCGTCGGCGAATGGCCGGCGGCGGAGGCTGTGACCGACCTGCTCCGGCGCAGTGTGGAAATTTTCGTCCACATGCAGGAGGAGTTCCTGAAGATTGCCGGCAAACAGACTCATACCTGGGTTGAGTCAGCCAAGGCCGGAAAACCATTCCAGGGCGAGCAACTGGTGGAACTGGCCCGCGAGGCGATGGACAACTTTGTCAAAGCCCAGAAGCACTTCATGGACGTCATCGCCGAGGAGACAGCCAAGGCGACCGGCGGCAAGCACACCAATGGCGTCAGGAAAGCCAAGAAGACCGAGTTGTCGCAGCTGGCGCGCCATGCCACCGAGTCGTTCATCGATGCGCAAAGGAAGCTGGTGGATGTAGCCGGACGACAGATGAACGCCAATGTGAAAACCGCCGGCAAGACTCTGGAACTCTTGCGGCCATTTCCCTTCTTGCCGTTGGCAGAGCTGACGCGGGAAGGAGTAAAAAGCTACGTCGACGCCCAAAAGGAGTTGATGGAGGTCATGGTGAAGCCGAATGGCGAGCACAAACCCGCGCACAAGGTCGCACATCGCGCGAAGCGGTCGCCGAAGAAGCACGCGGCGGTAACGGCAGCCTGACACTCGCTGATGAACGATGCCGTCAGCGTGGCACGGGTTTCTCTGGTTTTGTGCCGTGCGCCGACGGATAAAACCCAAGGTACTGCGCCAACGTGCCCTTGCCTGCAGAGGGCACGTTGGCAAGTTTGTGTAAGTACGAACCTGTCGCCCTCCGACAGACGATCCCACAGAGAGTCATCGCAACTCCCCTCAGGCTCACGAGTTCGCCTCCATGTGTCGGCTATCGAACATACAAGTGTCTGCTGGAGCATAGCCCAAAACGTACCTACGCTCACATTGGGGTGTGACGCGTGCTACGGACTCGGGCCTGTGCCGGTGATGTAATAAACGCGGTATCCCCTTATCAGAGGATAGTAGCGGAGATCCCGATGGATTTGCGCAAGTGGTCGAAGTCGAACGCCGATTATGGCCGAAGGCTTTTTAATTCCGGAGTAGAGGGAGCGCGTTCTGGTCGAGAAGAATTTCTCGAAGGAGAATCCCTTACTCCGTTTCTTAGCGAGTCAGTGCGAAGCGCCTTGAAGCCCGCCGCCCTTGGGGCGTGCATAGGTGTGCTAGGCAGTTATCCAGGATATCGGCAGAGATCCATTGCGCGAGCGCTAGCGTTCGGTTTGCTAGGCGGTGTCATCGGCCTGGGCGCAGGTCTCATCTGGGAGAGTCGCCGTTTCACTGCGAGCGTCGCTGGAAGTGCTTTGAAAAACATTGGCAGGGTGCGCGATGAGCATTGGCTGACCAAGCATCCCATCGACTACGCATAAGACTTAAGGACGTTTTACCAGCGATCGAACCACTGTCCTCACGGGCAACGAGAGCTGGGAACATAAGAGTAAGCGTGCTCCTTACAGGCAAGGGAACCTGACAGATAGGTACAGGGGGCAGCGATGGTCACGCGTGAAACAGTGCCGGAGCGGGTTCAGATCCCGCTAGCCGCAGAAAGCCTCAGTGAAGAACGGATTACCTACCTGGAGCGACTAGTCAGTCAAGCCAGAAGCGCCGCCGCTGTCTTTACCCAATTTACCCAAGAAGACGTCGATCGCATCGTCAAGGCGATGGTCCTGGCGGGTCTGGACCAAGCGCAACATCTCGCCCGCCTGGCATTTGAGGAAACCAAGCTGGGAGTGATGGAAGACAAGGTCATCAAGAACATGGTGGCCACGGAGTTCGTCTACAACTACATAAAGGATAAACGTACCGTCGGCGTCATTCGCGAGTTTCCGGAGCGCAATCTGGTGGAGGTGGCGGAACCGATCGGGGTCATCTTCTCGATCCTGCCGATTACCAACCCCACGTCAACCGTGCTCTTCAAATGCATCATGGCCATCAAGACGCGCAACGCGGTGATTTTCAGTCCTCATCCAAACGCGTGGCGTTGTTGCTCCGAGGCCGTGAAGATCATGTATGAGACCGCGCTGAAGCACGGCGCGCCCGAAGGGGTTTTTAGCTGCCTGGAAGCGCACACCCTGCTGGACAACGCGTACCTGATGCGGCACAAAGACGTAGGGCTGATTGATGCCACCGGCGGGCCGGGCGCAGTCAAAGCCGCCTATAGCTCCGGCAAACCAGCCCTGGGTGTGGGGCCGGGCAACACTCCGGTCTATCTGGAAAAAACGGCTGACCTGAATACGGCTGTGACGGACATCATCCTCTCCAAAACCTTCGATAACGGAACCATCTGTGCCTCCGAGCAAACGGCGGTGATCGACGATGAGATTTATGACGTCGTGCTGAAGAAATTTGCGGAACTGGGCACGCACATCTGCAATGAGAAAGAGACGAAACTGCTGGCGCGCACGGTCATCGATCCTAATACCTGGTTCATGCAACCCATGGCAGTCGGGCAGAAGGCTAGCGATATCGCCCGTCTGGCAGGACTTTCCGTTAAGCCGGGCACCAAACTCCTGATTGCGCCGATTCAAGGCGTGGGCCGCGAACATCCCCTGTCGGTGGAGAAGCTGTTCCCGGTGCTCGCGGTCTATCGGGCGAAATCCGTCGATGAGGCGCTCAAGGTGTGCGTCGACGTGAATCATGCCGGTGGGCTTGGCCATACAGCGGTTATTTTCTCGCGCAACGACCAGATCATCCAGAAGTTCAGTGAGGTGATGAACGCGGGACGGATCCTGGTGAATTCGCCAGGTTCAGTCGGAGCGGTGGGCGGCGTTTACAACGATCTGCCACCTACCTTCTCCTTCGGATGTGGCACCGGCGGCGGCAACAGCACCACCGATAACGTAACTATCTATCACTACCTCAATATCAAGCGTGTGGCTCGAAGGACGCAAGCCCATATGTGGTTCCGAGTTCCCAATCAGATTTATTTCAACCTGAACGCGGTGGAGAATGTACACCAGTTCCCCTCGCAGTCAACCATCATCATTACCAATCCGGCTCTGGAGAGGTTCGGACACGTGGACATTGTCCGGCGCTACATTCCGGAGGGAACGCACGTCCACGTCTCAGTCATTCCCGATGCGGAGCCCGAGATCAAGGAGATCATGCAAGGAGTGGAGGCGCTGAATTTTTACAAAGCGGACCAGATCATCGCGCTGGGCGGCGGGTCGGTAATCGATGCGGCCAAGATCATGAAACTCAAGTACGAGTCGCCGACTGCTGATCTGGAAGAACTGGCCGCACCATTTCTCGATCTGCGCAAGCGCGTGATCCAGTACCCGACCGAGAAAGTTAACCGGGCGCGGCTGATTGCCATCTCCACCACCAGCGGAACCGGGAGCGAAGTCACTCCCTTTGCCGTGCTGACCGACAAAGAGCGCGGGCGCAAAGTAACCCTCGCCGACTACTCGCTGACCCCGGATGTGGCCATCGTCGATCCGCAATTTGTTATGTCCATGCCGAAGGGCCTTACGGCCGATACCGGCATCGACTGCCTGACCCATGCGCTGGAAGCTGCCGTTTCCAGTTACGCTTCGGCCTATACAGATTGCAACGCCATGCAGGCGATCCGGATGGCGTTCAAGTACCTGCCCATCGCTTATGAGCATCCTGGCGATGAAGAGGCGCGCTCCATGATGCACAATGCCGCCTGCATTGCGGCGATGGCGTTTTCCAACGCGTCGGTGGGCGTGAATCACGCGCTGGCGCATGCCTTCGGGGCACACTTCGGAGTGGCGCACGGCCGGGCCAATGCGCTCATGTTGCCGCACGTCATTGCGTATAACGCGTCCGTACCGACCAAGTTCCTGCCGTCGCCGTACCAGAAGGGATATATCGCGCACAAGAAGTACGCGACGGTCGCGGATTTGCTGGGCCTGGGCGGCCACACGATTGAGGAGAAGGTGAAGAACCTGGTGGCGGCGACCGAACAGTTGCTCGACCAATTGGGAGTCCCGCGTTCGATCGCCGAGCTGGGAATCTCGAAGGAAGAATTCGAGCGGGCAATGCCTGAGCTGACCAAGCTTGCCTTTGACGATCCGTCCTGGCGGTCAAACCCTCGTATGCCGCTGATGAGCGAATTGGCCGACCTGTTTTGGAAGGCTTACCAGGGGCGAGGCCCGGCGAAAGTGGCCGGGGCGTCTGAGCAACAGACGTCTCAGCAAGATGCGTCTGAGCGACAAAGCGCGTAGCGGATGGTGGTGGGTATGGCAATGATCGCCGTGTGGCTCAAGATTGATGAAGAGTGCGTTGTCCGGGCATTGCAAGAGGCCGGGGAAAAGCTGGACCGTGCCGGGGGCGAAGTGGTTTTGGATTTCTCTTCCGTGCGAAGGATTGATTCGCGCGCGCTCGGAGCGATGGAAGAGTTCGCGGGTGTCGCGGACGACAAAGGCGTCAAGGTCGTGCTGCGCGGCGTCAACGTCGGTGTTTACAAGGTGCTCAAGCTGGTGAAGCTCGGGTCGCGATTCTCTTTCGTGAGCTAGATGCGCGTGAGCTAGATGCGCGTGAGCTAGACGCGCATGAGCTGAGATGCGCGGTGGTTCGGCAACTGAAGTTCGGCAATTGAATTGGGAGTTCGGCCATGCAGAATCATAAGCAGCAGGGTGACCGCCTTTCCTGGGGAGACACCGTCTTCCTCCATCTTGAACGCGAGGACATGCCCTTCAACGTGGCCTGTGTCTGCGTGTTTGAGGGTGAGATCGCTTTCGAAGATTGCGTCCAGTTTGTCGAGTCGAAGCTGCCGCTGATTCCCCGCTACCTGAAACGTGTGGTGGCCCCGCCGCTTAACATCGGCCTTCCCAGCTGGGAATTCGATCCCACCTTCGACATCCGCCGCCACCTGCACGAGGTGACCCTCAAGCACGGTTCCGACACAGAATTGAAGACGCTGGCGGGGAAGATTCTGAGCACGGTGATGGACCGGCAGCACCCGCTATGGGACCTGACCCTGGTGCATGGGCTGAAAGGTAATCGCAGCGGGCTCGTCTTCCGCCTGCACCACTGCCTGGCCGATGGCATCGCCGGAGTTGGGATCATGAATGTACTCATGGATGCGAGCCCGGTGGCGCCTCGTCTGCCTCGACGAAAGCTTCGGCTCCGAGTGCCACCACCGCGTGACGTCTTGACTTCGATAACGACCGGCTGCGTCGATTCTTATTCTGATTTTGCCAAACGAATTCTCGCCGCCCTGGCAGACGTATCAACCATGGTGGAACGCTTCGCCGCGAATGGGGGAGAAATGGCCACCGACGAGTTCGCCGGCTTACTGCCGGAGCTCAGCGCCTCCACCGAGCGGCTGCGGTTCAACATTTTCTGCCGCGGGCCGCAGAAATTCGCCTGGGCTGAGATTCCACTGGCGGAAATCAAAGCCATAAAGAGCACCTGCGGGACAAGCGTCAATGACGTCATTCTCGCGCTGGTGACGGCGACCATCCGGCGCTATGTAGAACTGCATGGCGATCCGGTCAAGGGGCGGATGTTCCGCATGATGGTTCCGGTCAATCTGCGCGGCAACGAAAATCCGGGCGAATTGGGAAACCGCATCTCCCTGGTCCCAGTCACCATCCCGCTGGATATTCGCAACCCGCGGAAACTGCTGGCTGCCGTCCATCGGAGAACAGAGTTTCTGAAACGCGCGCATGCCGCGGAATTGGTGAGTTTGACCGGTGGCTTGCTCGGCATGTTCCCGACTTCAGCGCAGTCGCTCGCCGGCCACGTGATAAGCCGGTTGCCGTTCACGCCTTTCAACTTGGTCTGCACCAATGTGCCGGGACCGCAATATCCGCTCTACCTGCTTGGGCACGAGATGCTGCACTGCTATCCCTATGTCCCGGTCGGCGGCGAGATGGCGCTCAACTGCGCCATTTTGACCTACAACGGCACGGCGTATTTCGGGTTCAGCGGAGATGTGCACGCGGTGCCGGATTTGCGGCGTTTGGAAACGCTTCTGCAATCGAGTTTTGAGGAACTGCGGGAAGCCGCCGGGGTCACACCGCCGCGAAAGAAAGAAGAAAAGAAACAAGAGAAGAGGGTGCGCGCGAAGGCGAAAGCAAAGCCGAAGCTTGCATCGATACCGGTACCCGCGCCGGCGTCAGTTCATGCATCTATTCCCCTTCGGCCTCCCGCTTCGGTCGAATCAGCAATAGCACCAGGGCCCCCAGATACGGAGGAAAAAGTCTTGACTCAATTGATCGCCTAGGGATTGTCAAGCAGGAGAGTAGTACTGTGGTAGGCATCCAGCCAACTGCGCAAGTGACCTTATGGTTGGTCACTGGCCGAACCCTCTTCTTAACCATTCATCTTCTGGGTGTCTTGTGTTTCTTCTACATTGTGGCGATGCGCATGGTCCCGCTCCTTCGGGGCGAACGCGATCTTCGCTTTGACCGGCCATTCATCCGACTGGGAAGGGTTCTGAAATTTTGGCTGGGGCAGTGGAAGCAACCGCGCTACCGGACCGCGGGGATCCTTCACATCTTCATTTTTGCGGGCTTCATAGTCCTGGCGATTCGCGCCTTCTCGGTGCTGATTGTCGGCGTCTCCGAAAATTTCATTATGCCGGGCCTTTCCGGAAGAGCCGGTTCTATCTACGACATAATCACGGATTACGCCGCCACCATTGTTTTTCTCTGCATGGTGATCGCGGTGATTCGCCGCCTGGTTTTCAAACCTGCGCGGTACGCGGTGCCGGCAAGATACGGCAAAGCTCACACCGCTGATGCTGTCTTCCTTCTGGCGCTGATCGCACTCCTGATGGTGGCCGACAGCCTGTTTGCGGGCGTTAAGGCCGCCGCCCAGTCGCAGTCAGGCCACCCGGTTGAGGTGTTGGCCGCATTTTCGCTTCCGTGGATTTTGCGGAATGCTCTTGTCTCAACTCGTTTGCCCGTTCTCGGAGCGCTCTTCTTCGGCGCTTACGTTGTCCATGAATTGACCTTTTACTTTTTGCTCTGCTACCGGCCCTTTGGAATCCAGTTCCATGTGGAAACATCGCTGTTCAATATTTATTTCGCAAAGTTGGACCGGGAGATTCTGAAGCCGGTGCGATGGGGCGTCAGCGATGAGCACCTGGATCAGGTGAAATCCTTCGGAGTAAAGACGTTCGAAGACTTCACCTGGAAGCACATGCTCGATTTCTATTCCTGCGCCGATTGCGGGCGGTGTTCGGACAATTGCCCGGCCAATGCGGCGGGCAGGCCGTTGTCGCCACGATTCATCACCATCAAGGCGAGAGACTACAGCTTCTGGCACTATCCGGTCGTTCGATTTGCGAACAATGGACGCGCGAACGTTGGACCGGTGAACCACGGCGCCGCATTGATCGGCAACAAAGATTCCGGCGGCATTTATTCCGAGGACGAAATCTGGTCGTGCACGACCTGCGGGGCTTGCGAAGCAGAATGCCCGCTGCTGGTGGAATATATCGACAAAATCGTCGATTTGCGGCGGGGCATGGTCGATGACGGGAACGTGCCGCAGTCTCTGCAAAAGCCGCTGAAGGCGCTGGAGAGTCGCGGCAATCCATACGGCAAGATGGAAAAGAAGAAGGCCGACTGGGCAAACGCGAAAGAATTCCAGCAAACTTGCCGCGTCAAAACCCTTGACCAGCACAATGGCGCGGACACTCTTTATTTTGTCGACAGCATCACCTCCTACGATGACCGCATGCAGGCGATCGGACGGGCTACGGCGAAGATCCTCAGCCACGTCGGAGAGAATTTTGGAATCCTGGGAGCGGCGGAACGAGATAGCGGACATGAAGTCCGGCGGTTCGGCGAAGAGACGCTTTTCATGGCCTTGCGCGACCACAACGTGGATGCGATCAAAGCCTCTGGAGTCCGGCGCATCGTCACTGCTGATCCGCACGCCTACAACGCGCTGAAACACGACTACAAGGATGTGCCGCCGGTCGAACACATCAGCCAGGTGATCGCCACAGAAGTGAAAGCCGGCAAAATCAAGTTCAATCCCGTAGAAAACGAAAACAATGTGTACACCTACCACGATCCCTGCTACCTGGGGCGGCACAACCAGATTTACGACGACCCGCGAAATGTGCTGGATGCGATTCCCGGTTTGAAGAGAGTCGAAATGACGCGGTCGCGCGACCGGTCGTTCTGCTGCGGTGGTGGTGGACTGATGCTGTTCTACGAGCCGAAGGAAGATCAGCGGATGGGCGTGAAGAGAGTGCAGATGGCCGCCGAAGCCGGGGCCAATGTGATGGTGACCGCGTGCCCGTTCTGCATGGTGAATATAGAAGATGCGATCAAGGTCGCAGGTTTGGAAGGAAAGATGACCGCCATTGACTTGGCGGAACTAGTGGACCAGCACATCGTGCGAGATGCGTTGGCCTGAATAACTTGTTGAAAAACTTAATTTCTTGTCATCCCGAGCAACGCGCGGGATTCGCAGTTCTCGCTGGAGTCTTCAGCAACTGCAGATTCCTCGTCGCTTCGCTCCTTGAAGTGACAGCGGAATGACAATGGTCTGAGATTTTCGAGAAGACACTAAAGCAATTCTGTGGAGGTGAATGTGGAGATTTTAGTTTGCGCAAGAAGAGTGCCCGACACTTCGGAAAACGAGATTGAACTCAACAGTGAGGGAAATGACATCGAACGTGATGAGTTGGTCTATTCGATCAATGAACCCGACAACTACGCGGTCGAAGAGGCCCTGCAGATCATCGCCCGAGTTGGTGGCAACGTCACGGTGGCCACGGTTGGCGGCGAAGACGACGAAGAAATCCTGCGCCGGGAGATGGCCATGGGCGCGAACCATGGCGTGATGATCTCCGACGAGGCCTTCAGCGGATCGGATGGCCGGGGCGTCGCAACGATCCTTAAGGCTTTTGTGCAGAAGGGGAATTACGACCTGATTTTGACCGGGGTTCAGGCCGAGGACGGAGGCGCTCAGGTTGGCGGAATGCTGGCGGCGCTGCTCGACTATCCGTTTGCTTCTCTGGTCAATTCCATTGAGGTGCTCGAAGGCCGGAAGCTGAAAGTCAGCCGGGAGATCGAAGGCGGCAACAAGGAAATGAATGAGATTGATCTGCCCTGCGTGCTATCGATTCAGACCGGCATCAATGAACCGCGTTATGTCGGCATGCGCGGCATCCGGCAAGTGGCCTCGATCCCCATCCCGAGTTTCGCCGCGTCGGACCTGGGTCTCGATACAGGCGCTGTAGGGGAAACTGCCGCGAAAGTGAAGCAAGTGGACTACTTCGTGCCCTCGCTCGGCAAGGGAGCCGAAATTCTGCGCGGCACCCGGGAAGAGAACATCGACAAAGTTCTGGAGTTAGTGGCAGCCAAAGGAGGGCTGAAATAATGGCTCGCATCTTCGCTTACATTGTGCACAAACATGGCGTGGTCGACGATTCCGCTTTCGAACTGGCGGCCGCGGCGCGCAAGATCGATCCCACGGCTTCGCCGATAGCCATTCTCACCGGTTGGGGCTCCGACCTCGATGCCGCGTGCGACGCGCTTCGCGTTTCCTACGCTGAGATTTGGAAAATCGGCAACGAAGCTCTTGCCTATCCCAATGCTGAACTAGTTCGCAAAGCGCTGGTCAAAGTGCTGCCGAGCGACGGCATTGTGTTGCTTCCCCATCAGCATTTTGGAATGGATCTGGCGCCCGGTCTCTCCATCAAGATGAATTCAGCTTTCGTTTCCGACGTGCTCGACATCGCCGGAGTTGAAGGCGCCGACCTCAAAGTAGTCCGGCAGGAATTCGGCGGACAGGTGAGCGCTCATGTTCGTTGTGACATCTCAACGGGCGCGGTGGTCACGATGCGTCCGGGCGCGTTCAAACCGCTGGAAGGTCCGCCCATCAGCGGTGTCGTCATCGACAAAGCATCTGACGTTGGCGCGCTGGTATCGGGCAGGCGCTATCTGGAGACGGTCGCCGCCGAGGCGGGAGATGTCGATATCACCAAGTACAACCTTTTGGTTTCTATCGGCCGCGGCATCCAGGAAAAAGACAATGTGGCCATCGCGCTTGAACTGGCGGACGCGATGGGCGCGGCGGTGAGTTGCTCGCGACCCGTCGTCGACGCCAAGTGGATGGAGAAGTCACGTCAGGTGGGCTCATCCGGAAAAACCGTGAAGCCCAAGGTCTATCTGGCATGCGGCATTAGTGGCGCATTCCAGCATCTGGCTGGCATTAAGGGCAGTCCGTTCCTGATCGCCATTAACAAGAATCCGAAGGCTCCGATCTTCCAGGTGGCTGATATCGGAATTGTCGACGACATTCTGGAGTTCCTGCCGGAGTTGACCAACAAAGTTCGTGAAATGCGCACGATCGCATAACAAAGTGAGGCACTGACAATGATTGCAAACAAAACATTGAAACTGAGTTTGAAGTCGCTGAAGGACTTCGCCAAGAAACGTCTGCCGGACGAGGTGCTCCGGGAGCTTGATGATCGCGATGAATGTCCGGTCGAGATCGTCCACCACATGTGCAGTCCGGACCAACTGGGCATTCAGCTTCTCTTCATTCCCGAAGAGTTTGGCGGGATGGGCGGCGGCGCCTTCGATGTGTATTGCGTCTGTGAAGAGATGGCGCATATTGACCTGGGCGTCGCGACGGCTGTGCTGGCCACGTTTCTGGGCAGCGATCCGATCACGGTTGGCGCCACTCCGGAGCAAAAGAAAATCTGGCTGACGCGTATCGCAGAAGAGGGATTATTGTTCGCCTACGGCGCCACCGAGCCGGAAGCGGGCAGCGATCTGGGCGCTCTGAAGACTACGGCGGACCCGGTCAGCCAGGATGGCCGCATCGTCGGCTACAAGATCAACGGCAATAAACAATGGATCAGCAACGGCGGGATCGCCGATGCCTACTCGGTTTTGGCCAATACGCCCAGCGGTCCGAGTTGGTTCATCGTGGAGAAAGGCGCGAAGGGTTTCACGCACGACGAACCGGAAGACAAGCACGGCATCCGGCTCAGCAACACGGCAGCCCTGGCGTTTAACGACGTCTATGTGGACGCCGACCGGCTCGTTGGCGGCGTTGAAGGTCAGGGGCTGAATCAAGCGCAGGCCGTGTTCGGTTACACGCGCCTGATGGTAGCGGCGTTCGGCCTGGGGGCCGGCTGGGCCGCGCTTGATCGAGCAATTCCCTACTCCACCAAGCGTATTCAGGCTGGAGCGCCACTTTCGCAAAAGCAAGGTTACACGCACAAGCTGATCGTGCCGCACGTGACGCGCCTGGAGGCTGCGCGCTCTTATATCGAAGAAACCGCGGAGCGCATCGACGCCGGAGCCGAAGGCAGCTTGAACACCGAGGGCGCCATCGCCAAGTACATGGCGACAGAAGCCGGCAATGCCGCCGCTGAGGCCAGCATCCAGGCGCTCGGGGGCTACGGTTACACGCATGAATACATGGTAGAAAAAATCAGCCGCGACGTTCGCATCACTACGATCTACGAAGGCACCTCCGAGATCATGGAGATGACCATCAGCCGCGACCGCTGGCAGTCTCATCTCAAAACGCGCGGGCAGCACTATCACGAGCGAGCGCAAGAATTCGAAGCATTGCACGCCCGCCATGCGGACGTGGGCGCTGATATAGCAGCACTCGCTTTGCACGCCTTGGCCGAGGTTATGGAGAAAGCGCGCGTGGCGCGCCGCACGCGTTATCAGCATATTCTGCTGCGCCTGGGTGAACTGATCGCTTATGCCGAGTGCGCGGGAAGTTTGTCCCGTCGCGCCGCGCTTTTGTCCGAAGGCAAGCTCAACGAAAAAGCCAGCCGGCGCTTCGACGCGACCGCGCTGGCCGCGATCAGCCGCATCTTTGCCCGCGACGCCGCGCTCAAGGTGGCCGAAGACGGGTTGCGCTGGGTAATCGGAGCCGGGGGCATAAGCGATGCCGAGATCGCTGGCTTTGAAGCAAGTTTGGGATTGCCCGCGATTCACCGCGCGCAATCGGGCCTGATTTCGGACATGGATTACGTAGCAGACGTACTGTACGGCCGCGCTGCCAAGCGCGCGGAACGGGCCGCGTAGCGTTTAAGAATTTGCCTTCGCAGGAGTCTCGTCATGGAAAACACTTCTTATCGTGCCATAGCAATTGTGGGAGTTGGAGCCGTTTTACCCGACGCTCCGAATGTACCGGCGTTCTGGAAAAACGTGAAGGAGGGCCGCTACAGCATCAGCGAGGTCACGCCCAATCGATGGGACCCTTCGCTTTACTACGATCCCGATCACAGCGCTCCAGATAAGAGTTACTCAAAGATCGGCGGCTGGGTGCGTGAGCATGTGTGGGATCCGATCAAGTGGCGTTTGCCTATCCCGCCGCGCGTCGTCGATGCGATGGATGTTTCGCAAAAATGGGCGATCGCCTGCACCCGCGAAGCGTTAGAGGACTACGGCTATCCCAAGCGTCCGCTGAACAACGATCGCACGGCTGTGATCCTGGGCAATGCCATCGGAGGGGAAAAGCACTATTTCACCGTGGCGCGGGTGCTCTTTCCGGAATTCGCGCGCGAACTGGCCGAATCTGCCAGTTTCGCCGCGTTGCCGGAAGCGGTCCGCCGCGACATTACGCGCCAATTCCACGATCGGATGGGAAAGCTCCTTCCTGAAATTACGGAAGACAGCATGCCCGGCGAATTGTCCAACTGCATTGCCGGCCGCATTGCCAACGTTTTCAACTTCCATGGCCCCAACTACGTTTGTGACGCCGCCTGCGCATCGGCAATGGCAGCGATCAGCTCCGCGACAGAAGGACTGGTACAACACCATTACGACGTGGTAGTCACCGGCGGCCTTGACCGCAACATGGGCGCCTCGAGCTTCGTCAAGTTCTGCAAGATTGGCGCGCTCTCGGCAACCGGCACTCGTCCTTATGCCGAAGGGGCGGACGGCTTTGTCATGGGCGAAGGCGCCGCGATCTTCCTGCTTAAACGTCTGGCCGATGCTGAGCGGGACGAAGACAAGATCTACGCCGTGCTGCGCGGCATGGGCGGATCGAGCGACGGCAAGGGAAAAGGCATTACCGCGCCCAACCCGATCGGCCAAAAATTTGCCATCGAACGCGCCTGGGAAAATGCCGGATTGTCGCCAGCTACTGTGACGCTGATCGAGGGCCATGGCACATCCACCGCCGTGGGCGACGTCGTCGAAGTGCAAAGCATGATCGATGTGCTCGGCAGTTCTCATCTCCCCGCGCACGCAGTGGCGCTCGGTTCGGTCAAGTCGAACTTCGGGCACCTTAAAGGAGCGGCCGGCGCTGCCGGACTGCTGAAAGCCGCACTGGCGCTTCGAGACAAAGTACTGCCACCGAGCGTGCATTGCGAGCATCTCAATCCCAACATCGACTTTGCCCACTCTCCGCTCTACGTCAATACCGAACTGAAACCGTGGACGATGCCGGCAGATGGCGTGCGGCGCGCCGGTTTGAGCGCTTTTGGTTTTGGCGGCACCAATTTCCACGCGGTGCTCGAAGAGTACATTCCTGGCAGGCTGAACGGAAACGGCAAGCGGTCGGTCGCCGTCACCGAAATACCGCCGAGCGCGAACGAGGCAATTCCAATGTCGCATGCGGCAGATGTTTCCCGCACTTATGACTCTTCTCATTCTCACCATCATTGCAAAACCCCGTTACGCGGAGCGCTGGTAATCGGCGCCGCTTCCGAAGCCGCGCTCGTCGAGCGTTTGCGCGCGGTGGAGAAGGACGCGAAAGCGGGCCATGCACCGGCGCCAACCGCTCCGGCGGAATCAGACCTGCGCGCGTCCGAACGAGTAGCCATTGACTATGCCAACGCCACCGAACTGGCGGACAAAGCCGGCAATGCGCTCAAAGCGCTGGCGGCCAATCAGCCGGCAGTGTGGAAAGCTCTGCGGGCACAAGGCATCTTCCGCGGTCACGGTCCCGCTCCCAAGATCGCTTTCATGTATACCGGCCAAGGCTCGCAGTACGCGAACATGCTCCAACTGCTTCGAGCGACAGAGCCGATTGTGGCCGAAACCTTTGCTGAGGCCGATCGCGTGATGACTCCTTTGCTCGGCAAGCCGCTCAGCAAATTTATCTTTGTTGACCAAGCCGACGCTAACGCTGTCGCCAAAGCGGAAGACGATCTGCGCCAAACTGAAATTACTCAGCCCGCCGTGCTGGCCACCGACCTCGCGCTGACCCGGCTCCTGGCCGCGTACGGCATCGAACCCGACTTCACCATGGGACACAGCTTGGGCGAATACGGAGCGCTGGTCGCGGCCGGCGGCTTGCCGTTTGCCGACTCGCTGGAAGCCGTCAGCGCTCGCGGCCGCGGAATGACCCAGGTAGCGATGGATGACAACGGCCGCATGGCCGCCGTGTTTGCTCCACTGGACGAAATCGAGCGCATCCTGAAAACGATCAACGGTTACGTCGTGATCGCCAACGTCAACAGCAACCGTCAGGCGGTTGTCGGCGGCGCGAGCAAGGCAGTCGAGGAAGCCATGGAAGCCTTCAAGAAAGCTGGCTTTGACGTGGCCCCGTTAGCGGTCAGCCACGCTTTCCACACATCGATTTTGGCGGGAGCCAGCAAGCCGCTGCGGCAGGTTCTGGAGCGCCTGCATCTCCAATCGCCGCGTTTGCCAATCGTCGCCAACACCAACGGCGAGTTTTATCCCATGGGGCCTGACGTCGTGCCGCAGATGCTCGACATTCTCACGCAGCAGGTCGCTTCTCCTGTGCAATTTATTAAGGGCCTGCGCACGCTGTACGATGCCGGCGCTCGCGTGTTTATTGAAGTTGGACCGAAGAAGGCGTTGCAGGGATTTGCCGAGGATGTGCTCGGCGGCCACAGCGATGTGCTTTCACTGTTTACCAATCATCCGAAGGTCGGCGATATCGTCGCGTTCAGCCAGGCGCTGTGCGGCCTATATGCGGCGGGACTGGGCCGCGGGACGGCTGCTGAAAGGGTCGAGATTCAACAGGCAGCCCCTAAAGGGGCATCTGATTTCGATGGACTTGCGGTATCGCTAAAGCGATACCCTGATACGAAGCCAATTGATACGAAATCAATTGCTACGAAATCAATTGCTATCGCAACGTCCCCGGCAAACAACTCTATTACGCAGACCGTGCCTTCGAACGGCGAGCGCGGCGGTGATCGCCGCATTGATCGATACGAGGAACTCGGCCGTTGGTTCGCCGATGTTCTTGATCGCGGCTACGCGATCTACCACGGCAAGAATGGGCGCTCGACCTCTGCACCGGTAGTCATCACGGGAGCGGCGTTGGGCCTGCCCGGCACCGAGCACATCTTCGACGATGGCAACATCGGCCGCATCCTGCGGGGCGATCAGTTTATCGATTCGATCCCGACGCGCTTCCGTCGCGCCATGCTCGACAAACACATCACGCGCCTGGTGAAGAGCGAGAACGGAGAACCCAGGTTCGAGACCATCAGCGATGTCGCGGACGTAATCAAGCTGGCGGGCCGCGGAGGCGCGTTTGATCTGGAAAATGAATTCGGAATCTCCGCCGAACGCGTGGGCGCCCTCGACCGCGTCACCCAACTGGCGATCGCCGCGGGCCTCGACGCCTTGCGCGACGCCGGCATCCCGCTGGTCATGCGCTATAAAACCACGAGCAAGGGCACGCAATTACCGGAGCGCTGGGGATTGCCCGACGTTTTGCGCGACGATACCGGCGTGATTTTTGCTTCCGCCTTCCCCGGATACGACGCGTTCGCCGATGAGATGACGCGCTATTACGCGGACCACGAACGCCGCGAGCAGTTGGCCATGCTCGAAGGCCTGCTCACTCGCGTGGTCGGGGCGAATGGTCATTCCAGTCTGGTACAGGAGATAGACCGGCACATCGACGAATTGCGCGCCGCCATCGACAAAGAACCGTATGTCTTCAACCGGCGCTTCTTGCTGCGAGTCTTGTCCATGGGACATTCGCAATTCGCGGAATTCATCGGCGCCCGCGGTCCCAACACCCAAGTCAACTCTGCCTGCGCCAGCACCACACTAGCCGTGTCGCTGGCGGAGGACTGGATCCACGCGGGGCGGTGCAGTCGCGTGATTGTCATCTCGGCCGACGACGTCACGTCGGACCATCTGATCGATTGGATGGGCGCTGGCTTCCTGGCCAGTGGAGCGGCAGCCACCGACGAAGTGGTCACAGACGCCGCTATTCCCTTCGACCGCCGGCGGCACGGCATGATTATCGGCATGGGCGCCGCAGCTCTGGTGGTGGAGAGCGCCGACGCTGCGCGTGAACGCGGAATACAGCCCATCTGCGAGGTGTTGTCCACTATGACGGGCAACAGCGCTTTCCACGGCACTCGTCTCGACGTCCAGCACATCGGCCAGGTGATGGAGGAGCTGGTGGCCAAAGCCGAAGCGGGCAGCGGCATTTCGCGTCACCAGATCGCGCCACAGACCGTTTTCGTTTCCCATGAAACCTATACCCCGGCGCGCGGCGGGAGTGCTTCCGCAGAAATCCACGCGCTTCGCCGCGTCTTCGGCGACGTGGCGGATCGCATCGTGATCGCCAACACCAAGGGATTCACCGGTCACGCCATGGCCACGGGTATCGAAGATGTGGTCGCGGTCAAGGCGCTCGAAACCGGCTGCGTGCCCCCGGTCGCCAATTTTAAGGAAGTTGATCCGGAGTTGGGACCGTTGAACCTGTCGAAAGGCGGCGCCTATCCGGTCGAGTACGCGGTACACCTGGGAGCGGGGTTCGGCTCGCAGATCAGCATGATGCTGCTGCACTGGACGAAGACGAAAGACGGAATCCGTCAGAGCCCGAACGCACTGGGCTATGCCTACCGCATTGCCGATGACAGCGCCTGGAGTGCCTGGCTGACGAGCGTCGCGGGCCGCCCGGCGGCCGATCTGGAAATCGTCCACCGCACGCTGCGGGTGCGCGACCAAGGGTCGGCGGCTCGGGGCTCCGAAGCTGCTCAGGGGCCACGAACCGCAACCGCAAAAACGACGGCGCCAACGCGCACGCCGCAAGCACCACCACCGACGCCGGTCGTCACGACGAAGCCGGCGCCACCGCCGGTCAGCGCGATCGCGGAACCGGTCTCCGCAATTAAAGTTGCTGCTCCCGCCCCGTCCGCACCGCCAAAACCGGCGGCGAAGGGCGATGCAGTGAAAGAGAAGGTACTGGCTCTGGTCGCCGAGAAAACTGGTTATCCGGTTGACATGCTCGATCTGGATCTCGATCTCGAAGCGGATTTGGGTGTTGACACAGTTAAGCAGGCGGAGGTCGTTGCCACGATCCGCGCGGCTTACAACATTGCACGCGATGAGAACCGCAAGCTGCGCGATTACCCAACGTTGGCGCACGTCATTCGCTTCGTGTATGAGAAACGCCCCGACCTGGCTGCGGCTCCGGCAGCAGCGCAGGAAGAAGTCAAACTCACTGCGCCTACAACCACTGCGGTCGCTGAGAAGCCGGCGCCCGCTGCGGCATCGGCGCAAGTCGTCGCCGGCGATGCCGTTAAGGAGCGCATCCTCGCGCTTGTCGTAGAGAAGACCGGTTATCCGAAAGACATGCTCGATTTGGATCTCGATCTCGAAGCGGACCTCGGCGTCGATACCGTGAAACAGGCAGAAATGTTCGCCGCAATTCGAGCGGCGTATGACATTCCACGCGACGAGAACCGCAAGTTGCGCGACTATCCGACATTAGCGCACGTGATCCGGTTCGTGTATGAGAAACGGCCCGATCTGGCCGCAGCTCCGGCGGCAGCGAAGGAAGAGGTCAAACTCACTGCGCCTACAACAACTGTGGTCGCTGAGCAGCCGGCGCCCGCTGCGGCATCGGCGCAAGTCGTCGCTGGCGATGCCGTCAAAGAACGCATTCTCGCTCTCGTCGTCGAGAAGACCGGCTATCCGAAAGACATGCTCGATTTGGATCTCGATCTCGAAGCGGACCTCGGCGTCGACACTGTCAAACAGGCAGAAATGTTCGCCGCAATTCGAGCGGCGTATGACATTCCGCGCGACGAGAACCGCAAGCTGCGCGACTATCCGACATTAGCGCACGTGATCCGGTTCGTGTATGAGAAGCGCCCCGACCTGGCCGGCACGGTGCCAGCAGCCTCAGTGGCTTCGCCAGCGCCGAAGTCTACGGAAACACCTGCCGTTCAATCAACGACGGACGATTCCATCAAGGAGAAAGTGTTGGACATCGTGGCCGAGAAGTCGGGGTATCCGAAAGACATGTTGGATCTGGATCTCGATCTCGAAGCAGACCTCGGCATCGACACCGTCAAACAGGCGGAGATGTTCGCGGCCGTGCGCGCGGCGTATAACATTCCGCGCGATGAAAATCTCAAGCTGCGCGACTTCCCGACCTTGGCCCACGTGATCAAGTTCGCGCACGACCGGCAGACCGGCTTGGCTAAAGCGCCCGCTGCAAGCTCTTCCGGCACGCAAGAGGAACGAGAACTGGCGCCGAAAAAACCGCCGGTGTCGGTATCTTGCAGTTCGAAGCCGATCACGAATGTGCGTCCGATCCCCGCCAGTTTCGACGCCGCCAATCGTATTCCGCGCCGCGTACCTGTCCCCAACTTGCGCCCGCCGCTTGCTCTTTGCAAACCAACCGGCGTGACGCTTGGACCCGGTCGCAGAGTAGTCGTTATGCCGGACAAGTCTGGTGTGGCAGACGCGCTGGCACAACGGCTACAGACGATGGGCGTGGAAGTTCTCCGCGTTCAGGCCGCGTCGAATGCAGACGCGCTGGCCAACCAACTCAAGAACTGGCTGGCCGCGGGTCCAGTGCACGGTGTGTACTGGCTGCCCGCGCTCGACAACGATGGAAATCTCAGCGACATGGACCTCGCCAGCTGGCATGAAGCGCTGCGGGTGCGTGTTAAATCGCTGTATGTCACCATGCGCGTTCTATACGAGCAGATTGCGGCGCAGGGCACGTTTCTGGTGTCGGCGACGCGACTGGGCGGACAGCATGGTTATGATGATGCCGGTGCGATTGCGCCGCTAGGCGGTGCGGTCGTTGGCTTCACCAAAACCTACAAGCGGGAGCGAATGGACGCTCTGGTCAAGGCGGTCGACTTTGCGGCCGACTTTGAAGCGGAACGAAAGCCGTCCGAGATCGCCGACATCCTCATTGAGGAAACGCTGCGCGATCCTGGCGCCATCGAAATCGGCTACAAGGAAGCGCTGCGCTGGACGGTTGGGCTGCAAGAACAGCCGGCCGCCGATGGAGAGCCCGGTTTGACTCTGGACGGCAACACGGTCTTTGTCGTCACCGGCGCGGCCGGAAGTATCGTGTCGGCGATCACCGCCGATTTGGCGACGGCCTCCGGAGGCACGTTCTACCTGCTCGATCTGGTGCCCGAGCCTGATCCGGAGAATCCCGATCTCAAACGGTTTGCGACGGACAAGGACGGCCTGAAGCGCGATCTGTTTGTGCGCATCCAGGCCCGCGGCGAGCGCGCCACACCGGCGCTGGTTGAAAAAGAGCTGGCAGCTCTGGAGCGGGCGCAAGCCGCACAGAGCGCAATCGCAGCGGTGCGAGCTGCCGGCGGTACAGCACATTATTTCAGCGTCAACCTCACGGACGCGGACGCTGTCGAGAAAATCATCCAACAAGTGCGCGAGCGCAGCGGGCGGATCGACGTGCTGTTGCACGCCGCCGGCACAGAGCGCAGCCACTTCCTGCCGGACAAGGATACGCGTGAATTCGACCTGGTCTTCGACGTCAAGAGCGACGGCTGGTTCAATCTTCTGCATGCCATTGGCGACATGCCTCTCGGGGCGACGGTGGCGTTCAGTTCGATTGCCGGACGCTTCGGCAACGCCGGACAAACCGATTACAGCGCGGCCAACGACCTGTTGTGCAAGATCACCTCGAGCTTCCGCACCACCCGGCCGGCGACACGCGGCATCGTCATCGACTGGACGGCGTGGGGCGGCATAGGCATGGCCACGCGCGGCTCCATCCCGAAGATGATGGAACTCGCAGGCATCGATATGCTGCCGCCAGAAGCGGGGATTCCTTTGATCCGCCGCGAACTGACGGCTGGAGGAACGCGCGGCGAAATTGTTATCGGCCAACGCCTCGGCGTTCTGCTGAACGAGTGGGATGCCACTGGCGGGCTGGATACATCAGCGGAAGCCTCGAAGAGCTTACTGGCACGAGGACCATCGCGGTCTGGGCCAATGATCGGCAAGATAGCAAGCATCGGCCTGCAGAGTGGCCTCACCATCGAGACCACGCTGGACCCGGTACTTCAGCCGTTTCTGCACGATCATCAAATTGACGGCACACCCGTGCTGCCCGGAGTAATGGGCATCGAGGCGTTTGCCGAAGCTGCGCTCTGTCTGCTTACCGGCTGGCGTGTCGCGGCAATCGAAGACGTGAACTTCCTCGCGCCGTTCAAGTTCTATCGGAACGAACCGCGCGTGGTGACGGTCGAGGCAGCGATCCGTCCACAGCGCGACACTTTGACCTTGCTGGCAGATTGCCGTTTGACTGGCCGCCGGCCGCTCCCCAACCAGGCCGAGCCCCAGGTGACAACGCACTTCACCGCACGGGTGCGGCTCACAAAGGAGGCGCCCACAGCGGTAACCGTGCCGGCGCTGGTCTTGCCCTCCCAACATCTCAACGAGCACATCATCGAAGCCGCCGACATCTATCGCCTCTACTTCCACGGGCCTGCATACCAGGTGGTGGAGCGGGCATGGTTGGACGGCCACCGGATTGTGGGGCTGATGGCGAAGGGCTTGCCAGCAAACCATCTGCCGTCCGAGTTGCTGACACTAATGGCGCCGCGTCTGATTGAGCTTTGCTTCCAGACCGCCGGGCTCTGGGAGATGGGCGCGCAGGGCCGTATGGGTCTGCCGCAGCACGTTGATTGCGTTTCATCATCATTACTAGTGATCCCGGAGTCAGCCGACACACGGTTGTACGCCTTGGTCACTCCCGACCCGGATCGCGGCACCTTCGATGCCGAGGTTTTGGATACGAAAGGAAATCGCTACCTGCAGCTTAGCGGCTACCGCACGGTAACGGTTCCCAGCGTAGTGGACGCCGAGCGGTTGAAGCCACTGCAGGTTGCGATGTCACGGGAGGTTGCCGCCGCATGAAGAGTCATACGGTGGAGAGACGGGCGGGAACGCCCGGCTCTCCACCGGCAAGCTTGGGTCGACCGCACTCGCTGTCCTGACGATCGTTGATCTGACGATCGGCGATCTGAGAATCGTTGATCTGCGATCTGACGATCGGGTGATCGGGGGACTTATGGAACACGAATTTCAACGCGTGGCCATCGTGAATCGCGCCGAAGCCGCCATGCGTTTCATTCACGCTGCCCGCGACTTCAATCAAGAGCATGGCACGTCGTTACGCACGATCGCGCTCTTCACCGAGCCTGACCGCCATAGCATGTTTGTGCGTGAGGCGGACGAGGCAGTGTGTCTCGGTGCCGCTCAGGTTCTCGATGCAAACACCCAGCAACCCAAGAGCAGTTACGTCGACTATGGCCGGCTCGAACGCGCGCTGGCAGTCGCACGCGCGGACGCGGTCTGGGTGGGATGGGGCTTTGTGGCCGAACACGCCGAATTCGCCGACCTTTGCCGCGAGATCGGCATAGTGTTCATCGGCCCGGATGGCGATGCGATGCGGCGTGTGGGCGACAAGATCGCCGCGAAACGATTGGCCGAGCAGGCGCAGATACCCGTAGCACCCTGGAGCAATGGGCCGGTGGAAACACTTGCTGACGCCTCGGGCCACGCCGAGCGCCTGGGCTATCCGCTCCTCATTAAGGCCACCGCGGGAGGCGGCGGGCACGGGATTCGCCTGGTGCGTTCGGCGGCCCAACTCCCGCAATGCTTTACCAGCGCCCGGACGGAGGCGTTCAAGGCCTTCGGCGACCCAACCGTTTTCCTGGAGCAACTGGTCGAAGGCGCGCGCCACGTCGAGGTCCAAATTATTGCCGACCACTACGGGACAACGTGGGCCGCCGGCGTCCGCGACTGCACCATCCAACGGCGCCACCAGAAAGTCCTCGAAGAAGCGCCTTCGCCGGCGCTTTCTCCGGAGCAAGATCAGGCGCTGCGCGAGGCGTCGGTGCGGCTGAGTCAAGCAGCGGGCTATCAGAACGCGGGCACGGTCGAATTCCTGTACCAACCGGAAACGAACCGATTGTCGTTCATGGAGATGAACACGCGGTTGCAGGTCGAGCATCCGGTGACCGAATGCACCACCGGGCTCGATCTCGTGAAACTTCAGATTCACGTCGCGCGCGGTGGGCGCCTCGAAGGCGAAGCGCCGCTTACTACCGGCCATGCCATTGAGGTGCGGCTGAACGCGGAGGATCCCGACAACGGCTTTGCTCCGGCTCCGGGAACGATTGAGCGCTTCAGAATTTTGTCAGGGCCGGGGGTGCGTATCGACACCGGCGTGGCGGAGGGCGATGTCGTCCCGGTGGAGTTCGACTCGATGATCGCCAACATCATCGCCTACGGTCAGAACCGGAAAGAAGCGCTTTCCCGCCTGCAGCGGGCGCTACGCGAGAGCGTTGTCGTCATCAAGGGCGGTGCCAGTAACAAAGCGTTTCTGCTGGAATTGCTGAGCCGTCCCGAGGTGCAGCGCGGAGAAGTACATGTTGGGTGGCTTGACAACCTGGCGGCAACGGGCGAGCATCTCTCCCGGCGCTACGCCGACGTGGCTCTGGTTCAAGCCGCGATTGAGGCCTACGACGCCCACCTGGCGATCGAGCAAAAACAGTTTTACGCGTCGGCGTTGCGCGGGCGGCCGCAGGTGCGGAGTGAAGTGGGACTGACTGTGGAGTTACGCTATCGAGGCTATTGCTACTCGCCCAAGACTTATCGCCTCGGCCCCCAGCGCTACCGTGTGGAGATGAACGGTTCACGCATCGATGCCCAGATGGAACGTTTGAGTCCGTTCGAATGTTGGCTCACCGTCTTCGGGAGGCGCTTTCGCGTCGTCTCGGTGGTCCAGGGACTAAGTTACCGGATCGAGGTGGACGGTGTAGCGCACCAGATTGATCGAGATGACGGGGGCGTGGTGCACGCGCCGGCGCCGGCGGTAGTAGTTTCCATTGCCGTCAAGCCGGGCGACACGGTTGCAGTTGGGGACCGCCTGGCTGTGCTCGAGGCCATGAAAATGGAGACGCAGATCGTGGCCCCATTTTCCGGAAAAGTACGGCAGGTGATGGCCATTCCCAACGTGCAGGTCGACACCGGGGCGCCACTCCTGCAGATCGACCCCGACACGGGTGACGACACGGTTACGGACGCGAAGCGAGTGGTCTTTGGTGGGTCGCTCGCGGGTGCGTCGCTCGCGGGCACGACGCTCGCCTCGGAAGGAAACGGGGAAGCCATCCAATCCAGCTGTCGTCGGAGCCTGGATGAGCTCCGCCAGCTCATGTTGGGCTTTGACGTGGATCCGAAGCACGCCGCCCGGCTGCTTGCCGAATGGAGCCAGAATTGCCCCGTGGACAGCGACGAAATAAGACAGCGCGAAGATGAGATCCTCAACATTTTTGTGGACATATGTTCCCTGTTCCAACGCGAGCCGGAGGTAAACCATCGGGCGAGCGGTGAAGAGCCCAGCGCCGAGGCCTATCTGTTTTCGTACTTGCGCATGCTGGAGACGCGCGGTCACGGCCTGCCTCCAGCCTATGTCAGCGCGCTCGAACGGGCACTGGCTCACTACGGGGTAAGGACGCTGGAGCGCTCGCCCGAACTGGAAGAGAGCCTGCTCTGGATCTACAAATCGCATCAACGCGTGGAGCAGCAAATCGCGCCGGTTTTGAGCGTCCTCGAACGACGTCTGCGGTGCGTACAGACGCTGTCAGTGCTGGCTGCGGAATCTCTTCGGACGCTCCTCGACCGGATGACCACCCTCACCAATGGGCTTTTCCCCGCAATCACCGACCTCGCGCGGGAAGTGCGCTATCGCTACTTCGACCAACCGCTGTTTGAGCAGGCACGCCAACAAGTCTACGAGCAAATGGAGGAACACCTCGATAACCTGGCTGCCAATCCCGATGCCGCGGATCGCCATGAGAGAGTCCACGCGCTCGTCGAATGTCCACAGCCGCTGTTCAGCCTGATCTCCAGCCGGTTATCAACCGCCGGCCAAGCCATGCGCAGATTAATGTTGGAGGCGCTGACTTGGCGGTACTACCGCATTCGCAAGCTCACGAACTTTCGCTGCGTGGCGTTGGAAAGCGGGCAGTGCTGTGCAACGGCTGAGTATGATTTTGAAGGAAAGCGCCTCCACGTCTTCACCACGCATACCGAGTATTCCCGGCTCTCCGAGGCGGCGCGGACGTTGTTTCCAATGATCGCGGAAGTCCCGGCGGACCACGACATTCTCATTGATTTTTACATTTTCCATTCCGGCCGGCTGGACGACCCGGAGGCTACGCAGCAGGAAGTGCGCTCGGTCTTCAACCAGGCTGGCTTCCCGCGCTTGATTCGGCGCATCGTGGCGACAATCTCGGGCCCCGATCACGGCCAGGGTATGGCCCAGCATTTCACCTATCGGCCTAGCGGGAATACGAGCGGGAACACGTATGAGGAGGAGACTCTCTACCGCGGAATCCACCCCATGCTGGGGAAACGGTTGCACCTCTGGCGGCTCAGCAATTTCAAGATTGAGCGGCTGCCGTCGGTCGAAGATGTCTACCTACTCCATGCCGTGGCCCGCGATAACCCGAAGGATGAGCGGTTGTTCGCGTGCGCAGAAGTGCGCGACGTAACTCCGGTGCGAGATAAGGCGGGTCGCATCGTGCAACTGCCGCATCTGGAGCGCATGTTAATGGAAGCGATGGCCAGCATTCGGCTGTTTCAGTCGCGGCGGCCGACCTATCAACGCCTCCATTGGAATCGCATACTGCTGAACGTGTGGCCGCCGCTCAATCTTGGGCGGGATGAACTGCGCGATCTGGTGCGCAGACTGTCGCCCATGACCGAAGGCCTGGGATTGGAGCAGGTAGTAGTGCGCCTTCGCATTCCCAATCCTGCAACCGGCGAGTTGCGCGATATGGTGGTGCGCATCTCGAGCCCGGGCGGCAGCGATATGCTCATCACCTTCCGGCGCGCCGACCAAATGCAACCGATCAAACCGCTGACCGAATACGACCAGAAAGTCGTCCGCATGCGCCAGCGCGGGCTCATCTACCCCTACGAAATCATCAGAATGCTGACACCCGCTCCGGAACACACACGAGCGGAATTTCCCGCCGGCGATTTTATCGAGCACGATCTTGACTCGGAAGGCCGCCTGGCCGCCGTCGATCGTCCCTATGGTCAGAACAAAGCCAACATCATTGTCGGCGTCATCCGCAACTTTACAGCCAAGTATCCCGAGGGCATGACCCGCGTTCTGATGCTGGGAGATCCGAGCAAGGATTTGGGCGCCATCGCCGAACCAGAATGCCGGCGCATCCTCGCAGCTTTGGATCTAGCCCAAGCCAAGGGCGTTCCCCTGGAATGGTTCCCCATCTCGGCTGGCGCCAAGATCTCGATGGACAGCGGAGTGGAAAACATGGATTGGATTGCCCGCGTACTACGTGGGCTGATCGAGTTCACACAAGCGGGCGGCGAAATTAATCTGGTGGTTAACGGGATCAATGTCGGCGCGCAGCCCTACTGGAACGCCGAGGCCACCATGCTTATGCACACCCGGGGCATTCTGATCATGACGCCGAAAGCGGCGATGGTGCTCACCGGCAAGCGCGCGTTGGAATTCTCCGGCAGCATCTCGGCGGAGGACAATCAAGGAATCGGCGGCTACGACCGCATCATGGGTATCAACGGCCAAGCGCAGTACTGGGCCCGCGACATCGATGAAGCCTGCCACATTTTGTTGCGCCACTATGACCACACCTACGTGGCTCCGGGCGAGCGCTTCCCCCGGCGGGCCGCGACTGCCGATCCCCTGGATCGAGATGTGCAAGTCTATCCTCACGGCAGGAACGGCAATGGCAATTCCAATTCTGAAGACAGCTTCGAACTGATCGGCGACATCCTGTCGGACGAGACCAACCCTGGGCGCAAGAGATCTTTTGATATTCGCAAAGTGATGATGGCGGCCATCGACCAGGACCATGCGCCGCTGGAGCGCTGGGCCGGCATGCGCGCGGCGGAGACTGCAGTCGTGTGGGATGCCCATCTCGGAGGCTATCCCGTCTGTCTACTTGGTATCGAATCCCGGCCACTGCCCCGGTTGGGATTTGTTCCCGCCGACGGGCCGGAGCAATGGACTTCCGGCACACTCTTCCCGCAATCTTCGAAGAAAATCGCGCGCGCGATCAACGCGGCCAGCAACAATCGACCGGTAGTGGTCCTGGCCAACCTGTCGGGGTTTGATGGCTCGCCGGAGTCGATGCGCAGGCTGCAGCTCGAGTACGGCGCCGAGATCGGGAGAGCGGTGGTGAACTTCAAAGGCCCCATCGTCTTTTGCGTGATCTCGCGCTATCACGGAGGCGCATACGTGGTTTTCTCGCGGGCGCTGAATGAAAGCGTTGAAGTGGCAGCCTTGGAGGGAACGTATGCCTCCGTGATCGGCGGCGCTCCGGCGGCGGCCGTGGTTTTCGCGGGTGAGGTTGAAGCCAGGGCCAAGAAAGATGCGCGCGTGCAGGCGCTGAACCAGGCGATAGCCAAGGCTGACGGCGCGGAGAAAGGCCGGTTGCGCGCCCAGTTCGATGAACTCTTCAAAGTCGTACACTCCGAGAAGCTGGGCGAGATGGCTGCCGAGTTTGACCGCGTACACTGTGTGCAGCGGGCTCTCGACGTCGGCGCTCTCAACTACATTATTCCGGCCGCGAACCTGCGTCCTTATCTCATCCACGCGGTCGAACGCGGGATTGCGAGAGAGGAGGAATCGAAATCCGTAAAGTCGAAAGCCATGACATCAGAAACCGCGATGACAAAAGCGGCCTAGTCTCGGCCAAGGTGAAGTTGATGAACGCGTATTGGCTGGAACAAACCGAAGCAGACGTACCGGCAGAGAATGATTGGCTGAGTGCCAACGAAACTGTCTGCCTGAACGGCATGCGCTTTCCGAAACGTCGCGCCGACTGGCGCTTGGGACGCTGGACGGCGAAACGCGCGCTCTCTGTTAGCCTGGACGTGCCAGCGCATACCATGGCTTTTAAGAAGATAGAAATACGCGCGGCGGCGTCGGGCGCGCCCGAGGTTTTTTTCGATAATCAACCGGCCGCGGTCACTATTTCACTCAGCCACCGCGCCGGAATCGCGGCTTGCGCCATAGTGATGTCTGGCGTGAAGATGGGTTGCGATCTGGAAATGGTCGAGCCGCGTAGCGATGCGTTTGTTGCCGACTATTTCACTCTCGAAGAGCAAGCGCTGATTGCGCACGCGTCCGCGGCGGACCGGCCCCGGCTCCTGGCCCTGCTTTGGAGCGGGAAAGAGAGCGCGCTCAAAGCGTTGCACGAGGGCCTTCGACTCGACACCCGGTCGGTGATCGTTATCCCTTGCGCCACGTCATTCGACCTCAGTGGCTGGAGCCAGCTCCGGGTTCGTTTTACAGGCGGTCGCTCTACTGGAGAACTTTATCCCGGAGATCGTCATCCGGGAGATCAAGTCTTCCACGGCTGGTGGCAACATGCGGACGGCATGGTGCGGACCGTAGTAGCCGCGCCGCCGCCGCATTCGCCGATCGGCTTGCGGGTTCCGATTTACGTTCCCGACGCGGCCTCCCCGTGCGCGTAGATGATTGGTGCTTGGCATGACTGCCCGGATACATTTCAGAGGCCCACCCCACTACCGCCTCCGCGGCGCCGCCGAAGTGAGCCAATCTGTTCTCGAAGTTACTGCTCGGCGAGCGCTCAGGGGGCCACGCCTGCCCGTTGGAACTGGTTTGTAGAACTGGCCACAGAAGTGTTGAAGCGGCAGACGCTCACTGCCTTCCGGCTGGGCAATTTGAAGGAAGCACGCCGCTATCTTGACTCGGTCGTGATTAGTTCACCGGCGCTGTCGGAAGTAATGATCACGCCGGTCGTGCAGGAAAAGTTCAGAGGAAGTTGGTTTACCGGCAAGAACTTCACCTCTGAGAACAAGGAGCCGCGCGTGAGCGTCCTGTATTTTCACGGCGGCGGATACTCGTTTTATCCGCAGGCCTACGCCAACCTTATCGCGCTGATCACGCAGGCTGCGAAATCCAGAACCTTTGCCCTCGATTACCGTCTCTCCCCGGAACATCGGTTCCCGGCGCAACTTGAAGACGCGCTCAACGCCTACTGCTGGCTGCTGGAGACGGGCGCCTATCCGGAGCGTCTGGTTGTTGCCGGCGACTCGGCGGGCGGCAACCTGACGCTGGCTTTGCTTCTGGCGGCACGCGCGTCGAAGCTTCCTATGCCGGCACTGGCGGTTGCGCTCTCCCCACCAACTGACTTCGAAACTAAACACATCGGCACTGGGGACTTTGATTGGATTGACAAGCCGATGCTTGAGCAATGGGCGGACTGGTTCTGCGACGACGCCGAGCGCCGGAATTCGCTGGTGTCGCCGCTATGGTCCGACCTGCGCGGCCTTCCTCCAATCTATATACAGGCTGGCCGCGTTGAGATTCTGTACCCGAGCATTCAAGTTTTCGCGGATCGCGCCCGGAAGCAGGGTGCCGATGTCGTCCTCGAAACCTGGGAGGACATGAACCATGACTTCCAGATGTTTGGACTCGATTCGCCGCAAAGTGCCGAAGCGCTGCGGAGGATTGGACAAGTGATTGATGTACGGGTTCGAAAGCAGAAGAATAATATGGAGGCGGTCAGGTTGTGAACCGAACGATCGCAAGTTTGGAGGAACGCCGCGACGAGGAATCTGCTGTGACCCGCGACCACCAATTCGATTTTGACTTTATCGTCATCGGTTCGGGCTTCGGTGGCAGTGTCTCCGCCCATCGACTGGTGGAGAAGGGCTATCGGGTTGCGGTCATGGAGATGGGTCGGCGCTGGACGCCTGACAACCTGCCACACAGCAGTTGGTCAATCCATCGCTGGTTCTGGCGTCCCAACCTCGGCCTGCGCGGCTTCTTCAGTATGCGGTTTTTCAGACACGCAACCATCTTCCATGGCTGCGCGGTGGGTGGAGGATCCATCACCTACGCCAGCACCTTGCTGGCTCCTCCTGAAAAAGTGTGGGGAGCTGGGTCTTGGACGGGATTGGCCGATTGGAAAACTGAAATGCCCCAGCATTACGAAACCGCCTCGCGGATGCTGGGTGTGACGGAAAACAGAATCCTCGGGCCGGCCGACCTTCTCCTGAAGAAAGCTGCGGAAGGCGCGGGCTCTGGAGATACTTTCTACTGCACGAACGTGGGCATCTTCCAACCTGCTGAGGGCCAGCCGGGCAATCAGACCTTTCCCGATCCATTCTTCGGAGGAGAAGGTCCGGCGCGAACCACATGCGTCGGCTGCGGTGGCTGCATGATGGGTTGCCGCTATGGCGCGAAGAATACGCTGGACCTTGGCTACTTGTATCTAGCCGAGAAGCACGGGGCACGGCTCTTCCCCGAAACCAGGGTGGTGAACGTCAAGCCGCTGGGTGGCACCGGCGATGGCAGCGCCGGCTACGAAGTAAGCACAGTTAAGTCCACCGCGTTCATTCACCGGCAGCCCCGTCAGTTCACGTGCCGAGGCGTAGTCTTCTCCGCCTCCTCGCTGGGCACGATGGAGCTTCTTTTTCATCTGAAAGAAAAGGGCTCATTGCCGGCCATCAGCAGCCAACTGGGCCAACATGTGCGCACCAACTCCGAATCGCTCATCGGGGCACGCACACCGGGCTACTCGCAGGATGTGTCGCAGGGCATAGCCATCGGTTCCGGCGTCTATATTGACGAGCACACCCACATTGAAGCAGTCCGCTACCCAAGTGGCTCCGACGCGATGGGGGTTTTCACCACCATCCTGACCGATGGCCGCCCGGGCCCGCAGCGGATTGCACTCTGGTTAAGAAACGTTATCGTCTCTATGCTCCGCCACCCATTCAAGACGGTGCGTGTGTTGCAACCGTTGGGCTGGGCCCGGGAGTTTGTGATTCTGCTTTGCATGCAGACGCTGGAGGGAGAGATTGAGATGCGCTGGCAACGCCCATGGTTCTGGCCGTTCAGGAAGTTTCTCGTCAGCCGGGGCGATAAGGTGCCTACCTACATTCCGAAGGCCAACGAGTTCGCGAAGAAATACGCGCAACTCACCGGCGGTTTTCCGATGAGCATGCTGCCGGAGATCCTTTTCGATGTTCCGGGCACAGCACACTGTATCGGAGGCTGCGTGATCGCCGATTCTTCCACTCGCGGCGTGGTTGATTCTCGCCACCGCGTTTTCAATTACAGGAATATGTACATCTGTGACGGGTCCGTCGTGGCGGCCAACCTCGGGGTCAATCCCAGTCTGACCATCACCGCGCTGGCCGAACGGGCGATGAGCTTTATCCCTCCAGCGGCAGAGACGGATTGGAACGATGCCGCCTAAACTTAGCCCGACCGCGACCGGTCAACCTAAACACAAGGCGTGCCCCATCCACAGCACTTACTAACTGACTACAGGAGGATGAACACGACTGCTGACAAATCCGTCGCTAGCGAACTTGGAATCTACGCGTGCCCCTTATGCAAGCGTCTCTTGCGCCAAGAAGAGGGTGCGCTCCGCTGTTCCACCTGTTCCCAAACTTACCCAATCAGCGATAACATCCCCGACTTCATTCTTGAGGAACTATCGCGAAGTGCAGACCCCGTACTAAGGAGAATGCGCTTCATCGATCGGATGGCACGCATTTACGAGACGAGGTTGTGGTATCCGATCGTTCTAAATATCTACGGTGGATTCCACAGCCCATCTTTTGCGCAACTGATCAGTACAGTCTCTCAGAAAGTCCAATCGACCAAAGGCCGCGTGCTGGATATCGCCTGCGGCCCCGGCACCTACGGGCGGCGGATTGCGTCACCGTCGAGAGAAGTGTTCGGAATCGACGTATCCATGGGGATGCTTCGGCAAGGCACCGCATACGTTGCCAAGGAAGGCATTCCCAACGTGCATTTCGCCCGGGCACGAGTGGAGGCCCTTCCATTTGAAGACGGCCTTTTCGACGCCGCCCTCTGTTGTGGCTCGCTTCATCTTTTCACGGATACGGCGATTGCTTTGCGCGAAATGGCTCGCGTCATGAGGCCAGCAGCAATCCTTTCCGTCTTCACTTTCGCCGCCGGTCGCGGTGGTGTCCTAAAATTTCGCCGTGTGCGAGAGTGGAGTCGCAGGAATCACGGCCTTCATGTATTCGACCTTTCTGAGATGGAGCAGTACTTGACCGCTTCAGGCTTTGAGGACTTCCAGCCCGAAATGTCTGGCTCCATTTTGACATTCAGCGCTCGCAAGCCAGCGTCGTGATTAAATGCCGCAAGAGCGGACCGGAGAAGACGATCACGGCATCATCCGTAAAACCGGATTAGCACGGTGAGGCCTTTTTCATGCTGAGGCGAGTGGGGCCGTCGAACCGGGGGGCAGCAAGCGATCCAAGATTGCCTGTTCACCCTTAAGCCACAATCGGCCGGTATAAAGCAGGGCGCTGCACTGTAGCGTGATCCAGTCCTTGTTCATCAAAGGCGAACGAAACTCTTTGCGATTGCGAATCCAATGCTGGGCGACGTGCCGCGCAATGGTGAAGCCGAAGCCCATGCCCTTGCTGGACCCTCCGACGTCGCCCATAATTCCATCCAGCGTGAACATCACCTTGGACAACATGATCTGCGGCCCGGGGAACTTGACGCCCTTCATGGCAATGCGTTCGAGGAGCCGTATCGCATCCACGCCGCTCGGCACGACCGGCAGTTCGTCGAGAAAACGCGTGACGAACTCCGAAACCATCCGCCCCCGCGGTGAAGCGCTTCGGATGTGCTGCTGACTGAGTGCCAAAACTTCGTTGCAGGTGCCCACGCTGTCGCGCAAGGTCACCATCAGAAACAAGAGCGCGAGATGCCGGCGCTGATCGCGGCTCAAGCGTTCGCGCAGCGCCCAGTCGATGATCGTCAGTTCGCCGGTGCGGTTGTCATAGAGAAGGTTGCCGGCATGGGGATCGCCGTGAAAAATGGCCTCTTTCTCCGACGATAAAAGAGGGACCGCGACCAGCGCTTCGATGAGTTGCTCGGCGACTTTTTTGCGCCGCGAGGCGGGCAGGCGGGCCGCCGCGCTCGTCACCTTGATGCCACGCTCTTCGGTGAGCGCCGTGATCCTGGATGTACACAACGGCTGAATCAGCCGCGGCACGCGAATGCCTTTCATCGACCGATAGAGATTCCATGCTTCGAGTAACGTCTTTTGCTCGCGAACAAAGTTGACCTCGTGCCGCAGCAAGCGCCGGACTTTCTTGAAAGTATCGGGCAGCAGGTTCGCAGGAAATCCGTAGTTGCGGTGCCGGTCCGCGAAGTACTGAGCCAGTCCCTGCAAATAGTCCATGTCCTCCGCGAAGTACTCAGGGATGTGCGGTTTCAGAACCTTGAAAACACCGCGTTCGCGCTTTCCGCTGGCCGGGTCACGCCAGGTAAAGCGCACGACCGCACTGACACTTGCCTCGGACAGGATAGCCGGCGCGATCTTCACGGAGTATTTCTCGAGCCGTCGCCCCAACTCTTGTCGAATGATCGCGCCTACGTCCTCCGGCCGGACATCGCGAATTCCATTTTCCAGCCGCGCCAGCGCATTCCGCAGAGCAGGACGGAGGTGCTGATTGCGTGCGATGACTTGTCCCAGTTTTTGCAGGCCGGGTACTTTTGCGATCAGCCGCAGCAGGCGCTGTTCCGCGGTAGTCGTCAAGGGAAGCTCAAGTTGCTCGAGCAGCTTGGGGGCGAGGCGCGCGGGCGAAAGGTGCGCCACCACGAACATCATGGCGTCCCGAACCGGTGGACGCCACGCCAGGTAAGGCTGTGGAACTAATCTCTCGACTGGAACGATCGAGTCGACGATCCATCGCGCCATCGTATCCCGCATGGCTTCGCCAGCAGGGCTTCGCAGACCGGCTTCAATGGCACGAGTCTGCTCGGCGGCCGTGGCCCCTTTGGGCAGGAAGTTTGCCAGCGCAGCGCGCAACTGTTCCGGACCTGGCTGGCGCGAACTATCTTCAATGGCTGACGAATTAATGACCGACGAGCTAATGACCGAAGAATCGACGACAGACGAACCCGCCATAGCGGTCACCTGATCGTCTATACGATAGGCCAACGCAGTCGTCTGCGCTGTGATTCTCGTCACGGGATCATGAATTCCGGCGCTCATCGGCCTGCGGGACGAACTAGGCATTCCGCAGTAAGCGACGTTAGAATACGCTTGCGCAGGTGTAGCATGAATGCTTCGATTCGAATTGCACTCGCACTTGTGGTGCTTACGTCCTCCATGTCTGCCCGAGACCGTTCCAGCGCGCGCTCGATGGTCGTCACCCGCTATGGCATTGTGGCGACCAGCCATGTGCAAGCTTCGGTAGCAGGTGCTCAGATCCTGGAGCGGGGAGGTTCTGCCGTGGATGCGGCGATTGCCGCGAATGCCGTCCTCGGGGTGACGGAACCCATGATGAACGGCATGGGCGGCGATCTGTTTGCCATTTACTGGGACGCAAAAACCGGCAAGCTGTACGGTCTTAACGCCAGCGGATGGGCGCCGCGGGGACTGACCATCGAGCACTTGAAGGCGAAAGGCGCGACCTCGACCTCCATGCCGCCAGCAGGCATTGACTCCGTCACCGTCCCCGGCGCGGTGGCGGGCTGGCACGCACTGCACGAACGCTTTGGGCATCTGGCGTGGAAGGATCTTTTTCAGTCGGCGATTTTCTATGCCGAGGATGGCTATCCGGTTCCTGAAATTATTGCGTCTTATTGGAACGAGTCGCTCGAATGGATCTCGAAGGATCCGGAAGGCCGACGGGTCTATCTGCCCAATGGCAAGCCTCCGGCGGTGGGACAAGTGTTCGAGAATCACGATCTGGCGAAAGCCTTGCGCCTGGTAGCGGAGAATGGAGCAGCGGCGTTTTACAAGGGTGGGATTGCGCGCGCGATTTTGAGCACGTCTCAGAGCCTGGGCGGAACGATGGCAGCGGATGATCTGGCCGAGTTTTCGCCCGAATGGGTCGAGCCGATTTCAACCACCTATCGCGACTGGACCGTCTACGAACTTCCTCCCAATGGACAAGGCATGGCGGCACTGGAGATGCTGAACATTATGGAGACTTCTCCGGCATCGCCCGATGGCCCGCTCAGCGTCGCGGAACTGCATAAGAAGATCGAAGCCATGAAGCTGGCGTACGCCGATCTAGGGCGTTACAACGCCGACCCACGCTTTGCGAAGATCCCGGTGAAGGGGATGCTGTCGAAGGAATACGCCCGGCAGCGCGCCCAGTTGATCGATCCCGGCAAAGCCAATTGCTCGGTTGCGACCGGCACGCCGCCCACCAGCGACACGACTTACCTTTCGGTCGTAGATCGCGAGGGCAACATCGTCTCGTTGATTCAAAGCAATTATGAAGCGTTCGGGTCGGGCGTTGTGGTGCGCGGCATGGGATTCGTGCTGCAAGATCGCGGCGCGCTGTTTTCGCTCGATCCTCGGTCTCCGAACGCCCTCGCCCCGCGCAAACGGCCGTTCCACACCATCATTCCGGGTTTCATGGAGCGTGGCGAGCAACACGTTGGCTTCGGAATCATGGGAGGAGCGAACCAGCCGCTGGCCCATGCGCAATTCGTTTCCAACGTGGTCGACTACGGCATGAACATCCAGGAGGCTCTGGAGAACGCCCGTTTCACGGTAAGTCCGCAGCGTGGGTGCAACATCGTGATCGAGTCGCGAGTGACGCCCGAAGTGCGGCAAAAACTTTCCGCCATGGGACATCAACTCGACGTGCGGCACGAATACACCACCGCCATGGGACGCGGGCAGGCAGTCCTGCATGACTCGAAGACCAAGGTAAACTACGGAGCCTCTGACGCGCGCGCCGATGGCTCTGCCGAACCCGAGCCCCCACCGATACCGTGATGGAAGTTCGGATCGCCGAGTTCGGATCCCCATGGTTGGTTCACATCTACCCGAAGATCGAAGCTCGGGCCACGATCTGCTCCAGTAAAACCCCATCCTGAACGAACGGTTCGAGCGCCGCCACGATCTCTGCCTCAAATCTCGCCTGCCCATTGGCCAGAATTTCACGCGACGTATTCGACTTGGACAGAGCACGCCCGATCAGGTCGGCAATCGTGACCTGACGGCATTCGGTAACCGACATCTTGCCGAGTTCCCTAAAACGCGAGCCCGCAAACCACTCCTTCGCATCAATCCGATATCGGCTCTCTTCTGGCCCCGATGTCCAGGTGCGGCGCGCTTCCTTATAGGGCTTTACCCAAGCGGCTTCCGGCGTCTCAGCGCTATGGGCTCCGCAGATCAGAATGCGGCCGGAGCCTGGAACCACGATCCGTTCCAGTACCGGCAAGGCCGCACTACGTTCCATCCAATGAAGTGCGCGGCCAATGGTGACTACATCGTAGGTTTGAGTGGTCGGGAACTCTTCGATCCGGCCTTGGACCAGGGAGAGCGCCACACCCGCTTCCTTCGCCGCAGCCTGCGCCGCCGTGATCATTGCAGCTTCGGGATCGAGCCCCGTACAGCGCCCGACAAAAGGGGCGAAGCCAATGGCCAGCAGACCGGGCCCGCAGCCAACGTCGAGCAGGGTTTCGTCGCCGCGCAAGGCGATCTGCTCCGCGACTTTCTGGAAGAAGTGTGGCGGATAGGGCTCGCGGTAGCGAGCATAGAATTCAACCGTTGACGCGAAGCGGCCCATTGATTCTAGTTTTGCAGGTGTGGCTGAGAACTTCAACTAACGTCAGAATGGCGGCGGCAACTTGACCAGACTTTCCTTAAGTGAGCGGCGGCAGACCAGCATCGGTGAGTAGCTGCCGGAAGGCAGGCTCGTTGTGCAGGTTGTCGAAAGCATGGTTGCTTGCCATATCGGGCACGTTCTGGGCATGTTGATCGTAAGCGATTTTCAGGTAGCGCAGAGCTTCCTGCTTGTTCCCCAGGAGTGAGCACGTGGCCGCCAGGTAGTACGACGACGACAGGCCGCGCTCGTAGAGCTTGGTTTGTTGCTGGCGCAGAGCCTCAAGCAGGCCTTTTCCGCCTCCGGTGGCGAAACCTTTTTCGGTCGCTTCAACGACGGCGAGAGCTGAGCTGTCGTGCATCAGAACTGCTTCGCTTCTGGCTTCGACCAGGTAATGGGGATAATCCGCCGTCTCCAGGTAAATGACCTTCAAGTAGCGGTGGGGAGAAATAAAGTCTGGTTCGTTTTCTTCCATCTGCTTGAGCAGGGCGATGGCCTCTTGCAGTCGGCCTGCGTCGAAGAGAATGGAACCTTTATCGGCCAGGACGGACTTGGAAGCGGGTTCCAGAGCTTGGGCGCGTTCGATCTCTGCCAACGACTCGGGGAAACGCCGGAGGCTCGCGAGAAAAGTCGCGTACCAGTGATGGGCGACGGCGTTGTTCGGATTCAGCTCGATCGCCCGCCGGAATTCCCGATCCGCAGTCGCCGCATCCCACGTGCCCCAGAACGAAGCGAAGGCAAGAGAGGCGTGCGCCTCGGAGGACCGATCGTCGAGTTCGACGGCTTTCTTGGCGGCGGCCAGGGCGCGCGGGTAGGCCTCCGAGGCAGGCATGAGCGTGTATTCGCGCAGCAGGTTATAGCAGTCGGCAAGGCCGACATAGGCGGGAGCATAGTTGGGGTCGTGGACGATGGCTTGGGTGAACGAGTCGACGGCTTTGTTCAAGCTGTCGGGGGTGCGCTTCTCCCAATAGTAACGGCCTTTCAGGTAGAACTCCTCGGCTTCGAGGTTGGCGGCGTGCAGCGGCAAGCCGGCACTGGACAAAGAAGAGGTCGGTTGCGGGCTCGATCCCGCTTTCGCCGAGCGATAGCTGGGCCGGAAAATCCAGACCGCAAACAGCAGCGCCAAAACAGGAAGGGCGAGGATGAATTTCCAGCGCGGCGAGGCATGGGGTGGAGGCGGTCCGACCATCTGGCCGCCGGACGGCACGGCGGCTTCCTCGGAAAGCTCCGGGCCTTGCACGGGGGCGATCCAGCGATAGCCGCGGCGGTCAACCGTTTCGACAAATATGGGGTTGTCGGCGGAGTCGCCGAGCGCATCCCGCAGACGCTTAATGGCGCTGTTGATGCCGCCGTCAAAATCGACAAACACGTCATCGGGCCACAGCGCCTGGCGAAATTCCTCCCGGCTGATGACCTCGTTCGGACGGCTGATTAGAAGTTTCAGGGCGCGAAATGGCAGGTCCTGGATCTTGACCTTCACCCCGCTCTTGCGCAGCTCACCCGTGCGCAGGTCGTCCTCGAACACACCAAAACGAACCACGCCATCCGACGCGGTCTTCAACGCGCTACTGGGGCCCATACGATGAATCTTTCAGGGGGAGATTTAAGTCTACCATCGGAACGAACTACGGGAGCAACAAACTTTAGCTCGATCCTCGCTTTCGGAGCCGGTCCCGAACCGGAATATTCCAGGCCAGAACTCCACGTACTTCGTTGTCAATAGGAATCTTAGCGCGTCAGCTACATTGCAACAACGCGTCATCTCCGGAGCATTGACGGCAGCCCGCATTTCATTGAAAGTCACCGCGTGCGCGGAGCCATCTAGCAGCCCCTGAATCAGAACCTGCGGAGACCTTCGGCGCAATTTTCCGAAATGCAAAAGACTTCATATTTTCAGATACTGAGGAGACGATCCATGAATGGTATTCACTTCCAGGTTAAGACGTTCCGCATGGCCGCAGTTGCGCTCACCATGCTCGCACTATTACTTGCTGGAGCAGTTCGCCCGGCCCAGGCCCAGACCTACCCCGTTTCGTTTATCGCTGCAACCCAATCCTGGGGGGCCAACCCAAACTTATGGGACTACGGCTACGACCCCTACGACGTCAATGCCCTGGCTACTGGAGACTTCAACGGCGACGGCAAGCTTGATATTGTCACCGGAAGCTACAGTGGCGGGACCATAGGCTTGTTGCTCGGCAACGGAGACAACACGTTCCAACCTCCGTTAACGATCGACCAACTGAGTGCCAGCGTGATGTCGGTGGTGGTGGGCGACTTTAATGGCGACGGTCAACTGGATGTCGCGGCGCTTTTGCTTTTTTCGGGTAGCAAGATGGCTGTCAATGTTTACCTGGGCATAGGCGATGGAACCTTCGGCACGGCCACGACATTTCCGCTCCCTGGTTATACCCGCGTGACCGCAACGTCCCTGGCTACGGGCGACTTCAATGGCAAATTGGGTCTGGTCGTAGTGGATACCACCGACGGCGCTGTGGATGTGCTTCTCGGTAATGGCGATGGGACCTTCAAGGCGCCGGTCGCTTATTCCACAATTGATCCCAACAACCCTGGGTTCACCTCCCCTTACGGAGTGACCGTGGCCGACTTTAACGGCGACGGCCAGCCCGATATCGCAGTAGGAGTGTACGCGGGAATCGCCGTGCTCTTGAACAACGGCAGCGGTACTTTTGGGACCGCCGTCTACTACAGTGACAACGTAGACTCTGGGTTAGCAACCCAAGGCATCGCCGCCGCGGATTTGAATCACGACAAGAAGATCGACATCGTTTTGGCTACGGGGCTTGGCCTGGTGCCTTTTCTGAACAATGGCAAGGGCGTGTTTACGCCAAAAGCATTGGTTGGCAGCGGCCTCGATATGACCCTTGTCGACATAGCCGATGTTAACGGCGACGGCAAACCGGATCTTGTCGGCGCCGATCTCGTCGGATCGGTTCGCATCTTCCTCGGCAAGGGAACCGGGGTCTTCACCAATGGCGCCGACTACCCGGTGGGAGTGGGCGTGTCACAGGAACTTGCCTTAGTTGTGGGGGACTTTAACAACGACGGGCACCCGGATTTTGCCGTTGGCAACAATCAGGGCGGTCAAGTGCTCTCGGCCTTGGGCAACGGCGATGGTACCTTCCGCACCACCACCGAATACGGATGGCAGGCCGCCGGATCGGGCTACAACGTGGTGGCCGCCGACTTCAACGGCGACGGCATCCCGGACGTCGCGTACTCGGGCGAGTTCGGAACCAATGCCGGCTCCTTCGCGGTGATGTTGAGCAGTTCGCACGGTGCTTTGGCGACCCAGACCTACGTGCCCGCAGGCTGTAACAACTACTTTGGGCCGAACTTGGTGGAGTGGGTGGCTGCCGGCGATGTGAACGGAGACGGCAAAGCCGACGTGGTAGCGACGCTCAAGAACAGCACGGAAACCGGGTGTCAGAGTGGCACACTTGCGGTTGTATTGGGACTGGGAACGGGGAAATTCAAAGCTCCCGTCTTCTATTCGACCGGCAGCACGGCGCAGTCTTATGAAGTCCGGCTGGCCGATCTGAATGGCGATGGCAAGCTCGACATCGTGACCGCAAACGGCGATGGCACGCTGAGCGTCCTGCTCAACAAGGGCAATGGCACCTTCGCTCCGGCGACCTTGATCACCAGTGCAGCCTCACTGAATCCATATCAGGACGACCTGGTCATCGGCGATTTCACCGGCGACGGCAAAGCCGATATAGCTCTCGCCACCTATGCCCGGCAAAGTGCTGTCTATGTGCTGCTCGGCAACGGCGACGGTACCTTCGGAACTCCGATCGTGATCACCACTCCCTATACTCCGTACTCGTTGGCGGCCGGTGACTTCAACAATGATGGCAAACTGGATTTGGTGGTCGCTACCCAGGATTGCCCCTATAACGTACCCCCCTACTACGGCGACGTGGGCTTCGGGGTTCTCCTCAGCGGCGGAGGCGGCACATTCAGAATCGGTGCCGAGAACTGCGTTGGGGCCAATTTTTGGCCACGTCCGGTGGTGGGCGACTTCAACGGAGACGGCAAACTGGACCTGTTCATCACCTCGGCCGACTACGAACAGGCGACGGACGAAGTCGGTCCCGCGTTGATGCAGGGCAATGGCAATGGCACGTTCACGCGCGCCGAGGGGATTTTCTACGTAGGCGCCGTGAGCGCGGGCGCGGTGGTCGCCGACTTCAACGGCGATGGCATGCCCGATATCGCGGTGCTGAACAACGACAACCTCGGAGCGGGCAACGATTCCTATTCCAACTTCGTTACCGTGATGCAGAACAGCTCGCAGCCGGTCAGCGTATCCCCGCTGGTCGTTAACTATGGGACGGTGGCAGTGGGCGCGAGCAAAGCCGAAACCGTCGTTCTCACCAACGATCAGAGCACGCCACTGGCGATTGGAAGCATCACGCTGTCGGGAACCGACGTTGCAGACTTCAGCGCGAAGTCGAACTGCGGAACCAGCCGACTGCCGGGCGCCGACTGCACGATTACGGTGACGGCAAAACCGGCGGCCACCGGAGCCCGCACGGCGACTTTAAGTATCGAAGACGCTGTGGGCACCCAGACCGTGCAACTCATCGTGGGGGTGAACCCCAAGCCGGCCATCACGTCGCTCTTGCCGAGCAGCGCGATTACGGGCAGCGCCGGATTCACCCTCACCGTATATGGTACCGGGTTCGTCAGCGCCTCGGTGGTGGATTGGGCGGGATCCGCTCGCACTACGACTTATGTGAGCGCGACCGAGCTTTCGGCCATCATCAACGCTGCCGACATTGCCAAAGCGGGGACCTTCAAAGTCACGGTCACCAGTCCTGCGCCCGGAGGCGGCACTTCGGTAGCTTCGAACTTCACGGTCGACAATCCGGCGCCAACGCTGATCTCGATCTTGCCGAATTCGGCGACTCATGACGGCGCCGCTTTCACCCTCACAGCTACGGGTACTAACTATATTTCCGGTTCGATTATTGAGTGGAATGGAACCAAGCTAACCACAAAATATGTCAGCAGTACTACTTTGACTGCAACCGTGCCCGCCGCCGACATCAAGACGGCAGGCACAGCGAGCGTAACCGTCGTTAACCCAACTCCCGGAGGTGGCACCAGCGCCGCAAAGACGTTCACCATCAATTGAGGACGGTCGGTTGACAGGGAGACGCCGAGTCTTTAACTCCGGAGCGCGGACAGGAATGCGCTCCGGAGATTGAAAAGCAGCGTGCAGGTCGCGCTCAACCGCGAGGCGAACAGTTCGCAGCCAAACAGAATCACCGTGAACCGGTCTCCTGGTTCCCGGTGCCGGAGCGCGGAAAGGGGAATCCGCGCTCCGCATTTATCTCAAGTCAGGAGGGCGCTTCAGGTCACGCGCTTTTCGAGACCTGGGCTCCGTGGAAGATTCGCAATGCTGGCCCAGGAGTGCCGCTACCTGGCACGCATTAGCTATTCACGAAGATTGGGACAGAGCCTAAGTTGGAATTGAGCAGTTTTCGGGGGAGGGCTGTTCGACGGAAGCGTCCGATGACTCATTGAGTCATGGGACGCTTCTGTTTTTTCACCCGGCGGTGACCTGCGAGTAGTCAACTAACTCACTGTTGGGGGCAATAACACATCAATTACCTGGCAACCTTTTGGAGCACTGCACCGAGCCTACTCAGGGCCTACTCAGGTTTTCCTGTGTAGTGTTGTTCACGATGGACATCGGCATGGTCCTCCAAGGACTCGAGGTGAGTTATGACTTCGGCGGGCATAGCCAGTTCGGCAGGCAGGCGTTCTTCCAGGATCGTCGCCAGGCGGTGAGCTTCACTGACCGACGTCAAGTGCGGGAACAGTAAGTGCACTTCGATGATCTGGCGGTATCCGGTGGTTCGGAAGCGAACGCCATGGTATTGGATAGCCAGTTCCGAGCAAATCGCATCCAGCTTGTCGCGAATTTTCCGACCGGCTTTCGGATCCGAATAATCCAGCAGCCCGACTGCCGAACGCCAGACCAAGTGCCCTCCTGACCAGAGGATATTTGCGGCGACAACGATGGCGACCAGCGGATCGAACGGTTTCCAGTGCGTCAGTAGCACCAGCCCCAGTCCTCCGACAACGCCAAAGCTGGTCCAACTGTCGGTTAAAACGTGTTTGCCATTGGCCTCGAGAATAAGTGAATTGGTCCGCCGACCGGTCCGCAGGAGATAGTAACCGAGACCCGCATTGACTATTCCCGCTATCAGCACCAGCAATGCGCCGGTTCCCAGGTGCTCCAGTCGCAGCCCGGCGATCCATCTTCGAGTTGACTCAAAGAGAATTGCAATTGCGGCCACGATGATCATTGCGCCTTCAAATCCGGCGGAGAAAAATGTGATCCGCTCGTAACCGTAGAGGAATTGATCGGAAGCTGGTTTTGTGCTGAGCCGAAGACTGAAACTCGCAAACCCCACGGCGATCACGTGAACCACCGACTCGGCCGCGTCGGAAAAAATGGCAGCCGAATGCGTCATGAAATAGGCTGCGGTCTTACCGATCAGCATTGCCAAACCAAGAATCAAGGAGAGACGCATGGCGAAGCGGGCCTCGCGCAATTCCCGTTCGTCTCTCCGCGTTGCCGAGCTAACTGTGGCTGGGGTAGGCACGCTCTTCATCCATGACTGAGAAGCTTGGCATTTGGCACATGGTCCCACGGAGATCGCACCCGAAGGTGTGATGTTCCTCACGCACCAACAAGTGGGAGCAGTTCATATTCGCATACGTGAATCTCGAAACCTCAAAACGAGTCTTGTGCGGACCGGGACCGCGCACATCAGCAAGATGAGGGCCGCAAGCAGATGCCAACAGCCGGAATAGCGCCGTGCTGTTAGCACTGCTTTTCGTCTACCAAGTGAGCCTTGACTGTCCGGCCGTGTGGTGTTCTGAGCGTAAGGTGCTGCCCTTGAGCACGAACTCGACAGCTTTGTCCTTCGCAGAAAACACATCATCGATCTCATCGAGAACCGGCGTTTCGTACTCGCTACAGTACGTTTGGCCGGAAGCTCGAACCGCAAAATAAAGCAAGTAGTAGTGGATTCGTGGATAGCGACTGAAGACGTACGGATTACGCAGGACCTTTCGGACGCTGAGAACTTTGCCGATCTGCTGACCTTCACTTGACGAACTTTGCGGAGGCGCTGAACCGTTTGCGTACATGGCCACCGCGAGAAAAACCGTTGCGAGCAGGACCAGTGCTAGGATGCTGCCTCGCAATTCCCTGTGTGCCATACCCGATCCTCTCGTATCTTGCCATACTAGATCTTATCTCGATGCTACTCTAAAAGGATGCGCACCGATTAGTCCGCTGACGCTTTCGTGAACCACTCGTCGAACCACTCCAGACTGCGCAAGTTGTAGTCGTGGAAGTCGGCAGGCTTTACGAAAATGTGTCCCTCGTTCGGATAGACAACCAGCCTGGTCGGAACCTTCATGGTTTTGAGCGCGTGCCACCATTCCACCGATTGTTCCATCGGAACTTCTCCATCGCGATCGCCAACCAGGATCAGGGTAGGCGTCTTAACCGCTTTGACGAAGTGCATCGGGTCGCTCTTGGCGTACACCGCGGGATCGTCGTAGACGGACGCTCCGAAAAACGGGACCATCCACTCGTCAATGTCGTTCAATCCGTAATAACTCAGCCAGTCGGAGACTCCGGCGCCCGCGACAGCTGCGGCAAAACGCTGCGTCTGGGTCTCGGCCCACATGGTCATGTATCCGCCATAGCTGTGCCCGCGAATGCCGATGCGCTTGGGGTCGATCGGGTACTCCCTGGAGACGGCATCGATGCCTGCCATGATGTCGCGATAGTCCCCGCCGCCGAAATCCTTGACGTTCGCTTGCGTGAAGGCCTCGCCTTGTCCGTAGCTGCCGCGCGGGTTTGGACAGAGAACGAAGTAGCCCATCGCCGATGCGGCTCCGGTGAAACCGCTGTCCCAGTGAGATACGCACGCCGAGGAAGGTCCGCCGTGCACGCTGACTACGAGCGGATAGGTCTTGCCGGGTGCGAAGTCCTTGGGAAACATAAGCCAGCCTTGAACCCGCGTGCTTCCGTTCATCCAGTGAATGTTGCGCATTACGCCCCAGGCCGGATGGACGTCGCTGTTCAGGTGAGTGACCTGCTTCCAGTTGCCAATGGGCCCCGCCCAAACTTCGGGAGGATTGCCGGCTGATTGGCGTATAACCGCAGTGACGGTTCCGTCGCGGGAGAAAGAGCCGCCAGGTTGCCACGCGTCCACTGTCGCCAATTCTTCGCCCGTCCACAGTGTCTGCGCTTCGCCTCCGGTGGTGCTCACGCTGCCGAATCCGGAATTCCCATCGACGTTTGCGGCGAAAACGATGCGGTCGGGAGATGTCCACGCGAGGGAAGAAGGAGATGCCTTGAGATTTGGAGTGATATTCCGGGCCGGGGCGCCGTCGATAGGGCCGTCTTTCATTGGAACGATAGGAACTATGACGATATCGCCGCCCGTGACGCCCGCGTCACTCATGAGCCCTTCGAGAAGGGCTACATTCTTGCCGTCCGGTGAGACGTGCGGGTCTTCCATCTGCCACTTGGGCGCGTAGATCTCGCGCATCTCGGCGGTTTGCGCGTGGAGGCGCGCGTCAATCCGATAGAGCCGCGCGACCCACCAATTTGCGTCGCCGGAACCGTGCGCCGCCGTGGCTACCCACGCCGCTCCGTCGGGAGTCCAGTCGTATTCATAGATGTACACGTCGGCCGGAGTGACTTGCACCAGGTGGTTCGTGCTCAGGTTGATGGTGGTGAGGCGCTGCTCGTAGACTTGGTCGTCAATGACTCCCGCGAGCGGGGTCATCGGCTGCAGTGGGCCCGCCACGCGCGGGAGGCCCGCAATAAAGAGGACCGCGAGCGTCGCTCCGTCGGGAGAAAAGCGAGGGGTCTGAGCATAGCCTTTTAATTCCGCCCGTTTTGCGGGAGCACTACCGTCGCTGGCCGCGGTCCAGACTTGAGCAACGGGAATGTCACCCGGCAAGTCAGCGAGGAATGCGAGCTGTTTGCTGTCCGCTGACCAAGTAACCTCGCGCAGCGGAAGCTTGCCTTCCACGGAGATCGCATGGAGAGAGCCGCCGCCTACGGGTGTCACCGTGAGCTGCCCATCGACGATGTAGGCGACCTGAGTTCCGTCGGGAGAGAGTGCAACCTGATCGATCTTTTTCGCGTGCGGCATGGAGTCGAGCACGGCGGCGGCGCGAGTGGCCGCATGATCCTGCTCTCGTGCTAAAAGCGGAACGCAGTGGAGTGAAGCTGCGAGCGCGCAGACCAGCGCGGCAAAATGTAAGTGAGACTTGGCCCCTGATTTCATGGCCGATGCAGTATAACTGATATCGGTCATGTTGCCGCCAGATCAAGCGGCAGACTCTAACACGTCAGCCGGCCCGTGGCCACCATTTATGACTACGAGGACCCGCAAAGCTTCTGTGGGAGTAGCTGGACCCGCTGCCCCAACAATTGAAATAACGACGATGCGGCAGTCTCAATGAGAAGCACGAGGCACACCATGGAGTGCTGAGAATGGTGGCCCGTACCCGAACCGGGCAGGAACAAGAAACCTCTGCAAGTGCCTGATTTGCGGGGGCTTCCAAGTCTACCGGGAGAGTACGGACAGACATATCCCCATCGTGATCCTCGATCCGGTCTGAAATCCCGTCAAAGACCTCGTTCCGGTGGACGAGAGCAGGAAAACGAGTTATCGCTATCATTGCGGGCCGCGGCGCTCAGCCACTTCACCAAAGGCCGGGCGTCGGGCGCGCACTACAGCACTGCTCAAATGCTTAATTAAGTTGCTGGCAGTGAATTTCTCAGCGGATGATCAAAGATGGGCAGGGTGGCCCGACGGCGTCAGAGCGACGGCCTCAGGAGCTACAACCATTAACCGCCGACGACATCGCTTCCCGGAAACGTCCGCTGTGGCAGTGCCGGAACGGGTTCATGGTGGTAGCGAAGGTTCCAATAGTTCCACGAACGACGGTCGAAGATTCCAGCCGGCGGATCTTTCAAGACCAGATCGAAATCGGCCTCAGAGTAGTACTTCATCGCGGTAGCGATGTCTTCTAGAGTCCCGTAGGTCATCAGGTGTGCTAGGAACAATTTGGGTTCTTGGAGCGTTTCTTCGGGCGTCTTGAACCAAACCACGCGTTTCGCGACTCGCTTGAGATCTTCAGAATAGTTCATGATCTCTCCTGTCGGCTCAGACCAGATCTAGCAGCGATAAGCGGGATCTCTTTTAGACTTACCGAAGTTGCAGCCGCTAGCAGTCGCTTTTGAATTGCGGGCGTCAGGCTGGGAAGATCTCCATCCTCGAAGAACGTGAGCGCCTTGAGACTGAGCGCTCCATTGAAGTTTTTCCCATAGATCGCCGCAGCGGCCCCCAAACCCTCCGCCAGGCTCAAGCCCGCGTCGAACAGGGCCACAATATCCCAATAGTCCTTCGCCTCGGCCCTAGACTGAACCGTCTTCAGTTTTGACGCGAAAAGATCAAGCAGAGAGGCGATCTGAATTCCGTTCTCCTCGGCGATGTCGGGATCCTGTGCCCGCTTGATTCCCAAAGATCCAAAGAATGAGAGCTTCACCGGCCCATTCCGATCCACAAGGGCGGTGAGTGTGTTGTCCTGGAATTGGGTCATTTCCGCGTGCTTCAGGTAGGGGATGCTATCGCGCAGTGAATCGGGATGGAAGGGCTGGTTCGAGAAGAAGTCGAAGTCTTCCGATTGGCGGTGTCCCAGCCGCAATGCCAGAGCTGTTCCTCCATACAGCACGAATGCCTGAGGAGTGTCTTTCAATTCAGCCCAAAGCTCCCTTTGAGGTTCTGGAAGAATGCTCAGATTTGGTGTGAACATTTCCAACTCCTTGGGGCTGGCCTCGCATCCTCAATCACTTTAGGACCGCCTTTTGTACCAACGGCTGAATGGCGCTGAGACATCTCCCTTATTTTGCCTGATTTAACTCAAGCTGAATAGCGACGGCTGCTCGGGGACCGCGGACCTAACTCGCGCCTCTTCCCTGACAACGATTGCGGTCGCTGTCCGAAGACGACGATAGACGCGGTGTCCATGGCGCCTTCAACAAGACGCGCGGGACCAGGTTGAGTATCGAGCAGAACACCGGGCATTTCGATGGGTAGGGCATCATCGTCGCCACGCGAATTCGTTGGGAATAGCTTTTGATGTTCTGTACTGATGGCTCTCCAAACGGAGTCGGCAGTATCGCCGATGCCGTTCCTCTCGACCAGTTCCCGAGCCATCGCCGCGCGATCGGGTCGGCATTGATGAAGTTCTTGCAGTGTAAGTGTCAGAGCAAACAGACGGTTGACAGATTAATCCGCAGCCAGCGTGACTTCACCACTTGATCGGCAAACAGAAGAAGAACTGCGAGAAAACCGGTTAGTACTCTTCCAGGGGAACAGGCCGTCCGAGCGCGGGAAGACCGATACCCAGTGTCGATCCAATGTTGGGATAGTCGAAGAACCACTGTGCAAAAACGAAGTCGAGCAAGAAGCCTAACGGAACGAAGATGGCAAGTGTCCACCAGAAAGCGCGCAGCGGAATGTGCAATCCCTCACTGGGCAGGAACCATGCTGAGACGAACACGATGGGGAAGATGAACAGCAGGAGGCTAAAAGTGTAGCCGTGTGGTGTGGGAGTTCTGGTTGACAGGCATCAGCGGGGTGGGGGCGTGGACAGTTTGCAGCGTAATCGCCGAGGGAATATCGATCATCGCCAACATGGCAATGACAATCCCGGCACAGGCACTGGGGCTGGGGAGTCCGTGAGAGCGGGGTTCAGGGATTTCCATTTGTTAGCTCGTCACTTTACTTTGCGATCAACAGCAGCAAACCGCGACTGCATAAGCCATACACGTAGCCTTGTCCGCCAATAGAGTCCTCTGACCCGGGGGTGCGTACCTGGTTCGGGCCTTCGGCCCAGGTGCAGGTATCAGTCACGCGATACCAGCTCGTGCCATTGCCCGGCGGCGGGAGGATGAAATTCACATTGCCGCTCCAACCGTTGTAGCCGACGTAGATGGACGAGTAGCTGTCGCCCAGCGCGGCGCCGTAGAGCTGATAGGCGATAGCGTGGTTGCTGCCGCTATTGAAGTAGGTCGCATCAGCAGTCGTACCGGCGGGCGTCCACCACGACAACTGCGCCGTCGAATAGAAGGTGAGTGGGCGCAGCGCGGCATGGGCCTTTCGGAAGGCGATCATCGCTTGCACGAAGGCCTTGAAGTTGCTTTGGTCGCTGCTCCAGCTGTAGTTGAGCCAGTTGGCGATCGAGTCGACGTTGTAGGCATTGTTGTTGCAGCGGAGACTGCGCAGGTATTCATCGCCTCCCGTCATCAACGGTGTGCCGGCGCTCAGCATCATGAAGGCGAAGCCGACGCGTTCGGCGGCGCGCTCGTCGGCGGCGGCACCGCCCTGGTCCCAGCTATAGTTTGTTGTACTGCCACCGTTCGAGGGGCCATAAGGCCAGGCCTGGGTGTTATTGGGGCTGTTGCAGCTATACAGGTCATTGAGCGTGAAGCCATCGTGCACGACCATGAAATTGGTTGAGTTCCATGGGTTGCGGCTGCCGAACAAGTCGGACGAACCGGCAAAGCGCGTCGCTAACTGGCCGGTGGTGATGGTCGAGACGCCTAGGTCGTTTTGCGCCTGACGCAGAGTGTCGCGATAGTTGCCGTTCCATTCCGACCAGCCTATCGGGAAGGCGCCCAACTGGTACGTACCGGCACCGATCGCCCAAGGCTCGGCGTAAAGGTCAACGCCGCTGCCGCCGGTGGCTGGACGCTGAGGCAACTCCCGCAGGATGCGGTTGATCGCGGTGTTGCGATCGGTACTGCTGAAGGTGAAGCAGTTATTGGTACAGGTATTGCCCAGCACCGGGGCGAGGTCGAAACGAAAACCGTCTACTCCCATGGTGTCGCGCCAATAGGCGAGCGAATCGACGATAAGGGTTTGCGCGACCGTATTATAGGTGTTGTAGTTCCCGCCTGTGCCGGTGTTGTCATACGAGGACTGCATGTCCGAAGTCAGTTCGTAGTACGTCGGGTTGTCGAGCCCACGCCAGGAAAAAATGGAATATGTGGTTGGATCGCTTGGGTTCCACGGCCCTCCCTCGGCCGTGTGGTTGTATACCACATCGATGTAAACCTTGATGCCTTGATCGTGGAACGCCTTTACCATGGTCTGGAACTCGCTGGTTGGGCCACCTGCAGCCTTGTTCGACGCGTATCGGCGATCCGGTGCGAAGTAGTTGAGCGTGGAATAGCCCCAGTAGTTCTGTCCAATCGTCGAGTTCGGCGTGTTGTCGTTGGAGTCGTTCTGCGTTTCCTGCACGGGCTGGAATTCCACCGCAGTTACTCCGAGGCTGGCAAGATATGACGCCTTGAGCGTGGCACCGGCGTAGGTGCCCTGCACGGCGGCGGGGACGCTGCTGTCGTTCTTAGTGAGGCCACGCACATTCACTTCATAGATAACGTCGTCTTTCTGAGCGCGTGTGGGCTTCATGCCGATGCTCTGGCTTACTGGCACCCACAAAATGCTCTTAGGAGCCATGTTGCCGCTATCGCGATTGCGGTTGCTGGCGCCTGATGCATACACAGTGCCGTCGGTCCAGGTGGCGTTGATCGGATCATGGCTGATCTCGCGCGCATAGGGGTCGATCAGCAGCTTGTTGGGATTGAAGCGATTGCCCTGGGCATCCACGTCCAGGATGAACCCGGCGCTGGACCCCTTGGTCCAACTGCTCGAAAAAGGCCAGTTCGGCCCCCACGCACGATAACCGTAATACACCTGCCCGTTGATCCCGGCTGCCAGCAGCGTCGCGACCGGTATCGAGGTAGAGAAGATATTGGTACCGCTGCTGGCACTAAGCGGAAAGCTCAGCACCTCGGGTAAATTCAGCGGAGACGCGTAGAGGTAGACATCGATTCGCGTGGCGCGCGAGGAATAGACGCGGAAGATGACATTGCTCTGAGTCGAATCGTAGCTCGCGCCCAGGCCGTAGGCGTTGATCGCCGCCACGGCAGGCAGGGCAGAGAAAAAGAATAGGGGGCCGGCGAAGGCCAACAGGGCGCGCGTGAATGCAGCCGTAATACGCATGATCTGTGAGACTCCTTCCTTCAAACATGGCGCAAGCCTTGCGTGTTCTATTTGTAACGAGTGGCAGCAAACGCTGCGGACCACGCCGGTTTCCACTGAACGGGATCCGCAATTTGTGGGGGCGTTCCGCCAGGTGGAGCAGGCCCGTTGTCGGGTGGGATGTCAACCGGCAACTGGAATTCGGCCATTAGCTGCTGGCCAGGAAGGTAGTCATGATGGCCGTAGTTGAGGTTCGCCGGTATCTGCCAGTTGGGATGAAGCTTGGGGGCGGGCGGATATGGCGGAGCCGGACCTTCGCGTCCCAGCGCCTCGTGATAATAAGGATGGCCTCGATCGATGATTCCCTGCAGGGGATTGCCCAGCGGAAAGGCAAGGGCGAGAACATCGTCTCGAGTTGAGGCCAGGATCGAGATCTCCTCAATCTTATTGCAGGCATTCTTGTACTCACCCGTAAGGCAATTATTGTCGATAGCTCCGGCCATGAGTAGAACACGGCGGACACGAAAGGTCGCCGACAGCCCGTCGATGGTCTGGAGTACGACTCGCGCGCCCAGGGAGTGAGAGGCAAAGCACAATCCAACGGCGCTGGTGAAATTCGCGTTAAGAAAAGTGGCCAGCAGTTGACCGGACTGGATTGCCTCACGACCTTCGGCAATGTAGTCGACGCAGATAGGCAGGACACAATCGCCCGGCCAGAGTAATCCAATTGGAACGGCGTTCCCGATTTCTAAGTTACTAAACCAATAACTGAGATGGGAAATGCCATCGGCCTGATTCACTTCGAAGCCATGGGTGCCGATGAAAACCTCGCGTCCACGAATGGCCGCGAGCAAATCTGGCGCCAAGTCACCGGAGTAGCCGGGACGATCGGCATCGAGGATTTTGACGGAGCCGACAGGACCTCCGACGGATTGGGCGCGAGTGCTGAGAAACCAACGCGGCATGAATTCTCCTAAGCTCCCAAAGACTGGATCGCCTGCCCGGCGGTGGTGATCGCGGACGCGATGTCTTTTGCCACGGGGGCGATTGGGGTCGCGATCAATCCGACCAGGATAGCCTGTGTAAGAGTTATCTGATGCGGCATGGCCAATGTAGCGATGAGCGCGAGGGCAACAGCAATAGGGACAGCCGTGGCTTTAGCGCAATTGCGATAGCGCTGGTCGGCACGCTGATAGGCCTGGTCAAGCAAGGTGGTAAGGAGGAGATCGAAGCGTCCGTAGACGTCGCTCTGCTGCGGCGTGAGCGCCGTGCCTGATCGAATGCTGGCGGCAATCTCGGAGAGAATGGCAGCATCTACGCCAGTCGCGCTAGCGAGCGCGGCGGCGGTTTCGGGAGTAAGGCGGAGCTTAATAAGGGACTTCGCGATATTGATTTGATCCGCGGTCGCGGTACCGTTGATCCATTGCGATTGAAGTGTGTAGAGGATGGAATCGCGGCTCAAGCCGGTCCCATCGAGTGCGGCCACCTCCGGCGCGAGCTTCAGGATCGTCTGCCTTATGAACTTGAAACCAGCGCGGGAGATGCCGCCGCCGGGCAGCGCCTTAAGAGCGTCAACCAGCCCGAAAGCGGCAGTACCGACGGCACCGACCGCGGCGATGATGGTTGAAATTTGGCTCACAGTATACGATTCCATGATCCCTCCGAAGAAACTCAGTGCAGAGAAGGACGAGGCGACCCGCCCAGCAGCGACGTATTCATATTGAAGATGGTATGGTCGCCTTCATTTCCGCCCCATGAGAACATAATGGAGACCATCGGAAATCCTCCAGCTCGAAGAGTAAGTCCAGTGGCAAAGCTGTGTTTCAGATGATCGAATCCGAGGTCGCCTCGGGTGAGCGCCACCCGGCCCTGATCCGCCATGAAGCGGAAACCGAACGGTCCCCAGATTGAATGCTCGAAGTCTCCCTCGAGCAGCAAGACGTTCGGCGCGCGAAAGCGATAGTCCTGATAGCTGCTCAGCGACGGGGCACCGTCGATGTCCTGACCGCCCAATGTCTGTTGGAAATAGAACGGAACTTCGCTCGTTCCCGAAGCGATCGATTCCGAAACCAGCAGGCGCAGATTGACCGAGCCGTTCAGGTTGTGGGAGCGCGAACCCGAGGGAGGCACAATGGGTGGACACTTCTCGCTGGTAGCCGCGCAATGGTCAGGCCCGTTCGTGTCCGTGTTTACGGGCGCCGATTTCGTGTAGCCGTAGAGATAGATCGTGTGGTTCAGATCGGTCGTCCAACGCCGAAACGAATACTGCGAACTCGATGACGCAAAGAACTGTTGAAAATTTGCCGAGTAATTCAACTGAAGATGGTCACCTAATACCGGCTTGACGCGAAAACCTTCGCCCAACTGGATGAAGCCCGGCTGGCTGCTCAGGCCGGGCGCAGTCGCATTCGTGTAGAGAGTTTCAATCGAGGGAAACGATTGTCCGTATTCGCCTCTTAGGTTAACGAAGCGCCCGTTGACCTCACCCAGCAGCGCGAGGTTCAATCCGCGGATCGCCAGCCATTCAAAAACCGGTTTGATGACGTTGCCCCCAACGATCGTCTGCGTCATGCCAAAGACCGACGCCCCCGCCTGCCTGGAGTCATTGCCCAGTCCATAGAAATTTATTTTGTTCAGAGAGATCGACTGCGCGTAAAGGTTGAAGACGGTGTAGGGATGAACCAGATTGATGCGCGGCTTCCTGGCAGGCTTGGGTTCCGTCTTTTCCCCCGGCTGCGGAACCACGGGAGTGATGACGTGTATCTCCACTGGCGGCGTGTGGATCATCTTCATATAACCGCCAGCCCGCCATGAGGCGTTCGTCGAGGCGACTGCATCCACATCCCAGGTCAGGCGCCAGTTCTTGGTGTTCTTGTCGGCGACGAATGCTGCGCCGAGGCCGAAGCCGTTCTGCGGCGGCAGACTCCCCGCCGCAATGTGAAGTGGATGATCGGTGAACAACTCATAGGCGCACCCGGTCACGAGAGTGAAGTTGAACTCATTGCAGGCACCGGTAACGCGTTCGCCCTCGCGGCGGAAGTCTGCATGCAGCATGCCTTCCTGAGCCAACGTGATCGTGGATGCAAGCCACAGCAAAATCACTACACTCCAACGCATACTGGCTCCTGCAAACAAACGACGAGGGACTAGGTCTTCCGTCCACGCTTCCCCGTCCTCTTCTTTTTTATTCCGTTCGCTCTGGGCGCTTTGCCTGGTGGCTCTTCGTCGGCTGCGGCCGCGATTGCGATGCCGCGTCCCCGCTTCGCTGCTGCGGCCTCGTGCGCTGCATGGATCGCCTCTGTCACCTGGCGCATATACTTCGCGGCTTCGCCTTCAGTCTTAATCGCGTTGATGTAAATGTCAGTTCGGTGCCGAAGAGGGAGATTTCTCTCGGCATCGTGCAAGTGCCGAATCTGCGCTTTCAGCAGCGCGTTCACCGGTCGATCCGGATTCATCGCGCTCTTCACGTCCGGCTTGGGTACATGGATGAGAGTCATCTCGTCACTCCTCATTTACTCCTGCAACTTCATTTCTTCAGCTCGCCGCGACGACCGTGATATTCCTAAACGTCGAAGTCCGGGCAATCGGTTCGCATGGCCGCGAGCGACAGCAAGTTACGTGTCGGATCAACCGCTGGTCCGTTCGGCTCGATGAAAACATCGGCGCTCGTCTCCCGCGGAGATCGCGGCGAGTAGTCGCCGAGAAAGTACTTCGTGATCGTCGCCGGAATCGAGGCATGATCAAAGACGCGATTGACGACCGTCCCTCTGGGAATCCACGGCGAAATCAAAATTGCCGGCACGCGCACGCCCAGACGGTCAAATGCAAACGGCTGGCCGGTTCCAGTGTCATTCGCCGAAGCCGTAAATTGGTCTGGAGTGCACGCGGGCGGTACGACGTGATCGTAGATTCCTCCGTGCTCGTCGTAGACGACCAGCAGAACGGTGCTCTGCCACAGGTTCGGGTTCTGCTTGATCGCGTTGTACACCGAGGCAATGAACAACTCCCCCGCCTGCACGTTGTGATCGGGATGCTGATCGCTGGCTACTTCCTCTCCGCTATCGGTGTCGTGATCGCTGTAGTTCGGCTCGATGAAAAAATAATCCGGCAGATTACCCGCACTGCAGTCACTCAGAAATTGTTGATAGGTGCCGAATAACTCCGGTTCATTCTGTAGTAAGTTCGCGACTTCCATCGTCGAACTGGTCGTGTCGTAGTAATAGACCTTGGCCGTGTGCTTGGGGTGCGCGTTGATCAGCCGGTCGTAAATGCTCTTGAAGGGCTCGATGATATCAATGGGATTCATGTCCACTCGGCCGAACGATGTCCCGTAGTGCGCGAAGGCACGATTGCAAATTGTCGGGCCCGGAATCGAGGCGAACCAGCGGTTGAACACGGCAAACTCCAAGGCCAGCGTCGTCAACACGGGCAGCTGGTTCTGCGCGAAGTAATACATGATCTTCTGCGAGTGCCCAACATCTTCCTGCTGGTTGAAATAACTCTTCACGAACCCCTGCATATTGGCCACACGACCCGGGCTCGTATCCCCGCCGAAGATCTGCAGATCGACCGCTGGAAAATGATGGTCAGGATCGGGATCAAGCTGCCCCTGAAACTCCGCCAGCGGCTGCGGCTTGACCAAAGCGCCGGTTGTATCAGGATTGCTCAGCGGGCCGGTGATCCCGTCGATCTGAGGATTCACTGCTGTCAGCGATCCCAGCATGTGATCGAACGACCGGTTCTCCATCATCAGAACAACGATGTGACTAAGATTGTCCAGTCCTGGCGGCATATATACCTTCCCCGCAGCTACAGCAGAGGATTACAATTCCACTCAGTCGACGAATCGGGTTTACAGAAATCATTCGCTCAACCTCGAAAACTTTCCAGGAACGACAAAACAGTATCCAACGCGTACGCCCCAGAAAAGCGATAGTCAGGGGTGGGATAGAAGCTCCTTGAGTTATTTGTTCGCACCAAGCGGAATTACGCTAGGAGTGTCACCGTCAAATTGCCTGCAAACTGAGCACTATACCCTGTCCTCTAGAACGACAATCAGACTCTTTTCCCTTCGCCGTTATCTGACATTTTGACTACGTATTGACCAACTTGTCCTCGTCGGACCGACGCGCCAATCACTTTGCTGTGGCTGCTTCACGTGCCACGAATACGACGGACGCAGCCGGAATCGAACAGCAGCAAAAGCCCTAGAATCAGAGAAGAACATGATGCAAGAGCTAATCGAACAGGGTCAGCGCGAGTTGGTTGATCTGGTGAGTGCTTGGAGGAAGGCCGGGATCACTGGCCGGACGGAACTTCAAACTGCAGCCTTCCCTGACGGTTTGGTATGGAGTCACGAAAGCGGCTTTTTAAACTCCAAGAATGTAGGCTTGATGCACGCTTGGCATGAATTTTTTCAATCACTTGGAGATTCCAGAACAATGCTAAATGACTTCTTTGCCTTGTTTGGCGTCCCCGGCAGGCGCTGTTTAAACTCTGCAATCCAGCTCAGGAGCTTCCTCCTGCATTGGGCGGACTCCCATTCCTGCAGTGGCGGCAGTGTGAGTGTAAAGTGAGCGGGGCTTGTAACCGAAAAGGCTTACAACTGACTGAAAAAGGTGGTTGCGGGGGTGGATTTGAAACCACCGACCTGTGGGTTATGAGTGCAGACAGATGTTTCTATCTTATTGAATGTGGGGCATGGGCGATGCCTTACAGGTCTTAAAAATCACGCTCGGGAACGCTCAGGAACAATGAATCGTGAGCGAACGTGAGCCGATCTAAAAGTGCGACAACTTTTTAGACTTCTTTCCCAAACGTATCCCCACGGCTTTTCTTTTTTTGGTCGAAGCGCGCCTTCGGTCCGCTCAACGTCAATTCCTTTTCTTTGCCGGGTCCATCAATTGAGGCGCATTGGCTTTGAACTTGAAAAGCGCCCCCATCTGCTGCCGAATCCTCCTGTCAACGTCAAACACCATAATGTGAGCAGTCACTAGGTCAGCCAGAATCGCTTCGGTAAACGGATTATTGGCAAATTGCTTGTTAAGCTCTCGGATATCGTCAATTGGGAATTCCACAAAATGGTCTAGTTTGATGCTCACATCAATAAGTTGTGTCGCATTGGTCTTGCCGAGCAATCGGAGCGTCTCCTTGTACGCTTCCTCTAAGTCTGCGACCCCTACACTCCCTGAGATTCTCTTGATTACACTGAACGTACATATTCTGCTGACAAACAAAAGCAATATATCGACCAGATCGCGAACCTTAGCCTCGTCGACGCCAGCAGTCTTCTGCTGTGCCTTGAACGCTTCGACCAAGTATTCTCGCCTGTCGTCGATTGTTGTCTTCAACATTCGCAACAGGGCGCGCAACAACCTAAGACCTAGAAGGTAGGTCCCTTTAAGAATCTCAAGTTTGTCAGGTCCGGGCAGCGACGCCGGAAAGTTGCGGATGACCTGCCCTAGCATTTCAATATGCCGGTAGGCTAAATCGAATTTGTCGGTATCGCTAAGATTCTCGCTGTAAACAACCTTCCGCTGCGACCGGTCAGGCAAGGTTCTTAGATTGTGCTCCATTTTGTCCTGAAACTCACGTCGTTCCGCTCGGGCCTTCGAGACGTCTACCTCCTCCTCTGGCAACTGGGTGACAGGTTGGTCACGAAGTTTATTCAAGAAATCGACATCCTTATCCAAATCTGCTGGTTTCTCAGGCTCATAGATATGATTCGCGTTTGATACAAGCCTTTTTACGATTTCGTCGGAGTGTCGTGCAAAGTACACGAGGAACATCAGTATCGCCGAATATTCGTTTGATGACACACCGTCAACCATCCCGTCTATTTCAGCGCGGAGGCTACTGTCACGCTCAAGATTGTCTCTGTAATATCGCGCGATGAAGTAGTAGAACAAATGGGAATAGGCGAACGAATAGTTTCCCTCGACGTTGAAGAAGACCCGTGCTTCCTCAAGGTCGGACAGCAGTGCATCGAAATCGAGATTCACAAAATGGGAGCGGGAGTATTCGCTTGCAATTTCTCGAATCTGAGACAGCGGCAGCGACTTCGTTCGCAGCCTAAACATCCGGTACGCCAGTATCGAGAGCAGTTTATATTTCTTGTCAAGTTGGGCTTTGGGGCCAGCGCTCTTGTTTAGTGCGGTCGTGACAAGGACTTCGTACAAATACCCGAATGACCCAGCCTCGGTCACCTCAGCCTTCTCAGCCTCGGCGTGCAGAAGAGCAAGAACGATAAAGGGCAAGGAAGGCAGAGTGTTTTTGCCAATCATGCTTTGGATTAGGCGTTCCTTGTCTTCAATGTCGCGGTTGATTGTGCGTTTGTCGCCAGTATGTTCACGACCAAGGGCCACCCACCTGTCGATTATTTGTCCGCGAAGTGTGTGACCGAACTCTAGAAGATATGCTTGTTCAAACTCAAGCATGGTGTCAGCCGACTTACCAATTAGCTCGTGTATCTGAAATAAATCGTCTGTGAAAAAAAGGATTCTGTCGAAATACTTGGAGGCGACCGCAAGAAACTCCTTGCGTCCTTCAGTATTCAGGACGCTTCGGTGCCAGTCATCGATTATCAGCGTACGTTCGTATGACGGAAGCTGCCGAAAATGTTCAAGCGTTTCATCGTTGTATTCCTCGCAAAACACTTTCCAAAGCTCTGAAACGATTTTTGTCTCAGCCGCGCTCTTTATCGTAGCGCCATTCAATAGAAGAGGTGTCTCCTTGCCCCTTCGCTGAAGTTCCCAGAAAAGCATTTTTGCGAGCGAGGTCTTACCACTCAAGACTGTACCTTGAAATGCCACACGGCGCGATTTGGAGACAAAAGCTAGAATATCCTCTCCTCGCACTTCTTTAAGAACGGCGTTTATCTTGCTTCCCGCCGCCCGCACCGTCAGATTCGGAAACACGAATACATCGCGCAGCTTCAAGGCGCCTTTTACCGGGTGAAACAGTAGGATTCCGCAATCGTTAAGGTAGGATTCAAATTTTGGATTCAGGCGAAAGTCTGCGCGGAAAGTCCTATTGAGCGTTAGTGGTCTCCAAGCAGTTTCCTCTGTTCGACCATAGATATCTTTTGACCGGCGGAATGAGACTAACTTTTCTTGCTGGGATTCCCAATCAACGACCAAAACCCTAAACGCGCTCGTCTTCGGGTAGTGCTCATCCTGCAAGGCGGGAGCCTCGATGTAGAGGACACGTTCACCGGTAGAGTTTTCCTTGTAAAAGTCGTGGCTGTAGTGTTGATGCCCAGTCAGAGCAATGTCAGATGTTCTTTACAATGAGACTACGGAATGACACCGCAACATTCGATTCCAGCCATAAGTATGAGTGATGAAAAACGGAAATGGAGAGGCCAACAGGGTTGGCAAGGGGAATTTGTTGTTCAAATGATTGCATAGGAACGTGAAGCTCACCCTGTTCCTCGGGATTTTGCGAAAGCAGCGCCGTATTGTACAAGTTAACTTGGATAACATGGCCACCGTATTCAAATGTTGTCGTCTCGCAAATGCCACTCCAATTGCTACCTTTTCTGAGTTGCTTTCTGAAGCGATTATAGGGTGCCTGAGCTTTCACCACTTCTCTTATCAGGGCTTCATCCTGTTTTAGGTCCTGAATGGATGGAATAATGCCCTGAACAAGAGTCTTTCGCAGCGTAGATTTGCTCTTGGGCAGCACACAGTCGTGATTTCCCGGCACGGAAACGAATTCAATTGCTGCATCAGGACGTAATGCCCGAAGTTTACTCTCAAATTCTCGAAAGAAACGCAGAGCAGCTTGGTACTCCGTGCCAAGCCCCGTATTGGCGATATCGCCAGAAACTACCACTAGAAAAAATGATACCGCTGCATCTACTGAATTTACGGCGTTGACCAGTTGATCTATCGACTCAATGACGGGATTACCGGACCTGCGAAGGTGGATATCGCTGAAGTGAACGATAGCGGCGCGCATAATGAACTATACATCGTTTAACGTCACGTCGTCGGCCATAGCTCATCAATCACGCGTGATGATAACCTTGCGGCTTGTGCGTATCGGTGGCAACTCAAGCGCAACACACGCACCAGTGATGCCGATCACTTCGCCACATTGCCCATCCCTGTAAGCTTTCGTCGGCATGTTATTGACCGCTAGCCTGCCTTGGAGGACAATTCCCTTGTTCTCGGCTGCCGCCGAAACTCCTTCCCCTAATCGGTAGCCGAACTGGGCCTCTTCTACCTGATCTCAGTTGCGACGGAAGGTTTCTATGAAACGTACCTACTTCGCCTGCCTGATTCTGTTCTTGACCACGGCATTTTTGCTGTCCCAATCGAATCCTGTTCCCCTCAATCAGACGGCGAGAGTCGTAGCTCCGATCAGTGCTTCCCAGACCGACCCGAAAGCTCAAGCCCGGATACTCGACAGCTACGGCAAGTTGCCGCTGAGCTTCGAGGCCAATCATGGGCAGACCGACGGGAGGGTGAAGTTTCTGTCACGCACTAGCGGGTACACGTTGTTCCTCACCGGGGATGAAGCGGTGCTGTCGTTGAGCGGGAAGAAGGCGAGCGCCAAGACGAAGATCGTGGGCACCGCCCGCACGTTACCGTCCAGCATGGCGGAGTTCAAAGCAGGTGGCGTGCTGCGGATGAAGCTGCGCAACGCCAATCCTGCGGCCAAGGTCACTGGCGTGGATGAACTGGCGGGCACAAGCAACTATTTCATCGGCAACGACCCGGCGAAGTGGCGGACAAATGTTCCAACCTACGCGAAGGTGAAGTACGAAGGGATTTATTCGGGCATTGATCTCGTTTACTACGGCAACCAGCGACAACTGGAATATGACTTTATCGTGGCACCGGGTGCGAACCCACATCGCATCCAGTTCGATGTGCGTGGAGCAAAGCGGATTCGCCGGGATGAGCACGGAGACTTAGTGCTAAGGATCGAAACGGGCGAAGGCGAGATTCGCTGGCACAAGCCTGTGGTGTATCAGGAGGAGGGTGGCAAGCGGCAGGAGATTGCGGCGCGTTACGCCATTAGAGGCACGCATCGCGTGACCTTCGAGCTGGCGAAATATGATGCCAGTCGGCCGCTATATATCGATCCGCTGATGTATTCGACCTATCTGGGCGGGAGTGGGGGGTTGGGGAACTATGGCGGCGGCGTCGCCGTGGACGGCGCGGGCAACGCTTACGTCACCGGCAATACCACGTCCTCCAACTTCCCCGTCACGCCCGGTCGGGCGTGA
>Ga0224555_1000241_pt1 | contig 81906 bp, 79 predicted proteins | sample 714S23034metaG_FD_180687 | JGI IMG/M metagenome (GOLD analysis project Ga0224555, IMG submission 180687) | Peat soil microbial communities from Stordalen Mire, Sweden - 717 S2 30-34 | ecosystem: Environmental > Terrestrial > Soil > Wetlands > Peat | place: Sweden: Norrbotten County, Stordalen... | reverse complement strand
CACCCGCCTGACTTGGCGACGGTCGACCGGGTGTTGTCGGTCGCCGCCGGAGAAGCGCTTGCCGCCGATATCGGTTCGGGGAGAAGCGTACGCCGTTCACGGGGCCGATTGCGCCTCGAGCCGGCGCCGGAACAGCCGACCGAACTGCAGGAGCTCAGTCGCCCTCCCTAAAGCCTCGGCCCACCGGGCTAGTGTCGTCTCCGGTGGGCGATACTGGGGGTCAGCGAGCTGTCGGGGCGGACCTGGGCCCACTGACGCAGCCGTGCAGTGGCCTGAGTGTGTGGGATGCCGACCCGGCTCTCGGCAGGGTCGTCCTCTCAGTCGGGCAGATCGCCCAGCGGGTCGCTGAGCTCGGCGAGATGATCACGGCCGACTATGTCGACCGGCCGCCTCTTTTGGTCGGGGTGCTCAAGGGTGCCTTCATGTTCCTCGCCGATCTTGCCCGGACGATCCAGCTGCCGCTGGAGCTCGACTTCATGGCCGTCTCGTCCTACGGCAGGGCGACGAAGACAAGCGGCGTCGTGCGTATCCTGAAGGACCTCGACATCGATCTCACCGGTCGTCACGTCCTCATCGTCGAGGACATCCTCGACAGCGGTCTCACCCTCTCGTACCTGCGCAAGAGCCTTCTGGCCCGCGGCCCGGAGAGCCTGGCCGTCTGCTCGCTCCTCGTCAAGCGCAGCCCTCAGCCGCGGCCGGACCTCGAACTCGCCTATGTCGGCTTCCATATCGAGCCCGAGTTCGTCGTGGGCTACGGCCTCGACGTTGCCGAGCGCTACCGCAACCTTCCGGACATTCGCGTGTATCTGGCCGGAGAGCCCGAATGAGCTCGTTGCCGGCTGGGGCGTCGTTGCGCCGGCAGTCCCGTTCATGAGCGACACGGGCGCCGCACCCGGGCCGGAGGCCGGCATCCGCGGACCTGTCGACAGAGAGCGTGTCATCCTGGCGGTCCGCGAGCTCCTGGCCGCCATCGGTGAGGACCCGGACCGTGAGGGCCTCGTGCGCACGCCCGCGCGGATGGCGTCGATGTACGCAGAGCTGTTCGACCAGGCCGGTGAAGATCCGGCAAGGTTCCTGACCGTCACCTTCGCCGCCGAGCATGACGAGATGGTGATGGTTCGCGACATCCCGTTCGCGGCGTTGTGCGAGCATCACCTCGTCCCGTTTCTCGGCAGGGCTCATGTCGCCTATATCCCGAGCAAGGATGGGCGGATCACGGGCCTCTCGAAACTGGCCCGCGTCGTCGACGCCGTCGCTGGTCGCCTCCAGGTCCAAGAGCGCATGACGACCCAGATCGCGGACGCGATCGAGAAGGCTCTCATTCCGCGAGGCGTATTCGTGGTCATCGAGGCCGAGCACTTGTGCATGTCAATGCGAGGTGTACGCAAGCCCGGGACCGTCACGGTCACCTCGGCGGTGCGAGGGCTGTTCCGCTCTGACCCGAGGACTCGGGCAGAAGCCATGGAGCACGTGCGAGGTAGAGGCATCTGAACCTCTACGCTTGAGATGTGTTCCCCCTCGTGATGGGCGTGCTGAACATCACATCCGATTCGTTCTCCGACGGCGGTATCTACCTTGACTTCGAGGCTGCCGTGCGCCGCGGGCGCCAGATGGTGGCTGAGGGTGCAGATGTAGTCGACGTCGGGGGCGAGTCGACGCGACCCGGTGCCACGGCGGTCACAGCCGACGAGGAGCTCCGCCGTGTCGTGCCCGTCGTCGAGGCGCTCGCAGGCGAGGTCCGGGTGTCGATCGACACGACCAAGGCTTCTGTCGCTCACGCCGCCCTCGCCGCTGGGGCCACCCTGTTGAACGACGTCTCGTCGAGCCTCGCCGCGGTTGCCTCAGAGCATGGCGCCGGCTACGTCGCGTTGCACTGTAAGGGGACTCCCGCCGACATGCAGCGAGACCCGCACTATGACGACGTCGTTTCGGAGGTTGGGGAATTCCTCGAGCTACGCGCCGCTGACGCCCGTGCCGCGGGCGTTGGGGAGGTCTACGTCGATCCTGGGATCGGGTTCGGCAAGTCGGTCCGTCACAATCTTCAACTCTTGGCGGCGCTCCCACGGCTCGTGGCAACTGGGGTCCCTGTGCTGGTCGGAACGAGCCGCAAGAGCTTCATCGGCCATCTTGGCGCCGGCGGATCCCCCGATGGCCGTGTCGGTGACATTTCGCCACTTGGGGCCGATGACCGGCTGGAGGGCTCGCTGGCCTCGGCCGTGTGGGCGATGGCCTGCGGGGCGGCCGTTGTGCGGGTCCATGATGTCGCAGCCACCGTGCAGGCGGCCCGTCTGTTTCGCGAGATAGCGGCATGAGGGGACGATGGGCGGCCGGGATTGTCCCGAGGAATTTCTGCTGGATCATCAAGGATCACCTGGCGGTCAGTGAGCGACCCGGTGGCTATGCGCCCAACCACCGCAAGGTTCGCCGGCACGAGGAGCTGTTGTGGCTCCGCGCTCAGGGCTTCACGAGAGTGGTGTCGCTTCTCGGCTCGACCCACAACCTCCATGCTTACGACGAGCTCGGCCTCGAATGGTCGCGGTTTCCCATGCCGGCCGGTGCGGACGCCCGTGAGGTGCTCGGCGAGCTGTACCCCGCCTTGCACGGTTGGCTGCGCAGCGGTGAGCGCCTGTTGCTCCACAAGGAGGAGCTTGGCGACTGCGTGATGGGCGTCGTCGCCGGCTACCTGCTCTGGAGCGAGATCCTCCCTGACGGACCGCGGGCCATCACGGCCATGGAACAACTGCTCCGTCGCCAGATGGGCACCGTCGGGCGGATGATCGTCAGCGTCGTGGAGGAGGTGCCTTCACTGGAGAGCTTCGTTTTGCTCGACGGCGGAGCCGCCGAGGCTGCGGGTGGGGCGGCGGAGCCGGAGGGCGACGGGCTCGGCGAGGCTCAGAGTGGAGCGGTCAAGCCGGAGGGCGACGGGCTCGGCGAGGCTGACGGCGCCCGGGCCGACGACGGCGAGGGTTTGCCCGGCGGCGTTTCGTAGATGAGCGACCGGATCGAATTACGAGGACTTCGAGTGCTCGGGCGCCATGGCGCCCGCGAGGGGGAGCAAGATGCCGCGCAGCCCTTCGAGGTCGATCTGGAGGTCGAGGCCGAGCTTGGTGAGGCGGCTCACGACGATGACCTGACCAAGACCGTCGACTACTCGCTGGTTGTGGAGACGGCCATGGCGATCGTCGGTGAACGCCAGTACCGCCTGCTGGAGGCGCTCGCCGGGGCCATCGCTACCGGGGTCCTCGAGATCCCTGGCGTCCAAGCGGTCACGGTGACGGTTCGCAAGCTCCGACCTCCTGTCGCGGCGGACATGGCCTCGGCCGGAGTGCGGCTACGACGGGAGCGGGGTGACAGGTCTGGATGAGTGTGGAGGCGTTCTTGAGTCTCGGCTCGAACATGGGCGATCGCCTGGGCTATCTCGAGCTTGGGGTGCAGGCGCTCCGCTGCGTCGATCCCGACCTGAGGGTTTCGCCCGTCTACGAGTCGGCTCCGCTGGGTGGCCCTGAGGCCCAGGGCCGGTACCTGAACTGCGTCGTCCGGCTCGAGACCAGCCTGAGTGCCCGGCAGCTCCTGGAGGTTGCGCACGGGCTCGAGGAGTTGGCGGGCCGGGTTCGCACAGTCCGCAATGGGCCGCGCACGCTCGACGTCGACGTCCTTGTCGTCGGAGACCTTCAGATCTCCGAGCCCGATCTCGTGGTGCCGCACCCGAGGATGTCCGAGCGCGGCTTCGTATTGGCGCCGCTCGAGGATCTTGACGCTTCGCGCGTACCAGCGGATTGGCGTTCCAGGCTCGCCGAGACGGACCCTAGATCACTCGAGCTGCGCATGGTTGGTAGGCTCCGATGACACTGAGACACGAACGGCACCTGGTGACAGGGCCGGAACGAAGAGAGCTCACCATGACAACGGTTCGCATCATCGGACCCGGTCGCGCGGGTCGGTCTTTTGCGTGTGCGTTCGCAGCCGTCGGCATGGAGGTCCGAGATCTTCTCGGGCGCGGCGGCGACCTCTTGTCAGCCGCCGCCGGCGTCGACGTGCTGCTGCTCACGGTCCCCGACCAATCGCTCATCGGCGTCGCCTCGGCAGTCCGGCCCGTGCCGTCTACGGTCGTGGCTCACTGCTCGGGAGCACTCGGTCTCGAGGTGCTGGCAGGACATGAGCGCGTGGCAGCGCTCCACCCGCTCGTGACTCTTCCCGACCCCGTTATCGGGGCCGCGCGCCTGCGCAGCGGTGGCTACTTCGTCGTGGCAGGGGACAAAGTCGCCACGGACCTTGTCCTGGCGCTTGGCGGCCGCACGCTCGTGGTCCCTGCGGACGCAAGGGCGGGGTACCACGCTTCTGCCTGCATCGCGTCGAACCACCTCGTCGCGCTCCTCGGCCAGGTTCAGCGCGTTGCCGCGTCCGTCGGGCTTCCCCTCGAAGCCTTCCTGCCGCTCGCCCAAGGAGCCCTCGACGACGTGAGCCTCATCGGACCAGCCGCGGCGCTCACCGGCCCAGCCGCCCGCGGGGACGTGACCACTATTGAGCGGCACCGTCAGGCGCTCGACCCGGCAGAGCTCGAAGGCTATGACGCCGGGGTCGCCCTCGCGCGTCGGCTCGTGACCGGGGAACCGGCGAAGGTGCGCGAGACCGCACAGCCACCAGCGGGTGCCGGGGGCTGCGAGCCTGACGCGATCAGTGATCGGGTGGGAACCGCCGGGACCGGCTCGTGGAGGTAGTCGCCTCCCGCGACGGGTTCCGCAAGGCGATGTCAGCTGAGCGCGCGGCAGGCGCCCGGCTCGGGCTCGTACCCACGATGGGCGCTCTGCACGAGGGGCACATGTCGCTGTTGAGGGCCGCCGTGTCGGGCTGTGACGTGGTGGTGGCGACCATCTTTGTGAACCCGCTCCAGTTCTCCTCTCGAGAGGACCTGGCGCGGTACCCGTCCAACCTGGAGCGAGACCTGGAAATGGCGCAAGCGGCCGGCGTCAAGCTCGTGTTCGCGCCTTCTTTGGGCGAGATGTACCCGCGGGGAGAACCAGAAACAAGAGTCGAGCCCGGACCGCTCGGTGAGCGCCTCGAGGGCGCATCCCGTCCTGGCCATTTCGCCGGTGTGGCGACGGTCGTCACCAAGCTGCTGTCGCTTTCTGGAGGTTGTCGTGCCTTTTTCGGTGAGAAGGACTTCCAGCAGCTGGCCATCGTTCGCAACCTCGTCGAGGATCTCGATCTCGATGCCGAGATCGTCGGCTGCCCGACGGTGCGGGAGCCCGATGGCCTTGCATGCTCGAGCCGCAACCAGCGGCTAGCGCCCGACGACCGGCCCGCGGCAACCGTCGTCTTCAAGGCGCTTGACGCGGCGCGGGCCTCCGTGGCCGCTGGCGAACGGCGCAGCACGGAGGTTGAAAGGACGATGGCTGCCGTGGTTGCGGCCGAGCCGCGAGCCAGGTTGGACTACGCAGTTGTCGTGGATCCCGTTACGTTCGAATCGCCGGTGCTCCTCGCCGGCGAGCTTCGGCTGCTCATCGCGACTGACATCGGGCCGGTCCGCCTGATCGACAACTTGGGGGTGGAGACATGAAACCTGGGCCGTCCTGCCTTCTTTGGCGCCGCGACCGGTGCATCACGACATGAGCCCGCTCCAGCGGCTCGACGTTCTCGTGATCGGGAGCGGGGTGGCGGGCCTGTCCGCGGCGGTTCGCCTCGCCCAGCTCGGCGGGGCGAGGGTCGGGGTTCTCACAAAGGGCGAGCTCGAGCAGTCGACGACGCGCTGGGCTCAGGGAGGTATCGCTGCGGTGCTGCCCGGCGACGAGGACTCGACCGACCTCCACCTGGCCGACACCCTCCGCGCCGGGGCCGGGCTGTGCGACCAGGCCGCGGTTCGCGTGCTCGTCGACGAAGGCTCCGAGCGGGTCCACGAGCTCATAGCGCTCGGCGCGGTCTTCGACAGTGTGCCTGGCGGCGGGCTGTCGAGGGCCAGGGAAGGCGGCCACTCGACGGCGCGCGTGCTGCACGCGGGCGGCACCGCAACCGGCGCGGAGGTGGAGCGCGCCCTCGTTGCAGCGGTGCGTGACAGCGCCGCAGCCATCCTCGAGAACTGGTTCGCCCTCGATCTCGTCCTCGAAGGAGCACGGTGCACCGGCGTCGTCGCGCTCGACCCCTCAGGACACCTGCAGCGTGTAGAGGCTTCCCACGTCGTCCTCGCGTGCGGCGGAGCTGGGCAGATGTACGCGGTCACGACCAATCCCACCGAGGCGACCGGTGACGGCATCGCCATGGCGCTGCGCGCCGGAGTCCCGGTTGCCGACGTGGAGTTCGTCCAGTTCCATCCGACCGCGCTCCACCATTCAGCCATGCCGCGCCCGCTCATCTCCGAGGCGCTCCGCGGTCACGGCGCGGTGCTGCGCGACGGTGCGGGCAATCGTTTCGTGGACGAGCTTCTGCCGCGCGACCTCGTGAGCCGGGCGATCGCCGTCAAGTTGGTGGAGGAGGGCAGCGACCACGTGTGGCTGGACGCGACGGTGCTCGAGGACTTCGGGCGAAGGTTCCCGACGATCGCGGACTCGTTGGCGGAGGCCGGGTTTGACCCGGTCCGTGAGTGGCTGCCGGTGGCGCCGGCCGCGCACTACCTGTCCGGAGGCGTTCTCGTGGACCTCGATGGCGCGACGGCTCTCCCGGGACTTTGGGCGGCGGGTGAGGTTGCCTGCACCGGGGTTCACGGAGCCAACCGGCTTGCCTCGAACTCGTTGCTGGAAGGCATGGTCTTCGGGGCCCGCTGCGTCGACGCAATCCTGTCGGGCCGCGACGCACCCGAGTCCACAGGCGCCCTCGCCGGCCTGGACGGTGAGACGGGCGAGGCGTTAGCGACCGGTGACCCGGCTGCGCCGATTCCCGTCGGTCAGGTCGCGGATTGCCGGTGCGGACCGGATCACCCCGAAGTTTCGCCTCGGCGGATCGGCGCCTCGCCGGACAGCCACGCGAGGGCCCAGGCACAGCGCTGCGCGCTTCAGGGCGCGATGACCAACTGGGCTGGCGTCGTCCGCGACGCTTCCTCGCTCGAGCGGGCCTCGCGAGCCGTCGCCGGCGTCGTCGCGGAGCTTGCCCCCACGGTGGACCGGATCACCGCCGAGGTGCGGAACCTCACTGAGGTCGCCAAGGCATTGCTGGAGGCGGCGACCGAGCGCGAGGAGACGCGTGGGTCGCAGGTTCGCGCGGACTTCCCCGAGACCTCGCCGAGGTTCCGCCGCAGGCTGTCGCACGGGGCGAGCCGCAGTGCGGGACCCGGAAGCAGGCGTAGGCCTAGCTCAGAGGTGCTCGGACCGTGACAAGGCCGGTTGCGACGTGCCGCGACGACGTCCAGCCTCCGATCGCGGCGGTTCGCGAGGCCGTGGCGATCGCGCTTGCTGAGGATCTCCTGCCACTCGGCGATTTGTCCGCGGCGCTGCTTCCCGGAAGCTCACGAGGCCGGGCCGCGTTCGTGGCGCGGGCACCAGGGGTGGTCGCCGGCACGCGCTGTGCCGAACAGACCTGTATCCAGGTCGATCCTGATCTCGAAGTGACCTGGGTGGTAGGCGACGGCGGCGAGATCGGCTCGGGCGCGGTGATCGGGCGGGTCGAGGGACAGTTGAGTTCCTTGTTGACCGCCGAACGGACGGCACTCAATTTCCTCTGCCATCTCTCGGGTGTTGCGACGGCCGCGCGGCGCTACGTCGAGGCCGCCCGCGAGGGCAGCCCGTCGGCCAGGATCTGGGACACGCGCAAGACCACGCCTGGTCTGCGATCGCTCGAGAAGGCAGCTGTGAGGGCCGGCGGCGCGGCCAATCATCGGGGCAACCTCTCCGAGGGGGTGCTGATCAAGGACAACCACCTGGGCGGGCTCTCGATCAGCGAGGCGGTTCACAAGGCCCTCGAGCGATGGCCGGGTCGCATGGTCGAGGTCGAGTGCGACCGTATTGGTCAGGTGACCGAGGCCCTTGATGCCGGGGCGACGCTGGTCATGTGCGACAACATGACCCCAGAGGAGGTGCGCGTATGTGTGCAGACCGTGCGTGCCCACCCGCGCGGGGCCACCGGTTCTGTCCTGGTCGAGGCCTCGGGCGGCGTCAACCTCGAGAATGTCGCCGACTACGCGAGAGCCGGGGTCGATCTGATCTCGGTCGGTGCCCTGACCCACTCGGTGATGGCGCTGGACATTGGGCTCGACCTGGAGAGCGTCGCTTCGTCAGCCGGCGCCGACCCGGGCGAACGGTGACATGACAAGCGCCAGGACGCGGATAATCATGACGAGCGATGCGGCGAGGTTCAGCCGGGCCTGACGGGCCGAGCGACACAGAGCGGATCCTCCTTCTCACGAGAGAGCTCGCGACACAGCTGCATCCCCAAGCACCGCTCCCGCCGGTCCGGCTCCGGAGCCGGCTCGACGCCGATCTCGGGATCGACAGCCTCGCGCTCGTCGAGTTCCGTTCACGGGTGGAGCACTTGTTCGGGGTCACGCTCGGCGACGAGGTCTTCGCGAAAGGGGCGACGCCGGAGGACTGGGTCCGGGCCGTGTGGGCTGCCCGCGGGCAGCCGTCGACCGAGGGGCCGCTCCCCGAGCCGACGCCGTCTGGAACTGTGGATCACGCCCGCGCGGTGAGCTTCGAGGCGGGCACGCTCCTTGACGCTCTCGCGTGGTACGACGAGCACGAACCGGACCGGCCGCACACGCGAGTGCTCCACCTCAGCGAAGCCACGCCGTTGGTCGAACGGACCTACGGAGAGCTCGCAGCCGCCAGCCGCGAAGTGGCGAACGGCCTTCGCCAGCACGGGATCGGGCCCGGCGACGCCGTCGCGCTCATGCTGCCCACTCATCCGGGCTACTTCGACGCCTTCTGTGGCGTGCTCCTGGCGGGAGGCGTCCCGGTGCCGCTGTACCCACCTGGCCGGGCGTCGCTGCTCGAGGACCACCTCCGCCGCCAAGCGCGCATCCTCGGCGACGTGAGAGCGGTCCTGCTGATAACCGACGAGACCGTCGCGCCGGCGGCGCACCTGCTCCGGGCCTGCGTTCCTGGGCTCAAGGGATGCGTCACCGTCGAAGAGCTGCGCTCGAGTGACCGAGGCGGACTGAGGCTCCCGGTCGTCCGACCAAGCGACACCGCACTTGTCCAGTACTCCTCGGGCAGCACGGGCCACCCGAAGGGCGTCGTGCTCACGCACGAACAGCTGCTCGCCAATATCCGCGCACTGGGGGCGGCGGTCAAAGTGGGCCCCGAGGACACGTTCGTCAGCTGGCTGCCTCTCTACCATGACATGGGTCTCATCGGAGGGTGGCTCATGAGCCTCTGCTTCGGCTACATGTTCGCCGTGATGTCACCGCTTTCGTTCCTCGCCCGGCCCGCGCGCTGGCTACGCGCTGTCGAGCAGCACCACGGCACCTTGTCGGCATCGCCGAGTTTCGGCTACGAGCTCTGTGTCCGCCACATCGCCGACGACGAGCTGGCAGGGCTCGACCTCTCCTCCTGGCGGATCGCCTGTAACGGCGCCGAACCCGTGAGCGCGAACACGATCCGGCGCTTCGCCGAGCGATTCGGCCCTTACGGCTTCCGTCCCGAGGCGATGGCGCCCGCCTATGGCCTTGCCGAGGCGGGTCTAGGGCTTACGTTCCCGCCTCTTGGACGGTCTCCGCTGATCGACTCGGTCGACCGCGAGACCCTGGCTCGGTCCAGCCGCGCGGTGCCCGCCACGAACGAGGCCCCCGCACGTCTCGTGGTGTCTTGCGGGCGGCCCCTGCCTGGTTACACAGTGCGGATCGTCGACGAGACCGGTCGCGAGGCTCCCGAGCGCGCCCAAGGGGGAGTGGAATTCCGTGGACCTTCGGCGACGAGCGGCTACTTCGGCGACCCCGCCGGCACCGAGGCCCTGCGCCACGGCGACTGGCTCGACACCGGCGATATCGGCTACCTGGCGGGTGGGGAGCTGTATCTCACGGGCCGGGCCAAGGACCTCGTCATCCGGGCCGGTAGGAACCTGAACCCTGAGGAGATCGAAGAGGCGATCGGTGACGTCGCCGGCGTCCGGCGTGGCTGCGTCGCCGTGTTCGCGAGCGACGATCCGGAACTTGGTGCCGAGCGGCTTGTGGTCGTGGCAGAGACGAACCTCGGCTGCAACGAGTCCGAAGCGCGATCCGACCTCCGGCGGAGGATCGCGGCTGCCACCGTCGGCGTCGCAGGCGCGACCGCGGACGACATCGTGCTCGCGCCGCCGGACAGCGTCCTCAAGACCCCGAGCGGGAAGATCCGCCGGGCTGCCACGCGGGACCGTTATGAGCTTCACAGGATCGGGAGGCGTTCGCGGGCTCTGCGGTGGCAAGTCGTGCGTCTTGCGTGGTCGGCGGGCGCGCTCCGCCTGCGGCACATCGGGGGTGAAGCGCGTTCACTCGCCTCGGCCGGTCTCACCTGGGCTGTCCTCATCGCTGCCGGCGCTCCCGTGTGGCTCGCCGTCTTGGCGTTGCCCACTCTCCGGTCCCGCTGGCGGCTCATCGCCTGGGCCGGCCGGGTGCTCGGGATCGTTGCCGGCGTGCGCCTCGAGGTGACCGGCACGCCTCCCGACCCCGCCAGCTCATTTGTCGTTGTCGCGAACCACATGAGCTTCCTCGACGGCCTCGCGCTCATCGAGTCCTTCGCGTCGCCTCTTGCCTTTGTTGCCGGTGATGAGCTGGCGGACCAGCGCATCGCCGGACCGTTCCTCCGCCGGCTGGGGTGCGAGTTCGTCAACCGTGAAGCCGTGACCGAGCAGGTCGCAGGCGCGCAAAGGCTCGCAGGGGTGCTGCGTTCGGCTCGACGCCTAGCGGTCTTCCCCGAGGGCGGCCTGGATCGAGCGGTCGGAGTGCGGCCCTTCCGCCTCGGGGCGTTCGTGACGGCGGCCGAGGCCGGCGTACCGGTCGTGCCCGTCGGCATCCGGGGCGGCCGCGACGTGCTACGACCGGGCGAGAAGTTCCCGAGGCGGGGGCGCGTCGGGGTCGCCATCGGCGACGCGCTCGTGCCGAAGACCTCCGGTTGGGATGCGGCGTTGCGGCTCGCCCAAGACGCCCGGCGTGCAGTCTGCGAGTTGTCGGGCGAGGCAGCGGTCGACTGACACGCCGTTGTCTTCCTGGCCCGCTGGTGTGCGCGCCGGCTCGCTCCCGAGCCGCTCCGCTCCCGAGCTGCTCCGCTCCGGGTCCCTGGTCCGAGACCTGAGGAGCGCTCGCGACGAGAGGTTGGTTGCGAGCCCACGCCCTGACTAGACCCCGTTGACGCCGGTGCTCACGGCCTCCTGCTGGGCCGATGTGGGCTCGCTGCAACAGAACCACGGCTCGCTGAGCCTCGGTCTCGGCCCGGCCGGCCCCTTCGATCGGCTCCCGTGGTGGGGCCGGGCCGTAGCAGAGCTCATACTGCGGCCCGGCGCACGGGCGCGGACGCGGGCGTCCACCTCAGCGAAGGTGTCCCCGGCTCTGAGTGCCGCAGGTCCGGTGCCGGCGGCCTCGACAAGTGCAGCGAGCTCCGCCTGAAGGTCATCGAGCCCCGCCTCCCCGGCCGTCCATACCCAGCTGAGCCGAGCGGCGTCGTAGTGGTGGAGCCGCGGACTCACCTCAGGTGCCGACAGCAGCAGGGAGCCCTCGGGGAGCAGGAGCCGGATCGCGTACTGGACGGCGTCGACGTTCGCCACGAGGTCATGTGCGACGACGAAATCGAGCATGGCGACAACCTCGGCCGTCTTCGTCCACGGTGTGAAAGGCAGCCACGAGGGCCGGACCTCGATCCCGTTGCGTCGCAGCAGGGTCACCGCCGCGCTCTCACCGGCGGCCGTGTGCCCCTTGTCCAAGATGCGCAGCGTGGTGTCGTCGACCGATTCGAACGCCGACACGACGAACAGGCAGCCGGCCTTGGCCATGGCGGGCCACAGGTCCTGGTGGGCCAGGATGTGCTCGACCTTGGTGGTGCAGTCGAAACTCAGATGGGGGAAGCAGGAGTGGACCGCCTGGGCGACGCGCATGGCGTGCCGTGGTCCGTTCAGGAAGTCGGGGTCGGCAAAGCTCACGTGCCCTGCGCCCATGGTCACGAGCTGGGCCACGTCGCTCACGACGACATCTTCGGGCACTACGCGGAGGCGGCCGTCGTACACGACCGGCAGTGGGCAGTGCCGGCAACGGTGCGAGCAGCCATGGCTCGCTTCCACGGCGCCCGCGAGCTTCTCCTCATCGCCCAGGACGAGCCGGGCGTAGCGTTCCAGCGGCGGCAACAGATCACGCGCCGGAGTGCTGAAGCCACTGCGGCCGAGATGCACCACGGCATCGCCCCCGATGCCGGGCGCGCTGGCACGGCCGGCATCGTCCGCCCATGCGAGCAGGGCCGGTTCGTACTCCCCGGCGATCAACCGGTCGGCGATGCCCGTGGCCGTCGCGGTCGTCAGGTCGCGGCTGATGCCGGCGTACAGCCCGTACAGGCAGACCGGGAGCTCAGGGCGCTGGGCCCGCACCGAAGCTGCGAGGGCCACGGCCATCCGCATCGCCGTGTGCATCGGTACGGAGAAGGCGACCCGGTCGGCCCAGTCCACGAGGTCTCGGTCCCAGGGCTCGACCGACACGTCGATGGCGCGCACTTCGTGGCCTTTGGCCCGCAGCGCCGCAGCAGGGGAGGCCACGTGCACAGGCTGGTGCCCGAGCTCGTAGGTGGACACCAGAAGGACGCGCACGCCGGCACGCTATAGCGATCGTGCCCGTGACCCGTCCAGCGACAGCTCCGCCGAGTGAGGGCCCTAGCATGGGTCGGGCCCACCCTTCTCGAGGACATCTGATGAGCGACGGCGATAACAGCGGCAGCGACGTGGTCCCGGTCCTTCGACTGACGACGCCGGCCTTGGCCGAGGTCCTCGAGCTGAGAGCCGGGGAGGCCGCGCCCGAGTCGCTTGCCCTGTGCGTGGAGGTCGGTGGCGCGCATGACGACGTGTACGCCTACGACATGTACTTCCAAGCCACGTCCGACGCGACTGCGGGCGACTGGATCGAGCACCTCGACGACCTCACGCTGATAGTGCCCGGCCAGAGCATCGACCGGCTGCGCGGCTCGGTCCTGGACCTGAGCCAGGACCCAGACGGTGGTGGGATGGTCATCCGGAACCCGAACCGGCCGCCTCCCGCCCACCGGAGCCCGAGGATGACCGGGCCGCCCCCGGACCTGAGCGGAGACGTGGCTCAGCGCCTGCTCCAGGTCCTCGACGAGCAGATCAACCCCGCCATAGCGGCACACGGTGGTCGGGCGGACCTGGTGGCAGTCGAGGGAGTTACTGCCTATCTGCGTCTCTCAGGCGGGTGTGCCGGTTGCGGTCTGGCGGCGGTGACGCTCAGCCAGGGCATCGAGGTGGCGATTCGTGAAAGCGTGCCCGAGATCGTGAACATCGTCGACGTGACCGATCACGCGTCCGGCACCAACCCGTACTACGAGGCCACGAAGAAGTAGCCGGGCGGCAGCCGGGTGGCTTTCGTCCGCGCTCAGCCCAGGACTCGGCGAAGCGCTGGAGGTCCGTTGCGGCGTGGGACTTGGCGGTGGCGTCGATCCGGGCCGTCGCCTCGAGGTTGCGCACCACTTTCGGCCAAACGAAGCCCAGGGATGGCGCACGTGATCTCGTCGCCCGGCAAACCAGCGCGGGTCCGGCCGGGCAGATCCTCTTTGCTCATTGCTCGGTCACAGCGTCGAACGCGGGTGGGTACACCACCTGACCGCGGATCGATGCCGTGTAGTTCCTCAGGCGGAGGACCTGGGAAGCTTCCGCGGGCGCCCAGGAGGGAAGCGTCATGTGGATGTCGTATGGCACCGAGTACTCGAAGCCCAGACGTCCATAGAAGACCGGGCTGCCCTGGAGCACGACGAGCGGTTCGCCGCGTTCGTCGGCTCGCGCCGTCACCCGTCGGACCAATGCCGATCCCATACCTCGGCGCTGGAATCCTGGGGCGACGGCCAGGGGCGCGAGGACGGCGATCCGATGCTGCGCCTTGGCGTCACGGATCGTGGCGTAGCTGATCATCACGTGGCCGACGATCTGTCCGTCGACGTCGGCGACCAACGACAGCTCCGGCACGAACTCTGCCGAGGCACGGACGGCTTCCACCAGCCGGGCCTCTTCAGGGGATCCGAACGCCGCGGCAACGACGGTCGACACCGACGGGTGATCCGCGTTGCACTCGACACGGATCTCGAGGCCCGGGGGCAGTTCCTGCGCCACGATCGGGCGGTCAGAGACAGCAGTCATGACAGAGACATACTGTTCTGTCGTCGGGGCCCGCGTCGATGATGCCGGAGCACTGTCCCGGGTCCATGTCATCGGGCTCACCGGCCGGGCTTCCGCAGCTCGTAGGCAAATCGACGCCCCTACGGGTCCCTGACGAGGGGCGTTGCTTGCCGAGACGCCGCAGAGCGTAGACACACGACTTGAGAACTGATCTGTGAAGTGATGGGGTAAGTGGCTTATCCTGTAGGCAGGATGTACCTACGAGAGACCCGGCGGCGAAACGCAGACGGCAGCGAGGTCGCCTACCTCGCCCTGGCCCACAACGAGCGGGACCCGGTGAGCGGGGTGCCCAAGGCGAAGATCATTCACAATTTCGGCCGGGCCGACCTCGTCGATCGCGATGGCCTCGCCCGCCTCGTGCGCTCGATCAGCCGCTTTTTGGACCCAGCCGACGCACTGTCAGCGACCGCGTCCTTGGAGATTGACGTCGTCGACTCCCGGGCGATGGGGGCGTGTTTTCTCGCCGATCGGCTGTGGGAACGTCTCGGGATCGCAGAAGGGATCGCCAAGGTGGCGGCCTCGCGCCGACTCGACGGGGAGCTCGTCGAACGGGTGATCTTCGCGATGGTGGCGAACCGCCTCTCGGTCAAGCCCCTCTCCAAGCTGGCCGGCTGCACGTGGGTGGCGCGCAGCGCCTATGTAGACGGGCTTGCCGAGGTCTCCGACGACGCCTGCTACCGGGCGATGGACTTCTTCTGCTCAACGCTCTCCGAGCTGCAAGAGACGGTTTTCTTCTCCATCGCCTCTCTCTTGAACCTGGAGGTCGACCTGCTCTTTTTCGACACGAGCACGACCTATTGGGAGACCGAGCGCCTCGAAGACGAGCTCAGCGGCGACGAGGACGAGGAGGTGCCCGGGCACGAGGACGACACCTCGCCGCTCGAGGAGATGGGCATGCGCGCCTTCTCGAAGCACTCGAAAGACCACCGGCCCGACCTGCCCCAGGTCGTGATCGGCATGGCCGTGACGAGAGAGGGCATCCCCGTCCGGCTCTGGAGCTTCCTCGGCACGACCTCGGACCAGGTGATCATCAGGAAGGTGAAGGACGACCTCGGGTCCTGGGGGTTGAACCGGGTGATCTGGTGCCTCGATCGTGGCTTCAACTCCAAGGACAACCGCCGCTACCTCCAGCGCGCCGGCGGTCACTACATCGTCGGCGAGAAGCTCCGCTCCGAGCAGAAGGAGGCCGCCGCGGCGCTCTCCCGCCAGGGGCGCTACCGGGTCGTCGCCGGCAACTTGAAGCTGAAGGAGGTGCGTGTCGACGACGGCGTGAGGAGGGACCGCTTCGTCATCTGCCACAACCCCGAGCGAGCGGTCCACGACGCCCAAGTGCGCTCGAGGGTCGTCGCCCACCTTGAAGGCGAGATCGCCTCCTCGGACCTGCTCAGCGCGAACAAGCGCCGGGAGCTCTACGACGCGTTGTGCACCAAGCCGGTCTTCAAGGGCTTCTTACGCCTGACCTCGACCGGCAAGATCCGCATCGACCGCGCCCTCGTCGCCGAAGAGGCGCACTTCGACGGCAAGTTCTTGCTGCGGACCTCGGACGAGAGCCTCTCGGCAGAGGACGTCGCCCTCGGCTACAAGGCGCTCTACCAGGCCGAGCGGGGATGGCGGGACTTAAAGCGCTCGACGGTCAACCTGCGCCCGGTCTACCACCGGCGCGAGGACCGGATCAGAGCCCACGTCCAGCTGTGCTGGCTCGCGTTGCTCATCTTGCGGGTGGCCGAGATCGAGGTCGGCGACACCTGGCGCAACATCCGCAACGAGCTCGACCGGATGCACCTGGTGACCTTCACCACGACGAGTGGCACGGTCTCCCAGCGCAGCGAGCTCACCCCGGGCCAGCGCCGCATCCTCTCAGCCCTCGATCTTGCCGAGCCGCCTCGCTTCTACGACTTCACCCCGGCGCTCGAGCCCGTCAGCGAGGGCTGAACCCCGACGGCCGCGTAGTAACACGCGCTCGCGATCGTTCACGCCTCAGTGCCCAGCTCAGAGGTCCTATTCGCCGGTTTGCGTACCTGCTATCTGCGGAAGCCTACTGACTGGCAACAATCGAGCTGCCTCTTATGCAATCTCCACGACTTGTGGACAGCCAGGGTTGTGCGCTCGTCCTGACCCACGTTCCCCAAATGTGTGCTCCGCCAGCCGCTCGCCAGTCGCGTCGCACGATTCGGGTGCTCCACCAAGAGTCGACCCATCGGACGCCGACGTGAAGCGAGTACGTCAGCCTGTTGGGAAGCCGGTGGTTTGGAAATTCGTCCCGGCGAGTCCGCTCGCAGCGGTGCACGCTGCAGCGCCGTTCTTGATCACCCCGTAGTAGGTGCCGGTCGCGAGGTTTGCGTTGTGGGCAATGCTTGTGCTTTGCGCCGCCTTCTGGTCGACGACGATCCAGCAGTCCTTCGTGCCAGGTGCGTAGGCCGCCAGGACTGTCCAGCTGCCCGAGCCACCGGTATTGACCGAGATCGTGTTCGACTTGGTCGTCGCGCTGCCACTTACGTACGTCAAGCCGGTGTCGATGGCCGTGATGGTCGACACGCCAGTTCCACCGTAAAGTCCGGCGTAGGTCTGGTTGTTGCTCGTGTAGTAGGTGTCGGCGCCTGTCAGGGCTGTCTGCAAGTTGGCCTGCGCCGCGGTGTTGTTGGCGGTCTTGGTCACCGACAGGAAGGTCGGGATCGCGATCGCGAGCAGAATCCCTATGATGAGCAGGACGACCAGCAGCTCGATAAGCGTGAAGCCCCGCTCCCCTGCCTTGTCGAGCCTTGAGGCGATCTCGGTCAGTCTGCGAACGCCAGGCATGGGACCATCCTCTCCGGTTGCAGGCTCTGACGCGAATTACATCGGCCTGCAGCCTGCTGGACCTTAGGAGATCTTCGCAGGGGTTGGAGACAGATGGGGCGACAGCCGTCGGAGGAGAGGTCGACGTCGGCATGTTCGGGCACAGATCGCGGCGGCTGTCGGCACGCGCGTGCATTCGCGGAACTCTGTCAACCTCAGCCTGCTCGCGGCGGACAGGAGAGGACGGATCCTTACCCCCACCAGAACGATGCGGCGATGACGACGTAAAGACCCACGAGGCAGGCCCCCTCGAGCCAGGTCGACTCCCCGTCCAGCACGACGAAGGCGGCGATCAACGTCGTGAGGGCGAGGACGACACCGAGTAACGGCGACAGCACCAGGGTGAGCTGGGCGCCCCCTATCACGCCAGAGAGGAGCACCAGTGCGGGAATGAGCACGAGAGCGATCTGTACAGGGCTCTGCAGGATGACCGACAGCGCATAGTCGCTGCGGTTACGCGCGGCGAGCTGGACCCCGACGACGTTCTCGACCGCATTGCCGGCGAGTGCCACGACCACGAGCCCTGCGAACGCCTCGGACATGTGCAGGGCCGAGAGCGCCGGGGTGAGAGCGGCGACGAACCAGTCCGACACGAACGCCGCGGCGACGCTCGAGGCGAGCAGTGCCACGACCACGAGCGGGATCGGCCAAGTGGCTGCCGCGGCGCCGGCCTCGTTGCTGTGCCCACCGGGGCGTTCGCGCCGGCTTGACTTCTCCGTTGCGGTCTCGCTCCCCGCTGTGACATCTTCCGGGGACGGTCGCGCCTCCCGGCGGACCGATCCGGGGGCGGAGAGCACGAAGACGATCAGCAGTACGACAGCGGCGATGTCGGAAAGCGCAACCTCGTGATGCTTGACGGCGAGGTCCAGATGTACGCCGAGAGTCGGGATCATGAGGACGGAGACGGCGAGCACGAGCAGGACCACGATTGTGCGGGCGCTCTCGGCCGGGAAGCGTTGTGTGCCATGCCTCAGACCCCCGACGATGAAGGCCAGGCCCAGGACGAGCAGCACGTTGGCGAGTATCGAGCCGATGAGCGCAGCTTGAACGACGCCGACGAGGCCCGCCCGAAGCGCGAAGACCCCGAAGAAGAGCTCGGGAAGGTTGCCGAGCGCAGACTGGACGACGCCGGTCATGCCCGAGCCGAGTCGGTCCCCGAGCCGGTCGACGCTCCGGCCCACGATGGCGGCGAGGAACCCAAGGGCCAACGCGGACACGATGAACGGCACGACGCGACCTGTGTGGGTGTAGCGGGTGACAGCCGACCCGGTGGTTCCGAGCGCGCCGGCGAGGAGCAGCCAGACGTCGCTTCGGGAGAGCTTGGATCGCACGGTGGTGTCCAGCCTCAGACGCCGGCGTTGTCGGTTCGGGTCACTGTCCCCACTCCCGTGCAACCATACGGCGTCCGGCCACGACCGGTCGCGGCGTGGCCGTGGGGATGATCGGCCCCGTCGTGAGGTAGACAGGGGTGTGATGCTGCTCGCTCTGGATGTGGGAAACACACAGACGGTGATCGGGCTGTTCGCGTCGGTCGCCGCCCAGGGACCGAATCCGCCTGACCATGGCGGCGGCGAGCCCGAGATAGCGTCTGCCCGCGGCGTCTCGGTGGCAAGCGGCCCAGGTGAACTGGCGGACCTGCTTCACCATTGGCGTCTTGCAACCGTCGCCGAGCGCACGGCTGACGAGTACGCCCTCCTCATCACTGAACTGCTCAGGCTGGTCGGGCTCGAGTTCGCCGGCACACGCGCAGACGACGGCGTCGACGGCATCGTCGTGTCCTCGTCGGCACCGGACGTGACTTCCGCGATCAGGGAGATGGCGCGCATCTGGTTCGACGTCCCCCTCGTCGTGGTCGAGCCCGGGATCCGCACCGGGATGCCGATTCTCTACGACAACCCGAAAGACGTCGGCGCGGACCGGATCGCCAACGCCGTCGGTGCCATCGACCTGTTCGGAGGGCCGGCGATCGTCGTTGACATGGGCACGGCGACCACGTTCGACGCCATCTCGGCTGCGGGGGAGTACCTCGGCGGCGCCATTGCGCCAGGGATCGAGATAAGCACGGACGCGCTTTTCGAGCATGCCGCTGCGTTGCGCCGCGTCGAGCTGGTCGAGCCTCGCAACGTGATCGGCAAGTCGACCGTCGAGTCGATCCAGTCCGGTGTGGTCTACGGCTACACGGGTCTCGTCGACGGCATGTGCCGCCGCATTTCCGAACAGCTCGGGCCGGCCGCGATAATCGCGACCGGCGGGCTCGCCGGGCTCATCACGCCCTTGTCGGAGATGATCCAGTACCACGAGCCGTGGCTCACCTTGCATGGGCTCCGCCTCGTTTTCGACCGCAACGTGGCGCGCGGCGAGAGTGGGAGGGAGATGTGAGCGAGATCGGATACCGTTTCGAGACGACGTCGGGCGCGGGAGACGTGGCCCGTTCATTTGCCCGCCTCGAACCGGGCGGGGAGTCCGGCGTCAACGTCGTCACCGCGGGACGCCTAATGCGTTCTCGGCCTCAAGGAAGGCTTGCCTTCGCCGAGCTCCGGGACTGGACGGGAGCGATTCAGCTGTTCGCGCTCGCGGCGCTCACGCCGAACTTCGATGAGTTCTGCCACCTGTCGCTCGGCGACTGGATCGGTGTGTCCGGCGAGGTGGTTCGTACGCGGCGGGGCGAGCTGTCGGTCAAGGTGGCCTCCTGGGAGCTGCTTGCGCGGGCTCGCCGTGGCTTCGGTGACAAGTGGCACGGTGTCTCCGACCCCGACATCCGCTACCGCCAGCGCGAGCTCGATCTGTGGGCCAACGAGGGTGTGCGCGATATCTTCCTGCTGCGTTCCAAGGTGCTCGCCTCGATCCGTCACCGGCTCAGTGCTGCGGGTTTCGTGGAGGTCGAGACGCCGGTGCTGCACCCGATCCCCGGCGGTGCGACGGCGCGGCCGTTCGTCACGCACTACAACGCGCTCCACACCGACGTGTACCTCCGCATCGCGACAGAGCTCTACCTGAAGCGGTGCGTGGTCGGTGGCATTGAGCGTGTGTTCGAGATCGGGCGGACATTCCGCAACGAAGGCCTGTCGCCGCGCCACAACCCGGAATTCACGATGCTCGAGCTCTACCAGGCCTACGGCGACTACACCGACATGATGTTGATCTTCGAGGACGTCGTGGGAGGAACGGCCGAGGAGCTCTTTGGCACGACGGTGATCCCCTATCAGGGCCGGGAGATCGACCTGACGCCGCCGTGGCGGCGGGCGACCCTCGTGGAGCTCATCGCGGAGCACGCAGGGGTCGAGGTCGATACGTCGATGGATGTGGAGGATCTTCGGCACTTGGCGTCCGGTCTCGGTGTGCCGTTCAAACCCTGGTACGGCCCGGGCAAGCTCATCCTCGAGATCTACGAGAAGACGACCGAGGCCGAGCTCTGGGGCCCGGTCTTCGTCTGTGACTACCCGCAGGAGGTCTCGCCGCTTGCCCGGGCGCACCGCTCCAAGCCCGGATACGTGGAGCGTTTCGAACCGATCATCGCGGGCCGTGAGCTCGGCAACGCCTTCAGTGAGCTGACCGATCCCGACGATCAGCGGGCCCGTTTCGAGGAGCAGGAGCGCGAGCGGGCCCTTGGGGACGAAGAGGCGATGGCCATCGACTGGGACTACCTGCGGGCTCTCGAGCTCGGGTTGCCGCCAACCGGTGGTCTCGGGCTCGGGATCGACAGGCTCGTCATGCTCTATGCGGACGTCGCGAACATCAGGGAGGTGCTGCTGTTCCCGGCCCTTCGTCCCGAAGACACCTCGCCGGGCCCGCCGGCCGGTTCGACGAGGTCCGGAGAACCTGATGCCTGAGCCGGGCCCTGTTGCTCAGCTCGGGGCGAGAACTCTCCCGGCGGACCGCTCGAGGTCGTCGACGACGTTGTAGCCCAGCTCCATGAACGCTTTGGGGATCAGGCCCTCGCCGAGCCGCGCCGCCGCCGCCGCGGCCGCTCTGGCATAGTCCCGGGCGATCTCGTGAGCGGCCGAGATGCCCGGCGAGGCGGCGACGAGCACCCTTGCCTCCTCGCGCTCGACTTGATCGAGCGGGTGGCCGAGCAGATCGCGAAGCCTCGGGCCGACGCCAGGGTCGAGCAGGGCGCGCTGGACCGGAAGGGTGTAGATCCCCTCGGCGAGGTCCTGTCCAGGCGGCTTGCCGAGCTCGGTCTCGGTGGCGACGACGTCGAGAACGTCGTCGCGGATCTGAAAGACCATGCCGAACGCCTCGCCGAAGGCCGAGAGGTCGTCGATCTGGGTCCGGTCGAGGCCGGCGGTCAGAGCACCGATGCGGCACGCAGTCGACATGAGCGCCGCAGTCTTGTCGGAGATGCCACGCAGGTAGTCATGCTCGTCCCGCTCGATCTGGAACGCCGCTCGCACCTCGGCCACCTGTCCCTGACAGAGCCGGGCGAGCGTCGATGCGAGCAATTCGGCGACCTCGGTACCGAGTCCCGCCGCGATCTTCGCCGCCCGGGCGAGTAGGAAGTCACCGGCCACGATCGCCACGAGGTTGCCCCAGCGGGCGTTCACGCTCTCGACGCTGCGCCGCCGGGTCGCCTCGTCCATGACATCGTCGTGATAGAGCGAGGCGAGGTGGACCAGCTCGACCGACACCCCTCCGAGCAGGATCTCTGTGGTGACATCGTCACTTCGGAGGTACGAGGCTGCGATCGCGAGCGAAGGCCGGAGCCGTTTTCCTCCCGCGTCGATGAGGTGGCTTGCCACCTCGTTCAAGAACGCGTCGTCACCGATCACCGAGTCCCGCAGGCACAGTTCGAGCCGAGTGAGATCCTCCTCACGAATGGGGAGGGCAAAGGGGTCCGGACTGCTCACCAAGTCCGCCTCCTTCGTTAGAGGGCGCCAGACCGACAGCCGGGCGCCCGCCCCATTGTTCCTTGGCACTGTAGTCTTGCCTCCTCCGGTGTTCGATTCGGATCGGGCAATCGACCGACACCGGCCGGCCCGTTCCGGTCGGCCCGAATTGATCCGCTAAGGGTTGGGGGGCCGTAGTCCGATGCTAGGTGGGGAAGCTAGCTTCCGTGGCGGCGGGTTTTCGCGCACCGGGCCGATAGACTTTCCGTACACGGAAGACCACAAGGGAGTCTGAGTTGTTCGAGCGCTTCACCGATCGGGCACGCAGGGTACTGGTCCTGGCTCAGGAGGAAGCACGCCTCCTGAACCACAGCTTCATCGGGACCGAGCACATCCTGCTCGGCCTCATCCACGAGGGCGAGGGAGTCGCGGCCAAGGCGCTCGAGTCGCTCGGCATCTCGCTCGAGGCCGTGCGCGAAAAGGTCGAGGAGACGAGCGGGCCGGCGGGGTCGGCCCCGACGGGGTCCCCGCCGTTCACGCCGAGAGCGAAGAAGGTCCTCGAGCTGTCCCTGCGGGAGGCACTGCAACTCGGCCACAACTACATCGGCACCGAGCACATGCTGCTCGGCCTCGTGCGCGAGGGCGAGGGCGTTGCCGCTCAGGTCCTCATCAGCCTGGGGGCCGACCTGGCCCGAGTGCGCCAGCAGGTCATCCAGTTGCTCTCGGGCTACCAGGGACGTGAGGGCGCGACCGTCGCGTCCGGCGCCTCGAGCTCGGATAGCCCCGCCGGGTCGCCCCTGCTCGACCAGTTCGGCCGGAACCTGACCCAACTGGCGCGTGAGCACAAGCTCGATCCCGTGATCGGTCGTGCTCGGGAGATCGAGCGAGTCATGCAGGTGCTGTCGCGACGCACGAAGAACAACCCGGTTCTCATCGGTGAGCCGGGTGTCGGCAAGACCGCCATCGTCGAAGGGTTGTCCCAGCAGATCGTGGAGGACGACGTCCCCGAGACACTGAGGGGCAAGCAGCTCTACACCCTCGACCTGGGGGCGCTGGTGGCCGGCAGTCGGTACCGGGGCGACTTCGAGGAGCGGCTCAAGAAGGTCCTGAAGGAGATCCGGACCCGCGGCGACATCATCTTGTTCATCGACGAGCTCCACACCCTCGTTGGTGCCGGCGCGGCCGAGGGTGCCATAGACGCCGCCTCGATCCTGAAGCCGATGCTCGCCCGAGGTGAGCTCCAGACCATCGGTGCGACGACGCTCGACGAGTACCGCAAGCATCTCGAGAAGGACGCCGCCCTCGAACGGCGGTTCCAGCCGATCAGGGTCGAGGAGCCCACCTTGGCTCACACGATCGAGATCCTGAGAGGACTTCGCGACCGGTACGAGAAGCACCACCAGGTGACCATCACGGACCAAGCCCTGGTCGCCGCCGCGAACCTCGCCGACCGCTACATCTCGGACCGTTTCCTCCCGGACAAGGCGATCGACCTCATCGACGAGGCAGGTTCCCGTCTCCGGATCCGCCGGATGTCCACACCGCCCGAGCACCGCAAGATAGACGAGGAGCTGTCCAAGATCCGTCACGAGAAGGACGCCGCCATCGGGCGGTCGAACTTGGAAGAGGTGAAGAGGCTCACCGACAAGGAGACCGACGCACTCGAACGCAAGGCGGCGCTGAATGTCTCCTGGCGTTCCGCCGGCGAAGAGCTCTTCGACGTCGTCGACGAGGACGTCATCGCCGAGGTGCTAGCGAACTGGACCGGGATTCCGGTCTACAAGCTCACCGAGGAGGAGACAGCCCGTCTCCTGCGCCTCGAGGAGGATCTGCACAAGCGGGTTGTCGGCCAGGACGACGCGATCAACGCCTTGTCGCGAGCGATCCGCCGCACCCGTGCCGGCCTCAAGGACCCCAAGCGCCCGAGCGGGTCGTTCATCTTCCTCGGCCCGACCGGCGTGGGCAAGACCGAGCTTGCCAAGACGCTTGCCGAGCTGCTCTTCGGTGACGAGGCCTCGCTGATCCAGCTCGACATGAGCGAGTACATGGAGAAGCACACCGTGAGCCGGCTCGTCGGGTCGCCTCCTGGCTACGTGGGCTACGAGGAGGGCGGTCAGCTCACCGAAGCCGTCCGGCGCAAGCCGTTCGCGGTGGTGCTGTTCGACGAGATCGAGAAGGCGCACCCTGACGTCTTCAACACCCTCCTTCAGATCCTCGAGGACGGTCGCCTCACCGACGCCCAGGGACGTACGGTCGACTTCAAGAACACCGTGCTCATCATGACCTCGAACCTCGGGACGTCGGACCTGCGCAAGTTGTCGCTCGGTTTCCAGAAGTCGAGCGAGTCGGTGACTTATGAGCGGATGAAGCAGCGCGTCCAAGAGGCACTGAAGAATCACTTCCGGCCGGAGTTCCTGAACCGGATTGACGAGGTAATCGTGTTCCACGAGCTGACCATGGACGAGGTGGTCGAGATCGTGGAGCTCTTCATCCGCCGGGTACGCGACCAGTTGGAAGGCCAAGGCATCGGCTTGGAGCTCACGCTCGCCGCCAAGAGGTTCATCGCCGCGAGAGGTTACGAGCCCGAGCTCGGCGCGCGACCGTTGCGCCGCTCCATCCAGCAGCTTGTGGAGGACCCGCTTTCGGAGAAGATCCTCTGGAAGGAGTTCCAGGTGGGCGAGACGGTGATCATCGACGAGGAGGACGGCGCGCTCGTCTTCCGCGCTATCGAGGGCTTCGAGCCTCCGGCTGTCGAGTTCGCCGGAGCCGGCGCCGATTCTTGAGCACAGTGGCCGGTCCCGGACTGGCTGCGCAGGCCCTCACGGGAGTGTGACACCCGGCTCGTAGCGTCGAAACATGACGCGACCGAAGTCAATCCACCGCTGCCAGGCTTGTGGACATGGCTCGCCTCGCTGGTCCGGGCGCTGCCCGGCCTGCGGTGAGTGGAACACCCTCATCGAGGAGCTGGTGGCGCCGGACCCTTCGGGGGCGGCCGCGCGCCGGGTCGCCGGCTCACCCCGGCCGTTCGCCTCCGGGCCTGACGCGACGCCGTCTCCTCTCCACTCGATCAGCGCGGACGGGGCCGTCGCCGTGGCGACCGGGATTGGCGAGCTCGACCGGGTTCTCGGCGGTGGGTTGGTCGCCGGCTCGGTGACAGTGCTCGGCGGCGAGCCAGGCGTCGGCAAGTCCACGCTCGTGCTCCAGGCGCTGGCTAGCGCGGCGGCGCAGGGGAGGTCCTCGCTGCTCATCGCGGCGGAAGAATCTGGCGAGCAGGTCCGGCGCCGAGCCGAGCGCCTCGGGGCGGTCGTCGACGGCTGCTACCTGTTGGCGACGACCGACCTCGATGCTGTCATCAGCGCCGCCGGCCAGCTCGAGCCCTCGCTCCTCGTGGTCGACTCGATCCAGGCGGTGTCCGACCAGGCGTGCGGGTCCCAGGCCGGGTCACCGAGCCAGGTGCGCGAGTGCGCCGGACGGCTCGTGCGCTACGCGAAGTCACTGGGTGTCGCGACCCTGCTTGTCGGCCACGTCACCAAGGACGGCGCTCTCGCCGGGCCGCGCACGCTCGAGCACCTCGTCGACACCGTGCTGTCATTCGACGGCGACCGGCACCAATCCCTCCGGCTGCTCTCGGCTTCCAAGCACCGCTATGGTCCCACGGGCGAGCTTGGGCTGTTCGAGATGACCGAGGCTGGTCTCAGGGGCCTAGTGGACCCGAGCGCCCTGTTGCTCGGGGACCGCTGCCGCGGCGTGCCGGGCAGCATCGCCGTGCCCGTGCTCGAGGGGCGAAGGCCACTCATCATCGAGATCCAGGGACTTGTCGGGCCGCCGACGTCCGGAGTCCCGAGGAGAGTCGCGCAGGGTGTCGTCGGCGGCCGGTTGGCCCTGCTCCTCGCCGTGCTCGAACGGAGGTGCCACCTTGCGCTCGCGGCATCGGACGTGTTCGTCTCCACCGTAGGGGGCCTTCGGGTCAGCGAGCCGGCCGCCGATCTCGGCATCGCGTTGGCCCTGGTATCGGCCGTGACAGGGGTCGCGATCGGAGAGGAGGTCGTGGCCTGTGGCGAGGTCGGGCTGGCTGGCGAGCTCCGCCAGGTACAGGCGACCGAGCGCCGCCTGGCCGAAGCGGCAAGGCTTGGATTCCGCCGCGCTGTGGTGCCGCAGTCTGCCCCCGAGGGACCGATGGAACTGGAACTGCTCAGAGCAGGTACCCTGCTGGAGGCAGTCCGGCTGTTGCTCGGCGTGGTTCCTGCCGCCAGATCGCGTTCGAGGACCGAGTCCGGCGGCGGTCCCGAGTTGAGCGACGGCCGCGACGTCCGTACCCTGGTGAGGACCCCACCTTCCCTCGTTTCGTGAGGAGTTCCATTGTTTGATGTCGGGGACAAGGTTGTCTATCCCCATCACGGTGCCGCCGTGGTGGAGCGGCGTGAAATGCGAGAAGCCTTCGGCGAGAGGCGTGAGTACCTGGTGCTCCGGCTCGCGTACGGCGATCTCACTCTCATGGTGCCGTCCGACAACACCGCAGAGGTCGGGCTTCGAGAGGTTATTAACGATGAGGAGGTGGAGGAGGTCTTCGCTGTCCTTGGCAAGAAGGAGGCGCGAATGCCTACCAACTGGTCTCGTCGCTACAAGAACCACGTCGAGAAGCTCAAGTCGGGCGACATCTACCAGGTCGCAGAAGTCGTGCGGAACCTTTCGATCCGAGACAAGGACCGCGGCCTGTCTGCAGGTGAGAAGCGGATGCTGACGCGAGCGCGCCAGATCCTCGTTTCCGAGCTGACGTTCGCAATCGGCGTGAGCGAGGCCGAGGCGGAGGAGCGCCTCAACGCCGCTCTGCCCTAGCGCGGGGCGCGCGACCGGCGCGTGGGCGTCGAGGTCTGGGTGGTCGTTGTCGCCGCTGGTCAAGGACGGCGGTTCGGTCAGCCCAAGCAATTCGCCGTTCTTGGTGGTCGGCCGGTGATCGAGTGGAGCCTCGAGGCGTCGCGCTCGGTTGCCCGCGGTGTGGTGGCTGTCGTGCCGGAATCGTTCCTCGGGAGCCCCGGAATCGGGACGGGCGCCGACCGCGTCATCGCCGGGGGCCCGACCCGGGCCTCTTCGGTCCGCCGGGGCCTGGCTGCGGTTCCAGAGAACGCGGAGGTCATAGTCGTCCACGATGCTGCCCGGCCACTGGCATCACGTGAGCTGTTTCGCGCCGTGGTCGAAGCGGTCGTTGCCGGCGCCGACGGGGCTATCCCGGGCCTCGCCGTCGCGGACACCGTCAAGCGCGTCCACGGTGGTCGCGTCGTGGAGACGCTCGACAGGAACGAATTGGTGGCGGTGCAGACGCCGCAAGCGTTCCGTGCCGAGGCTCTGCGGCGCGCGCACGCTCGAGCACCGGAGGCGACCGACGATGCCAGTCTGCTCGAGGCTCTCGGCTTGAAGGTCGTGGTTGTCCCAGGTGAGTACCACAATCTCAAGCTGACATCGCCCGACGATCTCGCGACTGCGGAGAAGTGGAGCAATCGATGACCAACCTACGAGTAGGGATCGGCTTTGATCAGCACCCCTTTGCAAGTGGGTCCGAGCGTGGCAGGGCGCTGGTGTTGGGAGGGGTCCGTTTCGAGGAGGAGCCGGGTCTGCAGGGTCACAGCGATGCCGATGTCGTGGCGCACGCAGTGGCAGACGCCATGCTTGGTGCTGCCGCCCTCGGCGATCTCGGCGCCCACTTCCCCGACACTGACCAGCGCTGGGCGGGAGCAGACAGTGTCGCGATCTTGGCGCACGTGACGGCGCTCGTCACCGCCGCCGGCCTGCGGCTTGTGAACGCGGACTGCACCGTTGTCTGTGAGATTCCCCGGATCGGCGATGCGCGTGAGACCATGATGGAACTGCTCAGCGCGGCGGCGGCAGGCCCCGTGCATGTGAAGGCGACCCGGCCAGAAGGGCTCGGGAGCCTGGGGCGCGTGGAGGGGGTTGCCTGCCTCGCCACCGCGCTGCTCGAGGAGATCGGTTCGTGATGCAAGAAAGCAACGGAGGAGACGGCGCGTACCGCGGCCCTCGTGGTCCTCGCGGGACCGGCGCGGGTGGCCGCAACGGCGGCACCGGTCGAGCCAGCGAGCGGGGCAGCGGCGGGGCGCGAGCCGATCGGGCGCGAGCAGTTGGCGGACGAGCCGGTCTTCCGGGCACGGGCGGCTCCCGGGACCGGTTCGGCGGCCCGGCAGGGGCGCGAAGCGCTGGCGACGCCAGAGTTCGCGGCGGGCCACGTGGCGGTGCCAGCGGTTCGAGCACTGGCTACCGCGGTTCAGGCGTGGGCTATCGCGGTTCGGGCGTCGGCGGTTCCAACCGCGGCGTCGGTCGCTCCTCTGCGTCTGCGGCCGGCAGGGATGCCGGTTCCGGCGGTTCTCGTTATCGGGGCGCTGCTCCCGCTGCCGCTCGGGGCGCTGCTCCCGCAGCCGCCAGGGACGCTGCTCCAAGCCGTAGGGCGCAAGTGTTCAGGTCCCCACCGCAGCGGGATGGTGGTCGCAGCTCTTCGAAGGGTGGATGGGACCGGCCAGGGCCTCGACGTGACGGTCCAGCCGCTTCGCGGCGAGACGGGCCCGGGGGCCGCCGAGAAGCCGAAGCGGAGGACTTCTCCGACTTCGGACCTCTTCCGAGCTCGATCGGCCGCGCAGCCACTACCGGCCGCAACCTCTGGCCGAGGGCGCCCCGAGCGCCGCGGTCGGACCCGCGCGGTGCTCCGCAGGGAGAATTCGGCGGCAGGAGCCAGGGAGTTTCACGGTCCTCTGGCCCTTCGCGCCCGGCCGCGACCCGCAGGTCGCCCGCCGACAGCGGCTACCAGCGGCCGTCGCCGGCTCGGAGAAGCCCGGGCGCCCTTGGCAAGCCATTCGGCCGCGGCGGTCAGGTGTCCGAAGCTTCTGGTGGGCGTGGCTCTGCAAAGGTCCGACGTGCGCTCGGCGGCGACCAAGTCGAAGGTCGCCAGGCGGTCCGGGAACTGCTTGCCGCGCAGAGGCGAGCGGTGCACGAGGTCTGGATGATGGAGGGCTCGGATCCTGCCGCGATCCTGAGGGAGATCCAGTCGCTGGCCCGAGGGAACCATGTCCCGGTGCGGCTTGTGACACAACGCCAGATCCAACAGGCACAAGGCTCTGAGGCGCCGCAAGGCGTGATCGCCTTCGCCGAGCCCCTGACCGAGGTTGACCTGTCCGACCTGGTCGGCTCGGGGTCCGGTGATGCCCGGGAGGCGGGCCCGCCCGCTCGTCCGGACGGCGTGCCTTCCGACGCCCGGCCTGCCCCCGCCGACGGCGTGCCTCCAGAAGGTGTGGCCGAGGTCCCGGCCGAGCTTGCCAGCCACGAGGAGCTGGGCCGAAGGACTGACGCAGGGACTATGGCGTTTCTTGTCGTGGTCGATGGCGTCACCGATCCGCAAAACCTGGGTGCTCTCCTGCGCAGCGCCGAGTGCGCTGGTGTGACTGGGGTCGTGTTGCCTCGCCACCGGAGCGCGCATGTGACCCCAACGGTCACCAAAGTCGCCGCGGGTGCGGTGGAGCACGTCAGAATTGCCGTGGTTCCCGGTGTGCCGGGGGCACTTCAGGAGTTGGAGCGGCTCGGGGTCTGGTCGGTCGGTCTCGACGAGCGGGGGCCCGAGCCAGTGTTCCGGCTCCAGCTTGGAGACCGGCCGCTCGCGCTCGTCATCGGTGCCGAGGGACGAGGCCTCGCGCCGCTGTCGCGGCAACGATGCGATGTGCTCGCGCGGATCCCACTGCGCGGCTCCATCGACTCGCTCAACGTGTCCGCAGCCGGAGCCATCGCGATGTTCGAGGTCGCACGGCAGCGGTCGGCAGGACCCGGGTAACCGATCTCTGCCGGGCCGACTCAGCAGAGCCGCGGTGCTGCCGTCAGGACGGGTCGTTCCCGCGGCGCCGCCTACCGGGACGACATCGGCACGTAGTCGCGGCGTGGGCTTCCGACGAAGAGCTGCCTCGGTCGCGCGATCTTCGTATTGTGCTCGAGCATCTCGACCCAGTGCGCCAACCAGCCCGTGACGCGCGGAATCGCGAACAGCACCGGGAACATCTCGACCGGGAAGCCCATGGCCTGGTAGATGAGACCGGAGTAGAAGTCGATGTTCGGGTAAAGCTTGCGAGAAATGAAGTACTCGTCGGCGAGCGCGACCTCCTCGAGCCCAAGCGCGATGTCAAGGAGCGGGTTCTTGCCTGTGACCTCGAAGACCTTGTAGGCGATGTCCTGGATGATCTTTGCGCGGGGGTCGTAGTTCTTGTAGACGCGATGCCCAAATCCTTGCAGCCGGCCGTGGCCTTCTTTCACGGCGCGGATGAAGGCCGGAATGTTCTCGCGGGACCCGATCTCGGTGAGCATCCGGATGACAGCCTCGTTCGCACCTCCGTGGAGGGGGCCATAGAGGGCGGCGCAAGCGGCGGCACAAGCCGAGTACGGATCGACGTGTGTCGAGCCGACCACCCGCATAGCGGCCGTCGAGCAATTCTGCTCATGATCCGCATGCAAGATGAAGAGAGCGTCCATTGCCCGCACCAGCGTGGGGTCCGCATCAAAACGGGACTCCGCGGTCTTCAACACCATCGACAAGAAGTTGGACGGGAAGTCCAGTGAGTTGTCGGGATAGAAGAACGGCATGCCGACGCTGAAGCGGTGTGCCGCTGCGGCGAGAGTCGGCATCTTCGCGATGAGTCGGATGATCTGCTTGTGGCGGGTCTCCGGATCGAAGATGTCCTTGGCGTCGGGATAGTAAGTGGAAAGTGCTGCGACGGCCGAGACGAGGATCCCCATCGGGTGCGAGTCGTAATGGAAGCCCTCGAGGAACCTCTTGCGCATGTTCTCGTGGATGAACGTGTGGTACGTGATCTCGCGGACCCACTGCTCGGCCTGTTCAGCGGTCGGTAGGTCGCCATGAAGCAAGAGATACGCGACCTCGAGGTAGGTCGACTGCTCTGCCAACTGCTCGATCGGATAGCCGCGATACTCGAGGATTCCCTTGTCCCCGTCCACGAAAGTGATCGCACTTTCGGCTACTGCCGTGGTCATGAACGCGGGGTCGTAGAACCAGATGCCGGGCAGGATCTTGCTCCACTGCTCTGCGGAGACTCCGCCGTCGACGATCGGGATCTCGATCGTCTGGCCGTTGCGGTTGTCCGTGATCGTCACGCTCTCTACCACGACTTCAGACCTCCAGTTGGCTCTCTGCCAGGCTGACGTCGTTGGCGCCCGGTTTTGCGGTTGACGAACTGGCTCACGCCGTCGTCACATCCTATGACGGTGCCGGACAGAGCCGGTCCGCGGCAGACGGTGCCGATCCAAAGACGGCGCGCCAGGGGCCCGGCAGGGGTGCAGCCCGCCCTACCGGCCGCTTCCTGCGCTCGCTCGGCGGTAGCATGCCGGGCGCCCCTCGGGGGCGACGAGAGCCCGCAGGTGGCCCCAGATCTGATCTCCGTCAGAGGAGTCCGTGGATTGCAGCGCGAACGCGAGAGCGGTGCAGAGCGTGATCGCCGCGGCGCCGACCAGGACAACCCTGCCGCGAACCACTGCCCCGTAGGTCGTCGGCGATGACCGAGCGTTCCCCTCAGCGCCTCCGCGAGAACCCGGGGACCCCGCTCAGCTCCGGATTGGAGCGGGCACAGATGCAGGCGACGATCCTTGCCGAAATCGCATCATCGTCGCCGCGACCGCCTGTAGCGGTCGAGATCGGATGTGGCGACGGCATGGCCACAGCTGTCACAGCGACCCTCTGCGAACCGACGCCAGGAACGAACGTCACCATCATCGGGCTCGACTGGTCGTGCGCTGCGCTCGATCTCGCGCGGCGACGCGGCGTTCCCATGGTGCGTGCCGTGATAGACGGCTCCGGCCTCCCTCTGGCTTCCGGCAGTGTGGATGTGGTCATCATGAGCGAGCTGATCGAGCACCTGGTGGATACCGATGTCGCGCTCACGGAAGCAGGACGAGTGCTCGTTCCCGGCGGGAGTTTGCTGTTGTCGACGCCAAATCTGGCGGCTTGGTGCAAGCGCGTGATCCTCGCGCTCGAGGTTCAGCCGCTCTTCACCGAAGTCGGCCTGCGTAGTATCTACGGCCGGCCGGGTCGCGAGGTGGTCGGTCGTCTGCGCGTCTTCACCTGCCGCGCACTCGAGGAGCTGCTGGCTTCCGCCGGATTTGTCGAGCGCACACCCAGCCTCTCGTCGATTCTTCTCGCATCTGCAAGATGGCCGACGTGACTCTGGACAGCCACACCTCAGCAGGGATCGCAATCGCGGCGATGTCGGCGCTGTTCACAGGCTCCGGCACGGTCGTGGAGAAGGTCGCTCTCCAACGGCTGCCCGACATTCACGCGCGGCACTTGTGGGTGATGATCCGCACCTTGTGCGCTTCGCCGCAGTGGCTCTGGGGTTGCTGCTTGCTGCTGGGGGGTCTCGTGTGCCAGGGCCTGGCTTTGTCCCTGGCACCGATCTCGGTGGCTCAGCCGATCTTCGCTTCTGGGATCGTCCTTCTGCTCGTGCTCTCACATTTCGTGCTGCACGATCGTCTTCGGCGCGTGGAGTGGTTGGCCCTGGCGACCATCGTTGTCGCCTTGGTCTTGCTCGGTTTGTCGATCGACACGCGTGTGGATCACGCAGGTGGCCCTGCGAGCCTGCTGTACCTCTTGCTTGCCGCGATCCCAACCTCTGCGGTCGGTCTCGCCCTTTTTGTGGTAGCGGACCGGGCCCACCGGTCGCGGCGCCGGATCAGGCACTTGCGAGCCCCACTGTTCGGCGTGGCCGCAGGTCTCCTCTACGGCGTGGCCGGACTCGGCCTGAAGGCGGCGGCGACCTTCGTCCAACGCTGGGGGCTCATCGGCTCGATCCCTCACCTGGTGACTTCCCCTGACCTCTACCTGCTCGCCGTCGCCATGGCGACCGGCCTCGTGCTGTTCCAAACGGGTCTGCAACGTTGCTCGGCGTCGGTCGTGTCACCGGTGAACATAGTGACTTCCACCTCTTACGTCATCGCCGTCGGGACCCTGCTGTTCAACGAGCACCTACCCACCTCCGCCGGTCCCTTGGGGCTGCGGATAGCGGGCTTCGCCGGCGTGGTGTTCGGCCTTGTCACCCTTGCGGTTGCGGGCGAGGTCGGCTAGATCGGCGTCACGGGCGCCGAACACTCGGGTCGAGAGGTCACATCAGACGGTGGAGTGGCTCAGCTCAGGTCCAGCCGGTAGACGTTCGTCTCTCGTTTCACGAAACCAGCCCTCTCGTACAAACGGTTCGCCGCCTCCCTCGACGGTCGCGACGTCAAGTTGACGTGGCGGGCACCTAGGTCGCGGGCGAGCCGGACGGCTTCAAAGGCCAATGCAGCGCCGACACCATGACCCCGGGCCGACTCGTCTACGACGACGTCTTCGATCACCGCGTGCAGCCCTGTCGGGATTCGGTAGGTGACGAGTGTGATCGTGCCGACGATCGCGTCGCCGCGCGAAGCCAGACGGGCGACGAGCAGGGAGCTGCCCGGTGAGGCCACGATCTGCTCGAGGGCAGCGCGATCAGGCGGCACAGCGGTCGAGGACAGTTGCGGCACTAGGCGTGCAATGACGTCGACGATCTCGTCGGTCGCCTCCGAGACGCGCTCGACGAGGATGCTATTGGCCTTCATGCGGGCGAGTGTATCGAGGGGCCTTCTCCTGCTCGAAGCTCAAGCTCGAGCCAGCCGGGATTGCCTCTGGGGCCTCTCGCCGCCAAATTGGCCGGCGGGGCCAGTCGAAGAGAACCTCGGCCGAGTCGCCTCGTATCGCGGCGAACGCGTGAGCGCTCCACACACCGGCATTGGCCAGCGGGGCAGGTAGCGAGTCCTCGCCGAACCACCCGACGTCGGCACACTCGAGCGGGTGGGCCCTCAGCGTGCCGCCCACGGTCCGAAGGTGGAACACGAGCGAGTAGAGCGGCACTTGTGTGAAGCCGAGCCGGAGTCCGTCGAGGACCATGACCAGGCGAACAGGCTCGACGTCGATGCCCGTCTCCTCGAGAACTTCCTTCACTGCGACCTCGGCCGCCGAGTAGCCCACGTCGGCCCAGCCGGTCGGGTAGAGCCAGGCTCCCGAATCCGCCCGCTGCACGAGCAGGATCTGACCCTCGTCGTTGCCGACGATTGCCCCGATCGCAACCTTCGGTGTCACGTATCCAGCGGTGCCTTGGCGCACGTCCCCCATCCACTCGAGGACGAGGTCGTTCGCGGCGCTCGTTGCCACCGGTTGGCCGTCGCGTGCGAGCGCCGAGGCAGCGGCCGCGCGGATATCTCCGGCGACGCTCAGGATCTCCTCGTAGCGCTCCTGTTCGTAGAGGTTCTTGGTGAACGCGAGACCTGTCCTCGCAATGGCGGCAAGCGTTTCTCCCCACCGAACAAGATCTCGCGTCGACGCCGGCACCTCACCCACGCGTCCGACCCTAATGCTGGGCACCCGGGTCGGGCGCACCGCGACCTTCGGTGCGCGATCATGGCCGACGTGAGCGTCAAGCAGGACTGCCGGCACTACGTCATGCAGACTGTGCGCCCAGGTGAGCGTACCGAGCGCTGCCGTCTCGGAGCTGCCGAGACAGTCCCCTTTGCGTGCCCGGACGCCTGCGTGTTCTACGAGGCCCGCCGGATCGCGACCAGCGGCTGGCAGGTTCGTGCCCGGGGCGGCGAAGACCCTCCGACAACCAGGCGCTGAACGGAGGCCAGGGGGATCTGGCGTCGTTGGAGGCTGCGAAGCTGCCGTTGGCCTGGGCCGGTCAACTCTCCAGGACGTCTCCCAGGCGGACGACGCTGACGCCGATCTCCTCGAGCCACGCCACCGCGCCTTCGATCGCTGTCGGAGCGCCGTCGAGCTCGCAGATGATCCAGCCTTGGTGCGCTTCCACGTTCGCTCTGCGAATGTTCGGCTCGACGTCGAAGCGATGGACGAGCTGGGCCACCACCGGCTCGCGAACCAGCTCCTCAGGGAAAGTGAGCCGGACCCGCGTGCTCATCGGCGGACGCCGGCCGCGGCCGCGGCCGCAGAAGACAGGCTGCCCGAACGGAGCCCTTTGAGATCAAGGGTCACGTACCGGTACCCGGCGCCTCGGACCGCCGTGACGATCTCGTCACGGGTGTCGATCGCACGATCGAGGTCTGCCAGGGGGAGCTCGATTCGAGCGAGATCGCCGTGATGGCGGACCCGCAGCGCATCGAAGCCGAGCCGCCGCAAGGATGATTCCGCCGCCGCCACTTGGCCGAGGACCCCCACACTGACCGGCGTGCCGTACGGCAGCCTCGATGCCAGGCACGCGGTCGCGGGACGATCCCAGGTACGAAGCCCAAGCATCTGCGACACCTCACGGACCATCGCCTTGTCCAGCCCTGCCTGGACGAGAGGGAAGACTGCACCCCGCTCGGCGGCCGCCTTCTGCCCGGGGCGGTGGTCGCTGAGGTCGTCGAGGTTGACGCCCAGCACGACGGTCGCCTGCTCGGACTCGGCCAGAGGCACGAGTACGTCCATCAGCTCGCGTTTGCAGTGGTAGCAACGATCGAGATCATTGCGCACATAGGCAGGATCGTCGAGCTCCCGTGTGGTGACAGCGACCCAGCGCAAGCCCCACTCGCCTGCGATCCCGGCGCAGTGGGCTTGGTCCTCCGGTGCAAGAGAGGGAGAGACGGCGGTCGCGCAAAGCACTTGTCGCGCTCCTAGGAGCTTCGTCGCGACGGCCGCAACCAGGGCAGAGTCGACGCCGCCGGAGAAAGCGACGACGACACGGCCGAGGCGGGCCAGGACGGCTTGCAGGCGGACGAGCGCGTCCCCCGTCAGCTCTGCGGGATTGCCCCCGGTCACCGGCTCAGCGTATGCCGACGCCACTTAGAACCTCCGCAGCCCCTCCGACCATCCCGGTGTAGAAGGGGCCAAACTCCGCGTAACGTGTCGAGGCCTCATCAAAGCGCATCGAGTACACGCAATCCTTCAAGTCGTCGGGGTGAATACCGAACAGGGTGACTCCCCACTCCCAGTCGTCCAGTCCCGTCGAGCCGGTCACGAGCTGAAGCACCCGGCCACGAAAGTTGCGACCTGCGGTCCCGTGTCCTCTCATGAGATCCATCCGGTCGTCGAAGCTCAGTGCGTACCAGTTCTCGGCACCGGGGGCGCGGCGCTTGGACATCGGATAGAAGCACATGGCCGCCATGCCCTCTGGTGGAAGCGTCGGGTACAGCCGAGCCTGTCTCATGTCTTCAGGCACGCCGACGGCGTACTCGGACACCTCGGTCAGCGAGACGTAGGAATCGACGACGTCAAGGCCGCCGGTCTGCAGCTCGGTCTGCAAGCGCCGGAGCCGCCTCAGGTCCGGGCCGAGCGCGAGAACGCAAACGTCGGCCTTGTGCCCCAGCATGGCCGCGGTCACGACCTGGCAGTCGTGCTTGCGTGCGGCGTCGATCGCATCGAGAAGTGACCGCGCCTTCGCCTCGGGTCGCGGCTTGCAGAACAAATGCAGCACGCCCCAGCCGGTGTTCGGGCTTACCGGTGCGTCTTCAGGCACGAGGGGCTCCGGCAGTCACGGCTTGGAGTCTACGGACAGCTTGAGGAGCCGGCGCGAAGGCGGCGCGTCACCGGGTCCTCGGGCGCCGTCCACGAGGCGCCAGGCCGGGGCCAGGCCGGCCCGGCTGTGGCAGCCCTTCCGGGTGTCGGCGAACGTGTTCCGAACGCGCCACCAGGGACGCCTTGCGGCGTCCCTGGTGGCCCTTGGGTTCATTGACCCCTTGGTGTCGGGATCAGTAGTCCTCCATCCCGCCGCCCGGAGGCATGGCGGGAGCCTTCTCCTCGGGCTTGTCCACGACGACCGCCTCGGTCGTGAGGAACAGGGCCGCGATCGAGGCCGCGTTCTGCAGTGCGGACCGCGTCACCTTGGCGGCATCGATCACACCAGCCTTGAACAGGTCCTCGTACACGCCGGTCTGTGCGTTCAGGCCGTGGGCACCCTTCAGGCCCTTGACCTTCTCGACCACGACGCCGCCCTCGAGCCCTGCGTTGACGGCGATCTGCTTGAGCGGCTCTTCGACCGAGCGGGCCACGATCCTGGCACCGGTTGCCTCGTCGTCGTCCAGTTTCTCGGCCGCGTCCAGGATGGCCTGCTGCGCGCGGAGCAGCGCTACGCCCCCACCGGGGACGACGCCCTCTTCGATGGCCGCCTTGGTGGTGGACACAGCGTCCTCGATGCGGTGCTTCTTCTCCTTGAGTTCCACCTCTGTCGCCGCCCCGACCTTGATGACAGCGACTCCACCGGAGAGCTTTGCCAAGCGTTCCTGCAGCTTTTCCCGGTCGTAGTCCGAGTCGGTGTTCTCGATCTCGGCCTTGATCTGGCTGATGCGGCCCTTGATGTCGGCGTCGTCACCGGCGCCTTCCACCACGGTCGTCTCGTCCTTTGTCACGACGATCTTGCGGGCCCGACCGAGCAGGTCCAGAGCGACGTTCTCGAGCTTGAGCCCCACCTCTTCGGTGATGACCTGGGCGCCAGTCAGGATGGCAATGTCCTGGAGCATCGCCTTGCGACGCTCTCCAAAACCTGGAGCCTTGACGGCCGTGCTGCGGAACGTGCCACGGATCTTGTTCACGACAAGGGTGGCGAGTGCCTCGCCCTCGACGTCCTCGGCCACGATTATGAGCGGCTTGCCGGTCTGCATGACCTTTTCGAGCACCGGGAGCAGATCGCGGACGGCTGAGACCTTCGAGCCAACGAGCAGGATGTAGGGGTCCTCGAGGACGGCCTCCATGCGGTCCGGATCGGTGACGAAATAAGGCGAGATGTAACCCTTGTCGAAGCGCATGCCTTCGACCAGCTCCATCTCCATGCCGAAGGTCTGTGACTCCTCGACGGTGATGACGCCGTCCTTCCCGACCTTGTCGATGGCCTCGGCGATCATGGCGCCGATCTCATCGTCAGCCGAGGAGATGGACGCCACCTGGGCGATCTGGTCCTTTGCGTCGATCTCCTTGGAGAGTTGCTTCAACCGGGCTACGGCCGTCTCGACACCAACCTCTATGCCGCGCTTCAGCGACATCGGGTTCGCGCCGGCCGCGACATTGCGCAGGCCCTCACGGACCATGGCGCCGGCAAGCACGGTTGCGGTAGTCGTTCCGTCCCCTGCGACGTCGTCGGTCTTCTTGGCCACTTCCTTCACGAGGTCCGCTCCGACCTTCTCCCATGGGTCTTCGAGATCGATCTCCTTTGCGATGGAGACGCCGTCGTTCGTGATGGTCGGAGCGCCCCACTTCTTCTCGAGCACGACGTTGCGACCCTTCGGGCCGAGCGTGACCCTCACGGCGTCTACGAGCTGGTTCATGCCATTCTCGAGGGCCCGGCGGGCCTGCTCGTCAAAGGCGATCAACTTCGGCATTTTGGGGATGTCCTCCTTGGGCTGCACGGTTCCACAACCGTTAGCACTCTCATGGTCCGAGTGCTAATAGCAAACCACGCCAGGCGCTCTCGCGCAACTGCGCCCCAAGATCCCCTGGTCAAAGCCCTGACTACCGAGGCGGGCGCGTGGCCTTGGGGTTGTCCCCCGGGGGCCTTGGTCTGCCGCGGACCGCGCCGCCACCGTCGATGCCCCGGCCTCAGCCGCCTGCAACCGCCGGGATAATTGACAGTGTGGTGCCGGCCGGAAGGCCGGTGTCGAGTCCTTGGAGGAAGCGAACGTCCTCGTCCGCGACGAACAGGTTCACGAAACGCCGCAACGTGCCCTGCTCGTCCAGCAGACGCGCCTTCATTCCCGGATGGTCGCGTTCGAGCATGTCTATCGCCTCGCGCACAGTCACGGCTTCGACCTCGACTTCACCTGCACCTCCGGTCAACGGCCGGAGCTGGGTCGGGACGCGAACGGTGACGCTCATCGCTTCGCCGCCCTCAGGTATCCGTCACGGTCGATCAGCTCGGCGACGGCTTCGAGAGTCGGCGGAATGGTCGCCGACGGCCCGACTGCACCGGCGAGTGCCTCGACGGTTTTGAGACCGGTGCCCGTGACGTAGACGACGACACGTTCATCGGGCCGGACGATACCCGCGTCAGCCAGCTTGGCAAGCGTCGCCACGGTCACGCCTCCCGCGGTCTCGGCGAAGATCCCTTCGGTGCGGGCCAGCAAACGGATTCCCTCGATGATCTCCTCGTCGGTGACCGCCGCGATCGCACCTCCGCTGCGGCGAACCGCGTCGAGGGCGTACCAGCCGTCCGCCGGATTGCCTATCGCAAGCGACTTCGCGATCGTCGCGGGCTTGACCGGCCGCACGTGGTCGGCTCCATCGGCGAATGCAGTCGCCACGGGCGAGCAACCCTGTGCCTGCGCGCCGGAGATCCTGACCTCGCTTTCGCCGTGGACGAGGCCGAGCTCGGAAAGCTCGCGAAACCCCTTGTCGATCTTGGTGAGCTGGCTTCCGGACGCAATTGGGACCACGACGTGGTCGGGGAGCTGCCAGCCGAGCTGCTCGGCGACCTCGAAGGCCAGCGTCTTCGAGCCTTCGGCGTAGTAGGGCCGAATGTTGACGTTGACGAAGGCCCACTCGGTGAATTCGCTTGCCAGCTCCGCGCAAAGGCGGTTCACGTCGTCGTAGCTGCCTTCGACCGCGACGAGGTGTCCGCCGAAGACTGCGGTCGTGATGAGTTTCACGGCCTCGAGATCGTGAGGCACGAACACGAACGATTCCATGCCGGCCCGAGCGGCGTGGGCGGCGAGCGAATTCGCGAGATTGCCGGTCGAGGCGCACGCGGCGACCTTGAACCCGAGCTCACGGGCCTTGGTGAGAGCTACTGCGACAACTCGGTCCTTGAACGAGCCTGTCGGGTTGCGGGTGTCGTCCTTCACCCAGACCTCACCGAGCCCGAGCTCGGCGGCGAGACGGTCGGCCAGGATCAGTGGCGTGAACCCGGACCCGAGGTCGACCGGCGATTCGGCCGAGACCGGAAGAAGGTCCGCGTACCGCCACATGTTGGGCGGCCCGGCCGCGATGCGTTCGCGGGTAACTGTTCTCCGCAGCGCATCGTGGTCGTACGCGACCTCGAGCGGCCCGAAACAGAACTCGCACACATGGAGCGCCTCAGCCGCGTACCTGCGTGCGCACTCCCGACAGCGAAGCCCGACGACATGACCCACAGGACCCTCCTCATCGTTCGGGCATTGGCACCTGGCACTGCCCAGGAGGCTCGTGCTGGTTGTCGCGGCTTTCGTCGGGCCCGATCCCTCGGCCGCTCTTGATGATGGGCCTCAAGTGTGGACCACAGCCCGGCGCACGTCAAAGGATGCCGACCACGTGTCGATGATCACCTACGAGCAAACCTTGTCGGTGTCACAAGCCCTAACGTGGCGTCCGACCATGGCCGCCGTATCCGATGTCACTACGCCGATTGCTTGTTATCACCACGGGGGCTTCCCGGTCGCCGAGTTGCGGGCGATGAAGAAGAACCAGCGGGTCTCGGCCTGCACCCCCGCTCGCGACGAGAACGCGATTGTCGGTGCTCGCCGCGGGGCCCTCGGGCGCATCGAGCTTGCTCCCCAAGCCCGAGACGTCCGGGACGTCGCACTGCGTCGCGCAGGAGTACGGGTCGCATGACCGAGTTCGACTTCGTCGTCGTCTCGAACCGGGGACCGTTCACGCTCGAGAGCCGGCCCGGGGGAGTAGTCGAATTTCGGCCGGCGGCGGGTGGCTTGGCACCGAGCCTGAGCGGCGCGCTCGCCGAAGAGCCGATGGGCTCGGGCAGCGGAGTGCTCTGGGTCGCCTCAGCCTTCACCGAAGCAGATCGGCTCTACGCATCGGCCGGCGCCGTAGCTACCGGACAGGACACGTTGAAGCTGCGCATGGTCGCTGTCACGCCCGAGATCGGGCGAGCAGCCTACGACGTGATCGCCAATGGCACGCTGTGGTTTCTCCACCACGGGCTGTTCGACCATGCGCGCCGCCCGTGTTTCGACCGCGTCTGGCACGAGGCGTGGGAAGGGTACTGCCAGTTCAACGAGGCCATTGCGGACGCGGTCGCAGAACAAGCCGCGACCGGGGCGACTGTGGTCGTGAACGACTATCACCTGGCGCTCGTCGGCCGGTATCTCGCAAAGAGCCGGCCCGATCTCGCGACCGCGTTCTTTACCCACACCGCTTTCTGCCCCCCGGAGGACCTCGCCATGGTGCCGGACGGGCCCCGCCTCGAGCTGATGGAGTCCATGTCCTGTTTCGGTGCTTGCGGGTTCCACACCTCTCGGTGGCGTGACGCCTTCGTGCGATGTGCGTCGGCGGTCGGCGTCGAGGCGCCCGCGACCTTCGTAGCCCCCCTCGGCGCCGACCCGGCGAGGCTCGACGAGGTGGCGGCCACCGTGGCCTGCCGATCACGTCTCGAGCGCCTCGAAGCCGAGCTCGACGGCCGCACGCTGCTGCTGCGCAGCGACCGCGTCGAACTCTCGAAGAACCTGATACGCGGCTTCCTCGCCTTCGACGAGCTGCTGGAGGCGTCGCCGCAATGGCGGGGGCGTCTGATCTTCTATGCGCGGGTCTACGGGTCACGCGAGTCTCTACCGGAGTATCTCGCCTACCGGACCGAGGTGGAACACGTGGTGGCCCGGGTGAACGAGCGTTGGGGCGAGTCCGGCTACGTGCCGGTCGTGCTCGACCTCGAGGACGATTTCGAGGCGACTGTGGCCACCCTCCAGCGCTACGACCTGCTGTTAGTCAACCCCATTCGGGACGGGCTCAACCTTGTTGCGATGGAAGGGCCGGCGGTCAACCAACGAGACGGCGTGCTCGCGCTCTCACGAGAGGCGGGTGCTTACGACGAGTTGGCGGACGTGGCAATCGGCCTCAATCCCTTCGACGTGACCGGGACGGCGGCTGCGATATCCAGCGGCCTCTCCATGAGCTTGGAGGAGCGCCGGGTTCGGGCCGCGGAGCTGCGGCGCCGGGCGCGCTCGCGCACGCCAGCGCATTGGCTGGCCGAGGTCCGCCGCGCAGCCCGGGTTCCCGGCCAGCGGGGTCCGCGCGCCTGGGGCCAGGCCGGCGACTAGGACGGGCGCAGCAGTCCGGCCAGTGCGACGAGGAAACCGACCGCGGCGCCCGGACCGTCGAGGACGAGGTCGGCCGCCTCAACCATCCCGTGGGGCACCTCGGCGCCGGTGACCGCGACCTTCAAGGTTCGGAGACCGGATGCGGTCCGCAATCTGTCGAGCGCGTCGAACGCGAGGAGGTCGCCGGCATCGTCGCCGAGGTAAGCAGCCCTTTCCAGCCCCGCGCACAACTCGGTCACGACCGTTCCCTTGTCGATCCCGAGCGGGAGTGTGAGCTCCACGCTCGCTTTTCCCAGCCGCGGCACGAGACCGTGCTCGGCTGCGATGGTTCGCACCGCCTCTGTCGTCTGTGCCACGACCGCCTCGAGATCGGCACCCGAGGCGCTGAGCGAGCGCCAGTGGACCGTGATCCCGTAGCCCTTGTCGTCGACCCGGACACCGCTGGGCACGGCGGCAAGGAGCTGATCACGAACGGCCTCGATCACCGGGCGCCAAGCCGAGACCCCGGCGCGGCGCTGGACCGTCCCGTCCGGGAAGCACTCTTCGAGCCCGTTGAGGCCGATGGCCCGAAGAGGCGATCGATAGCTTTCGATCTCGAGGCGATCGGTGAGGAACGCCGCGGACCGTCCCGAGATCGCGGCGACAACGGCCAGCTCCCGGGCAAGGTCGTGGAGGGCCCCAAGCGCGCCGGGCAACGGGCGGGCAGCTTGTGGATCGACGACGATCGGGGCGATCGTCCCGTCGAAGTCGCAACAGAGCCCAGCTGTTCCGGGGGCTTCGGCGAGAAGCTCGAGAGCGGAAGACTCGGTGGCAGTCAGCCTGCGAACCTCGGCGCCGCCAGCGTTCTCAACGCGGCCGGCGTTCGAGCCAGGGACCACCTTCGTAACGGTCCCGGCGCCGGCGAACAAGCCGGCGTTGAACACGGTGGACCACGAGCGGGTCATAGGCGAAAGCCTCGGGTGAGCCGGCCAATCGCCGTAGCACGCCGTAGTATGCGCCCGGGGACAGCCCCAGCCTTTCGTGGATCGCCTGGCGTTTGGACGGGGAAAACAACCACCAGTCGCGTTCTACATCGAGCACATCGCGGTCCCGATCGGTCAGCGTCATCCCACCCGACAATGCCAATCTCAGCCCCGCGAAGCAAGGACCCTCGCCCGAGGTGCCCGAGAGCGGCGCCGTTCGGGCAGACTTCAAGGCCGAGATGACCAACACGGTGAGCTATGTCGCGGCTTTCGGCGGTGGTGTCGCGTCCTTCGTGTCGCCCTGCGTGCTGCCGATCGTCCCGGGCTATCTCTCGGTCGTCACCGGGTTGGACCTCACCGACGCCGTACAGGGATCGCGCCACCACCTTCTTCGGATCGCCCGTGACACGGCGTTGTTCGTGGCCGGGTTCACGGTGGTGTTCGTGCTCCTCGGCATCACGGCGACGACGATCGGGAGCGCGGTCTTTCGCGACAAGGAGTTGTTGCTGCGCATCTCGGGGGCGCTCGTCGTCGCGATGGCGTTGTTCCTGGCGGGTTCGCTCGTGCTGAGGAGACCCGGCTGGTACCGAGAAGCCCGGTTCCATCCGAACCTCGAGCGATACGGGCCTTTCGCGGCGCCGGTCGCAGGTGCCGCCTTCGGCTTCGGCTGGCAACCCTGCCTCGGGCCGATCCTTGCCGCGGTGAGCACAGTCGCGATGAGCTCGGGATCTGCAGGCCAGGGAGCGGCGTTACTGGCCATGTACTCGCTGGGGCTCGGGGTCCCGTTTCTCGTCGTCGGTCTCGCACTCGGCCGGCTGTCGGGGATGCTGCGCCTCATCCGCCGCCATTCCCGGCCCATCACGATCCTCTCCGCAGTCGTGATGGGTGCCTTCGGCGTCCTGTTGTTCACCGACAAGTTGACCTATCTGACGAGCTACCTGGAGACGCTCATGCGCGCGATCGGCCTCGGCCGGCTCATAACGGTCGGCTGAGGCCGAGCGAGAATCAGCCTGCCGCGAGCGCCCTCACGACGAACGGCAGGATGCCCCCGTGCCACAAGTACTCAGCCTCGCCGGGCGTGTCGACGCGCAGCATCACTTTGAAGACGCGGTCGTCGGCTCTGACGGTGAGCGCGCGCCCGACCAGCTCGCCGGTCAAAGCGCCGGAAAGGCCCTTCAAGTCGATCGACTCGCGGCCTGTGAGCCCGAGCGACTCCGCATTCTCGCCGGGGAGGAACTGCAGGGGGAGCACGCCCATGCCGACCAGGTTCGACCTGTGGATCCGCTCGAAGCTCTCGGCGAGAACCGCGCGGACACCGAGCAGCGCCGGGCCCTTTGCCGCCCAGTCACGCGACGAGCCGGAGCCGTACTCCCTGCCGGCTATGACAACGAGGGGCACGCCCTCGGACTGGTAGCGGGCGGCCGCTTCGAAGATCGTCGTCTGATCGCCCTCGGGCAGGTGCACGGTCACTCCGCCCTCGATCCCGGGCACGAGATGGTTGCGGATGCGGGGGTTGGCGAAGGTTCCGCGGATCATGACCTCGTGATTGCCGCGCCGGCTGCCGTAAGAATTGAACTCGGCCACAGCTACGCCGTGGCTCTGCAACCAGAGCCCGGCCGGGCTCGACGGCTGGATCGTCCCAGCGGGCGAGATGTGGTCGGTCGTGACGCTGTCTCCGAGGACGGCCAGCACCCTCGCGCCGGTGAGGTCGGTGAGGGGCTCCGGCTCGGCTTTCATCCCCTCGAGAAACGGTGGCCTTTGCACGTAAGTCGACTGCCCATCCCAGGCGTAGCGCTCCCCCGTCGGGATCGCGAGTGATCGCCAGTTCTCGTCACCGGTCGTGGCGTTCGCGTACTCGTGGCGGAACATCTCGGCGCCCACCGCCTGCTCGAGCACCTGTGCGACCTCCTCCGACGAGGGCCAGAGGTCCGCGAGCAGCACCGCTCGGCCATCGGGGGATACGCCGATGGCCTCGGTGGCGAGATCGAGGTTCATCGTGCCCGCGAGCGCGTACGCGACCACGAGCGGCGGGGACGCGAGGTAGTTCATGCGGACGTCGGGATGGATCCTCCCCTCGAAATTGCGATTGCCCGACAGCACGGCCGCGCATGCAAGGCGGTGGGCGTTGATGGCCCGGGAGATCTCCGGGAGCAGCGGGCCCGAGTTGCCGATGCAGGTCGTGCAGCCGAAGCCCACGAGACCGAAGCCGAGCTTGTCGAGATAGGGCACCAGCCCGGCCCGCTCGAGGTAGTCCATGACGACCCGCGAGCCCGGCGCGAGGCTCGTCTTCACCCAGGGCTTGGATGAAAGGCCGAGCTCGACGGCCTTCTTCGCCACGAGGCCGGCGCCGATCATGACCTGTGGGTTCGAAGTATTGGTGCAACTGGTGATCGCGGCGATCACGACGTGGCCGTGTTCGAGATCGAACTCGCTCCCCTCAGCGAGGCGCACGTGTGCCCGGGCGGAGCCGCGGAGCCCATCGGGATCCAAAGCAGTTGCAACGGGATCGGGAAGCGAGTGCGGGAGGGCTTCGGCGAACATCGCCTTGGACCGGCGGAGCGGAACCCGGTCCTGCGGGCGCGACGGGCCGGCGAGGCTCGGCTCGACGGTCGAGAGGTCGAGCTCGATCCGTTCGCAATAGGCGGGTTCGGCTGTCTCGTCGTGCCACAGCCCCTGTTCCTTGGCGTAGGCCTCCACGAGTGCGCAGCCCTGCGCAGGCCGGCCGGTGAGCCGCAGATAGCGGAGAGTCTCAGAGTCGATCGGGAAGATCGTGACCGTGGAGCCGTACTCCGGCGACATGTTGCCTATGGTCGCCCGGTTCTCGAGCGGCACCTTCGCCACGCCCGGGCCGTAGCACTCGACGAACTTGCCGACGACGCCGTGAGCACGCAGCAGCTCTGCAACCGTGAGGACGAGGTCGGTCGCGGTCGTGGCTTCCGGGAGCTCGCCGGTCAGGCGCAGACCCACCACCGGCGGTACGAGCATGGAGATCGGCTGGCCGAGCATGGCTGCCTCTGCCTCGATGCCTCCGACGCCCCAGGCGAGCACGCCGAGGCCGTTCACCATCGGCGTGTGCGAGTCGGTGCCGACGACGGTGTCGGGATAGGCGGCGCCCTCGGCGTCGGTGAACACGACGCTGCTCAGGTACTCGAGGTTGACCTGGTGGCAGATGCCGGTGCCGGGAGGCACGACGCGCAAGTTCGAGAAGGCTTGCTGGCCCCAGCGCAGGAACCGGTAGCGCTCGGCGTTGCGCTCGTACTCGAGGGTCGTGTTCACCTTGAGGGCGTCGCGACGGGCATAGGCGTCAACGACGACGGAATGGTCGATCACGAGGTCGACAGGCACCAGGGGGTTGATCCGGCCCGCGCTCCCACCGAGCGCCTCGATGGCGTCGCGCATTGCCGCGAGGTCGACGACACACGGCACGCCGGTGAAGTCCTGGAGGAGGATGCGCGCCGGCGAGTACGCGATCTCCCGGGCAGCGCCGCCGCCGGTCTCATAACGGGCCAAGGCCTCCACGTCTCCCGCTTTCACGCTCGCGCCGTCCTCGTGGCGCAGCAGGTTCTCGAGGAGGAGCTTGATCGAGTAGGGGACCCGCCCGAGATCCGCGACCTGCTCGAGGGCCGACAGGCGATGGATGCGGTAGCGCCGGTCACCGACCTCCAAGGTGCCCTCGGCGCCGAAGCTGTCTCGGCTGTCTCGTCTGGTCATTTCGTCGTTGCCTCCAAGGTGGCGCTCTAGGCGGTGAGGATGGCAGCCTCGGGGTTGACCCGATCGCGGAGCTTGCGCAGCGCGGCTACGACGGCGAGCTCCTCGTCCGGGTCGAGGGCTCCGTCGAGGAGCTCGGCGAGCTGCGCACGGTGGACGTCGAGCGCTTGGCGCATCCGCGTCTCGCCGGCGTCGGTAAGTGCGGCGAACGCACCCCGGCGATCCTCGGGGCAGGCCTGGCGGCTCACCAGGCCTGCTTCTGACAGGCGGTCGACCGCCCGGGTGAGACCGCTCGGGGTGAGCGCCGTCTGTGCTGCGAGGTCGCTCATCCGCAGCCGCCCGCCTGAGGTGCGGGCGAGCCGGATCAGGATCTCGAATTCCTGGCCAGCAAGTTCGCACTGGCGCTCGAGCGGCGGGCCGACCGCCCGACGCAGCCCCGAAGCGGCCTCGAAGACGAGCCCGACGAGCGTGATCCGGTCAATCTCGCTCGCACGCTCGGGTGTGCCTACTGGTTCCACGCCGACAGCATAACGGGAGTCCGGGAATAGTTGCGCGGGCAATTAGTTGATATAGTTAGTTGCGCAAGCAAATGAACTCGCAGCCTCTCAGCACAACACAAGGAGTCTCGACATGACCGATACGAGCACCAGCACCAGCGCAAGCACCGAACTGACCAGGAACGTCAACGGTGTCACGCTACCGACGACCGGCACGTTCGTGCTCGACAAGTCGCACACCCAGGTCGGTTTCGTCGCCCGGCACCTCATGGTCTCCAAGGTTCGTGGCCGCTTCACCGACTACGAGGGCACGATCGTTGTCGCCGACGACCCGGCGGCGTCGTCGGTCGAGGTGATCATCCAGGCGGCGAGCATCAACACCAACGACGAGGGCCGTGACAACCATGTCCGGACCAACGACTTTCTCAGCGTCGACCAGTTCCCGACTCTCACCTTCCGCAGCACGAAGGTCGACCTGGGTTCCAACGGCGACTGGAAGGTCAACGGCGACATGACCGTTCGGGGCGTGACACGCCCGATCGTCCTCGATGTCGAGTTCGAGGGCGTCATCCAAGACCCCTGGGGCAACCAGCGACTCGGTTTCACCGCCTCCGGCGAGATCGACCGCAACGACTTCGGAGTGAGCTTCAATGCCGCCCTCGAGACCGGCGGCTTCGTCGTTTCCCCGAAGGTCAAGCTGGAGATCGAGGCTGAGGCGGTCCGCCAGGCTTAAGACTTCAGCCCGCTTGCGAACAGCTCCTGCCGGTCCGGCTCGGGTCCGGCAGGCGGCGGGTCCAGCAGGCCGTGTGTGCCCCTCGGCGCTTGTCTACTGTGTACCTGGTGATCTCTTCGGTAGTTAGATTTCGACAGTGAGCGCGCCAACCGAGTCAGGGCCGGACGTCCTCGGCATCCACGCGCATCTTCTCGCGTCGATCCCCGGCGTCCTGGTCCTCCTCGACGCTCGTGGCATCGTGCGCTTCGCGTCCGGTCAGGTCGAGCACCTCGGCGGCCAGCCAGTGGACGTCCTCGTCGGCTCGGAGTTGAGCAACCATCTCGAGCCGAAGGACCGGTCGCTTCTGACCTGGCTGCTAGCGGCTTCTGCGGCAAAGTCACCCGAGCAGCTGACCGGCCCGGTACGGCTGCCATATCTTCACGCCGACGGAAAGCCGCGGCTCGCCGAGGCCTGGGCACTCAACCGGTTGGCGGATCCCGCCCTTGCCGGGTTCGTCGTCCTGCTGCTGCTCGAGAGCGCGTACGACCACTTCGATCAGGTCCTCGCCTCGGCCCAGGCCGGGGCCGCTCTGGAGGACAATCTGTCGGCCCTCGCCGTTGCCCTGGGGCTCCCGCCCGTGCTCGGGGAGTGCTTCTTCGTCGTCGCCTCACCCGACGGCCGGATGATCAGCCGCTTTCCGCCGGACCCGTCGGTTCCCGGACCACCCGCCGCCGGACCCTGGGACCAGGCCATGGGGCCTGACTCGAGCATCTTGTACACCGAGCTTGCGGGCTTGCCCGAGTCCACTCGGGCCGCTGCTGGCGGATTCCGCTCCGTGTCCTGCTTCCCGATCTTGACCCGCGGCGAGATCACACCGTCTGCTTGCCTGGTCGTGTGGAGTCGTGAGCTCGGCCCACTTGGGACCACAGAGCGGACCGCGGTGGATCGGGCGCTGATCCTCGCCTCGCTCATGATGTCGCAAAACCTCGTGAAGGAACGGTCGCTCGAGGAGGCCTCTCAGGACCTGCTGACCGGTCTCGGTAATCGAAGGAGTTACTTCCAGGCGCTCGACTCACGGATCGAAGCCGGCGACCGGCCGGCCGTGTTGTACATCGACATCGACGGTTTCAAGGACGTGAACGACCGACTGGGTCGCCTCGCTGGAGATTCGGCGCTGCGTGTGATCGCCCGCCGGCTGTCGTCGGTCCTGCGCCCGACCGACGAGCTCGCCCGCATCGGAGGAGACGAGTTCGCAATCCTTTGCGCCAGCGACGTCACCGAGCCTCAGGTCATCGCCATCGCCGCCCGCGTGGTCGAGCGCCTCGCGGAACCCATCTCAATTGGTGACGCTCCGGCGTTGAAGGTCGGGGCAAGCATCGGGATCGTGCTCGACTTCCCACCGGAGACGACCTCGGACACCCTGCTCGCCAGTGCTGACGAGGCGCTGTGCGAGGCCAAAGCGGCCGGGCGGAGCTGTTGGCGGGTGGCGCCGGTCCCCGAGAGGCAAAGAATCTGAGGCAGTGGTCCACGTCGCGCTGACTGCCGGTTCGTGATGATCTTCGGAATCGCAGCCAGGCCGGGTTGATCTCGCAAGAAGCGACCTTCGCGTGGAGTTTCGCACTCTTGCGGTGATCCGTGGCGGTCGCGAGCGCTCAGTGCCGAAGCGTCAGCGGGAGTGCCAACGGTCGTCGGTGTCCACCACCTGTAGCGCCAGGTTCTGGAGTGCCGCGACGAGCTCGCGCAGACGCTTGGCGTTGTCGAACATCGGCCGGTAGTCCTCGAGCTGTTCAGGACTGAGCACCCGGGTGACGGTTCTCGCCTCGACCTTGCGGGTCCACACGATGTAGGGACCGTGCAGCTGGGCGGGATCAGCTTTGCATCGGCAGTTCGCCTTGCCACAGCGAGTCGATCTCACCTCGACCGAGCCCGGTAACGCCAAGCCCAGCTCGGAGAGCACTTTCACGATACTGGCCTGCTTAGCTCGCGTCGCCCGGTCGAGGCTCAGACCTCTCGTCGTCGTCATCAGCATCCTGTGGGTGCCGAAAACCTCATCCAGGTCTTCAACCCGGACTTTCGGTGACGTGAGGTTCCTGGCGAAGATTGAGGTGCGGCACTCTCTTTCCTCTACGTGGCCTTCGTTCGTCTGCTCCAGCTGGTCCGGTTCACCTGGGGCGGCCAAGAGGAACTGGCCATCGAAGTCGCCATCGTCCGCCACGAGGTCTCCGTGTTGCGCCGCCAGGTCGCTCGTCCCGGCCTGCGGCCATCGGATCGAGCAGTCCTAGCGGGGTTGAGTCGGCTGTTCTCAACGGCTCGCCGGAGACGGTTATTCGTCCAGCCCGAGACTCTGCACCACTGGACCGAGATCTGGTGCGAAGGGATGGACGTACCCGGACCGACGGTCGGACGGCCGGCACCGCCGGTGGGCACTGTGCATCTCGTGAGCTGGGCGGATGGGTTTTCGGCACCGACACGCCATGAGTCGTCTCCTCGTCGTTGGATGTGACCTGCCACCGTGAACTCCCTTCCTCCCTCTGGGAAGGCCGGATTGCCACGACGGATTGCCAAGAAGAGCGACAGCAAGAGTTCAGTCCGTCCGAAAGAACCGTTACCAGGAAGTATGTCTGGCGCCCTCGGCAGGATTCGAACCTGCGCACCCGGCTCCGGAGGCCGATGCTCTATCCCCTGAGCTACGAGGGCTCGCTTGAGCGCAAGTTGCATGCTAGCGGGACTTCAGCCATTCTCGGACTCAAATGACCACCGAACGACGCCTGGCCGATGGGATCGTCGCGGCTCTTGCGGCCCTTCATATCCCAGTCGAGCCGCAGGAGGTCCAGCTCGTCCGCCCGGCGCGCCCGGAGCATGGTGACTGGTCGACCAACGCTGCACTCGTCGTCGCGAAGTCCGTCGGTCGGGCGCCTCGCGACGTTGCCGCGGCTCTCGTGGCCGCGCTCCAGGACGCAGAGATCTACGAGGTAGTCGCGGTCGAGGCCGCGGGGCCCGGGTTTGTCAATTTCAAGCTTGCGACCTCGTGGTTGCACCACGCGCTCATGGACGTCGTCGCTGCAGGCGAAGAGACCTACGCGACTCCGGAGCTCGGAGCCGGGGAGCGGGTCCAGATCGAGTTCGTATCCGCCAACCCGACTGGCCCGCTGCACGTCGGCAACGGCTGGCTCGGCTCGTACGGCGACGCTCTCGGGCGGGTGATGAGCCGGTGCGGCTGGGAAGTAGAGCGGGAGTTCTACGTGAACGATACTGGCGGCCAGATCCGCCTTCTCGGCGAGAGCCTTCTCGCCCGACGCCGCGGCGAGGTTGTGCCGGAGGAGGGCTACCAGGGCGAGTACGTCACGCAGTTGGCGCAGCAGTACGAGGGGCCCGAGGACATCGTCCAAGCCGGCCGGTTTGCCAGCGAGGCAATCCTCGAGAACATACGGGAGACCCTCGAGAGGCTCGACATTTGTTTCGACGAGTGGTACTCACAAGCCTCGATCGAAGAGAGCGGCCAGGTTGGCGAGACGATCGAGTTGTTTCGCGAACGGGGGCTCGTGTACGAGGACGACGGGGCGATCTGGCTCCGGTCCACCGAGGTCGGCGACACCCGCGACCGTGTGCTGATCAGGTCTAACGGCGATGTCACCTACCTCGCAGGCGATCTCGCGTACCACCGCGACAAGTTCCTTGTCCGCAAGTTCGATCGGGTCATCGACGTCTTCGGCGCGGACCACCACGGCCAGGTCGCCAGCCTGAAGGCCGGCGTCACGGCGCTCGGCATCGACCGCGACAGGCTGGAGATCCGCCTCGGTCAGCTCGTCAACATCGTCGGCCGCCGGATGTCGAAGCGCTCCGGGAACTTCATCAAGCTCGACTCGGTCATCGACGAGATCGGAGCCGACGCGACCCGGCTCCTGTCGCTCCTCAATTCGATCGACCAGGCCACGACGCTCGACCTCGAGCTCATGAAACGACGGTCGATGGAGAATCCCGTGTTCTATGTGCAGTATGCACATGCTCGGATCGCCGCGATCGACCGCAAACGCGCCGAGCGCGGAATCGAGCGCGTGCCCATCTCGGAGGCCAACCTGGCCCTGCTCATTCACGACCGAGAGCTCGAGTTGATGCGCTGCCTTGTCGACCTGCCCTATGTGGTCGGAGAAGCGGCCAAAGAGCGCGCACCACACAAGGTGACCAACTGGGTTCGCCTGCTCGCCGGCGAGTTCCATGGCTTCTATCACGACTGCCGCGTTCTGTCCGACGAGGTCCCGTTCGAGCTCACTCAGGCTCGGTTGTGGCTGGTCGAAGGAGTCCGGATCGGTCTCGCGATCGCGCTCAGCCTCCTCGGGGTCCGGGCACCGGACGCGATGTGACCAGCCCCCAAGCTCCATCTGGGGCGCCTAGGCCCAAGTTGCCGCCGCCCGAGTCGTCGTCGCCGCCCGAGGGCCCGATCCATCGGGCCCTGCTTCCCGACACGTCGGCCATTACTGCTGACGGTCACCTGAGCGTAGGCGGGGTCGACCTTCTACTGCTCGCGGAGGACGTAGGCACACCGGTGTTCGTCTACGACGAGGACCACATGCGCAATCGGTGCCGCGAGGCTGCCCAGGGCTTCGAGGCCGGCGTTGCCTACGCGACGAAGGCTTTCTTGTGCAAAGCGATGGCGACGCTGGCCCTCGAGGAGAAGATGGCGCTCGATGTCTCCACCGGTGGGGAACTGGCGGTCGCGCTCGCGGGAGGAGCGACGGGTGAGCGCCTCGTGTGCCACGGCAACAACAAGTCCTCCGAGGAGCTCGCGGCGGCGCTCAGCGTCGGCGTCGGCCGGATCGTCATCGACTCGTTCGATGAGATCGGCCGGCTGCGCGCTCTGAGCACCGCGGGCGTGGCATCCGGCTCGGCGAGTCATCGGCCTCGCCTGTTGGTCCGCGTGACGCCCGGTATTGAGGCGCACACCCACGAGTACGTGAAGACTGGGCAGGAAGACACGAAATTCGGTTTCTCACTGGCTTCGGGAGCGGCGGCCGAAGCGGTCGACGCGCTCAGGCATCTGGCGGACTTCGAGCTTGTCGGGGTTCACGCGCACATCGGCAGCCAGATCTTCGAGGTCTCCGCTTTCGCCGAGGAGATCGCCGCTCTCGCCCCGTTCGTGGTCGAGAACCGGTTTACGGAATGCTGCATCGGCGGCGGCCTCGGCGTTGCATACGTCGAAGGGGAGGTGGCACCTTCCATCACCGAGTGGGCGCGGGCCGTGCACTCGGCAGCGAGGACAGTGGGCCTCCCCTTGACGGTGCGCGTCACCGCCGAGCCGGGTCGCGCCGTGGTTGCGAGCGCGGCTGTGACGCTGTACCGGGTCGGCACCATCAAGCGGCTCCCAGGCTTGCGCACTTACATCGCGGTCGACGGCGGCATGTCCGACAATCCGCGGCCGGTGCTCTACGGCAGTGGTTACGAGGCCTTCCTGCCCCGCGCACCGCTGGCACCTCGGCCACTTGCCGCTCGGCTGGTGGGCAAGCATTGCGAGTCCGGTGACGTCATAGTCGATGACGCACGGCTTCCTTGCGACCTCGCTGTCGGTGATGTGCTGGCCACCCCGGTCACCGGCGCGTACGGATTCGCCATGTCTTCGAACTACAACCGGGTGCTGCGTCCCCCCGTCGTGTTCGTCTCAGGGGGCCGATCGCGGGTCGTCGTCCGGCGCGAGACCGTAGCCGACCTGCTCGCCCGCGAAACCTGACTCCGCTCGTCTTGTAACTTGTGCCGGTGGGCGAGCCTCGATCGAGCGAAACACCCGGCACCGATGTGGTGCGCGTCGGCCTTCTTGGCTACGGCAACGTCGGCGTTGCCTTCACCCGGCTCATCGACTCGCAAACTGAGGCGATCGCGCTCCGTACCGGCCTCGAGCTGCGAGTCACGCGCATTGCTGTCAGGGACACCGCGAAACAAAGGCCCGGTTCTGCACTTTCCGACGCCGGCGAGCGACTCTCCAGCGACGCCGCCTCGCTTGTGAACGACCCGTCGATCGACGTCGTCGTCGAGCTCGTCGGCGGAATCGAGCCGGCGCGCACCTTGGTGCTCACGGCTCTCGCGGCAGGCAAGCCTGTCGTCACGGCCAACAAGGAGCTCCTCGCGTCCTTTGGGGCCGAGCTTCTTCAAGCAGCCGAGAACGGGGGAGTCGACCTGTTCTACGAGGCCTCCGTAGCGGGCGCGATCCCGCTCGTCCGGCTCCTCAACGACTCGCTCGCGGGAGAGCGGATCGTCCGCGTGATGGGAATCGTGAACGGCACGACGAACTACGTGCTCACCTCCATGAGCGAGGAGGGCTGCGATTACGGCCGGGCACTCGCGGAGGCGCAGGCTCTCGGTTACGCGGAGGCCGACCCTACCGCGGACGTCGAAGGCTTCGACGCCCGAGCCAAGGCTGCCATCCTCGCCGGCATCGCGTTCGACGCGGACGTTGTCGCGAGCGACGTCTACACCGAGGGGATCACGGCCATCGGCGCTTCCGACATAGCTTTTGCCCACAAGCTCGGCTACGAGGTCAAGCTGCTGGCCGTCGCTGAGCGCGTGAGCGACGGTCCCACGCCCGCCGTCGCTGTACGCGTCCATCCTGCCATGGTCCCCCGGGAGCACCCTCTTGCGAGCGTTCGCGGAGCGTTCAACGCGGTTTTCGTCGAAGGCGATACCGCCGGCGAGCTCATGGTCTACGGCCGCGGTGCCGGCGGGATGGCGACGGCGAGTGCCGTGCTCGGTGATGTGGTGGAGGCAGCGCACCATCGCCGCGAGGAGATGAGGGGCCGGGCCGTCCGCCGCGAGCAAATCGAGATCCGGCCGATCTCCGCGCTTCGAACCCAGTACTACCTCACTATGGATGTGAAGGATCAGCCCGGCGTGCTGGCGTCGGTGGCCCACGTGTTCGGTGAGCACCATGTCTCGATCCGCTCCATGGAACAGATCGACATCGGTGACGGGGCTCGCCTGGTGTTCATCACGCACACCGCCCGTGAAGCCGACGTTCAGGCGACCCTCGCCTCGCTCGCGGAGTTGGATGTCGTCGCTCGCATCGGCGTGGTGCTGAGGGTCATCGGGCCGGAACGTTGATCGGGACCCAGTGAGCTCCTGGCGCGGTGTGATCGAGGAGTATCGAGACTTCCTCCCTGTCTCCGAGGCGACACCGGTGGTGACGCTGTTGGAGGGCGCGACGCCCTTGCTTGCGGCCCCGCGGCTGTCAGAGCGGGTCGGTGCCGATGTTCTCCTCAAGCTCGAGGGAGCCAACCCGACCGGTTCGTTCAAGGACCGGGGCATGACGGTGGCGATCTCCAAGGCTGCCGAGGAGGGCGTCAAGGCGGTCGTTTGCGCCTCGACCGGCAACACCTCCGCCTCCGCGGCGGCCTACGCGGCCCGAGCGGGGATGAGTTGCGCGGTGCTCATACCGGAGGGTCATATCGCCCTAGGCAAGCTCGCGCAGGCCCTTGTGCACGGGGCGCGCGTCCTGCAGGTACGGGGCAACTTCGACGTTGCCCTCGAGATCGTGCGAGAGCTGCCGCGCCGTGCACCGGTAGTGGTCGTGAATTCGGTGAACCCGTTTCGCATCGAGGGGCAGAAGACCGGCGCCTTTGAGATCGTGGACCGCCTCGGGGATGCTCCCGAGGTCCACTGCATCCCGGTGGGCAACGCCGGGAACATCACGGCCTATTGGCGTGGATATTGCGAGTACCGCAACGCCGGGCGCTCCACACGGCTGCCGAGAATGTTCGGGTTCCAGGCCGCCGGCGCGGCGCCGATCGTCGTCGGTCATCCGATTGCCGAGCCCGAGACCGTCGCCACGGCCATCCGGATCGGCAACCCGGCTTCGTGGTACGGAGCGACAGCGGCAGCGTCGGAGTCCGGCGGAGGGATCTACGCGGTGACCGACGAGGAGATCCTGGAGGCCTACCGGTTCCTCGCCACCGAGGAGTCGGTCTTCTGCGAGGCAGCCTCGGCGGCGTCTGTCGCGGGCCTGCTGAGAACTCCTGTGCCGAAAGGCACGACCGTCGTGTGCGTGCTGACCGGCCACGGGCTGAAGGACCCGGATCTGGCGATCAGCCAAGTGTCGGTGCCTCCGGTGGTCGACGCCGACCTCTCCTCGGTGCTCGGCGCACTCGGGCTCTGACTGCGCCACGCGGTCGGTTCCACGGGAACGGTGCTTGCTGGGAGCTCAATACTCCGCTAGCATGCAGTTGCCCTCGTTCGTCATTGCGGATGCCAGCTCGCCCCTTGGGCGGGCGACCCGAATGGGGCGGCGGGAATCGCAGAGGTCCTTTCCCGGTTGTTGCTTACACCGGCGCTTCCCCCGTGCAGACGCCTTAGCCGCCGTGGGCACCCACTGATTGGGCTGTGCGATCCGGCGAAGTCGACGACTCGTTCTGCTCGGAAACTCCCAGCATCGGATCGCAGGCTCGGGTCGATTGCGTGACCCGACTTGGTCTTGGTTCGGGTGACCGCCCGGGAGGGTAGGTCGTGGGGGCATCGGGGGACCAACGACATCGCGGAATTCCGGAAGGTCCGGGAACAACCTCCAAAGAACCACCTTGAGTAACAGGATTATCCAGAGAGGAAGTTGATGAGCGAAGAACAGCTCGAGCGTTCGATCCTTGAGCGCAAAGCGAGCGACGAGCTTCGGGCAATCGCGACCGCCATGTCCCTCGAGCCCGTGGCTCGTACGCGCAAGGCGGATCTCGTGAACCAGATCCTGCGGGCCGCCGGCGTCGAGGTCGAGGGCACCGCACCGTCGCACGCGAGTAGCACGGCATCGCCGCAATCACCGCCTTCCAACGGTGGCGCCGCCGACTCGCGCCAGGCAGCCGCGGCAGACGGCGCATCCGCGTCGAAGTCGGCGCGAGGTCGCACCTCCAGAGCCCGGTCCACAGTCAAGGCGGGTTCGGCGGACTCGCTGCCGGCCCACGCCGAAGTGAACGCCAACGGCGGCGGGCCAGCTCAAGAACTGGGCGAGGGCCGTGACGGCTCGTTGGCGGCGGGCTCGGCGCTCGGCAACGGGAAGGACTCCGCAGCCTCGACGGACTCCGCGGACGCGGTCGCAGAAGGCGCAGCCGCCATCCTGGCGGGCTCCCACTTCGACCGAGGCAGTCGGGAGCCAGCCCCGGCGACCGGTGCAAGCTCTGCTTACAGCGAGCTGCGGTCCGGTGAGCTCGCGTCGAATGTGGCCGGCGGTGCCGCTGGCGGTGCTGAGACGCTTGATCGGATGGCCGGGGATGTGCCGACCACGCTTCGCCCTCAGCGTCAGCCCCAGCAGCACTCGCAGCCAGGTCGAGGCAATCAGGGTGGCCAGAATGGCCAGGGCAGCCAGGTCGAGGCAGGCAACCGCCGCGGGCGCCGTCGTCGCGGACGTGACCGCGAGCGCGGCGGTCAGGAGCCGCAGGGTGGCGGCCAGGAAGTGGCATGGCAGGGCGAGCTCGTGCCGGTCCGTGGCCTGCTCGATCTAAGGGACGAGGGCTACGGTTTCCTTCGTACGAGCGGCTACCTGCCGAGTGTCAAGGACGTGTACATCTCGGTCTCGCAGGCCAGGCGGTTCGCGCTGCGCCGTGGCGACGCCATCGAGGGTGCATGCCGTCCGGCGGGACCGAGCGAGAAATACCCGGCCTTGTTGCGTATCGACACGGTTTGCGGGATGAAGCCGGAGGACGCCCGTGAGAGGCCGCGCTTCGAGGACCTGACTCCGCTGTTTCCCGACCAGCGGATGCGGCTCGAGCTGAAGGACGATCCGCTCAACACGACCGCACGGATAGTCGACCTGATCTCGCCCATCGGCAAGGGACAGAGAAGCATGATCGTTTCGCCACCGAAGGCGGGCAAGACGACGATCCTCAAGCAGATAGCCCATTCGATAGAGCAGAACGATCCGAGCGTCCATCTCATGGTCCTGCTCGTGGACGAGCGTCCCGAGGAGGCCACGGACTGGCGCCGCTCAGTGAAAGGCGAGGTGATCGCCTCGACCTTCGACCGTCCCGCCGACGAGCACACGACCGTTGCGGAGCTCGCGATCGAGCGGGCCAAGCGGCTTGTCGAGCTCGGCAGGGACGTCGTGATCATCCTGGACGGGATCACCCGACTCGCCCGGGCCTACAACCTGGCCCAGCCGGCAACCGGTCGCATCATGTCCGGTGGCGTGGACTCCGGCGCTTTGTACCCACCCAAGAAGTTCTTCGGAGCCGCTCGGAACATCGAGGAGGGGGGCTCGCTCACGATCCTCGCGACCGCCCTCGTGGAAACGGGCTCGAAGATGGATGAAGTGATCTTCGAGGAGTTCAAGGGCACCGGCAACATGGAGCTGCGCCTCGACCGCAAGCTGGCCGAGCGGCGGATCTACCCGGCGATCGACGTCAACGCCAGCTCGACACGCCACGAGGAGCTGCTCTTCGATCGCTCCCAGCTCCAGCAGGTCTGGAAGCTCCGCCGGGTGCTCAACGGCCTTGGCAGCGATGGAGGCGGCGGTGCTGCCGGGGCCGGTCTCGAGCTCCTCATGGACAAGATCCGCACCACACGTTCCAACGACGAGTTCCTCGCCGAGATCGCCAAGGCGGCGATCCCGGGCGGCTGATTCACCCCGGAGCGGCCCTGGCTCGGGTCGGCCCGGCACGGCTTACAATGGAGAGATCATGAAGACAGACATTCACCCCGCCTACGTGACCGCGTCAGTGCGCTGCTCGTGCGGGAATAGCTTCATCACGCGATCGACCAAGTCCGACCTGCACGTCGAGCTGTGCAACGAATGCCATCCCTTCTACACCGGCAAACAGAAGCTGGTGGACACCGGTGGGCGCGTGGAGCGCTTCGAGCGCCGCTACGGCCAGCGCAAGACCAAGCGCTGACCCCGCCGGCCTGGCGGAGCGACCTGCCCGCAAGGCCGCAGACCTGTCGTCAGATGGCTGCCGGCTTACCGAGCCCTGCTTCGACGCGCCGGCGGTACATGACGCCTGTGACGAGGAAGAAGGCCGCCAAGGCGATCCCTACGCCGATCTCGGCGGGCCAGACGACCAGGTACCCCGGGTAGCTCCTGCCTGTGACGCTCAGCGCCAAAGGCTCGAGACACAGCGCTCCGGCAACGAGGACTGCGCTCGTCCAGGCCCGCCGAGTGCGCCAACGCTGTCCGAGCAGACCGTAGAGGGGCGCGGTCACAAATCCTCCGAGGATGTTCTCCTCATTGGAGAAGAGCAGGCCGTGGACCTCGCGGAGGCTCGTGATGGTCCACTGGCCGCCCTCCAAGGGCCCCATGATCATGAGGAAGTAGCCCGAGAGCGCCGACAAGGTGGCAACGAGGCCGACCGCCGCAGCGCGGCTCGAGCGCAACTGGCTGCAGCCGAACAGAAATGGCAGCACGAGCCACGGTGCGGACAGAAGGCTCAGCGACTCGGTCCAGAGCCCTGTCGCGTTGATGCTGCCCAGGTACTGGTCGCCTCCTCCGAAGATGAGACCGACCACGACGGCGACCAGGAATACCACCCACGCGGTATAGCACAAACAGGCTCGGGCTGGGTATAGGGATGGCTGGTGTGGCACTAGCCTGAGTTCGTGCTCGATCGCCTTGAGGCGCTTGAAGCCGAGTACTCACAGGTCCTCACCCGCCTCTCTGACCCAACGCTCTCGCAGGACCGCAATGAGCTACGCGCGCTGTCGCGCCGCCACAAGGAGCTCGAAACCGTTGTGCGAAAGATGCACGAGCTCAAGTCCGCGCAGGAGGACGTCAGCATCGCTCGCGAGCTGGCGGCCGATGCCGTCGGCGCCGAGCGCGAGCTCGGCCGTGACGAGCAGAGTGCCGCGGAGGCAAGGGTCGTGGCACTCGAGACGGGGCTGCGCGACCTGCTGATGCCACGCGACCCGCACGACGGACGAAACGTGATCGTCGAGATCCGGGGCGCCGAGGGAGGAGAGGAGGCGAACCTCTTCGCCAAGGACCTGTTCGACATGTACCAGCGTTATGTCGACCACCGGGGTTGGCGCGTCGAGGTGCTGGACCTTCGCGAGTCGGAGCTCGGTGGTGTCGACGGGGTCACCTTTCTCGTCAAGGGCGAGGACGCCTGGCAGCGCCTGCACCAGGAGGCCGGCACTCACCGGGTGCAGCGGATCCCGGTCACCGAGTCCCAGGGACGCGTCCACACCTCCTCTGCGACGGTGAACGTGCTGCCCGAGGCCGACGAGATCGAGGTCGAGATCGGCAAGGACGATCTCAAGATCGACGTCTACCGCTCGACCGGGCCGGGGGGACAGTCCGTCAACACGACGGATTCGGCCGTGCGGATCACCCATCTGCCGACCGGGCTCGTGGTGGCGATGCAGGACGAGAAGAGCCAGATCCAGAACCGGGCGGCTGCGCTCAAAGTGTTACGGGCGCGCCTTTACGACCTCGAGCAGAAGAAGAACGCAGCCGCTCTTGCCAAAGAGCGCCGCGCCCAGGTCGGTGGTGGTGGCCGCTCGGAAAAGGTCCGCACGTACAACTTCAAGGACAACCGGGTCACCGATCACAGGATCGGGCTCACCTTGAAAAAGCTCGACCGCATCTTGACGGGTGACCTCGAAGAGCTCGTCGAAGCATTGCTGGCAGACGAGCGGAGCCGCCAGCTCGTCGAGGGATGAGGCGGCAGCCCGTAGTGGGCGGGGCGACGTGGCGCCAGCTGTGGCGTGAGACCTCCGAGACGATCGACGACCCGGTTCAGACGCGGTGGCTGCTCGAAGAGGCCAGTGGCCTCGACGGCGCGGCGTTGCTGCGCGATCTCGATCACGAAGCGTCCGCGGAGGCCGCGGCCCGGCTCGAGTCGCTCGTGAAGCGCCGTGTTGCCGGTGAGCCGGTCCAGCACGTGCTCGGCCACTGGGGCTTTCGCACCCTTGATGTCGCTGTTGACTCGCGGGTGCTGGTCCCACGTCCCGAGACCGAGCTCGTCGTCGAGGTCGCCCTGTCCGAGCTCGATCGCCTCTGCGCCTTGCGGCCCTCCGCGGAGGTGCTCGCCGTGGATCTCGGCACCGGCTCGGGGGTGATCGCCCTCTCGCTCGTTGTCGAGCGGGCCGCGGTGCGCGTCATCGCGACCGACTGCGACCCAGCCGGCCTCGAGGTCGCCTCCGTCAACTTGTCGCGGATCCCGGCCGAGGCAGCGGCGCGAGTTCAGCTCCGCCGGGGCGACTGGTATCAGGCCTTGCCCCTCGATGTCACCGGTCGGATCGACTTGGTTGTCTCCAATCCGCCGTATCTCGCCGAGCACGAGTGGTCCGGCCTCGACCCGGCCGTAAGTGACTTTGACCCGCTCGGGGCTTTGGTGGCGGGACCGAGCGGACTCGAGGCCATCGAGACGGTCGTGTCAGGTGCACCGCACTGGCTTGGCCGGCGCGGCGCCCTCGTGGTCGAGATCGCGCCCGATCAAGCGGGATCGGTGGTCGATCTGGCGCGGGAGGCCGGCTTTCGCACTGCAGCCGTCGCAGACGACCTGGCGGGCCGCCCGCGCGTCCTCGTGGCCCGGCGGTGAACCCGTCGAAGCTCGACGAGGTTGAGGAGGCGCTACTGGATGGGGAGGTCGTGGCCGTCCCGACCGACACGGTCTACGGGCTTGCCGTCGACCCCCGCTTGCCGGGCGCGGTCGACAGGCTGTTCGCGCTCAAACAACGACCCGGGCAACTCCCCCTGCCGATCCTGATCGCAGATCCGGCCGGGCTCGCGGACCTGGCGGAGACGACCTCAGCCGCCGGTCGGCTCGCTTCGCGCTACTGGCCTGGACCGCTCACCCTTGTGCTGCTCCGGCGCCCGGGCGTCATCTTCGACCTAGGTGGCGATCCTGCGACGATCGGGCTTCGCTGCCCGGCGAATTCGCTCCTGAGAGGCCTCCTGCGCAGGATCGGACCACTGGCCGTCACGAGCGCGAACCGCCACGGAGAACCCCCACTGCACACCGCGGACGAGGTCCGCGAGCACTTCGGAGCCAACGTCACCGCCGTGTTCGACGGCGGTCGATGCGACGGCCAACCCTCGACGGTGATCTCGCTCACTGGCGCCGGGGTCACTTGCCTGCGGGAAGGGGCGCTCTCGCTTACCGAGATCGCCACGATCGCTGCGGGCCGGTGAGGGACCACACACGCCTCTCGCATCCGCAGTGCCTTCGCATCCGCAGCTGCAGCCTGTCGCGCCTAGGACCGGCGTCGTGGCAACCAGCTGAAGCGCCTGATCGCGAACACGAGCGCGACCACGCACCAAATCGCGAGGTTCTCGAGCCGCGCCGCGCGGATCGAGTCGCTGTGGACCAGAGGGTTCATCGCGTTGTAGCTGGCGAGGACGAACGGCCGTATCGGGAAGTAAGAGGCGATCTTCGCCAGCACCGAGCTCGACGAGAGCGGGAAGAAGGTGCCGGAGATGAACATGAGAGGGAGGTAGACGCCGTTCACGATGGCCGGCGCAGCATTCGGGTTCGGGATGATCACGGTGATCGCGACCCCGAGCGCGCAGAACGTTGCCGCGCCGAGCACGACGACGACCACGACGGCACCGTAGGAGTGCGCCGGGACGCTGAGGCCGTAGAACGCCACGCCGACTCCGAGGGTGAGGGCCACGAGCACCAGCGTGCGGATCACGCAGCTCGCCACGGTTGCCACCATGTAGGCCCACGGGGCAAGCGGCGTGCCGCGGAACCGCTTCAAGATGCCCTGCTTCCGCTGATTGGTGAGGGTCATCGAGAGATTGGTGTAACAAGCGGAGATCACCCCGAAAGTCATGATCCCCGGGATGAAATACTGGTCGAGATTGAGCCCGTCATAGTGGGCACCTCTGTAGAGCGAGGCGAAGATGACGAGGAACATCACCGGCATGAAGAAGGTGAAGAAGGCGCCCATCGGGTTGCGCCAGTAGGCGAGCTGCTGGTACCAGAGCTCGCTCGCGACGATCCGAAGGGATTTCACGCCTTGTCCTCAGCGGTGAGCGACAGGTACACGTCCTCCAGGCTCGGCCGGGCGACTTCGAGCCCCTCCAGCTCGATCCCGCGCGCGACCGCCCGCGACATGAGCCGGTGCAATAGCGGCGTCGGCGATTCGGTGTCGACTTCGACCATGCGACGGCCGTCCACGGTGCTGACGGTGAGGTCCGATTCGGTGAGTCCGAGCTCGGCGACGCCGGCGGTCTGCTCGGGAAGCACGAAACGGATCTTCGCGGTCCCGTGTCCCGTCCCCCGATCGAGTCGGGTGTCCCGGTGGCGACGATGACCCCGTTTGCGATCACCGCGACGCGGTCCGCGGGCACCTGTGCCTCGTCCATGTAGTGCGTCGTGAGGAGCACGGTTCGGCCTTCGCCGGTGAGGCTGCGGACGATTTCCCACGCTTCCCGGCGCGTTCGGGTCGAAGCCGGTCGTCGGCTCGTCCAGGAACAGGAGCTCCGGGTCTCCGATGAGCGCCAGGCCGGGGTCCAAGCGGCGCTGCAGGCCGCCCGACAAGGTCCGGACCCGGGCGCCCGACTTCTCGCCGATCCCGATGAGATCGATCACCGCGTCCGGATCGCGCGGATGCGGGTAGTACGACGCTTGCCGCCTCAGCACCTCGCGGACGGTCAGGAACTGCTCCACGGCCGTCTCCTGCAGGACGATCCCGACGCGCTCGAGCATGCGCCGGCGGTCGTGCCGGGGTCGAGCCCGAGCACGGCGACCTTGCCGGCGCCCGCGGTCTGGTAGCCCTCCAGGATCTCGACGATCGTGGTTTTGCCTGCGCCGTTCGGCCCGAGCAGAGCGAGGACCTCGCCACTTTGAACCTCGAGGTCCACGCCTCTGACGGCCTTGACGGTTCCGAAGTCCTTGAGGAGCCCGCTCACTGAAACGGCCAGCTCCATTTCGCACAAGGTAGAAGGCTGCCTGGGAATTCTCCAGTCGTTGCTCACGATTTGGGCACTGATCGTTGAGGCCGCGGCACCCGCGCGTGCCGGCTGGGCCCTGTGCGAACCGCCCCGGCCAGGCCTTGTGGGAACTGCCCCGGCACGGGACATCGGGTCACGTTCTACAAGTCGGTCGGCTTCGCGCGCTCAGGGGAGGATGATGCTTGGCATTGGCGTGAAACTGAGAGGTCGTCAATACTGGAGCCTCTAGCCGGCCGCCGCGTGCCGGGTCCGGGTTCGCAGAGGAGACACTGTGCTGTACGGACATTTCGACGACGATCGGCGAGAGTACGTAATCACACGGCCAGATACACCGCTTCCCTGGATGAACTATCTCGGGACCGAGGAGCACTTCGGCATGATCTCCAACACTGCCGGCGGCTGCTCGTTCTATCGCGATGCGCGCCTGCGCCGACTGACCCGTTACCGGCACAACAACACGCCCCTCGACCTCGGTGGCCGTTACCTGTACCTGCGCGACGATCTGGACGGCGACTACTGGTCACCGTCGTGGCAACCGACCCGGAGTCCGCTGAGTGACTACGAGTGTCGGCACGGACTGTCCTATACGTCCATTTCCTCGGAACGAAACGGCGTCCGCGCCGAGATGCTCTACTTCGTCCCTCTCGGCGAGACACTCGAAGTCTGGCGGCTTCGTGTGCGCAACGATCGCGACAAGAGGGCTGACCTCTCGGTGTTCTCCTCGGTGGAGTTCTGTCTCTGGGACGCCGAGGACGACGCGACGAACTTCCAGCGAAATTTCTCGGTGGGCGAGGTCGAAGTGGTCGACGGCGTCATTTACCACAAGAGCGAGTACCGGGAGAGGCGGGATCACTTCGCCTACTTCGCGTGTTCCGAGCCGCTCGCTGGTTTCGACACCCAGCGCGATGTCTTCCTCGGTACCTGCCGGGGATGGGACTCACCGCTGGCGGTCGAGCGGGGCCGTTCCTTCGACTCGGTGGCGCACGGGTGGGCACCGATCGGGTCCCACCACATCCGGTTCTCGCTGGCGCCGTCGGAGACGCGCGACGTCGTTTTCGTCCTCGGCTACTCGGAGAACCCCACCGATGCGAAGTTTGACCCGCCCGGGACCCAGACCATCAACAAGGCCCGAGTCCGACCCGTGATCGAGCGGTGGTTGGAAACAGGGGAGGTCGAGCGCGCCTTCGGTGCGCTGCGTGACTCTTGGGGGGACCTCCTGTCCGTTCTCCAAGTCGAGACACCCGATCCTGACACCGATCGGATGGTGAACATCTGGAACCCCTACCAGTGCATGGCAACGTTCAACCTGAGTCGGTCGATGTCCTTCTACGAATCGGGCATCGGCAGGGGTATGGGCTTCCGCGATTCGAGCCAGGACCTGTTCGGCTGTGTTGGCATGGTTCCCGCAAGGGCGCGCGAGCGGATCCTCGACCTCGCGGCGACCCAGCTTCCCTCCGGCGGCGCGTACCACCAGTACCAGCCGCTCACCAAGCGCGGCAACAACGAGATCGGATCTGGGTTCAACGACGATCCCCTCTGGCTCGTCCTCGCGGTCAGCGCTTACTTGAAGGAGACAGGGGATACCGCAGTGCTCGACGAGCTCGTCCCCTACGACAACTTGGTGGGAAGCGAGGCCCCGCTCTCCGAGCACCTTCACCGCTGTATCCGTTACACGCTCGACCGGTTGGGACCACACGGGCTACCGCTGATCGGTCATGCCGACTGGAACGACTGTCTCAACCTGAACTGCTTCTCGGACAGCCCCGGTGAGTCCTTCCAGACCACCGAGAACCGGGAGGGAGGCGTCGCGGAGTCGCTCTTCATCGCTGCACAGTTCGTGCTTGCGGCCAACGAGCTCGCCGGGGTCGCCCGGCTGCGGGGAGATGCCGACGAGGCAGCATCCCTCGAGGCCGAAGCCCGTCGGATGGTTGCGGCGGTCGAAGACCACGGGTGGGACGGCGAGTGGTTCCTCCGGGCCTTCGACGCCCTCGGCGGGACCGTGGGCTCACACTCGAACGCCGAGGGAAAGATCTTCGCCGAGCCGCAGGGCATGTGCGTCATGGCAGGGATCGGCGTCTCCGACCGGAAGGCTGCGGCCGCCCTGGCCAGTGTGAAGGAGTGGCTTGCCACCGAGCACGGGATCATGCTCGTGCAGCCTGCGTATACCCGGTACCACCTCGAGCTCGGAGAGATCACGACTTATCCGCCCGGTTACAAGGAGAACGGCAGCATCTTCTGTCACGTCAATCCTTGGATCATGATCGCCGAGACGATCCTCGGGGACGGTGAAGCCGCGTTCGACTACTACAAGCGGACCAATCCTTCGGCGCGCGCCACGATCAGTGACGTGCACAGATGTGAGCCCTACGTCTATGCACAGACGATCGCCGGCCGTGATGCCGCGAGCTTCGGTGAGGCGAAGAACTCCTGGCTGACGGGGTCTGCATCGTTGCACCTCACGGCGATCTCCCAGTGGATCCTCGGTGTGCGGCCAGAGCTCGAGGGTCTCCGCATCGACCCGGTGCTGCCGCCGTCCTGGCGAGGGTTCACTGCCCGTAGGCGATGGCGGGGGGCAACCTACGAGATCGTCGTTCACCAAGAACAGGGCACGAAAGGCCGCGTCCGGCGGCTCATGGTCGACGGGACAAGCGTCGAGGGCAACCTCGTCCGCCCGGCGCCGGCGGGGTCCACCGTCAGGGTCGAGGCGACCCTCGAGCCCGCACCGCCGTCCAGCTGAACGCTCAGAAGGCGGATCTCGCGCCGATCGAGATTGGAGTCGTCGTTCTTCAGCCAAGCCAGTCAGCCGACCGACTGGCACACCGCAATCTGCCGCCACGCGACAGTGCCGGCCTCGGCCATCTCCTCTTCAGTCAGGCTGATGGGCCGACTGGCCGGTCGCGCTGGCCCCGGCGGCGCTCTGCGGGCCGTCGACGGCGTTCGCGGCGATCACCCCCCGATACCAGAACGCGCTGGCCTTCGGGATGCGCTGCTGAGTCCGGTAGTCGACGAACACGATGCCGAAGCGCTGCGAGTAACCGTCGGCCCATTCGAAGTTGTCCAACAGCGACCAGAGGAAGTAGCCGCGCAAGTCGACGCCCTTCGAGATCGCTGCATGTGCCGCGACGAGATGGCTGCTCAGGTACTCGATGCGTTCGGGGTCCCGCACGGCACCGGTTGGGTCGGCGTAGTCGAAGAAAGCAGCCCCGTTCTCGGTGATGTACAAGGGGATGTCGCCGTAGTCCTCTCGTACGCGCAGCAGGATCTCGGTGAGCCCGTCGGGCTCGATCGCCCACCCCGTCGAGGTGCGTGGCACGTCATCTCGCGGCCGCTCGTCGACTCCGAGCCAGCTGCTGTAGGAGGAACGGCGCGTGGGTGGCGCGACCTTGGAATCGGCAGACACGGCCACTGTGCGTCGCGTGTAGTAGTTGACGCCGAGGAAGTCGAGATCTGCGCGGATGATCTCCAGGTCACCGGCTCGCAGGAAGTCGTCCCCAACGAGGTGCACGTACTCGCCGAGGAGCATCTCGGGGTAGCGGCCCAGTAGGACCGAGTCGAGGAACCAGCGATTCAGGTGCACGTCGAGCCGCCGCGCGGCGGCAGCGTCCTCGTCGCTCTTCGACGCCGGCGTCACCGGGACCAGGTTGAGCGCGATCCCTATCTGCGCGGAGCTGCCCGCCGTCTCGGCGATGGCTCGCGCCGCCATGCCGTGGCCGAGCAGCAGGTGGTGCGCAGCTGTCACAGCCGCGCCGAGGTCCCGGAGACCGGGCGCGTGCTGTCCGCTGGCATAGCCCACGAAGGCTGCCACGTATGGTTCGTTCACGGTGACCCAGCGCTCCACCCGGTCGCCGAGCGCGTCGGCGACGATGCGCGCGTAGTCCTCGAATCGCTTCGCCGTGTCCCTGTTCGTCCAGCCACCGACGTCTTGAAGCCCTTGGGGCAGGTCCCAGTGGTAGAGCGTGACGACCGGCTCGATGCCGCGGGCGCGTAGTGCATCCACGAGCCGCCGGTAGTGGTCCAAGCCGGCTTGGTTCACGGCGCTGCTGCCGTCGGGCTGCACTCGCGGCCAGGCGATCGAGAAGCGGCAAGCACCGATCCCGAGCTCTGCCATGAGCTCGACGTCTGAGTCAAGGCGGTGGTAGTGGTCGCACGCGATGTCACCGTTGTCGCCGTGGTGCACGGTGCCCGGAAGGTGGGTGAAGGTGTCCCAGATCGAGGGGCCCTTCCCATCCTCGTCGGCGGCTCCCTCGTACTGGTACGCGGCGGTCGTGACGCCCCAGAGAAAGTCCTTGGGGAACACGAGCTGATCGCTCATCAGAGCGTCTTACCGAGGACGCACGGGCACAGGATGTCAGGCGGCGTGAAGCGGCTCCCCTTCGTGCTGCGGTGACCGACCACGTCGAGGCCTCTGAAGGCCATTCGGAGACAGGTGTGCATGAACTAGAACCTAGTGCCGTCACCGGCAACGTTTGCCTTGTTTCGGACGGCGGAGGTCGCACGCTGACCTCGCTAGGCGATCCTGAGGACTGTTCTTCGTCGGAGCGACATGCCCGGACATCGGGAAACCGGGCGTGGTGGCACCAGCCCAGCGACAGCGGCAGCCACAGAGAAGGGGACCTTGGGCGAAGGCTCAGCTCGGACGTCTCGCCGTACACTTTTCCACGCGTGGAACGGTTCAGAGCCTGGTTCCTGAGACCCACGACGGCCGCCTGTGCTTTTGCTGGTATGCCCGAACACGGACAGGTGAGGCAGACAGCATGGGCGGCCGCCGTGCTGGTTTGGCTGGGCGCGCTGAGCCGGAGCGTGTACGAGGTCATCCTGACGCGCTCGTTGCGGGCCGACAATGCATGGGCGCTACGAGATGGCGCGGTCGTGGTGCTGGCGACCCTTCTGGTTGCGGTCTTGACACTTGGAGGACGGCGCAAGCTGAAGTCCCGCGCGCGGCTCCGCGCGGGTGTCGCCATGCTCATCTTGGGTGCGATGACCGTCGGCCTGGTGATCTGGGTCGTGTATGCCCCCCTGCCAGAGCAGCGAGCTGTCTCCGTCCCGCCCGTGAATGCCAGTCCGCAGGCCGTGGTGAGAGCCTATGTGGTCGCGTTGGACGAGCACGACGCAGCCGTTGCCGACACACTCTGGTCGCCGTTGGGGTTCTTTCGCGGCCAGCAGCCTTGGGAAGTCAGCTACTACATCCGCGTCCGGATCACGTGGATGGCAAAGTCGTCGTACCCAGACGCAAATGACCTGAACTTGCCACGAGGTGTCACAGGAGCAGATGTGTCCGTCGGCCTGGCCGGATGGACGCGGAACGGTGGGCCGGTCGGCGAGGGCGGTGACTGGGATTACACGCTCGCGCCCATCGGTCCCCATCACGCCTGGCGGATCATCGATGAAGGTATGCCTTGAGGCACGAGTCGCTCAGAGACGCGCTCGCCGAGTGACCGGGCACTTCCCAGCGGTACGAGGGAACGCGGTCCGACCTGGGTTGCGGAGATCAAACAGCGCAAACGCTGTCGGTCGCGGCCCTAGACGTCAGGCCGCCTCGTGTGCACCGAGCAGGTCGACAGGCCAGACGTTCCCGGTCCCGGCACTCCTCAACCCTCAACACGGCCCAGCCAGGTCTTCGAGGCGTGCCGGGGACGACCGGTAGACTTGGCCAATGCGTATCTCGGTCGGATCGGATCATGCCGGTCTCGAGTTGAAGCGGCTCTTGGTCGAGCATCTCGCTTTCTTGGGGCACGAGGTGGTGGATCTCGGCACGAACTCGCCCGATGAAGTGGACTACCCGGACTTCGGCGCCGCGGTCGGCCGCAGTGTCGCATCGGGCGGCACCGATTTTGGGGTCTGTGTGTGCGGCACCGGGATCGGCATGGCTATCGCGGCGAACAAGGTCCATGGTGTGCGTGCCGCTGTGGTGCACGACGTGAGCTCAGCGCGACTGGCCCGCGAGCACAACAAGGCGAACGTGATCTGCTTCGGAGCGCGCCTTGTCGGCACAGTGGTAGCTACCGACTCGCTGGAGATGTTTCTGCGCAGCGAGTTCGGGGGAGGCCGACACCTCCGGAGAATCGAGAAGATCGCCGCTCTCGACGAGTGCCAACCATGACGCCAGGAGCCTGGCCATGACATCTTTCGAAGGAGCCAGCGAGTGACAATGCCGATCGCCGGACCACCGAGTCCGAGCGCCTTCCTGCCGGGCGCGCTCGCTGGGGACCCGGAACTGCACGCCCTGCTCGAGCGTGAGCTCGAGCGACAGCGAACGAGCCTTCAGCTGATCGCATCGGAGAACTTCACCTCTCCGGCAGTGCTCGCCGCCTCAGCCTCAGTGCTGACGAACAAGTACTCCGAGGGTTATCCCGGACGACGCTATTACGGTGGGAACGTCGTCGCGGATCAGGTGGAGGACCTCGCGCGATCGAGGGCGATGGAGCTCTTCGGCGCGGAGCATGCCAACGTTCAGCCGCACGCAGGCGCGAACGCGAACCTGGCGGCGTATCTCGCACTTGTCGAGCCGGGCGACACCATAATGGCGATGCGTCTCGATCAGGGTGGGCACCTCACCCACGGTTCTCCTGTCAGCATCACGGGCAAGCTGTACCGGTTCGTCGCCTACGGGGTCACACCTGCGGCCCCCGACGGTTCGGGCGAGCGGATCGACCTGGACATGGTCCGCGACCTCGCCATCCGCGAACGGCCGCGCCTGATCGTGGCAGGGGCGACGGCCTACTCCCGTGTGATCGACCCGCAGCCGTTCCGGGAGATCGCCGACGAGGTCGGTGCTCGCTTCATGTTCGACGCGGCACACCCGGCCGGGCTCATAGCCGGCAAGGTCCACCCGAGCCCGGTGGGCGTCGCGGATGTCGTCACCCTCACCACCCACAAGACCCTGCGCGGTCCGCGGGGCGGTGCCATCCTGTGCGGCGCCGACCTGGCGAAGTCGGTCGACTCCGCCGTCTTCCCGGGCCTGCAGGGCGGACCGCTCGAGCACGTGATCGCCGCCAAGGCGGTGGCGTTCGCGGAGGCGCTCAAGCCCGAGTTCCGCGACTACGCATCCAAGGTGGTGCACAACGCGGCCGCACTCGCGCAGGCACTCACCGTTCAAGGGTTCCGGCTCGTTGCCGGGGGAACGGACAATCACCTCGTGCTCATCGACCTGCGGAGCTTCGAGTCCGAGCTGACTGGCAAGGTCGCCCAGGAGGTCCTGGACAGGACTGGGATCACTTGCAATCGCAACGCGATCCCGAACGATCCCAGGCCTCCCTTCGTGGCGAGTGGGCTGCGTCTTGGGGTGTCCGCAGAGACGACCGCCGGGCTCGGTGAGGCAGAGATGGTCGAGGTCGCCTCGCTCATTGCCCGGGCTCTGCGCGGGCGCGAGGACCAAGACGAACTGGCGTCCGTTCGCGGTGCCGTCAGGGAGCTGTGCCGCCGGTTCGATCCTTACCCGGGCGGTGTCGCGTCGGCCGGGTGAGGGGCGCCTGCCTTGTTTCCGGTCACGGGAATGGCAGGGGGACCTAGATGGTGGCGGACCAGGGTATTGTCTTGCCGGATCGGTGGTGGCGATGCCAGGATTGGCGACCGGAGTGAGCAGGAAGCCCTCGCCGAGCTTCAGCACGTTGATCGGTATGGGCGTCGCAACAGCCCTGTGCATCGCCGTCGGAGTAGGCGGCGGGTACTGGCTGGACAGGACGTTCCACACCGGTGTGCTGCTCACGTTTGTTGGTTTGGCGCTCGGGGTGGTTGCCGCGGTTGCGGTGGTCTACTCCGATGTCAAGACGTTTCTCTGAGAGCCAGCAGTGGGGCCGACCCGCAAGGTCACACGCCGCTGTTCCAGAGACGATCAAGAAGAGAGCATGGAGCGACTCGCAGCGGTACTGGGACAGCTTGACCTGCCGGAGATCTCGAGGATGCTCCGGCGGACGGTGTTCACCGCCCTCGGCGTCGGCGTCGTCGCGCTCGTCGTGCTGTCGACCGTCGGCTACCCGCTTGCCGGGCTGGGTGCCTTAATCGGCCTCGGCCTTGGACTGGTGAACATCCGCCTCGTGATGTCGACGGCCTCGCGGCTGAATGCTTCGGGGACGACCAAGATCAAGCGCCCGATGGCGATGAGCACCTTGACGCGTCTCGCTCTCACGACCGTGGTCGCGATCGTCCTGGTCGTGGTGAACCTGCCACTCGGCATGGGCGTGCTCGGGGGCGTCGCGGTGTTCTACCTCCTCTTCGTCGTGAGCCTGGTGGTCACTCTGCTTCGCCAGGGGGCGGTCACATGACCGGTAACTGGCTGCTGGCCGGCGCGGGTTCCATCACGGTCGGCAACTCCCCCACGATCAAGTTGTTCGGCCTGACGGTCAACAAGTACGACGTCATCTCCTCCCTCGTCGCGGGAGTGCTCGTCATCGGGATCGGGCTCGCCGTGAGGGTGCACATCACCGCCGGTGTGCCCGGCAAGCTGCAGCTCGCCTTCGAGACCCTCTCGAATGCCGTCTCGGGTCAGGTCGAGTCGTCCATCGGCTCCAAGGGGCGGCGGATCGTGCCGCTCGCGATGACGTTGTTTCTTTACATACTGTTCTGCAACTGGCTCGAGATGATCCCCACGGGTCACACCCCGCAGTTCCTGCCGTCCCCGACCGGCGACGTGAACATGACCTACGCGATGGCGCTCACCGTGATCATCCTCGTGCATGCGACCTGGATCCGGACCCAGGGTCTGGGTCACTATCTCGGCCACTACTTCCGGCCCTACAAGGTGCTTTTCCCGATTAACTTGATCGAAGAGATCGCGAAGCCGCTCACCCTGGCGCTTCGACTCTTCGGCAACATCTTCTCAGGCGGGATCATGCTGCTGTTGATCTGGGCGCTCCTCCCCTGGTTCGTAATCCCGATTGGGGACTTGGGTTGGAAGATCTTCGACGGCCTTTTCGTCGCGCCGATACAGGCGTTCATTTTCTCGTTGCTCACGATCCTTTACTTCCAGGCTGCGATGTCAGGCGAACATTGACCGCTCACAGCAGTGCCGAGGAGCGCAACTCGACGGCTCGTTGGAGCTCCGAGCAGATCCCACCCGTTCAGAAAGGGAGTAGGTAAACCCAATGGCAAATGACCTCAACCAGGCGATCGAGCTTGCCGGCGCAATGGTCGGCGGCGGACTCGCCCTCGGCGGCGGCGCTATCGGCGCAGCCATCGGTGACGGCCTGGCAGGCAGCCAGACGATCGCCGGCGTCGCCCGCCAACCCGAGGCGCAAGGCCGGCTGTTCACGATCATGTTCATCATCGTGGGTCTCGTCGAGGCCATGTACTTCATCAACCTCGTCTTCATGGTCCTGTTCGTCTTCGTCCTCGCCAAGAAGTAGCGACGGAGGTCTTGCTGGATGCTGTTTGCAAGCGCCGCGACCGGCAACTCCGGCAACGGCGGCAACTTCCTGATCCCGAACGGCACGTTCGTTGTCGAGTTGGTGATCTTCCTGGTCGTGCTCGGGATCATCGCGAAATGGATCCTGCCGCCGCTGCAGAAGGTGGCCGAGACGAGGCGGGTACGTATCAGCACTGCGTTGCAGAATGCGGAGGCGACACGCGCCGAGAGCCAGAGCCTGCTCGCCGAGCGCGACCGGGTGCTGATCGAGGCGCGTGCCGAGGCCCGTGTCATCATCGACCACGCCAATCAAGGCGCTGACCTGGCACTCGAACACGGGCGCCAGAGGGGTCAGGAGGAATACGAACGGTTGGTCGGAGCCTCCCGGGATGAGATCGCAGATGAGGGCCGCCGAGCCCGGGAGGAGCTCGTCGGGCGTCTCGACACACTCGTGGTGGCCGCGGCCGAGCGCGTGCTCGGCAGCCGCGTCGATCCTGACCGGCACCGCGCGCTGATCGACGAGGCGATCGCCACGGCGACGGCCACGAGCGCGGGAGGGGACTAGGCGTGGCAGCGTATCTGGCCGAGGTCTTCGGTTTCCTGCTGTTGGGCGTCTTCGTCTACCGCTTCCGCTATGCGTGGCCCTGGCTCAGGCAGCAGATGAACAAGCAGGCAGATTCGATCCGGTCATCACTCTCCTCTGCCGACGCTGCATTCGAGAGTGGCCAGCGTATGCTCGCCGAGGCACGTGCGGCCCTGGAGGCGGCGCATTCGGACGCGACGGCCATAATCGAACGGGCGCACGAGACCTCCGCCCAGCTCCTCCTCGATGGGGAGCACCGCGGCCGGGAGCAGTACGACAGGCTCGTCACGAGCGCCGCAGCCGAGGGCGACTTCGAGCGCCACCGCGCCCAAGAGGAAGTCACGCGGCAGGTTGGCGCCATCGTGATGGCCGCGACCGAGGTCGTCGTGGCCGCCGAGATCGACGCGTCGCTCCAGCGGGCGTTCATCGGTGAGACGATCGATGCCGCCGAGGCGATGGCATGAGGGACCTGCTGCGCGGTTACGCGACCGCGATCTTCGAATCGGCGGCGACGGTAGGGCACGCGCGCCGGGTCGCGAGCGATCTGGGTGTGTTCTCGCGGGCCCTTCACGAGTCTGACCCGCTCCGTAACGTGCTCACCGATGTGGCCATCGCGCCCCGGGCACGTCGCGGTGTCGTGCACGATCTATTGGAGGGAAAGGCTGCCGCCGAGTCTCAGGCGCTCGCTTCCTGGGCAGCACTGGTCGAGCCTGCCGCCGAGCTCCCAGTTGCCGTGCTTGCGCTGGTCGAGCTCGCTCTCGAGACCGCCGATGCGTCCGAAGCAGGCCAGGTCCGGCCCATCTCAGCCGAGGAGCTCCTTGGCGGCCGCACAGCAGTGCGCGAGCGGATCCGCGGCTACGCCGACCGACTGTTCCAGGAGGTCGACGGGCTGGAGCGTATCGACGACATCGAGGACGAATTGGTCCGTTTTGCGAGGACCGTCGACTCGAACCGTACCCTGCGCCGGGCGCTCGGCAACCCGTCAACTGCGGTCGCGCAACGGGTCGCTCTGGTCGAGGACCTGCTTCGAGGCAAGGTGCTTCCTGCGACTGCACGGCTCGTCGCCTACGTGCTGAAGGCCGGCCACATCCGGGATCTCGTCGGCACGCTCGAGTGGGTCGCAGGGCTCGCTGCCGAGGAGCGAGGGCGGCGCGTCGCCGAGGTGCGCTCGGCCGTCGAGCTCGACGATGCCGAATACCTACGGCTCGTCGAGGCGCTCGAGCGTACGGCCGGTCATCCGGTCGAAGTCCGCGTGCAGATCGAACCCTCGCTGTTGGGCGGGATGGCCGTCGCGATCGGGGATACCGTCATCGACGGCTCCGTGCGACACCGTCTCGACCGACTCCGCGAAACCCTGGCCCCGTCGACGGCTTTGCGAGACATGTCGACTCTTGAGCATGACCGTTCCTGAACCAGACGAATTGAGACAAAGGACCTTCACCGATGCCTGAGCTCACGATCAACGCCGACGACATCGCCGCGGCACTGGCGCGTAATGTGAGCGAGTTCACGGCCGAGACGGAGGCCGAGCAGGTTGGCCGCATTGCCGAGGTCGGCGACGGCATCGCACGGGTCACCGGCTTGCCTGGGGCCACCGTCAACGAACTGCTCGAGTTCGAAAATGGAACGGTCGGACTCGCCCTCAACCTTGACGAGGAATCGATCGGCGCGGTCGTGCTCGGCACGATGGACGGCCTCGACGAGGGGCAGGTGGTTCGCTCGACGGGCAGGATCTTGTCGGTGCCGGTGGGCGACGCCCTACTGGGCCGCGTCGTGAACCCCCTCGGTGAGCCAATTGACGGGAAGGGCCCGCTCGGAGCCACCGTCGATCGCCGTCTCGAGATCCAGGCGCCGGGCATCGTGTCGCGCCAGCCGGTCTTCGAACCGTTGCAGACCGGCATCAAGGTCATCGACGCGATGACACCTATCGGTCGTGGCCAGCGCGAGCTCATCATCGGCGACCGCAAGACCGGCAAGACGACGATCGCTACCGACACGATCATCAATCAGCGCGGCGCCGGGGTGAAGTGCATCTACGTCGCGATCGGCCAGAAGGGATCGACCATCTCCCAGACGGTCGCGACCTTCGCCGAGCACGGCGCCCTCGCATACACCGTCGTCGTCGCGGCACCGGCTTCCGAGCCCGCACCTTTCAAGTACCTCGCCCCGTATGCGGGTTGCGCGATGGGCCAGCACTGGATGGAGAACGGCGAGCACGCGCTCGTCGTCTACGACGACCTCTCCAAGCAGGCCGAGGCTTACCGCCAGATCTCCCTCCTTCTTCGCCGTCCCCCAGGCCGAGAGGCCTACCCCGGTGATGTCTTCTACCTCCACAGCCGTCTGCTCGAGCGGGCGGCAAAGCTCTCCGACAAGATGGGCGGCGGGTCGCTCACGGCTCTGCCGATCATCGAGACCAAGGCAGGTGACATCTCCGCCTATATCCCCACCAACGTCATCTCGATCACCGACGGCCAGATCTTCCTCGAGAGCGAGCTCTTCTATTCGGGTGTGCGCCCGGCGTTCAACGTCGGGAACTCGGTGTCACGAGTCGGGGGCGCGGCCCAGATCAAGGCGATGAAGTCGGTAGTCGGCACGCTCAAGATAGACCTGGCGCAGTTTCGTGAGCTCGAGGCGTTCGCCACGTTCGGCTCCGAGCTCGACAAGGCGTCGCAGGCACAGCTGGACCGCGGCTATCGCCTCACGGAGCTGCTGAAGCAGGGCCTGAACGTCCCCTTGCCGGTGCAGGAGCAGGTTGTCGTCATCTACGCGGGTGTGCGCGGGCACATCGACGACGTACCCGTGGAAGAAGTGCAGCGCTTCGAGTCCGAGTTGCGGACGTTCATGCGGGCTCGCCACGCCGACATTCTCGAGAAGATCGTCTCAACGGGAGCCCTTTCGAACGAGAGCGCGCTCGAAGCCGCGATCGTGGAGTTCAAGCGAGGTTTCGGCTCCTCGGATGGGCCACCGGCCGAGGCTGCTGGTGCCGCCGGGGCAACCGAGGAGGCCGGGGAGGCCGGGGCTGCCGGCGTAACCGAGGCTGCTGGTGCCGCCGGCACCGCTAGCTCAACCGAGGCTGCCGGCGCAACCGAGGCTGCTGGTGCCGCCGGCTCCGCTGGCTCAACCGAGGCGAGCGCCTCGGCTGTGGGCGAGAACGAGGCCGAGTAGGCACATGGCAGGCGGTCAGGAGCGGATCCTTCGTCGACGCATCCGCACCATCGAGTCAACGAAGAAGATCACCCGGTCGTTCGAGCTCATCGCGGCGTCACAGATCTCGCGCGCCCAGGGACGCATCGCCGGTTCGCGCCCGTACGTCAAGGCGATCTCGGACATCCTGGCGGAGACTGCCGGCGAAAGCGGCAGCCCGACGCGGCTGCTCGGGATCCCCGAGTCGCCGCAGAAGGTCCTCGCGCTTGTGATTGTGGCAGACCGGGGCCTGGCGGGCGCCTACAACTCGGGCGTGCTGCGCGCCGCCGAGCGCCTGATCCGCTCCGGGTCGGCGCAAGGTCAGAGCTACCGGGTGATGGCCATCGGCAAGAAGGCACAGGCCTACTTCCGGTTTCGCCATCAGCCCGTCGAGCGGCAGTTCGTCGCCATGTCCGACCGACCCACCTACGAGGATGCCCGACAGGTGGCCGCTGTGATCGTGCCGCCGTTCCTCGAGGGCGAGGTCGACCTCGTGCAGGTAGTCTCGACCCGGATCCGCTCCGCGAGCAGCCAGGTCGTCGAGACTCGCCAAGTGCTCCCGGTGCTGCCGAGCCCAAAGCAGCTTCGCCGACAACCCTCCGGGGTCTCACCCGATGTGCAAGGGGCCGGGGATTCCGGCGTGACAGACGCCGTTTCGGAAATCAGCCACTACGGCTCCCCTGCGCCCGAGCCCGAGCCCGAGCCCAAGCTTGGCTACTTCGAGTTCGAGCCAGACGTCGAGCACCTGCTGGCGCAGCTCATCCCGCAGTACTCGGAGGCCTCGATCTATGGCGCGCTGCTGGAGGCGTCCGCTTCGGAGCACGCTTCGCGCCAGCGGGCCATGTCGGCAGCTACCGAGAACGCCGAAGAGCTGCTCAAGACCCTCAGGCGAGTGATGAACCGTGCCCGCCAGGACTCCATCACGACCGAGATCATGGAGATCGTCGGAGGTTCCGAGGCTCTTCGCACGGCCGGCGGTGTCCCCCATGACCTCACTCATCCGCAAGCAACCGAGGAGCAGAACCCATGACGACCGTTGCCCCCGACATCCCTGAGGCCCCCCAACTCGAGAACGGCCGCATCGTCGCGATCACAGGCCCGGTCATCGACGTCGAGTTCCCGCCACACGCGCTGCCCGAGATCAACACAGCCGTTGAGGTACGGCTCGTCGTCGACGGCAACGAGGTTCTCATCACCGCGGAGGTCGCCCAGCAGATCGGCGAGGGCCGGGCGCGCTGCATCTGCCTGAAGCCGACCGACGGGCTCGCTCGCGGAGCGACGGTGGTCAACACCGGTCGCGGTATCACCGTTCCCGTCGGCGATGCCGTGCTCGGTCACGTCTTCAACGTGATCGGCGAGAGGCTCGATCCAGGCGAGATGGGCGAGCCTGACGCGTGGTGGGAGATCCACCGCCCGGCTCCGGAATTCGACACGCTCGAGCCGAGGCGACAGATGTTCGAGACCGGCATAAAGGTCATTGATCTCCTCGAGCCCTACGTGCAGGGCGGCAAGATCGGGCTGTTCGGCGGCGCCGGTGTGGGCAAGACCGTGCTCATCCAGGAGATGATCCACCGGGTCGCCCAGGAGCATGGCGGAGTGTCGGTGTTCGCAGGCGTCGGCGAGCGCACCCGCGAGGGGACCGACCTCTGGCTCGAGATGCAGGAGTCCGGCGTTATCAGCAAGGCGGCGCTGGTTTACGGCCAGATGGACGAGCCGCCGGGCGTGAGGCTTCGCGTCGGGTTGTCGGCGCTGACGATGGCGGAGTACTTCCGGGACGTGAAGAACCAGGACGTGTTGCTGTTCATCGACAACATCTTCCGTTTCGTGCAGGCGGGATCGGAGGTGTCGACGCTGCTCGGCCGCATGCCCTCAGCTGTGGGCTACCAGCCGACGCTCGCAGACGAGATGGGCGAGCTGCAGGAGCGGATCACCTCCACCAGGGGCCACTCCATCACCTCCATGCAGGCCGTCTACGTCCCTGCCGACGACTACACCGACCCGGCACCGTTCACGACCTTCACGCACCTCGACGCGACCACGGAGCTCTCCCGCCAGACGGCGGCGCTCGGCATCTACCCAGCGGTCGATCCTCTCGCCTCGACGAGCAACATCCTCGCGCCCGAGGTCGTAGGAGATCGGCACTACCAATGCGCGCGACGGGTTCAAGAAGTGCTGCAGCGTGCCCGTGAGCTGCAGGACATCATCGCCATTCTCGGCCTCGACGAGCTCTCGGAAGAGGACCGCCTGAGCGTGACCCGGGCACGCAAGATCCAGCGGTTCTTGTCGCAGCCGCTGTTCGTCGCGGAGGTCTTCACCAGCCTGCCCGGCATCTACGTCCCGATCGACGAGACCGTGCGCAGCTTCGAGGCGCTCGTCGGCGGTGACCTCGACGATGTTCCTGAACAAGCGTTCCTGAATGCGGGCGGCGTGGACGACGTGATGACGAAGGCCAAGACCATCGAGCGGGGCTGAGCGGGCCCCATGGCAAACCTGACCCACGCCGAGCTCATCACGCCCGAACGCGTCCTGTTCTCGGGCGAAGCCGAAGCAGTCGTGTTGCGTTGCGACGGAGGCGATACGACCTTCCTGGCGAACCACATGGACTACGTCGGTGCCGTCGACATCTGCGTCGTGCGGATCGAGGGCGTACAACGTACCGGGGCGTCAGATGGGGGCACCGGAGCCGGCGGCGCGGCCACCCCGGGCGGCGGCGCGGCCACCCCGGGCGAGTCGACCTCGCTTGGTGAGGTGCGCGCCGCGGTGCACGGTGGCTTCGTCAAGGTGGCCGACAACAAGGTGACGATCGTCGCGGGAACCGCCGAGCTCGCCGAAGAGATCGATGTCGCGCGGGCGCAGCGCGCGCTCGAAGCGGCCGAGGCGACGCTCGAGGCCGGATCGAAGGCCGGCACGGCCGGCAGAGGGCTCGAGACGGCCGAAGGCCGGCCTTCTGGTGGCGATGTGGCTGAAGCTGATGCTGCGGCGGCCCGGGCCCGGGTGCGGCTGGAGGCGGCTGTCAAGCTCAAGGCGGACCTGAGCCGCATGTGAGACCAGCGCGACAGAGCCCAGGCGGCTCGGCGTAAGTTCTGGGGCATGAGATTCGCCTTCAAGACCGCTCCCCAGCACACGAACTGGGACGACATGCTCGATGTCTGGCGCGCCGCCGACGACATCGAGTTGTTCGAGTCCGGCTGGCTCTTTGACCACTTCTACCCGATCTACTCGGATTCGACGGGGCCCTGCCTCGAGGGCTGGGTCACCCTCACCGCCTTGGCTCAGGCGACAAAGCGCCTTCGGCTCGGGACGCTGGTGACCGGAATCCACTACAGGCACCCGGCTGTGCTCGCCAACATGGCGGCGACGCTCGACATCATCTCGGGTGGCCGGCTCGAGGTCGGGATCGGGGCCGGTTGGAATGAAGAGGAATCGGGTGCGTACGGCATCCCGCTCGGCACGCCGAAGGAGCGCAGCGACCGCTTCGAAGAGGCCTGTGAAGTCGTCATCGGCCTTCTTTCGGACGAGACGACCTCGTTCAAGGGGACCTTTTACGAGCTGGCGGGTGCTCGCTGCAACCCCAAACCGATCCAGCGGCCACATCCGCCGATCTGTATCGGCGGCAACGGTGAGCAGCGCACTCTGCGTACTGCAGCCCGCTTCGCCCAGCACTGGAACTTCCTCGGCGGCACGGTTGAGGAGTTCGCCCACAAGCGGGACGTGCTTCACCAGCATTGCGAGGACCTCGGGCGGGACCCGGAAGAGATACTGCTATCGAGTCACGTGCGCTTCGAGGGCGACCCCGCCGCGACAGCGGCGGCTGCTGCGGCGCTTTGCGAGGCGGGCGCTGGGCTCGCGATCGTCCAGCTCCGGCCGCCCCACACTCCCGACGTGCTCGAGCCGCTGGCGGAGGCCCTCGCCGAGCTGGGCTGAGCAGTGACCCCAAGACGCCGGCTGACGGTTGCGCTCGTGGTGACCGGTGTGGTTGCCAATGAGATCGACGGCCTGCGCCGAGCGCTCGGGGCTGGAGCGCTGGAGCGCATCGCCCCGCACTGCACGCTCATTGCCCCGGTGAACGTCCGCGAGGAGAGCCTCGAGACAGTTCTTGCACAGGTCCGCGCCGCCGCCGCCAAGAGCGCGCCCATCGCGGTGAACCTGGGACCACCGGCCACGTTCTGGCCACGCGCGCCTGTTCTCTACCTGGCAGTTAGTGGGGACATCGATGCCATGACAGAGCTCCGGCGTGACCTTGGGGCCGGCCCGCTTGCTCCACCCCCGGCGCGCCGGGAACGCGACTTCGTGCCGCACCTCACCCTTGACCAACGGATCGAGCCCAGCCGGCTCCCGCATGCGCTGAAGGCGCTGGCCAGCTATCGGACGACGTACTGCTTCGAGCGTCTCACCGTTCTCGAACTGGACGCCGGCCATCGTTGGCAGCCGCTGGCCGACGCCGCACTGGGCAAGCCCATGGTGGCCGGGAGAGGCAGTCTCGATCTGGAGCTCTCCGTGGTCGAGCGCCCCGACCCCGTGGTCGCCGCCTGGGCGGACGAGCAATGGGCCGGCTATTCGAGAGACCGCTATGGCGAGGCGGTCCGCCCGATCAAGCCGTACGCCCTCGTCGCGAGGGCCGACGGCCGTCCGGTCGGCTTTGCCGACGGTGAGATCCGGGGCCCGGTCTTGAGGATCGGCCGGTTGATCGTCAGCCCTGAATGGCGGAGCCTGGGAGTCGGCTCACACCTGCTGCGCGCCGTGGAGCGGCTCGGGCTCGAGCGGGGGTGCGGCCGAGTCCGGCTAGAGACGCTTCGCGGAGGCCGCGCGGAGCGGTTCTATGCCGAGCGAGGCTATGTGGTCACCGCGACCCTCCCGCGATGGCGCGAGGAGCATGACTTCGTCCTCATGGAGCGCGACATCGTCGTCACAGTTGGAGGACCGGCAGCTCAGGGGCGAAGCGGGAACGACTCGAGGAACCCGTCCACGGCCGGACGCGACGGTCTCACCTAGCGGCAGTTTCCTGGCTATCCCGATGAGCCGGTTGCGGCCTTCCTGAAGACTTTCTTCCAAAAAGGCTCCTGACCAGCGCGAATGTCCTGGTCAAAGGCTCGCGATTTGTCGCCAGAAGGTGT
>Ga0224555_1000237_pt1 | contig 82387 bp, 72 predicted proteins | sample 714S23034metaG_FD_180687 | JGI IMG/M metagenome (GOLD analysis project Ga0224555, IMG submission 180687) | Peat soil microbial communities from Stordalen Mire, Sweden - 717 S2 30-34 | ecosystem: Environmental > Terrestrial > Soil > Wetlands > Peat | place: Sweden: Norrbotten County, Stordalen... | reverse complement strand
GCTTAATACAGTGACAATTCTGGCGACAAATGTGTCACTTTCCATCGGGGCTGATGTGGGGCGGCCAATCTTGGCCGCAGCCGCCTTTTTAGGCGGCCAGGGCCGGCTAAAAGCCGGCTGCGGGCAGTATTGCCCGCCTACAAGATCTCAATAAGACACAATCGTCGCTTCCACCGCGTCGAGAACCTCCCGCGTGCTGACCACCGTACAGTACTCCCCGTCGAGATTCGCCAGGCTCATGGCGTGTACTTCGTCCGCCGTCCGCCAGGCGCCGCGCCAGTCCCGGCGGCCGAACGTGAAGGTTGCGTCTTCCACGAGATAAGTATCGAAGCCCAGATTCCCCGCCATCCTGACAGTGGCCTCGACGGAGTTATTAGTGATTACTCCGGTCACCACCAGCATGGTCAGGTTGGCCGCGCGCAACCTGGCCTCCAGGCCGGTTCCGATGAAAGCGCTGTTCGTTTTCTTCGCAATCACCACTTCCCCTGCGGCGGGCTGGCACTCGGGTTTGAAGTTGTTTCCAGGCTGCCCGGGACGATAGTGTGAAGCGGGCTCCCTGGAATCGTGCCGGATGTGGTATACGGGGCGCCCGGCCAACCGCCACGCATCGAGCAACGCCGCCACGTTCTTCTCGGCCTCTCGATTGTTCCGCTCACCCCAACTCGGATGGTCGATGGCCTTCTGAAGGTCGATGACGATCAGTACCGCATCGTCTGGCAAGGGTTTTGGGATAGGCTTGTGCATTCACAGCCCCTTACTTACCCGCGCGGTGCGAATGGTGTGCCCTTCGCTATCCAAGTAGATTGCGTGCGGAGCCGCTTCCGGTGTGTCCCGGTATACGACCATCAGGTCGTCATGCACGAAGGCAGCGTGGTCCTTAGCTGCCGGATATTCAGCATGGTTCTTGCGCGCCAGGATCTTGCCTTGCAGGTCTGGCTTGAAGGAAAACGATCCGCTGCCCTGTCCGGGCGCGCCGCCTCCTTCGCCGGTCCAATCGCCCAACAGGTACTCGACCGGTCCCCAGCCCGCCGGTTTGCCGGCCAGCCTGGCATTGAGGCATACGAACATGGCCAAAGGAAGCAGGTAGCGCATGAGATTCACTCTATCGCAAAAGCTAACGTTCGGCCCGCCGCGCCGTCTATCTTTCTCTCACAGGAGGATCCATGAGAATTAGCCATGTCACCGCCGCCCTGGCCTTCGCCGGACTGGTCCTGCAATCGGCCGCGGCTCAGCGGGAAGGCTCCTTCGACCGCACTCTCACCGTTAACGGCGCGGTCGACCTGAATGTCGAGACCGGCTCCGGTCGCATCGATGTGCGTCCCGGCGACACTTCCAGCGTGCGTATTCACGGCGTCGTCCGTGCGCAGAACGATTTCTTCCGCGGCGACGGGGACCGTATCCACGAGATCGAGACAAATCCGCCGATTTCCCAAACCGGCAACAGCATCCGGATCAGCGTGCCCCAGGACGACTGGCTGCGCCGCCACGTCTCCATCAGCTATGAACTGGTGGTGCCGCGCGAGACCCGCCTGCGCGCCCGCACCGGTTCGGGCAGCGAGAGCGTGGAGGGTATCCATGGTCCCGCGGAATTGGAGACCGGTTCGGGGTCCGTCACGGTTGCCCGCGTGGACGATGCGGTGCGCATCCAGACAGGCTCCGGGCGCATCCAGATCGATGCGGTGAAGGGCAAGGTGGACGCGCACACGGGCAGCGGCTCGATCGAGGGCTCCGGCATCCACGGCCCGATCAGCGCGCACACCGGCAGCGGCAGCATGCGTCTGGAACAGACGGCGGCGGGGCCGCTCGAAGCCCATACCGGCTCCGGCGGCGTGAACGTGCGCCTGCCCGCGGACGCCGCGTTCGATTTGTACGCGCATACCGGCTCGGGGCAAGTGTACGTAGATCACCCCATCACCGTTCACGGCAGCGTCGGCGGCCATGAGGTTCAGGGCAAGGTCAAAGGCGGCGGCGCACTGGTGGATGTGCGCACGGGATCGGGCTCTGTCCGCATCGAATAGGAATAGTGGGGCAGGCCCGTGGCCTGCTGCGGCCTCTCAGGCCGCCTTCTTGTTCACCGAAATAAGTGGGAGTGCCGCGCTTCCAGATCGAGCAGGAAGCGCTTGAGCGGCAGTCCGCCGCCATATCCCACCAGCGAACCGCCCGCGCCAATGACGCGATGGCACGGCACCACAATCGGGATGGGGTTTCGCCCGTTGGCGGCGCCCACCGCGCGCACAGCCTTGGGCGCCCCGATCGTGTGGGCGACCAAGCTGTAGCTGCGCGTCTCGCCGTAGGGAATGTTCTGCAGTTCGCGCCACACGCGCCTTTGGAACTCGGTGCCCTGCATATCCAGAGTCAGATCGAAGTCCCGCAATTCGCCGGCGAAGTACGCCCGCAATTGCTCGATGGCTTGCCGCAGCAGCGGATTGGACTCGCACTCGCGTCCGGGCAGTTCGGCAGCGGCATTCAATTCCATCGCGCGAATGCCCGCGTCCGACGCCACCACACCGAAGACGAACTGGCCGGCGGCTTCAAACCGGCGCCATTCCAACATGCATCCAGTGTAACCGGCCTTGAGTGTGACGCGGCAGGCGGTACTGTCCTAAAGTCGCGTGAAGGGAAATTTCAGGCAGACGACGGGCGGGGGTAGAGTTCATGATCTGGGTCTAGCCAGATCGCGGGGCCAGCCAACATGCCTTGACTTGATTAGGTACGTGTTCCGCCTCCCACACTAAAAAGTATAGCGCTCGAATCCGCCGCGCCTTGGGTGGACGCCCCGGACTGCGGCGTCCTGGCGCGCTGCTGGGTCGGAGCCATCCTCGAAGTGGCCATGAGTTGGCTGCGCATGGCCCCCGGCGAACGTCCGGACGCCGCGCGCCTGGCCAAGACCGTCCGGAGCTTCAACCTGCGGGGCGCAGGAATGTCCTGCTAACATTTGGTTTCGCAGTCCCAAAGGAGCAACCATGCGCTGGTACCACTATTTGGCGTATTTCTTCGGAGGCGCATTCCTCGCGAACGCCTTGCCCCATCTCGGCAATGGGATCTCTGGGCATGCCTTCCAGAGCCCCTTCGCATCGCCACCGGGAGAGGGCTTGTCCTCCTCGATGGTCAACGTCCTGTGGGGCCTCTTCAACCTTGCCGTCGGCTACCTGCTCGTCTGCCGGGTCGGCAGCTTCAATCTGCGCAAGACCCGGCACGTGCTCGTCCTCGGGGCGGGCATCCTGATCATGTCGCTAATGCTTGCCCACGGATTCGGACGGTTCCACGGCGGACTGTGAACAGGTCTGCCCTGAATCATATGGGGCGGCGGACCTGCTGCACATTTCGATCAGGCTGATTGAAATTTTCTATTTGCTATAACTTTTTTATGAAGCTAGACTGACCGTAAGCCACGTTTCGCTGCTCTAGAAATCGTCCCGCAAAGAGGCACAATATGAAGAGTTCAGTCTTTCCGTGCATAAGCTTGACGTGTGTTCTCTCGGCCACGCTGGCGTTTGGTCAGGACGCTACCCCAGCGGCCCCTGCCGCAGCGCCGCCACAGGACTCCGCGGCTGCTGCGCCGGCGGCGCCACCCGCGCCAAAGTCGCCCCTGACGCAATGGGGCACGGACTTCAGCTTTCTGTTCGATGGCTACGTCGACTGGAACTATAACAACCCGGCCTCCGGATTCAACGGCCTGCAAAACTTCGATTTCCGCGCCGACACGGCGCACGTCAACATCGGCAAGATCACCATCGACCGCGCACCCGCTCCGCTCGGATTCCACGTGGATGTAGGCTTCGGAGAAACCCTGGACGCGATTCACGCCGCCGATAGGGACCCCAACGCCTGGAAATACTTCCAGCAAGCCTACATCGACCTGAAGCCCAAATCCTGGCACGGCCTGGAAATCGATGCCGGACAATTTGTTACCTCGGCCGGAGCGGAAGTCATAGAGACAAACCAGAATTGGAACTATTCGCGGTCGCTGCTGTTCGCCTGGGCCATCCCTTACTATCACTTCGGTCTGCGCGCTTCCATGCCGATAGGCGCTCACTTCACGGCGGGCGTTCAGTTAGTCAACGGCTGGAACAACGTAGAACCACTTAACGGTGGGAAGACCGTCGGACTCAATGGCGCATACGCCTGGAAGAAAGTCACCTGGACCAACAACTATTACGTGGGTCCTGAGAAGCCACACACTACCGTAGGGCTGCGCAATCTCTTTGACACCGTCATTCAGGTCAACGCGACCGACAAGTTCAGCTATTACATCAATGGCGATTACGGCCGCGATAAGAACGTCGGTCCCGGCGCAAGCGTGTGGGCGGGCGTTGCCGTAGCGGCGCGGTACGCCATCGGCAAGAAATACGCGATCGCGTCGCGGCTTGAGTACTTCGACGATCGCAACGGCTTCTCCACCGGCACCGCGCAGCATGTCGAAGAGTTCACTCTGACCGGAGAATACAAGATGAACGGATGGTTGATGAGCCGGTTGGAGTTTCGCAACGACTGGTCCGACCAGCCCTTCTTTGAAACCAACAAGCCTGGCGCTGGCTCCAAGACGCAGGCTACCGTTTTGCTGGGATTAATCGCGTACGTGACGCCGCACAAATAGGATGGAGGGCGGGCAATCATGCCCGCAGCCGCCTTTCAGGCGGCCAGAGCCGGCTAAAAGCGAACCGCCCGTGTGGTGCGGGGCCAAACGGGAGAGGAACTTGGTGCGGATGGGTGGTTCGTGGCAGACTGGATAGGAGCACAGGTGGCGGAAGTAGGCCGATCCGTCAGTGGTGCTGTTAAACCCGTCTAAAAGCGTGGTCCCAAGTTCCGTGCGCCATACCGTGGTTACAGCCTGAGACAGCATCCCAGGCTGATTCCTTTCAGAAGAGTACCTTTGATTTGCGCGACTTGGCCTCTACCTGAGCCGAAAGGATAAACAGGTATGTACAAGCCAACGAAGCATTCCAAAAAGCCCGGCGCGGAGAAGATCGCAAGGGGCCAAGGCAAACGGGGCCGAAAACGGAAAGGGATGTGCCTGGAAGATCGACCCATACTGGAAGCTAACGCAGCAGGAATTGATATCGGTGCGAGGGAAATTTATGTAGCCGTACCCCCAGACCGTTGGTGAGTTGTGGGGCCACCACGGTGGCGATGGAATCCACTGGGGTGTACTGGATTCCGCCCTACGATGTGCTGGAACGACATGGAGTGAAGCCTTGTTTAGTGGACGCCCGCGGCATGAAAAACGTGCCGGGGCGGCGCACCGGCTGGCACGAATGCCAATGGCTGCAATTCCTGCATTCGGTGGGATTGCTGCGGGCGGCCTTTCGACCGGACCGGGACGTATGCGCGGTGCGGTCGTTGATGCGGCACCGTAGCAACCTGGTGGAAATGACCAGCCAACATATCCAGCTCATGCACAAAGCCCTGACGCAGATGAATGTGCAAATTCATCGCGTCATCAGCGACATCACTGGATTAACCGGTCTGGCCATCGTGGATGCCATACTGGATGGGCAACGCGATCCGGTGGAGTTAGCCAAGTTGCGGGACCCGCATATCCGAGCCAGTGAAGAGACGATTCGCAAATCGCTGGTGGCCACCTGGCTGCCGGAGCACCTTTTCACCGCAATCCCCGCTGCCGGGCGGCATCCGCCACTTCCCGGACCAGGTCGCCGCGGCCGTTGCGCCAGGGGCTGGCTTTCACGCTAGAAGCGGTCTGCGCGGTGGGCCACAGGCAGAAGCCGTCGCGATGCTTGGCGACCAGCACCAGGTAGCGCGCGCCCGCCGACTTGGCCGCGGCCACCCATTGGCTGGCATCCAGTTGCGTGGGATTGAAAACTTGCGGATCGGCCGCGCCATCGCCCCACTCCCGGTCCATGAAACTGTTCGGGCCAAAGTGGATGAGCACACCGATTTCGAGATCCTGCCAGGCAACCTGCTGCGGGGTGGGCCGCATGTCGACGAAGTTCTGCGCCACCATCGGGAGCGGCAGCGCCAAGGCGGCGAGCGAAATCTTGAACACCGCCGTATTCTAACAAACGCGGCTCCATGCCACACTGCAACGCGCATTCTTGCGAAAGGCCGGCGGCTCTACCCCAACAAGTCCAGCGCCGCCTGAATCTCGCTGCGCGTGTGCAAATCCCCCATGCGCGTGGTGGCCTCGATCCCTTGCCGGTAGAGCGCGCGGGCTTCCTCGCGGCGGCCCAGTTTCTCCAGCGTCTGGCCCCCGTGATAATAGGCGGCCGAATAGTTCGCATTCACCGCCAGCAGCGCTTGGTACTCCTGGATGGCGCGTTCCAGGTCGCCGGAATTGGCGTACTCCATCGCCAACCCATAGCGCGAGAAACTGTCGTGGGGATTCTGCGCCACCATGTTCTTCAGCACTTCCAGGCGGTTGCTCATACCTCATGTGTTACCATACCTGCCAATGGCATGTCCTTGTTTCTTCCCGGTCGAGCGGATTCGACAGGCGAACGGAAAGAAAACGCCGCCGATGCCGCTGGGCGATCCGTGGACCGGCGTTTGCCGCGCCGCGCCGGACCGCGAGTGGCTGCCGGATGCGAACACCTTGCAGCAGCTTTGCAATTTTGGCTACGCGCGCCAGAAGTGCGCGCGCGTTCCGGCCGATGCGCCCGACGCCGTGCGCTTTACCATTTCTCACGACCGCGACGGCCTTGTGAGAATCTATTGGGTAATGGAGAAAGATCATCTGCCGTTCGCGCACGGTCCTCTCGAGTATTCGCGCGCCGAGGCACGCTTTCGGATCGCGCATCCGGATGCCTGCGTCTCGCAGCAGGCGCGGGCGTACGTCGGCAGCTATTTGCACCGGAAAGGGGAGTCCCTCCAACCATGACCGTGCCCGATTCCAGTCCGGGAAAACCGGTCCGCGATTCCATCTCCGAATATTCGGAGTTGGCCTTGCCCACCGACGCCAACGGCCTGGGCAATGTGCTGGGCGGCAAGGTCATGCACCTGGTGGATCTGGCCGGCGCCATGGCCGCCATGCGCCACGCGCGCAAGCCGGTGGTCACCGCTTCGTTCGACCACATGAATTTCCTCCATCCCATTCACATCGGACAGTTGATCGTGCTGCATTCCCAAGTGAACCGGGTCTTTCACACCTCAATGGAAGTCGGCGTGAACGTGATGGTGGAAGACATGATGACCGGCTGCAAGCTGCACACTTGTTCGGCCTACCTGACGTTCGTCGCGTTGGATGCGTGCGGGAAACCCACAGCCATTGCGCCCGTCATCCCGGAAACCGAACAGGAGCAGCGCCGCTACCGTGAAGCCGGGGAAAGACGGGAATACCGGTTGGCGGTGGCACAGGCTTCAGCCTGTGGAGAAACAGGCTGAAGCCTGTGCTACCTACGCCTTGTACATGTACTTGATGTTCGGCTTGTAGAGCAGCACGTTGGGCTCGCCGGCGCGGTTCACCTTCAAGCAACACTTGTCGTACCACTCGATCACGCCATGCAGGGTCTCGCCGTCCTTCAGCACGAAGACCATCGGAGTCTTCGACTGCATTTGCTTTACGTAGTAGAAATTCTCGGCGTTGGTTTGGTCTGGCGGCACTGGTTTTTTCTGCGGCGGCCGGCGCGGCGGGACGATCTGCTCCTTGATCTCGTTCAGAGAAGGACGGATGAGTTTACGGTTCGCAGATTCCACTGGAAGCCTTCCTTATTGGCGCGTTAAAGACATGACCCGCGGGGTCCGTTCACGACGAGAACGGCGCGGGATCAGTTGGATCAAGTTTTGTCCGACTTGAAGATATATTTAACATATTGTCGCGCTTACCGCAAGGCACCCGATGGCCCAATGGCCCAGGATGGCCCAGATGGATGGCGCGGATTCCACGGCTTCCCCAGCGGGCCGCGGCGCGGTCTCCGGTATACCGGGCCGGTCGAGTGATTCTTCGACCGGCGACAGGGGTCAACTTCCAGATCGTAACGCGGTCGGTGCGGTACCAAGCCGCAGGGGCGAGTGCCGTTGGGGAAGTTGAGAAAGCTTGGTGGGGCAGACCATCGCACTTTGTGGTCTGCCGTCTTCGGGGAGCGCTTGGCAGGGCGACATAAAACGATCCGTCTGCCCCACCGAAACATCATTAAGTGAATAGTATTGGGGTTAAGCCAAGATTAAGCCAGGATCTTTGCAGCATCGTCGGCGCCTCCGCTGGACGGTCTCGCCAATTCTGGCGGCCGGCTTGGCCTTCACCAGCATGCTCGAAAGGCCGGCATAGCCGCGCCGCCGGCTTGCTACGCAACGGAAAGGACTAATCGCCCATGCGCGCGGCTGCGCGACGCCGGTTTGATGACAATGTGAACGTCCCGGCCCAAGCGGGTCAAGCATTCTAACAAACGGTGTTCCGAAATCCCGCGAAACCGTCCTTTCAATAGCGCAGAAACTTTGGGCTGCGTTAGACCCAGGATCTTTGCAGCGTCCGCTTGCGTCAGCGCCCTCTGTTGGACGATCTCGCTGATTTTGGCGGTCAGTTCGGCCTTCACCAGCATGCTCGCGCTGCCGGCATAGCCGAGGTCGGCATACACATTGCCAGAACCCTCCTCGACCGGAACGCCGCGCACAACTCGCTGTTTCTTCATGGCAATAGCTCCCTGGCAAACTGCTCCGCGATCTTGAGACGTTATCCTCCGTAACCTCCAGCATGCCAGCGGAACCAAAGCCCTTGAGGGGCTTGGCCTGCTCGTGCTTCCGCCCCACCTGAGCGAGGTAAAGAGCAAATCCAAACAGATCCTCGACCGGGTTAGGCAGAGCTTTCAGATCCCGCTTGGAACTCCCTATCCAGTGAAGCGGCTTCAAGCGCGGGGACTCGTCCATGGTTCATTCATATTATACCCAGATTGGTATAGATCGAGCGGGGAAGACGTGAAGCGCCGTCCGGGACCGCTTGACCCCTCCGCAGCCCCGATATGCATGCATCCAGGCCGGGGATCATGGCGTTGGGCTCAGATTGCCAGGCAGGCAAGGCCGCGCTTTTGTTTCGTCTTGCCCCACCGGGCCGCGGACGACCGCGGACGCTGATGCGCGAGCTTCCTCCCACTTTCAGTGGGACCAAAGTGGCCCAGTCGCCCAGCCAGGCGCCGCCCATCACCGGCTGAACCACTTCTTGGCCAGGGCTTTCAGGCGGCCATAAAGGGAGCGGCTTTCGGCCGCGGGGCTGGGGGCTTGCGGCGGCGGGACCGGCCCCGCAACTCCTGCGCCGGGCAGCAGGCCCGCTGGCGCTTCACACGGCTGCTCACCCGCCAAACGCACCGTGGTCGCGATGAAGGAGTAACTGCGCCGCGTGCGCGCGCCGGAGCGATTCACCACGCACACCGAGAAGCCCGCCGGCCGCGTCAGCACTGGGAAATAGCCCTCCACATTGCGCTGGATATAGGCCGTCTCATAACGGTGGCGCCGCAGGCTCCAGGTGAACACGCGGAAGCTGTCGAAATCGTACGGATGGTCGCCGCTTCCGCTGCTCGTGATGGTCGTCCACAGCCAGTTGTGTTTCACCACGTCGCCATCCCGCACGTCCGAGAGCGCGAAATACGAGGTGATGCGATGGCCCTCGGCGTACTGCGCCACGTCGTCGGGGATGGCCATATAGAGCCTGCGCGTCAGCACCCATCCGCTCTCGCCCTTGGCATTGCGCACCAGGCTCCAGTCGTCCGGCGGCGGCGCGTTCGCGGCATGGCTATCGGCGATGGCCTGCTGCACTTCGGGTGGCGCCTTGGAGAGTTCCTTCCAGTTCGCCGGCGGCGGTGGCGGGGGCGGCATCGGCGGCATCGGGTATTTGGACTCGGCCCGTTTGCGCGCGGGCGGAAGCGCCTTGGGCTTGGGCGGAATCAGCGGTTTGCGTTCCGGCGGCGTTCGCGGCGCCGTGACGTGCGCCACTACGTCCACTTTTTCGCCCTCCTTGACTTGCAGGAAACTGGGCGACAGGCGATTGGGCTCGGTGTGTACGTTGAGTTGGTCGTAAGTGCTGGCCAAGCCCTGCGACGGCAGAGTCAAGGCGCGCCGCTCGACTTCCTTCAACGCGGCAATTTCTTCGGAACTCAGCAGCAAGTGGTCTTCGATCCAGCCTTCCGCGCCGCCCGGCGCGCGCACCTTCAGAAAGCGGCGGCGGCGCTGCACGATTTCGAGCCGATCGCCGTGCCTGACCGTGGCCACCACCGGCGACTGCAACGGGATGTCCCGGCGCAAGCCCAGCGTGGCCGGACCGGCGTAGGCTTCGCCGATCGCCGTAGCGCGCGGTTCGCCGCTCCGGCACGCCGGCATGACCAGCAGCAGGAGTGTTAGGCCAGCACCCAGCACCCGGAACCCGGCACCCATCACCCTCTCTCCGTCACAACGGACCGGTTATACACTTGGCGGAAGACGTCGCCCGCGCGCGCGGCCGCCCACTGCTCCAGGCTGATATCGGCCGCGGAGCATAGCTGCAGCACCACTTGCCCATCGCGTATGTGGCAGCTCAGCGATTGAATGCGCTCCTCGTGGCTGACATCCAGGTTGTCGGCCAGCCGCAACAAAGGAATCAGCATCAGCACCACGCGCTTGTCGTCGGCATTCAGCGCCTGCCAGTTGGAGTGGACCGGCGTGGGCATGCTCTTGCGGTGATAGCGGCACAAATTGGCGACGATCTCGCGCTCGCGATTGGTGAAGCCCGGCATGTCGGAATTGTTCACCAGGTAATAGGAGTGCTTGTGATGGTTGGAGTCGGCCACGAAATGGCCAGCGTCGTGCAGATAGGCGGCGGCTTCCAACAGCTTGCCGAAATGCGGCGCCAACTGGTGCAGCGGCTGCAGATCGGTGAACAGGGTATGCGCCAGACCGGCCACCTTGCGAGCGTGCGGCAGCGCCACGCCATAGCGGCGGCTCATCTGTTCCACTTCTTTGCGCTGGTCGCGGCCAAGCTGCGCCAGTTCGCGCCCCACGCCCCGCGCATGCAGATCCGCGATGATGCCGTCGCGTACCCCGGCCGCGGAATAATACAGGCACGGCAGCCGGAAATCCTCCAGCACGCGCAGCAACACGCTCACGCCCGGCACGATGATTTCGGCGCGCTTGGGGCCGATCCCGATGGCCTTGCGGCGCTCCGCCAGGTCCAGCACGCTCAGCCTCTTGTAGAGGCGGCGCACCTCGTGGGCGGAAGCCCGCATGCGGTCGGCCTGGTCGCGCTTGATGCGGGGGATGCGGTTCACCGCGCAAACCACCGCCGAAGCCGTGGCCGACGTGGCGATCACGCGGTCCCAATGCGTGTTGGCGAAGCGCTTCCCGATGCCCGCCAGTTTCTCCTCGATATATTCGTGCATCTGGTGCAATTCGTCGGGCAGCGGCGGATCGTTGCGCAGGAAGATCTCGCGCAACCGCACCGCGCCCAAGGGCTTCGAGAACGAGTCGCGCAGCGCGCCGTGCTCGCCGGCGATCAGTTCCGCGCTGCCTCCGCCGATGTCCACAATCAGCAGCCTGCGGTCGGGATGCGGCCAGCGGGCCTGCACTCCCAGGTGAATCAGCCGCGACTCTTCGCGTCCGGAAACGATCTCCACCGGAGAGCCGATGGCATTGGAAGCCCGTTCGATGAACTCGGCTGAATTGCGCGCGTCCCGCACCGCGCTGGTGGCCACCGCCCGCACTCCCACCACGTCCAGCTTTTGATACTGCTGGGCCATGCGCGCCAGCACCGTGCAGGTCAGTTCCAGCGACTCCTGCGCCAGGATGCCGTGGCGAAAGACGCTCTCCCCCAGCCGTGTGACCACGCGCTCGGAGGCCAGCACGCGCATGCCGGACCCCGGCAGCACTTCGGCTGCTGCCATGCGGATAGAGTTGCTGCCGATGTCGATCGCCGCGTAGCGGGGCATATACCAGTTATAGGGGAAATTCGGCGGACGGTGGGGCAGCGGGTGCTTAACCGTTCTGGGCATTCTGATTGACAGAAACTGCTCCCTAACGGTCGCGGCTCGGTAGACCTTGCGAAATCAACGTGACTGTTGCGAAATCAACGCGACTATTACCGAGCCGCGACCGTAAGGGAGCGGTTTCCCCCCAGCGGTTAAGCACCGGAGCCACCACGCGGCAGGCTACCATCGAGTAATGGAGATCTACATCCTGCGCCACGGAATCGCCGAAGAACCCAAAGCGGGTGCGCCGGACGCGGACCGCGCGCTGACCGACGCCGGCCGCGAGAAGCTGCGCGCCGTGCTGGAGCAGGCGCACGAATCCGGTGTCAAGCCTTCGCTGATTCTGAGCAGCCCGTACAAGCGGGCGCTGCAGACGGCCCACATGGCCGGGCAGGTGCTCGGGTGCCACAAGATCCTGGAGAGCGAGATCCTGGTGCCCGGCTCCTCGCCGAAGGCCGTCTGTGACGCCATCTGCGCGCGCCGCCGCGAGCCTGCCGTATTGCTCGCCGGGCATGAGCCGCTGCTGGGATTGACCGTGGGGTATCTGCTCGGCGCGCCCACGCTGCAGGTCGATCTCAAGAAGGCCGCGCTGGTGCGCATCGATCAGGAGAGCTTCAGCGGCGCGCCGCGCGGCATCTTGAAGTGGATGCTTACGCCGCGCTTGGTATAATCCACTACTGAGCCACACGCGTGAGCGAGTGGTCCAACTCCTATGAAGATCCAAAAATCCACCGCCCGCTACGAAGAGTGGCTGGCCCGCCAACTCACCATCGTCCCCGCCGACCTGCAGCACAAACACGAGCAGATGTCGACGGCCTTGTTCCCATTCATGCGCGCGACCTATTATCGCTGGGCACAGATCTTTCCGGAAGTCTGCGCCGGCCTGGCTTCGGCGCCGGTAGTGCTGGGCGTGGGCGATCTGCACGTGGAGAATTTCGGGACGTGGCGCGATTCCGAAGGCCGCTTGATCTGGGGCATCAACGATTTCGACGAAACCTGGCGGCTGCCCTACACCCACGACCTGGTCCGCCTGACAGCCAGCGCGCACATTGCCATCTCGGAAAATCACCTGGCTCTCGATCTGAAGAATGCGGCCGAAGCCATCCTGCAGGGCTATTCGGAATCGCTGGCGGCTGGCGGGCGTCCCTTCGTGCTGGCTGAGCATCACCCGCTGCTGCGCGAAATGGCGGTGCACCGGCTGAAAGACGTCTGCGGTTTCTGGGAGAAGCTCGAAAAGTGCCAGCCCGTCAAAGGCCGGATTCCGGATGGTGCGGCCAAGGGCATCTTGCGGATGCTGCCGGACCCCGAGATCACGCGGCGGCACATGCACCGCGTAGCCGGGCTGGGCAGCCTGGGCCGCCAGCGTTTCGTGGCCCTGGCCCAGTGGCACGCCGGCAACATCGCGCGCGAAGCCAAGGCCATGGCCCCTTCGGCATGCTGGTGGGCCGCGGGCTGCAAGGGGTCCTCGCGCATCCTCTACCAGGAGATCCTGGATACCGCGGTGCGTTGTTGCGATCCGTATGTGAAGCAGAAGGGCAAGTGGATCGTGCGCCGCCTGGCCCCGGATTGCACGCGCATCGAGTTGTCCGAGTTGCCCAAGGAACGTTCCGAGAAGGTGCTGCTGCACGCCATGGGGTTCGAAACGGCCAACGTGCATCTTGGCAGCAAGAAGGCCCGCGCTATCCAGGCCGATCTCAAGAAACGCGGCAGCGACTGGTTGCCTAAGGCCGCCGAAGAGATGCTGAAAGCCGTGAGCCAGGATTGGGACGAGTGGCGCAAGTCCCATCCGGTGAAGAAGCCCGCCAAATAAAGTGGGGCAGGCTCTCAGCCTGCGGCGACCTCTCAGGCCGCCCGCGAGCGAAGCTCGCCACTTACTTCTTCGCCGCCTTAGTCTCCTGCCCGCCCTGATGAATCACCAGATGGGTAACGGCGCCACTCGCGTCCGTGAAAAACTCCACCTGCGCCTCAACAACCTTCAAAAAGAACCTGTTCTCCCCCTCGGCAAATAACGGCTAAAAGCCAGGTTCTGGGTGCTAGGTGCGATTACTGTTCACTTGCGGTCTGCCACCTGACTTCGACTCGGGCACACCCGTGTTCGATTTAGGCTAACCGGGTGGTTGGTAGCGTCGTCTCAATGGGGTGACGGAAGCTGCCATGGATCATCTCGTCAAGCCGTATTCACCCCGGCCCATCGCTCGCCGCCAGGCGTGCAGTCTTTTCTTCAGGGCAAGTGTGGCAAGCGTTTTCAGCGCCCTGCCACCGCGTGGTCTTGCCCAAGGCTCAACCGCACCGGTCAGCGGAGAACGCGTCTCCGCCTTGCGTGACTTCGATGAGCTCTTGTTGGACTATCTGAAGCGAAATAAGTCCATTCCGGGCGCCAGTCTTGCCATTGCCCGGCATGGCCGCGTTGTCTACGCACGCGCATTCGGCTGGGCCGATGTGGCGGCCCATGAAGCAGCTCAGCCGGATTCGCTCTTCCGAGTTGCCAGCGTGAGCAAGACTTTCACTGCGGCGGCCATCATGCTTTTGGTTCAACGCGGGCGCCTCAATCTTTCCGGCGCGGCGTTTCCTCTGCTTGCCCTCCAGGTGCCACCAAACAAAAAAGCTCAGCCTGACCCTCGCTTGGACAAAGTAACGATCCACCACTTGCTGTGCCACACAGGCGGATGGTCACGGGGGACAGCGAAGAACCCATTCGAGACATGGACCGGGTTCGATCCGATGTTCTTTCCAGTGGAGATTGCGCAGAGCCTCGATGTCCCCTCACCAGCGAGCCCCATGGACATCGTCCGCTTCATGACCACCAGACCTTTAGAGTTCGATCCAGGCACGCGCTACGCGTATTCGAATTTCGGCTACTGCGTGCTCGGGCGCGTGATTGAGAAGGTCTCGGGTGCTCCCTATGGCGAGTTCGTGCGCAATGAACTATTGCGGCCGATGGGCATCCAGGACGCACGGTTGGGAAGATCGCTCATTTCCAACCGTGCTCCGCGCGAAGTCCACTACCGCCCTTCCGGAGATCAGAAGCCGAATTCCAAGAACGTCTTCGGAGGGCCCGATGTGCAGTGGTGCTATGGGGGATTCGAGCTTGAGGCCATGGACTCTCACGGCGGTTGGATCGCAACCTCCTCGGATCTCGCCCGTTTCGCGGCATCTCTGGAGATAGCGGCGCCCTCCGGACCTTTGAATGCAGATTCGATCCAGCAAATGTTCGCGCGTCCACAGGAGACCGGCTATGCTGCCAATGGTGTCGAACTGCCCGCCTGGTACGCCCACGGCTGGCACGTGCAATCTACAGTTCCCGAAGGAACAGCAGCCTGGCACGATGGCCTCTTTGGCGGCACATCAGCACTCGTGATGCGCCGGCCGGATGGGATCGTCTGGGCTCTGATCTTCAATACCGACAATGATGACATTAGGCAGGTCCCATCGGAGGTTATGGCCCCGCGCATCAACCGGCTCGCCGATTCCATCACCAAATGGCCTGCCTAGCTGTAGCTTTGATGTTCCTGCATCACGCTGCCCAGCCACGAACCATGACCAGCTCGGAACACCCGCGAATGGGTCGAATCGGGCGGCTGTCTTACCGCGTCATGTTCCCTTCATTCATGTCATCAAGCGCCCGTCTTCAACCGTCATGGTCACCTCAACGCCCGGCCCCAGTTCGTAGGTCCCTGCATACTTCGCCAGGACCCGCGGCGAAACCTGGATCTCCTTGCGCGGAGCCGGCCCCTCCGCCTTATCGCCGACCCGCGCCGCCTTCTGATCCCGCCCGCCCTGGTGAACCACCAGGTGCGTCACCGCTCCGCTCGCGTCCGTGAAGAACTCCACCTGCGCATCCACTACCTTCAGGAAGAACTTGGTCTCCGACTCTGCAAATAGCTCGAGCTTTGGCTCCCCCGTTAGCTGTGTCATGAGCCGGCCGCCCTCCACTGTCACCGTTGCGGTGACGCCCGGCCCCAACTCGTACGTCCCCGCATACTTCGCCAGGACTTGCGCCGCTACCTGAACCTCCTTGCGCTCCGCCGGCAGCTTGGCCGCCTCGCCATGCACCACCGCGGACAGCTTTGCGGCAATCTCCGAGGGCGCCACGCCGTTCACGTTCCCCAGCACGACCACCGTGAGCCTGTCGTCCGGGTAGTACGTCAATTCCGTGTTGAAGCCTTCGATGCCGCCGCCGTGCTGGATCGCCCTGCGTCCGTCCTTCGTCGCCACAAACAGCCCGCACGCGTAATCGTTTTTGAACGGCGTAGTCATGGTTTTGAGCGATGCCGCCGAAAGCAACTTCCCGCCGAACAACCCCTGCTCCCACTTCAACAAGTCTTCGGTCGTGGAATACAGAGATCCCGCCGAGAACGGGATGGTCATGTGTACGAACCCCGCATTCTCCAGACCGTCCTTGCCCAGCGTGTACCCCGCCGCCCGGTGCGCAATCACCGCCGAGTTCGAGTCATACCCCGAATCCCGCATGCCCAGCGGCGTGAAGATATTCTCGCGCACGAACTTTTCATAGCTGCCGCCGGTGACCTTCTCGATCAGATACCCCAGCAGCAGATAACCCGAGTTGCTATAGCTCCACTTCTCGCCCGGCGCGAAATCCAACGGCTTATCGCGAAAGCGCGCCACAGCTTCGGCGGGCGTGGTCGCGAACGGCTCCCATTTGGCGTACTCCGGAAAGCTGGTGAAACTCGGAATCCCGGAAGTGTGTGTCAGCAGGTTATAAATGGTGATCTTGTCCCACGCCGCCGGGGCGTCCGCCATGTACTTCTTTACCGGGTCTTCCACGTTCAACTTCCCGCGCTCCTGGAGCAGCAGAATGGAAGCCGCCGTAAATTGTTTGGTGATGGACCCCAGCCGGAACTTGGTGGCCGGTGAATTCGGCACATCCCATTCCAGGTTCGCCGATCCGTATCCCTTGCTCAGCAGCACGTCCGTGCGCTTGGCCACCAGTACCGACCCCATGAACTGCCGGTTCGCGGTGTAAGACTGAATCACCTGCTCCATGCGCGCGACGTCTTGAGCCCAGCCGCTCGACGCCGCCAAAAGCACGATCGCAAATCGAAGCATCATGCTTTGTAGGGTAAGCTTTCCGGCTGGCCCGCGTCCAGCCTCGGGGCGCTGACAATAGTGGTGCGGTAGGGGACGGGGCGCGACGCGGCGACACGGCGACGCGGCGATCCTGGTTCGCGGTTTTTGTGCATCTTTATGCACGCTTGGGCTCTTTTGTGCATTGACATTCGTTCGACGCAATATGTGCCGAACGAAGCCAAATTGAGATTTGAACAGGCTAATGCATTGCGGAAAAATGGGTTAGTATGGTTCCACCCGCGAGGGTCGACCGGCGCGGATGAAGTTCTCAAAGAACCGGCAGGCTCCGGTTGCAGAACACCGATGGCGAGTGCATGGCACCTGAATTTCGGGCGTGGCTGTCGGGGCCACCTGGAACAACGATAGCATGAGTGTCGGCGGCTGGTGGGTGATTGCGGCGGCTTCGGGTATTGTTTTCAGTCGATTAGGCGGGATCGGCGGGCGGTGATCGGCGGTGCGGGTTGGTGGCTGGCCCCGTGGCCGTCGCCGCGATCTTGCGGCGGCGAACACGGTCCGGCGTTTTGGAGCGTTATTGGGCAATATCGGTAGCCTGACGACCTTACCTCGGGTGGCCGGGGCGCGGCAAGGCGAAAAAGCTGACGGCTGCGTCCCATAGACGCGACGCGCCAGCCTCATCTAATGAAATCTGTGAACCTGTCGCAATTGACATCGACTGTGCTATCCCTTACAATTAGCGCGTCAAAATCGACGCCTACCGTTTCTTGGATTGACGCATCAACCAGCGCCGATAGGGCTGACGAGGAGGAATAGTGAGGATCTACATCATCGCCTCTGTGCTAATCATTCTTGGGCTAATCGCGATCGCGTATCAAAGCTCTCTGCCTACGGGCAGCTGGCAACTTCCATACGTCACCAACCTATCCAGCGCGCTCCTCGTAGGCGGATTGATATCACTTCTGTTCAGATCATTTCAGGAAAGGGAATCCGATAAAACTCTCCGCCGACTCATGAGGATTCATGACAGCGTTGACGAGCTAGGATTAGTCGAAATCGTCGCACAGCATCAAGGCTATAACTTTACGGGCATTATCGAGATGTCCGATCATCTTACTATCGTTATGAATGATGGGTTGCGCTGGATAGGAAACAATACAGTTGCTCTGCGAATTCGCTTTGGCAAAGACGGCCTGACTGAATTATTTACTGTGGATCCAGACTCCCCTTTCGTGGAGTCTCTGGCGCGCAAAACGTCCGTGAGCACTGAAGATTTGAAGAAGAAAATCCACGACACGTGGCGTAGGCTGGAAGAGACATACAACGACTCCACGAAACAGGGCAAGCTGAAGATTTACCGCTTAAAAACCTATCCGACAAGATCGATATTTCAAACGGAGGAACTCGTAGTGGAAACACCGTATCAGACAGCGAGCGGTCGCATTAATATTCCTGCGTTCGTTTATCGAAGGGTGGCGGCGACAGACTCGTTATACGAATTTGCCAAGCACGATATCGATGCGATGCGCAAAGAAGCTACGCTGGAGAAGGAGTACGCTTGATTGCCTTCAGCCGTGTGTCGCCAACTGAAAGTGCGGTAGTTGATGCCGCGAGGGCGGCCATTGAAGAATGGGGTCAAAGACGCGCGGGAAGGCTGTCTGAAACGAACGCTTCCAGTCATACACCCGAAACGGGCCGGCGACGGCGGTGGTGGCGAACGGGTGGAGACGGCTGCGACCACCCGCGCGCGGTGTATCCGCCCGTGAGCACAATGGAAGGTCGAGCCGCCGAGCCGCAGCAGTCAGGGCTTCGAGTCGATGTTCACCAACAACGGCATGCTTAGAAGGGGAAATGGGAGAACAAGGATGAGAGTGGTCTCGGTAATAAACTACAAAGGCGGCGTTGGCAAGACATCTCTGACCGCTAACCTAGCCGCTCAGCTAGCGTGGCAGAAGCGGAATGTGCTGCTTGTCGATCTGGACGCCCAGGCGAGCCTGACGTTCTCATTCATTACTCCGGACATCTGGGAAAAAGACTTCTCCGAGGCCGGCACCATTAAGAGTTGGTTCGAGTCCTTTGATTCCGGGACGCCGCTCTCCCTGGCATCGCTCATCGATACCCCCAAACGAGTTCAGCAGGCCCTTCGCGGCCGGGGGCGTTTGGACATCATCTATTCCCACCTGGGACTCATCAATGTTGACCTGGAGCTCGCGACAAAACTTGGGGGTGCGAGCTTAGCACAGGCGAAAAAGAACTTCCTGAGTATCCACCGCCGTCTAGCGGACGGAATACGGCACGACATCGACAGCGACCAATACGACCTCATCCTTATCGACTGCCCACCGAATTTTAACATCGTAACCAAGACGGCGATTATCGCCAGTGACTACATGCTTGTTCCTGCCCGTCCAGATTACCTTTCGACATTAGGAATCAGCTATCTGCTTCGCAGCGCTAACTCGCTGGTAAAGGATTATAACGACTTCGCCGATTTAAAGGAGGGGCAAAAGGCCGACAAGATAGCGCCCAAGGTTCTCGGGGTAGTATTCACGATGATACAAGAATATGGAAATCAACCCATATCGGCACAAAGGCCATTCATAAAGCAAACGGCAAGCATACCGGGCATTTCTATCTTCTCTAACTACATCAAACGAAATGACAGTCTGTTCGCCGGCGCACCGCAGTATGGTGTGCCCGTGGTCCTTCATGGCTACAACTCAGGGAGTCATCAGAGCGTTGTTGAGGGGCTTGAGGCCGTATGCGAAGAATTCGGCAGAGCGCTAGGCTGGTAACATAGAGCCATGGATGAACGAAGGGCAGTTGCCAAGCTATTACGGATCGTCGCCGAACTGGTCGAGCGGAATTCGAGAGCGGACTTAGAAGACGTCATCAGCGGGCGAGCGAATGTCGTGATTTCCAGGGCCTCTGAACCTGCAACTCGGGAAGGAGCGCGCTCACGCGACCTCGAAAAACGTAGGCAGCCGGACCGAAAGGCTTTGGGACCCATCGTTGCTCAGCTTCGAGAGCTTGGGTCCAGGGAAGCTGGCTTCGAACTCCTGACGACGCTAGAACTATCTAAGAAAGAGCTTGAGGCGATGGCGCGTTTGATGGACCTACCGGTTGTGCGCGAGGATGACTCAGAGCAACTGAGGCGCAAAGTCATCGAAGAGAGTATAGGGGCTCGGCTTAACTCGCAGGCCATTAGGGGACAGTAGATTTCACAGCCGGTCGGGGCGACGGCAATGCGCGTTCGGGGCCGCTCGGCTGGTCCGCACCGGATCGCCATCGCTGAACCTGTTCGATGCGGTGGCCAGCGGTTTGGGCGGTCGCTTCACCGATACGCCCGATTACGGCGGCTACCGGGTGAGGCGGGAGGATGCGCGGCTGTTCGATCCGGCGGCGGCGCGGCAGCCGCTCGATCCGCGGCCGTCGGTAAAGATGGACGATCCGGCGGCCGCCTAAAAAGGCGGCTGCGGCCAAGATTGGCCGCCATCCCGGGAGTTTTCATTGCGCAGGCGCAGCGCGCCAAGCAATACCCACAGCAGCGATCCGGCAATCGCGGCGCGATTGATCCAATGCGCCGCGCGCATTTCCCCGCCGCCATCGTAGTGCAGCTCGATCGTGCAATTGCCGCTGCAGTTGGGGACCACGGTCAACAATCCCAACTTGTCGGCGAACACGCGCCGCGCCGAGCCATCCACCGCCGCGTGCCAGCCTGGATCGGCGTTTTCCTGCACGCTCACGATCTGGCCCGGCTTCAAGTTGCCCGTAATCGCGATCGTTTCGTTGTCGGGCCAGCGCACTTGCAGCTCGGGCGCGTCCGGCCGCTCGATGGCCGCTACGTATGGAATCAATGGATCGGTATCGACGCCGTGCGCAGGCGTGCGCGCGACCAGATCGCCCGGTTCCATGGCGTGCGCCAGCGAGTAATACCGCCAGGGCACTTCGTAGATCGCATCGTCCCCATCGCGCCAAAGCACGGGCAGGCGGCCTTCGAATTTGTGCGGATGATAGAACGGCTTGTACACCTCCGTGCTCCGCGGACCGGAAACCGCCACCGCCCGCACGCCCAGCGCTTTGAACCACAGCAGGCTGTTCTCGAAGGCGCGATTCTCGGCGGTCAGGTCCGTCATGATCCCATAGTCCGCGACGCGGGCAGTCTGGTTGAGCACACCCTGGGGACAGCATCCCGTGAGCTGCGGCGTATCGGTGAAGACATTCATCCAAAAGGTGGTCGAACCCGGTACCATCACACGGCTGTCCCGCATGTGCCCGTCGAACCAGCGCGCGGTTTTATATTCGCTCGTGCGGGTGAGGTCGATAGGCTGGATGAGGCCGTGCGCGTAGCCTCTGTATTGAAAGAATTGCACGACGCACAGGATGGCGAACGCTACCGCCAACGGCGTTCTCAGCGCGGACCAGCGCACGGCTAGCGCCCGGAGCGCGAACACCAGGCTCAGGGTGAAAGCCATTTCCATCGCCAGATGAAACCGCCACGGCTGCGCCACGAGCGTAAGACCGAACCAGCAGTAGCCCAGTGTGACAGCGGCCGTGTAGAAGAAGAACAAAAGGAAGAAGCGCAGGTATCGCGGCGCCCGCGCGGCCGCGGTAAGCCACAGCAACGCAAAGGTGCCGGCAGCCAGCCCCGCGACATACAGCAGGTGACGGGCAGTGAACCGGTTGGCCGCCACAAATCCCTGCGTGTCCGCCTGCGTCGCGAAAACGGTCGAAGGCGGAATCCAGGTGACCGCCAGTGCGTATCCGAGCGCGCCCATGGCCGCGATGAGCGCCCACCGCCGCAGCCCGCCGGCCCACGGTTGCACCAGCCCGTAGGCCAGCACCGCGAACGTAAGCGCGATCGCTCCCGGCCAGTTCGTGAGCGGCACCGCCGCCAGTGCCACCGCGGCAGCCACGAAATAGATCGGCCGTCTCTTTTCCAGCGCCACATCCAAGGCCAGCATCGCCAGCGGCAGCAGGGTGAGCGCCGCGACGTTTTGGTTGTCCGCGTAACCGGCCATGGCATGCAGCCGCTGGTCCCAGAAGAAGCTGCCGAGGTCCCGCCGTATTTCAGGCGCCAGAAAGGCGGATGGCGACAGAAGCGAGTATGCCAGGCCCGCGTAGAAGCTCCAGGCGGTTGAGCGGGTCAGCCGGAAGGCCATCCAAAAGAGCGTGACCGGGCCCAGGCAGTACATCGAAGCCACTACCATGTAGAACGCGCGGCCGGCGCTGATATGGGCGATACCCGACAGGACCGCCGCGCTGAGCGGCAGACCGGGCACGTAAGCATTGCGAAACGGCAGGCCGGCGTACCAGAATCGGCACCAATTCAGGTCTGGCCAGTGATCCCGGGCGTATCGCGCATAGGCGATAATTACGCCTACGCCGGTGCCGGTTTGCGACAGATACTCGACGTGGAACAGACGCCATGCGATCGCGGCGTTCAAGATGAACAAGACGGCCGAGAGCCACAGAACAGGGCGGCGCCAGCGAGGCATACGGCCATTCTGTCACACAGCGTTTGTGGGGTCACCTGAGCTATTCCGTCAAGCATTTTCTAAAGAAAGTTTTTGAAAACCGCCAACCGGCTTCCACGTCAACTGGGTGGCCAGGATCTGGCTCAGCCGGGAGCGGTTGTTCTGCAGCGCGCGCAAGTAAATCTGTTCGTCATAGGGCGTGCGGTTCTTCCAACACGCGTACAGCACTCGAATCCATTTGAAGGCCAGGGACCGCACCGCGGCGTGGTGACCTTTCCCCTTGGCGATCTGCATGTCGTAGAAGGCCCGTGCCCACACGGACTTGGCGATGGAATGCGCGGCGAACTCGTGGAAGGTCTGGCGCAGGAATTTGGGGCAGGCCCAGCGGAAGTGTACCCATTTGCTTTTGCCGCTTTGTTGGGTCACCGGAGCGATGCCGCTGTAGGCCTCCAGTTGATCGGCGCACTGATAGCGTTCGCGCTTGGTCCCAAAGGCCACGATGAGACGCGGCAGCAGGGCCGGTCCGACCCCAGGCAGTCCGGCGAACAGAGCCTTCTCCGGGTGCGCGTCCACCAGGGGTTCGATGCGCTTTTCCACCGCCTCGATGTTGGCGCGCAGGGCCCGGATCACAGCCACGATCTGTTTCACCACCGCCGGCCCGGCCTCCAGCATGGCGGTATCCCGGATCGCGGGCGTAGCCTGATAGATGGCCTGGATGCGTTCCTGGATGCGCTTCTCGGAACGGCAGTTGTGCTCGGTAAAAAACGCGTGCAACGTCCCGGGATGGGCCCGTTGCAACTGCTCCAAGGTGGGCCAGCGATCCAACAGATCGCACCCCAGGGGAGAATCGATGTCGTCGATCCAATCCAGAACTTGCGGATAATAGATCTTCAGCCAGGCCGTCAAGCGGTTGCTGTGACGGGTCTTCTCGTCGACCCAGGCCCGCCGCTGTTCCACCAGCATTTGCAACAGACGCGTTTCCGGCGTGTCCGGATCCAGACGCCGCAGCCGGTTTCGATGCTGTTCCAAAAGCTCCAATAATAGGTCGGTGTCCTCGGGATCGCCCTTGGCGCCCGATGGGTAGAAGGCCTCCCGAAAGCGCGCCGAGGTGGTAGGATGCACCGGGTACAAAACCAAGTGCGGATACTTGCTGAGCTGATACACCACCGCCCCGCGCGATTGCTCCAGGCATACGGCGATGGGACGTCCGCCGAAGCGGACATTCAGTTCCGCGGCCCACGCGTCGAGGGCCTCTGGCGTGTTCGGCAACTCGTCCTTGCTGCACCTGCTGGGAATGAGCGTCCCGCAGTTTCCAACAGTGTTTCTCGTCTCCCCAGTCGATGGCTACAAAGGCAGCCCATTCCGGCTCGGGCGGGGTGGAGCTCGTGGCATCCGGCATAAATATAACCTCCTTGACCAACGCAAGCAGGCTGGCCTGGTTCCGTCGAAAGGCCTATAGGGGAGTCTGGAGCCAGACATCATCTGAGGATTCGTCTGGAACCAGGGCATCCCGCCGCTCGATGGACCCCACAAGACATCGGTAGTCAGCGGGCAATATTCGTAGCAGCGGAACGCCTGCTCAAACCCACCAATAGCAGATGGTTCGAGCGATGGGAAGCCCCAGGGTACACTGCTCCTCAGTGGCTCCCCAAGCCTACCTGATTCAAAAGAACAAAAACTGCGTCTGGATCTACTATAGGCGGGCAATACTGCCCGCAGCCGGCTTTCAGCCGGCCCGGAGCCGCCTGAAAGGCGGCTGCGGCCAAGATTGGCCGCCCCACAAGAATTCTATAAGGGACTATTCGTAGCGCAAAGCCGCCATCGGATCTACCTTGGTAGCCCGGCGCGCCGGCAAGACAGTCGCCGCGAGGGTCACCCCCAGCAGCAGACCAGCGACGCCACCGAGCGTGACCGGATCGGTGGGAGTCACTTCGAATAGCAGGCTGCCCAATACCCGCGTGGCCGCCAGCGCCGCAGCCAGCCCCAACCCGACTCCCAGCGTCCCCAACAGCACTCCTTCGCGCAGCACCAGGCGCGACACATCGCCCGAGCGCGCGCCCAAAGCTACGCGAATGCCGATCTTCTGCGTGCGTTGGCTCACCGAATAGGACACCACGCCATACACTCCGATAGTCGCCAGCAGCACCGCGATTCCCGCGAATACCAACAGCAGCACCAGTTGAAATCTGGGCCGCGCAACCGAATCGGAAAAGACGTCGTCCATGGTGGCAACGTTTGAAATCGCCTGATCCGGGTCGACGCGGTGAACGGCCGCCTGGACCGCGCGCGCCATCTGGCGCGGATCGTTCCGCGCACGCACCACCAGGTGCGCGAAGTACATGGGACCTTGAGCGTTCGCCAGAAAAATGGTCGGATGCGGCGCGGCCTGCAACTCGGTTTGCCGGGCATCCGCCACAACTCCCACGATTTCGACCGGATTGGGAACGGTCCAGCAGACGTTCAGCTTCTTGCCAATAGGATTTTGGCCCGCAAAGAACCGCTCGGCAAATGCGTGGTTGACAACCAGAACGCTGGCCGTGCCAAAGCGGTCCTGCGCGCCGAAATCGCGGCCGCTCAGCATTGGTGTCCCCATGGCGCGGAAGTATCCTGGGCTGATCACCAGGAAGTCGGCGCTGGGCGACGAAGTGTCCGGCTCGGGCCCCGGCGCGGGCGCGAAGCAGGAACCCGATACCATACCGGTGAGCGGCAGGAAATGCGTGGAGCCGGCCGCTCGCACGCCAGGCACCTTCCGCACTTCATCGAGCACCCGCTCCAGGTAGCGCGACCTCTTCTGCTTGTCTTCGTACTTAGCCGGCGAGGTAAACATTTCCATGGTGAGCAGGTGTTCCGTTCGAAAGCCGGGGTTGACCGAAATCAACCGGTCGAAACTGCGCATGAGCAACCCTGCGCCCACTAGCAGCAGGAGCGCCAGCGCAATCTCGGCGACCACGAACGCCCGCCGGAAGACGCGGCTGCCTCCCACGCCGGTGCGCTGCGAACCCCGTTGCAGGGCGGTCTGAAGCTGCGGGCGGGAGACCTGGATAGCAGGCACCAGTCCAAACAGAATAGCCGTCGCCACGGATATGCCGAATGCGAAGAGGAACACGCCGGAATCCAGGCGAATCGATTCCATGCGGGGCAGCGGCACGCTGGCGGGGATCAGGGCCAGCAGGCCTTTGAGGCCCCAGAAGCCCACTGCCAGGCCTCCGGCCCATCCCGCAAGCGCCAGCAGCAGACTCTCCGAGAGCAGTTGTTGCAAGATGCGCCGCCGCCCCGCGCCCAGCGCCGCGCGCAAAGCGATCTCGCGCAACCTGCCGTTGGCCCGCATCAGTAACAGGTTCGCCACGTTGGCGCAGGCGATCAGCAGGACCAGGCCCACCGCCGCCAGCAGCACCAACAGGGGCAGGCGGACGTTTTCCGTCACGTCCACGAGGAAAGGCACCACGGCGGCGCTCCAGTCCTTGTCCATTGCGGGCCGCTCCGCGGAGAGTTGCCTGGCGACGGCGGCCAGGTCCTGTTGCGCCTGCCGGAGGCTCACGCCCGGCTTGAGCCGCGCAATGGTGGAAAGCCAGCGGCCTCCCTTGCGGGCCTCCGCGCGGTCGATGGCCAAGGGCACATAGAGGTCCGCCTTCCAGCCGGGGAAATGGAAATCAGGCGGCAGAATCCCGACGACGGCGGCCGGGTCTCCGTTCATCGCGATCTTCCGTCCAAGGACGTTCCGGTCGCCCCCGTAATGGCTCTGCCAGAAGGCGTAGCTGAAAATGACGCTGTGGTCGCGGCCCGGAATTCCCTCTTCCGGGATGAATCCGCGGCCTATTAACGGCGAGACCCCCAAGATGGAAAAGAACTCCGGCGAGACGCGCATGCCATGCACGGCCAGCGGCTCGACGCCGCCGGTGATGTTTGAAGTCCAACCGTCGATGGCAGCCATCTGCTCGAAACTGCGGGTGCGTTCGCGCCAGGTGAGGAAATTGAAAGGGTCGACCACGTTGCGGTCGAACCCTTTCGGGTTGGACTCCCAGATGCGCACCAGGCGGCCGGGTTCGGGGAAAGGAAGCGGGCGCAGCAGCACGGCGTTGACCACGCTGAAGATGGCCGTATTCGCTCCAATTCCCAGCGCCAAGGTGAGCACCGCGACCACGCTGAACGCCGGACTGCGGCGCAGCAGACGCGCCCCGTATCGCAGATCCTGTCCGAATTGTTCTACGAGCGTCGAGTTGGACATTTCGTGCACTCCGCTACTCGTAGCGCAACGCCACCATGGGATCGACGCGGGTGGCCCGGCGCGCGGGGATGTAGCTGGCGAGCAAGGCGGCGCCGATCAGCACCGCTGCCATCAGCGCGAATGTCAGCGGGTCGAAGGAGCTGACATGGAACAGTTCATTCCGCAGCAAACGGCTGGCTATCACAGACACCGCCAAGCCGATCGCCGCGCCCGCGCCCGCCAGTCGCATGCCCTGGCCCAGCACCAACCGAAGGATCTCGCCCTGTTGCGCGCCCAGCGCCACGCGCACCCCCAGTTCCTGCGTGCGCTGGGTCACCGCGTAGGAGATCACGCCGTACAACCCGATCGCGGCCATCAGCAGCGCCATGCCGGCGAACACACTCAGTACCGTCACCACAAAGCGGCGCGGCGCGAGCGAGCTGTTCACCATTTCGGGCAGCAGCCGAACCTGCGAAACCGGTTGCGTGCCATCGACCGATCGGACCGCATCGCGAATGCCGGCCGCCAGACGCCCCGGGTCCGAGAGCGTTCGCACCACGAACCTCGCCATCGGCGGCGGGTCTTGGTATAGCGGGAAATAGTATTTGCCTTTGACATCTTCGCCGCCGAGATCCGCATTCTTCACGTGACGCACCACGCCGACGATGGTGGCCCATGGCGCCCGCCTGCCGCGGCGGAGGTGCTTGCCGATGGGGTCTTCGCCGGGCCAGTATTGTCGCGCGAGGGTTTCATCGACGAGGACCACGGGTTCGGTATCCTGGCGGTCCAGGTCGGTGAAGACGCGCCCTTTGCGGATGGGGATCTTTAACGCGGCGAAGTAGTCCGGGGTGACGTACCCAACATCGCCGTGCGGACCCGGATCTCCTGGAGGCGAGGGCCGTCCTTCGATGGCGAAGGATGCCGAACCGCCGTCGCCGCTGAATGGCACGGGCAGAGCGGCAGCCGCCGAGGTCACACCGGGCATGGCGGCCAGGTTGCCAAGCACGGCGCGAAAGAACGCGATGCGCTTGCCCCGATCGGCGTAGTGGGTCTCCGGCAGGGACAGGCCGGCGGTGATCACGCCGTTGGGTTGAAATCCGGGGTTCACGGCTTCGAGCGCCGCCAGGCTGCGCAGAAACAATCCCGCGCCGACCAGCAACACCAGCGCCAGCGCGACTTCCGCCACCACCAGCGCGGCCCGAAGCTGCTGGCGTCCCAGGCTCCCGGTGTTGGCGCGGCCGCCTTCCTTCAAGAGTTCGTAGCGGTCCAGACGCGAGATCTGCCAGGCCGGTGCGACGCCGAAGAGAATGCCGGCGACGACGGCGGTCAGGACCGTGAAGGCCAGCACCGTAACATCCATGTGCACGCCGACAGCTACCGGGAGGCCCTCCGGCGCCAGAGCCAGCAGCCCTTTCAGTCCGGCGAAAGCTACGCCCAATCCAACCACCGCGCCACCCAAGGCCAACACCAGACTCTCCGCCAACGACTGGCGAATAAGATCCCAGCGGCCCGCACCCAGCGCCGCGCGGACGGCGATTTCGCGGCTGCGCCCGGATGCGCGCGCCAGCATCAGGCCGGCGATATTGGAGCAGGCGATCAGCAGCACAAAACCGACCGCGCCCAGCAACACCAGCATGGGCGTCTTGGTATCGCCGGCGATGAAATCGGTGAAGGGCAGCAGAAACATGCCCCAGGCGGAGTCCTTGGCATACGCGCCGCCTTGCGTGCCGCTGTTCCGCACGCGGCTGCCGATCACTTCCACGAATGCGTTGGCGCGCGCGAACGCCAGCCCCGGCTTCAGCCGCGCCATGGCGTTATAGCTCTCGTTGAAACGGTTGCCTTCCGTATATACGCTGTCTGCCAGGCCGAGCGGAACCCAGAGATCCACGTCCACGGGCCAGCGGAATTCCGGCCCCATCACGCCCACGATGCGGTAGGGCAGTCGGTTCAGCTCGATGGTGCGGCCGACCGCGCCGGCATCCTGCCCGAAGAGCCGCTTCCAGGCGGCGTACGACAGCACCGCCTCCCGGTTGGCGTTGGGCCGGTCCTCTTCCGGCTGGAACGCTCGCCCGAGTTTGGCCTTCGCGCCGAAGACATCGAACCAGCGCCAGGTGACGCTAGCGCCCACCAGCCGTTCCGGAACGGTGGAGCCGGTGTAGTTGAAGTCGCCTTGATCGATGAGCGCGGCGGCATCGAATTGCTGCGTGCTATGGAGTACATCGGCAAAGTCGGGGATGGACACGCCGATGTTGTGCAACGCCAGCTTGTCATAACGCACGCGCAGCGAAACGATGCGCTCGGGGTGCACGACGCCGGCCGGATTCAGCAGAACCTGGTTGACGACGCTAAAAATGGCGGTGTTGGCGCCAATCCCCAAGGCCAGCGTGGCCAGCGCTACCAGAGTGTAGCCTGGGGTCTTCAGAAGCGTACGGACAGCGTAGCGGGAGTCCTTCCAGAGTGCGCGCATACTGCTAATACTCGCACGCCGCCTTTTGGTTACGCGCTAAATTCCCTTGTTTCTGTCCGCTTACGACAACAACGACACCGGATGAATCGCCTCGATGTCGTACCGTGCGAAATCTTCGATATTGAACGTGAGAATCCGGCGGACGCCATGCACATTCATGGTCGCCACCAGCTTCGCGTCGTGGACCTTGGTCCCCAAGACGCGGTGTCGGAACACCAGGCGTTTCCACTCCTCATAGACGGCCGGCGAGTCCGGCAGGACGGTCAGGAACCTCTCGATTTTCTCCAGTTCACCAAGGGCGAGCGCCACGGAGAAGCCGAGACCGTTGTTTGCGGTCGGGCGCGTTGCCACGTTCCAGAACTCTGACATGTTCTGCAATGTGAAATACACGGCTTCTCCGGAGCTGAGCAGTCTTGCGACACTCTCCACCGCCAGATCGTGACTTGGATGATCGGGCTGGGTCCCGCAGCAGGATGTTGGTATCGGCCAGGGTGCTCATCGACCGCGATCACCGTAGATGCTTTCGCGGCTGATTGCATCATCCGAAAGAGGCGGCGTGTGCGGAAGGCCGCGGGTTGATTCACGCCATGCGGCGGCGCGCTCGGCCGGTGAAAGGGCAGATCCCGCCCGCGCAGGAACCTGTTCGCGGAGCAGATGCTCCACGTATTGGGGCAGTTCGAGGCCATGAGTCCGAGCCTGAGCGACCAGATCGGCTTCGATATCCGCCGGCAGTTCGATGGTCACGGTCATAAGTGGAGGCTCCAGATTCCTCTACATCCATGATATCGCGGGAACCGGGTGCCCCACCTACTCATCTCAGAGAGGCGACGTACAGGTACACCACCGGCAAAGTGAACAGCGTGCTGTCCACGCGATCCAGCCAGCCACCGTGGCCGGGCAGCAGCGTGCCGCTATCCTTCACGCCGGCGCCGCGCTTCAGGGCGGATTCGCAGAGGTCGCCGAACTGCCCCGCGACGTTGGCCACGGCCGTGAGCGCCACGGCAACCGCCGGCGGAACCGCTGGAATCGTCCAGTGCAGGAAGAAGAAGCCGAAGATCAGCGATGCCCCGAGCGATGCCGCGGAACCTTCCCACGACTTGCCGGGGCTTACAATCGGCGCCAGCTTGTGCCGTCCCAGCGCGCGGCCCACATAGTACGCGCCGATATCGCCAATCCAGTTCAGAACCAGGGCGTACAGAAGCCAATACCGGCCGGCCTGGCTCTGCTCCCCAAGCAGCGGCGCGAAACGCCAGCAGCCGAATACATACACTACCCCCAGCAGCAGGAATGCGGCGCGGACGATTCCGGCGCGCAGATCGTCGGCGCCCAGCGCCAGACTGAGCGCGATCAGGGCCACCGCAACCACGACCAGCACCACGTACCCGTCGCCGCGCAAGACCAAAATCAGCAATCCCGCCCCGTAGCCGAGAGGGCCTAGCTTGCCGGCCTGATAGGCGGCCGCGATGCCGGAGTACTCGTAAAAGCACAGCAGCGCCACCGCGGTGGTAACCGTGAGCACGCTCCAGGGCGGAGACCAAAGAACCACGTAGGTGACCAGCGGAAACAGGACCAGCGCCGTGAGAACCCGCTTCATCTGACCGGTAAGGCGGCGATCATTTCCTCGGAATCGGCGGACCGATCGCCGTTGAACGGCGTCCCGCTCAAACCGCCATAGCGGCGGTCGCGCTTCTGGTATTCCAGAACCGCGGTGAGCAGATGCGTGCGGCTGAAGTCGGGCCACAACGTCTCGGTCACGTACAACTCCGCGTACGCGATCTGCCAAAGCAGGAAATTGCTGAGGCGCATCTCGCCGGAGGTGCGAATCAGCAGGTCGGGAGAGGGAGACGAACTCGTATATAAGTGCGCGGAGATGAGGTCCTCGTCCACCTGCAGCGTGGAAAGTCGCCCCTCCATGCGGGCCAGGTCGATGATGGAGTTGACCGCATCCACGATCTCCGTGCGGCCGCCGTAATTGATCGCCAGGTTGACCAGCAGGCCGCGATTGGCGGCCGTGGCGTCCACCACCGCGTCCAACTCGCGCCGCACATCGGGTGGCAGCGCATCCAGCCTGCCGATGGCCTGCAACCGGATATCGTTCTTCTGCAGTTCGGGCAGCTCCTTGCGCAGGTAAAAACGCAGCAGCCGCCACAGGGTCTCGACTTCGGCGCGGGGGCGCTTCCAGTTCTCCACCGAGAAGGCGTACAACGTCAGGACCTGGATGCCCAGGCGCGCACAGGTTTCCACCGTGCTGCGCACCGGCCCGACACCGGCTTTGTGGCCCGCCACGCGCGGCAGGCGCCGGCGCGCGGCCCAGCGCCCGTTGCCGTCCATGATGATGGCAATGTGCGCCGGCAGTCTGTCGGGATCGATCGCCCTGGCAAGTTCCCAGTCCTTATCCCCGGGGCGGAGGGAGTCCAGTAAGGCCTTCATGCAGTAAACTTCATAGTACAACAGTAGGGCGGCCAATCTTGGCCTGGGGCCCCTCTGGGGACGCCTTTAGGCGGCCCGCGTTAACTGGCGAGAGAATCTGCGCGATTCCGCCACTCTACTTCTGTTCCGGCCAGTTGAGAGGAGTTGGAAGATGTCCGATCAAATCGCCGTGCTCCAGCGCATCGCCGCGTTTGCCGCCAAGGTCCGGGGACATGCACTGGGAAAATGGCGGACGGAAGGTGGATTCGCGGTGGCAAGCTGCATCCAATGCGGCCGACAGCTTACGGTTTATCGCTCCGCAATCGAGCCCGAGATGGATGGCGATGCGCTCGCATGCGAGTGCGAGGCAGCCGTGCGCGCCTCGGCAGCGTAGTCGAGGCGCGCATCGCCTAACATGGAGGGATGCTCGTGTTAGCATCCCGCTCGCCGCGCCGCCGTGAGATCCTGCGGCAGGCCGGCATTCCGTTCGTTGTCCGGCCCATGGAAGTCGACGAAACGCCGTGCCCCGGCGAGGCCGCGGGCGATTACGCGATGCGCATTGCGCGGGAAAAAGCCGGTGCGGCCGTTGCCTCCCCCGGCGAGATCGTCCTGGCCGCCGACACCACCGTCTTGATCCACGGCGAGATACTGGGCAAACCGCTGGACGCCGCCGATGCCCGGCGCATGCTGCGCCTGCTCTCCGGCCAGCGCCACACCGTGCTGACGGGCATCTGCCTGCGCTCGGCCAGCCGCATCGTCGAAGACTGCGCGGAAACCAGCGTCTGGTTCGCGCCGCTTTCGTCCCAGGAGATCGAGGATTACGCCGCCAGCGGCGAGCCTATGGATAAGGCCGGAGCCTACGCCATCCAGGGCCTGGCTTCCAAGTTCATCCAGCGTATCGAGGGCTGCTATTTCAACGTCATGGGATTGCCGGTCGCGCTGGTATACCGGCATTTGCGGGAAATGTAACAAAATCGCGCTCCACCAGTGGAACAAATCGCCATCGCCGCGCGTTTGTCCTCTATTAAGGAGTGCCTATGCAGTTCTTCTGGCAAGATCTTCGCTATGGCTTCCGGACCCTGCTGCGGAATCCGGGCTTCTGCGCGGTCGCCATCCTGGCGCTGGCCCTGGGAATCGGCCCCAACACCGCTATTTTCACCATGGTCAATGCGGTGCTGCTCAAACCGCTGCCCGTCCCCGAACCGAACCGCGTGGTGATGATCTGGGGCACGCTGCTCAAGTCCGGCTTCGACCAAATGCCCGTCAGCGCGGCCGATTATCTGGAGTGGCAGAAACAGGCCCGCTCGTTCGATGCGATGTCGGCGGCTTTCGCCATCCCCGAATTCGGACTCAATGTGAGCGGCGCGGGCGATCCCGAGCGCGTCTCGGCCGCCCTGGCGTCCAAGGAGTTCTTGCCCGCGCTCGGCATCAAACCCATCGCGGGCCGCAATTTCCTGCCCGAGGAAGACCGTCCCGGTGGACCGCCCGCCGTGATGGTCAGCCACGCGCTGTGGCAGCGCCGCTTTCATTCCGACCCCGCCGCCATCGGCCGCATCTTGACGATCGATGGCATTCCGCGCACGGTCGTCGGCGTGGTCCCGCACGAACTCGGCGAAATGGTGGCCGCGGACCTGTGGCTGCCCACCGCCATCAATCCAAATGACCCCGAGCGCCGGAATCACCAATTCGGCATTGTGGCGCGGTTGAAATCCGGCGTAACCCTCGCCGAGGCGCGCGCCGAGATGAACGTAATCGCACGGCGCCTGGAAAGCGCCTACCCGGCCACCAACACCGGCTGGGGTGTCACGCTGTTCCCCATGGCGGAGATGTTTACCGGCCGCATCCGTCCCGTGTTGCTGATCCTGTTGGGAGCCGTCGGCCTGCTGCTGCTGATTGCTTGCGCCAACCTCGCCAACCTGCTGCTGGCGCGCGCCGCCACTCGCGAGAAGGAAATCGCCATCCGCGGCGCGCTGGGCGCCGGACGCCTGCGTCTCATCCGCCAACTGCTCACTGAGAGCCTGGTGCTGGCCTTGACCGGAGGCGCACTGGGCTTGACCCTGGCGAGCTATGGCGTGCGGCTGATGCGAGGCATCGTGCCCGACATGTTCCCCATGCTCCAACACATGAGCGTGGACGTGCCCGTGCTGGCTTTTACCTTTGGCATCTCGATTCTGACTGGCTTGCTGTTCGGTCTGGTTCCCGCGTGGCGGTCTTCGCACACCGACTTGAACACCACGCTCAAGGAAGCCGCCGGGCGTTCGGAAAGCGCCGGCGGATCGCATCGCATTCGCAGCTTCCTGCTGGCGGGGGAAGTGGCCCTGGCGGTGCTGCTTTCGGTCAGCGCGGGCCTGCTGCTGCGCAGTTTCGTGCGCGTGACGGAGGTCAACCCCGGCGTGCGCACCGCCAATATCCTGACCATGAACCTGAGCCTGCCCGAGGTGAAGTACGATACCCCGCTGAAGCGCGCGGCCTTCTACAAGGACCTCATCGAACGCCTCGACGCCCTGCCTGGCGTGCGTTCCGCGGGCGCTGTCCTGTTTCTGCCGCTGCGCGTCTCCATTCTCTCCTTTCGCATTGGAGTGAACGGCTTTCAAATCCAAGGCCGGCCGCCCCTCCCACCGGATCAACGGCCGCTGGCCGATTACCGTACGGCCACGCCCGGCTACTTCAGCACCATGGGGATCGCGCTGCGGAAAGGCCGCCTCTTCGACCAGCACGACGACCAGGACGCCAAGCGCGTTGCCCTCGTGAACGAAGCCATGGTCCGCAAGCACTTCGCGCACGAGGACCCGCTGGGACAGCACCTCGTCATGGGCGCGCCGGTGGAAATCGTCGGCGTGGTGGCGGATGCCAAACTGTACGGCTTGGATGCGCCCGTGGAACCCGCCGTTTATGTGCCTCACGCGCAACAGTCCAGCGACTTCGCCATGGCCATCGTGGTGCGCACCGGGAGCGATCCCGCGGCCATGGCCTCCGCGGTGCGCCGCGAGATCGCCAAGCTCGATCCCGAGCAGCCCATCTCCAACGTGCGCACCATGGAAAAGGTGCTCTCGGATTCGCTGATGCTGCGCCGCGCCTCCATGCTGTTGCTCACCGTATTTGCCTCGCTCGCGCTCACCCTGGCCACTGTCGGCATCTACGGCTTGACGGCTTATTCCGTCAGCCGGCGCACACACGAGATCGGGCTGCGCGTGGCCTTGGGCGCCAGCCAGCCGCAGATCCTGCGCCTGGTAGTCGGCCGCGGATTGGTCACCTCACTGATCGGCGCCGCCATCGGGGTAGCCGCCGCATTCGAATTAACGCGCGGTTTATCGGGCATGCTCTACGGCGTCACCGCCACCGACCCGCTGGTGTTCGCCGGCGTGCCGCTGCTGCTCATCGCCGTCTCCGTGCTGGCCAGCTATGTCCCGGCGCGCAAGGCCACCCGGATCGATCCGCTGGTGGCGCTGAGATATGAGTAGTCGCGGTGAAACGTTTTACCTTTTTTCGTCACTATTAAGATAGTGAATTGGCCAAGACGCCAAGACGCAAATCCTGGTTAAGGCGGTAGCAATGGCCCTTCTGTTGTGGAATAAACACGCGCTCTGTGTCTGCCTGCTCTTTCTCACCCTGCCCGCCGAAGCGGCGAGCAACGCCTCCAACTTGGGCGCAAGCTATGACTCCACCCAAAGCAATGTCATCTTCCGCGTCTATTCCTCGCGCGCCACGCAAATAGAGGTCGATCTCTATTCGTCTCCCATGGGCTCACCCGAAGTGCTGCGCCGTACGCTTAGCGCCGACAGCACGACCAATATATTCTCCGGTTCGTTGCCGGTTGCGGCGCTAACAGCAGCCGGCATCACAGGGCCGGTGTATTACGGTTATCGCGCCTGGGGACCAAACTGGCCTTTTTCGAGCACCTGGACCAAGGGTTCCGGCGCCGGCTTTATCTCGGATGTGGACGCCAATGGCAATCGCTTCAACCCCAACAAGCTGCTGATCGATCCCTATGCGCTGGAGATCAGCCACGACCCGGTCAACGCTACCTGGACCGACGGCACCGTCTATGCTTCGGGCGCCAGCTATCGAAACATCGACAGCGGCAACGCGGCGCCTAAGAGCGTTTTGTGGGTACCAGTCAGTCAAAGCGTCGGCGTCAAGCCTACCCGCGCGCAGAAAGACGATGTGATCTACGAAGTGCACGTGCGTGGGCTGACCCGGAACGACAGCAGCGTTCCCGCCGCCCTGCAAGGCACCTACGCGGGCGCAGCGCTCAAAGCGCCATACCTTGCGCGCCTCGGCGTAACGGCGGTGGAATTCCTGCCCGTGCAGGAAACCCAGAACGACGCCAACGACAACACGCCAAACTCAACGGCAGGCCAGAACTATTGGGGCTATGCCACACTGAACTTTTTCGCGCCGGATCGCCGCTACTCGTCAAACAAAGCTCCGGGCGGCCCAACAGCCGAATTCCAAGCGATGGTAAAGGCCTTCCATGACCTGGGTCTCAAGGTTTACATCGACGTAGTGTACAACCATACAGGCGAGGGCTATGCATGGAACGCAAGCGACCCAACCACCTATAACATCGAATCCTGGCGCGGGCTCGACAATCCGACCTATTACGAACTCACCTCGGACATGCAGTCTTCCTACGACAACACCGGCACGGGCGGCAACTACAACACTTATAACCCGGTGGCGCAAAACCTTATCGTCGACTCGCTGGCATACTGGCGCGACACCATGGGCGTGGACGGATTCCGTTTCGACCTTGCCCCCGTGCTGGGCAATACCTGCAGCGTGGGCTGCTTCAATTTCAGCAGCACTGATAGCCACACGGCCATCAATCGCATCCTGCAAGAGTTGCCACAGCGTCCGGCCGCCGGCGGCAGTGGCATCGACCTGTACGCCGAGCCGTGGGCAATTGGCGGCAATTCTTACCAGTTGGGCGGTTTTCCGGCGGGCTGGTCGGAATGGAATGGCAACTATCGCGACACGTTGCGCCAGGCACAGAACGACCTGGGAGTGACCACCATCACCACCGCGAGTCTGGCCACGCGCTTCGCTGGATCGTCCGACCTGTTTTCGAGCCGCAGTCCATGGAACTCAGTCAATCTGATGGCGGTGCACGATGGCTTCACGCTCAACGACCTATATAGCTGTAACGGGCCCAATAACAATCAGGCTTGGCCCTATGGGCCGTCGGACGGCGGCAACCAGACGAACTACAGTTGGGACCAGGGCGGGGCAGTTGCCGCCCAGCGCGCCGCGGCACGCGTGGGCTTCGCTTTTATGATGCTGAGCGCCGGTACACCGTTGGTGACGGGCGGGGACGAATACCTGCGCAGTCTCCAATGCAACAATAACCCCTACAATGTGGACTCGGTCGCCAATTGGCTCAACTACAGTTGGACCGGCGACCAAAACAACTTCAACGCTTTCGTACAGGGACTGATCGCCTTCCGCAAGGCTCACGCCGCGGTCCGCCCACCCAGCTTTTATTCAAGCGCGCAGTTATCCTGGTGGACGCCTGCCGGCGCCATGGCAGATTGGACTTACATGACTAGCGGCAGCAACCACGCCATCGCCTATCAGTTCAACGGCAGCCTGCTGAACGATATCTCTTCGTCGATCTATGTAGCCTACAACGGATGGAGCGGCGACGTGAATTTCACTCTGCCGCCGCCGGGCGATGGCACAAGCTGGTACCGCGTCACCGATACTTGCAACTGGGCCGAAGGCCCGGGCCAGGTCCGCGCCCCCGGGGCAGAGGACTTAATGGGCGGACAGGGTGTTGTCTACAGTGTGTGCGGGCGCGGCCTGCTGTTGCTACTCGCAAAGCCAGCGCCCACAAAATGAAGATCTAGCAGGATGCTGAAAAAGGCATAAATATCGCTCATTCGGGCCACAGACTAGCGGCAGATGGTGGCACAGGCTTCAGCCTGTGAGAGCCTTTTTCAGCACCCTGCTAGGCCTACTCGCCCAGCAGCATACCGTGATAGCGGCCCATCCAATAGGGCAGTAGGAACGCGGCGCCGTCGTCTTCCCCGCGTCCGTCCGAGCCGCCATCGATATCGAACGGATTGGAATTCCATTTCATAACCGGGCGCTCGTCGGGAGGCAGCAGAGTCATGCCTTGCCGCCGCTGGAATCGGTCGGTCGCCCGGTCCATAGTCACTCCGTCACGATCGGAATTCTTGACTGTCCATTCAATGGTGTCGGCCGGCATGCGATAGAGCGTCCGGACCGCGCTCACCATGTCCACGGCCGCTTTGGGCTGGGCCATTGCATAAATGAAGGTCCAAAGGGGATTCTCTTCCCGAACGATGTTCTCCCACCACTCATTCAACGCCGGCCGGTAATAGCGGTCTAATAAGTTCCCGTCCGTCTCATACCGGAAGAGATTATAGAAAGACAGCATTGCCAACTCTTCGTCGGAGTAGTTGATCTCTTCCCGCAGTTCTTTGTAGCGCGCGCCGAGCCGTGCGTACCCCAAATCCATCGCCGCCTTTCTATATTCCTTCGCGTATTTGGCGTTCCCGGTGATGTGCGCGGCGGTCTTCAGAAAGCTGAGCAATTCCATGCTGTTCAGCGCACTGTCGCCAGGTTCCTGGTGGAAATAAGTCTGCGACCACCGGCCCCAGGTAGTCGGCTTGCCGTTCCCATCCACCAAATAATAGCCATGGTCGACGATATGATCCATGATCCTCGCCGCGGTCTCCGCGATGCGTTTCTTCAACGCCCGGTCCGGCAGCAGATCCGTGGCCACGCCATACAAAAAGAAGTGGCCCACGATCTCATCCGAACTGGTATCGCCTTTCCAGTAGTATTGGCCATCGGGCGTCCAGTGCCACTCACCGCCCTCGGGCATCGGCTCCCCCTTGCGGATGTACGACCGCGCCGGGAAGCCGCGTTTGCCGGCAACCTCCTCCAAAAACAGCACCGCCTCGGTCGACCTGGTGGCGTTGGCCAGCGCCTCGGGAGACTGTGTCACTGCATAGCGGAAGCACTCCGCCGCCGCGTACATGGAGGTCCACAAGCCATCGTTGTCGTCGTCCCGCATCTGGTTCGTGGAAACGTCGCCCGCTACTCGCAGATTCGAGGGCGACACCAGACCGTGACGGTCATGCCGCGCGTGTACGCGCTCTTCAAACAGGGCCGCCTTCGCGGCCAGCGTCATGGTCCGCAGCTCGATGTGCGACACGCCGGTCTTCGTCCGCACCCACATGCCCGCCGCTTGGTCGGCGGCGAGTTGTTGCACTTCGTCGTCCGGCAAATAACGCTTCCCGGCGAAGTATTGATTGCGATCGCGCGGCGCCGCCTTCCCGTCCACGCGAGTCACACCGTATGGCGTTCCGTACCACATCGCTCCGTCGGATGCCACGGCGCGCGGCGGCGCGCCAGCCTGTTTCAATGCCGCGGGAACTTGTGGGTCGTCCAGCGAGTAGAAGGTTCGAAACTTCTGCGGCTGCGCCGTCAGCCGGACCGGTTCAGCGCCCCGGCATATCGCCGCGACGGCCACCAAACCCAGCACTCTGCATCTCACCATCCTCACGGCTTCTTCAAATACTTGTCGAACCAGTTCATCTCTTCCCACAACACGTGCTCGATGGATTCGCGCCCGCCGTAACCATGCGACTCGAGCGGAAGCATCACCAGCCGCGCCGTTCCGCCGTTGCCTCGAATCGCGTGATACATGCGCTCGGATTGGATCGGAAACGTGCCCGTATTGTTGTCCGCCTCGCCGTGAATGAGAAGGATAGGTGTCTTGATCTTGTCGGCCAACAGGAATGGCGACATCCGCAGATAGATCTCCTGCGCCTCCCAAAGCGTGCGGCGTTCGCTCTGAAACCCAAACGGCGTCAGCGTGCGATTGTAGGCGCCGCTTTCGGCCACTCCCGCGTGGAACAAGTTGGAATTCGCCAGCAGATTGGCGGTCATGAAAGCGCCGTAGCTGTGGCCTCCCACGCCCACCCGATCCCGGTCCGTCACGCCCATCTCGACGGCCTTGTCAATGGCCGCCTTCGCGTCCATCACGATCTGCTGGACATAGGTGTTATTCACCGTCTCGGGATCGCCGATCACCGGCATCGCCGCGTTATCCAGCACGGCATATCCGTGCAGCAGAAATAGTAAGTGCAGCCCCGCGCCGCCGAACTGGGTGAACCGGTCCGTCGAGCCGCTCACCTGCCCCGCCGTGTCCGCGTCGTTGTATTCCAGCGGATAAGCCCATAGCAAAGTAGGCAGCCGCGCGCCGTCTTTATAGTCCGGCGGTAAGTACAGCGTGAACGACAGGGGCACGCCGTCCTCGCGCTTATAACTTACTATTTGCTTCCGGATGCCGCGCACCTGCGGCGTGGGATCCGCCAACTGAGTCAGTGGCGTTAACCTTTCGCCCGCCCGGATGTAATAGTTCGGAAACTCCGCCGGGCCTTCGCGCCTGGTCAGCAGCCGCGCGCCGCCGTCGTCCAGCACCGCCACCACGGTTTCGTAGCTGCCCTTGCCGGACTGAAACAGACGCTCCGATTTTTGCGTCGCCAGGTTGTAGCGGTCCAGAAACGGATGGTCGCCCGATGGACTGGCGCCTTCCGCCGTCAGATAGATATCGTCGCCGTGCTGCAGGATCGCCTGCTGGCCGTTCGGCAGGTGCGCCATCACCGGGCGGCCGGGGTCGCGATAGCGGTCCTGCACGTTGCGGCTGAAGATCACGCGGCCTTCCGCGTTCGGCGTGTTCCAGCCGGCCTCAATAGTGCGCGCCCAGCGTTTGTTGCGATCGTAATCGGTAACCAGAAAACTGCCGCCCGTGGCCAGCGCTTCCAGACCCGTAAACCGCTCGACTGTTTCGAAGATTTCGCGAGGCTGCGATTGAAACGGCGCGGCCAACGTCAGAATCCGGTCGCGGTGCGGAACTTTTTCCTTCGGATTGCCTCCGTCCATGGCTTCCACCCAAACCAGCGACGCCGGTTCGTCCACACGCCACTGATACGCGCGTGGACCGGTCCGCACACCTTCCACCGGAATGCGGTCGGCCAGCGGGAGTTCGGCAAGCTGGTAGAGCTTCTCTCCTCCCCTGTCCCACACTTCAACTGTCTGTGGAAAGCGAAATACAGGATGCAGGTACGAGTACGGCCGGTGAACGCGCGAGACCAACAGATGCTTCCCATCCGGCGACGGCTCCGCGCTTTCGAAGATGCACGGCTTGCCCGCCGGCGCGATCTTTCCCGTGGATGCGTCCAGATACACGAGCTGGGCAGTCGCGTAGTAATCGAACAGATCTTCGTCACGCGGCGTGCTGAGCATGTCTTCGTAAGTCACCACGGGACCCGCGCGGCCGGAGCTCTCCTGCACGTGCGGACCTGTAGGTGCCGCCGCATCGGCGGGCGGATCGCCGCGACGCTCGGGAACCGTGCGCACTAATAAGGTGCGGCTATCCGCGAGCCAGGCGATCGGTTGACCCATCACGGCATTCAGGCGCACGCCGGCAATGCGCCGCGTCCGCCCGCTGGCCGTGTCCCCGATCCACAGCTCAATGGCGTTGGCGGTCGTGTTGGTGAAGGCGAACTGCTTGCCATCCGGGCTCCAGACGGGTGCGCCCAGCTTCGCCGCACCCGGGGGCGCGGCAACCGGGATATCGGATGCGTCCGACAGCCGCTTCATGGTGTACTTGGTGCTCGAAAACGGCAGGTGCGGACCGTTGCTATGGATGTCGATGCGCAGCCCCGCCAGACGCAACATGGGCTGCGCCACTTCGGCGATCGGCGGGTAGCGCAGCGGCTGCATGAGAATGGCGTAATCGCGCGTTGGGCTAACGGAGATCGCCGGTGGCGGCGGCGCGTTCAGAACATCCAGGATCTCGTGCGGCGGCTTTTGGTACGTCAGTTCAGCCGGCAAAGCCAGCGCGGCGGCCAGCAGCAGGATAGCGGTGATGCGAGGCGGCATATCCTGCCATTCTACGTTACCGAACCGCCCTACGTTAAACCGACACGCGCTACGTTACCGAGCCGCGACCGTCAGGGAGCGGTCCCCCCAGCTACTCTCGGACCGCCCTGCGCGATTCCAACACTCCGAAGCCGCCTCCACGCCTCTCCTCCGCCGCCATAGCCGATGCAACCACCCACCCCGCCAAGCCATCTATGTACTAAGAGTTACAATTTGAACGAAGGACTCATCGCACATCGCATGCGTTTCTGCCCAGTCGCCTTGCTGGCCGTCTGGCCCCTGCTGGCGGCCTCCCCAACCAGCCTCGACCAGGCCCGCCAGCTCTATCAACTCACCGACTACGCCGCTTCGCTCAAGATCCTCGAAGCGATCCAGCCCAAAGACGGCCCGGTCTTCGAATTGATCGGCCGCAACCACTACATGCAAGGCGAGTATAAGAAAGCCACGGAGATTCTGGAGAAGGCCGCGGCGGCCGACCCTGCCAATTCCGACTACGAATTATGGCTCGGCCGCGCATTCGGCCGGCGCGCGGAAACAGCCAGCCCGTTCACCGCGCCGCCCAATGCCAACAAGGCGCGCCAGCACTTTGAAAAAGCCGTGCAACTCAACCCGCGTAACATGGAGGCGCTCAGCGATCTGCTCGAGTATTACCTGGAAGCGCCCGGATTTATGGGTGGCGGGTTGGACAAGGCCGTGGGCGTGGCCGATCAAATGGCATCTGTCGACCCCGTCGAAGGGCATTGCGCGCAGGCCCGCCTGGCCGAGAAGAAGAAGGAATTCGGCAGCGCGGAGCAGCATCTGCAGCGAGCCGCGGAATTGGCGCCGCACCAGGCCAGCCGCTTGATCGATCTGGCCAGGTTCCTTGCCAGGCAAGGCCGCTATCGGGAAAGCGATCGGAGTTTCAGCAAGGCGGAGAAGATCGCGCCCAACAGCCCCCAACTCATCTACGCCCGCGCGGACACTTACATCGAGCAAGGCCGCAATCTGGCGGCTGCGCGTAAATTGCTGCAGCGCTATCTGGAGGCCCAGTTGACCCCCGACGATCCCCCGCGCGCCGCGGCCGAAAAACTCCTGAAAAAGGCGTCCGGCGGGTAGCCCATGTTTCTGGGCGAAGCCCTCGATTTCAGCGTCAAAGCCCTGAAGGCGAATCCGGTGCGCTCCTTCCTCACCGGGCTCGGCATGGTCATCGGGACCGCCTCCGTCATCCTGGTGGTCACCATTTCGCTCACCAGCCGCGACTACATCCTGGAACAGATTGAAGGCGTCGGATCGAACATGATCTTCGCCTACTACGAGGCGGGAAATCAGAGCGCCACGCAGGCCGATGCCGACTTCGTGAAGATGGCGGATGTGGACGCGGTGCGGGAGCGGCTGGCCGACCGCATCGTTGCCGCTACCGGTATCTCCACCAACTTCGACCGCATGTTGATCGGCGGCAAGGAGCGCGACGTACGGGTCAACGGCTCCGATCCGGATTACAAGACGGTGCGTAACCTGATCGTGACCTCGGGGCGCTTCCTGGATTCGAGCGACGTGGCCCTGCGCCAGAAGGTCGCCATGCTCACCGACAAGCTGGCCGAGCGGCTGTACGGTACGCGCGCCGGCGCCATGGGGCAGATCGTCAAAGTGCACGGATTGCAGTTCACTGTGATCGGCACGTTTAAGGAGCGCGTCGAGAGCTTCGGCCAATCGGAATTATCGCAGGACACTATCCTGATTCCTTTCACAGTGCTGCGCTATTTCACGCCGGTGGAGCGGATCGACCCGATGTACGTGCAGGTGCGTTCGCCTGACGATGTGGAAGCGGTAACCGAATCGGTGAAGCAGATTCTGGAGGCGCGGCACAGGCCGGGCGCGACCTATCACGTCGAGAACCTGACGGCCATTCTGAACGCAGCCAAGAGCATCGCGCTGATTCTCAGCCTGGTGCTGGTGCTGGTCTCGGCGATCGCGCTGGCAATTTCGGGAATCGGGATCATGAACATCATGCTGGTAACGGTGACCGAGCGCACCCGGGAGATCGGCCTGCGCATGGCGGTGGGGGCCTCGCGCCGTGAAATCCTGATCCAGTTCCTCACCGAAGCCGTGATGGTGAGTCTCGCCGGCGGCAGCATCGGGATTCTGGTCGGTGTCTCGATTCCGCTGAGTGTGCAGTTGTTTGTGGACAACGTGCGCATCCCCATCTCGACCGCGGCTATTGCGATCGCGTTCGGCGTGTCGATGATGGTGGGGCTGATCTTCGGGATTTTGCCCGCCAACCGCGCGGCCAAGATGAACCCCACCGAAGCCCTGCGCTATGAATGAATTGTCGCCCGGATACCGTGCTACCATGGTCGGGAATCCCTTCATTGGGCCCCCTGTGACCTGCCGATCAGCGACCGACCCATCAGCGACCGACCAACCGCGACCTACCAGTCGCGACGTACCGAGCCGCGACCGTGAGGGAGTGCTGCATGGCCCTGCGGGCCACCAAAGGCAAAGAAGACGCGCGGAGCAGTGGGGCGGGCGCCCTCGCCCGCGGACCGGCGCCCTCGCCGGTCCACCGGCCGTAGGCCGGCAGAGCGTCCGCGTATTCAACGGAGCGGTTGAGTGAGGGAGCGGTTGAAAAAGGAGTAGACGCACACACATGAAGATTGCAGTGTTGGGAGGCGACGGTTATTGCGGCTGGGCCACGGCCTTGTACTTGTCGGCCAAAGGGCACGAGGTCGCCATTATCGATAATTTCTCGCGCCGCTTATGGGACCATGAGCTCGGGGTGGAAACGCTGACTCCCATCCGCCCCCTGGCCGAGAGGCTGAAAGTCTGGCAGCAGCACACCGGACGGGCCATCGAGTCGTTTGTTGGCGATGTCACCGACTACGACTTTCTCTCTTCCACCATCCAGGCCTTTGAACCCGAAGCCGTGATCCATTTCGCGGAGCAGCGCGCGGCGCCCTACTCTATGATCGACCGCAAACACGCGGTCTTCACCCAGGTCAACAACGTGGTCGGCACGCTCAATCTGCTCTTCGCCCTCCGCGAGTATCGGCCCGAGTGTCACCTGGTCAAGCTGGGGACCATGGGCGAGTACGGCACGCCCAACATCGATATCGAGGAAGGCTACATCTCGATCGAGCATAACGGCCGGCGCGACGTGCTGCCATTCCCCAAGCAGCCCGGATCGTTCTATCACCTCTCCAAGGTGCATGACAGCCATAACATCATGTTCTGCTGCCGGATTTGGGGGCTGCGCGCTACGGACCTGAATCAGGGCGTGGTCTACGGGACGCTCACCGACGAGGTCGCCATCGACGAGGCGCTCATCAACCGCTTCGATTACGACGAAGTTTTTGGCACGGTGCTGAACCGGTTCTGCGTGCAGGCCGCCGTGGGATATCCGCTGACCGTGTACGGCAAAGGCGGGCAGACTCGCGGCTATCTGGATCTGCGCGACACCGTGCGTTGCGTCGAGCTGGCTTGTCTGACGCCGGCTAAGCCCGGCGAATGCCGCGTGTTCAATCAATTCACCGAACAGTTCAAGGTGCTGGAGCTCGCGCGCATGGTGCAAGTGGCAGGCAAGCATATCGGGCTCAATGTGGAGATCGATCACCTGCCTGCGCCGCGCGTGGAAGCCGAGGAACACTACTACAACGCCAAACATTCCAAGCTGATCGATCTTGGCCTGCAGCCGCACCTCTTATCCGAGTCGCTGCTCGATTCGCTGATGAATATCGCGGTGAAGTATCGCGACCGCATCGACGAGTCGCTCTTCCCGCCGCAAGTGAACTGGCGGAACGTGCACAACGACCGCAAGCGCAATCTCCGCCGCGTAGCAACCTTCTCATAGGAGGGCGGACTTCAGTCCGCGCGGGGCTTTAGCCCCGCCGCACCTGCTGTAAATTCAATAATTTGGGCTTTGATCGTCCCGGAAACCACAGCCCCGGCGCCTAGTCTGCCCAGCCCATAACCCGCCTCAGCCACGCATCCGCAATCGGCCTGGCCTTCGATGGGAACCGGTGCCCGCCCTCCAGCATGTGAAACTCCACGTCGGCCGCGCGTAGCCGCAACCGGTCCGCGTAGCGCTCGGTGACCTCCGGCTTGTAGAACTCGTCCTCCCGCCGCGCGATATGCAGCACGGCCGCCGTCACCGGACGGTACGGGCCCTCCTCCCAGTTTCGTGGAATACCGCCGCAGATGCCGATCACGCCGCGGATTTCGCCGGGATGCGTGGCCGCGAACCGGTAGTTCATGCCCACCGGTTGCGAGAAACCGGCTAGAATGCGGCGCGATGCCGGAATGCCGTACTCCCGTCCGGCTTCGTTCAGTACGTGCAGCACCATGTCGTGATGCAGGCGCACCGACGAATCTGGGTGCTTGTGCGTGGCCCAGCCGTAGCCCACCTCGTTCGATCCCATCCCGAGGTAGAACTGGTTGGGTCCCTCGACGGCTGCAATCGCGTGCTGCGGACCCATCATGCCCGCCGTCAGGCGCAGCATCGCTTCCGGATTGGCGCTGAAGCCGTGCAGCGCCGCCACCAGCAGCGTGCGGTCGTCCACCTCCTCCGGCGCATGCACCAGGTATCGGCAATCCAGACGGGCCGTGAAACTGCAATGGCGTGTGTTTTCGAGGGTCATAGCGGTAAGGTGTGGACTCGCGGAGATTAACCAAATCTTCAACTTGATTTCCGCAGATTTGAGGTTATCATAAGCTAAATCGGTCATGAGCGCCGCGGGTTCGCCAAGCTTGCGAATCGGGTGAGGCTGCTCAGAGTCGGCCGACGGGGCAGTTTCGGTATAGATGAGGGAATGCGGCCCGGATTGGGCCCTCGGTGCGCCGTTCAGGCGTAGCCGTCGTAGTGTGACCATATGGAGGAACAGTAAGGATGAGTTCACCGACGCGTAATATCAAGCAGATCGTCTTCTTCGTCTTCTTCGCGGGTTTTGTTCTTCGCACGCCCCTGCTTGCCCAGGATGTTCTGGGCGGCATCACCGGCACCGTAAAGGATGCTACCGGCGCGGCCGTCCCGGACGCCACCGTGCGGGCGCGCAACATCGGTACCAACCTCGAAGTGGTCCAGCACACCCAAACCAACGGGTCCTATACCGTGCAGAACGTCCCGGCCGGCGCTTACCGGGTGACGTTTACCAAGGAAGGATTCGAAACCGAAACCCACACTCAGGTTCTGGTGAACGCAAACCGCATCACGACGGTGGATGGCGACCTGAAAGTTGGCACGGTCGCTACTACGGTCGAAGTGACCGCCACGCCGCTCATGAACCAGGTCGATACTACCAACGGCTACGTGGTCGATCAATTGACCATTCAAGAGACGCCGCTGGGCACCGGCAGTTTCACGCAGTTGGCCATCCTCACTCCAGGCGTGCACGCGGATATGCTCGGCGGCTCCGGCAGCAACGCCGGACTCGGCAATCAGGCCATCTTCGCCAACGGCAACCGGGACACCAGCAACAGCTTCTCGATGAACGGCGTGGATACCAACAATTTGTTCAACGGCAATTCCACCAGCCAAGTCGGCGAGAACCGCTTCGTACTGAATATCGGTGAAAACTTCGGCGCTGGTGGCTCGATTCAGACCAGCACTTCGGTCTACGGCGCTATCGGCCAGGCGCTGCCCACCCCCCCGGTGGAAACCATCCAGGAGGTCTCGGTGAACGCGGCGATGTACGACGCTACTCAGGGAGCGCACAGCGGCGCGCACATCAGCGTGGTCACCAAGTCGGGCACCAATGACCTGCACGGCATGCTTTACGAAGACTTCCAGAACAGCGTGATGAATGCCGCGCCGTTCTTCTACAATGCATCTCCGGCCATTACCGTCAAGGACCCCTTCCTCGCCCGCAATCAGTTCGGCGTGAACCTCGGCGGACCGGTCAAGAAGAACAAGCTGTTCTATTTCGTGGCTTATCAGGGCGTGCGCCTCGCGGATGCGTCGGATGCGGCCAAAGACGTGGATGTACCCATCGGACTAACCGATGACCGCAGCCTGCAGGGCATCGTGAATGCGATGAAGACAAGCTACAACAAGACCATCACTACGTCGCAGGTCAGTCCCGCGGCGGCCGCCATGTTGCAGGCTAAGCTGCCCAACGGACAGTTTCTGGTCCCCAGCGCTCAGATCACGGATTCCACCACGGCAATCGCGCTGGGCTATGACGCAGTTGTGCAAGGACCTAACGCTCAGTCCAGCGTCAATCAGGGCATCGCCAACGTGGATTACAACGTGAACGACATGGATCGGCTGACGGTGAAGTACTACTATCAGAACAATCCCACGTCCAATCCTTTTGGAGCGGTCGGCTCGCTGCAGGGCTTTCCGCAACAACTCTCCGCCGGAAGCCAGGTTGGCGCCATCAACAACACGGTGATCCTGGGTCCCAGCCTGACGTGGCAGCAGCACGCCGGATTCACGCGGATGCTGGCCTTCGCGCAAACCAGCCAGCAATTCTCGCCAAGCGATTTTGGGATGAACCTCTTGGGGTCGACCGCATTCCCCCAGATGCAGATCTCCGACGCGTTGGGTAGCAACGAACTGGAGTTCGGTCCCAGCGTAAGTTTTGGTAATGCGGGCATGTACCAGAATCAGGCGGAACTTGGGTCCGCTCTCAATTGGGTGAAGGGGCGTCACACCATCGCCATCGGAGGCAATTGGGACCACACGCAACTCAACATCGTCAATAAGGACACCAGCACCGGCTTGGATAATCTCGGGTTTAGCAGTTTCTTGAACTTCGTGGAAGGCAACGTGCGTACCGGCAGGTACTCGTCCGAGTTTGCCGGCAACTCCAACCGGTACTACCGGTCGGACACCGCGGGCGCGTATATCAACGACAATTATAAGGTCCTCAGCAACCTCTCGCTAACCATAGGATTGCGCTGGGACTTCGACGGCCCGCTCTCGGAAAAGTACGGCCGGCTAACGGATTTCGATCCTAGCCTGTATTCTTACAACGCATCGACTGATACGATTACCGCCAGCGGACTGGAGGTTGCCGGCAACAACGCGCAGTTCGCGACGGCGGGCGCCAGCAATTCACTCCTGAAGCAGCACCAATGGGGATTAGCGCCCCGTATTGGACTGGCGTGGACTCCCAAGTCCAAACTGACGGTGCGTACCGGCTTCGGCATGTATTACGACCGCGGCGAACTGTTCAGCGAGTTCTCGCCCAGCGCTGGTTTCGGGTTCAATGGCCCGTTGGGTGTAACGCTCCAGCAGCCCTTCGTATCAGCCGGCTTTGCTACCAAAGGTGCGACCTTGTCGGCGCCCTTCGGCACCACCCCGCTGGCGCCGCCGCCGGCCAGCACCGCGGCCTTTAACGCTTTGCTGCCGGATCTTTCCCAGACCGAGAGTGGCGACTATCCTACGGGCAATGCGTTCGGGCCTTTCCTCATGGGCGGATACAACGTCAACAACAGACTCCCTTACACGGTCAACTGGACGTTCGATCTTCAGTACCAGTTATCCAACAGTTGGCTGTTCAGCGCCGGCTATGTGGGCAACCACGGCGTACACGAGATTTTGCCGATTCCGTTCAACCAGCCTGGGATTGCCACCCCGCAAAACCCGATTAACGGTCAGATTTATTCTTACGGCGGCCTGAGTCCGCTCAGCTCGTGCAACGCCTACCCCAGCCCCGGACTGGCTCTCGAACAGATTTGCCCGGGCCCTGAATACGCTGGGAATGCGCCGGCGCGCGTGCCTTATATCGGTTATGACATGAATTCCGTGCTGTACACGGCTAACGGAATTTCCAACTATAACGCGCTGCAGCTCCAAGCCCGCAAGCGGCTGTCCAACGGCCTGCAATTCACCGCTTCTTACACCTGGTCTCACGCGCTCGACGAGCAAAGCGGCTTGGGCTTGTTCTTCACCGGCAACAATCCGCTGAACCCGAAATCGAACTACGCGTCCGCGGATTTCGACCAGACGCATGTCTTTCTGATCAACTACAGCTACACGCTACCGAAGGTGACTTCGAATCGATCTTTGGGCTATCTGTTAAACGGATGGACGATTGGCGGGCAGACGGTGGCGCAAAGCGGCCAGCCTTATAGTGTTTACGATTTCTCGGGCTCTGTCGCCGGTCAGTATTACGGATCGAGCGACTATATCACCAATCCCATTGTGCCTCTGCTGCCCGGCGTGACCGCGAAACAGGCCCAGCTCCAGGGCACCACGGGTGTCAACGCGAATAACCCGGTGCTCAATGCCGCTGATTTTGGGCCTCAGTTCCTGGCGCCGGGCCAGAGCGGCGTTCCTCCCTGCGATGCAACCGGTTGCGATATGTATGAATCGCTGTACAGCACCACGGGCCGCAACTTGTTCCGCGCGCCCTTCCAGGTGCGTTTCGATATGACCATCGGCAAGGAGTTCCTGTTTGGCGAGCGATATCGTCTGCGCTTCAACTTCGACGCGTTCAATCTTTTCAATCACCCCGACTTCGACGCGCCCAACAACGATGTCGATTTCTTCCCCTATTACGAGGGGCCGCCGTCGATTCCCCCGGTCGGCAGCCTGGGTTACATCCAGCACACGATCGGAAGCTCGCGCTTCCTGCAACTGTCGCTGCACCTGTCGTTCTGAGCCGCGCGCGTCAGCAAGCGGTGCTACAGTCGGAGGATGTCCGGCTGGAACCCGAACCAGTATCTGAAATTCGCGGCAGAGCGCACCCAGCCCTGCCGCGATCTCGCCGCGCGCATCGCCGTATCCAGCCCGCGCCGGGTGATCGACCTGGGATGCGGACCCGGCAACAGCTCGGCAGTGCTAATTGACCACTGGCCGGATGCCGAATTCACCGGGCTGGATAGTTCCGCCGAAATGATCGATCGGGCGCGCCGCGAGTATCCCCGCCAGCACTGGATCGCTGGTGACATCGCCGAGTGGGCCGCGGCCAGCGATGGCCAGTTCGACGTAGTGTTCTCCAATGCCGCCATGCAGTGGGTCGAAGACCACGCGGCCGTCTATCCGCGGCTTCTCTCGCGCGTCGCTCCGGGAGGCGCGCTGGCGATTCAAATTCCCGGAAACATCGATGCCCTGCCCCACCGGCTCATGCGCGAAGTGGCCGCGTCGCCGGAGTGGAAAGGCTCGTTCCCCCCGGGAAAAGTGCGCGAATGGCATCACCACGAAATGGAGTTCTACTACGACACACTGGCCCCCGTCGCCGCCCGTCTGGACCTTTGGGCCACCGAGTATCTCCACGTCCTGGCGGATGTCGAGGCCATCGTCGAGTGGTACCGGGGCACCGGACTGCGGCCCTTCCTGGAGGTTCTCGAAACCGATGCCGAGCGCCAGCGCTTTGCGGCTGATTACCTCGCATCGCTCCGGCCCCACTTCCCGCCCCGCGCCGCCGGAGGCGTGCTGTTTCCGTTCCGCCGGATCTTCCTGATCGCGTATAAAGGGTCGAACTTATGATGATCCCCAGTCTCCTCCTCAAGAAGCTGTATACCCTGGGTAGCCTGAAGAACACCCCCACGGGAGTCCAGTTCGCCATCAAGAACCGCTTGAGTGACGCTGAAATCGTCGGCGTGACAGGCATTGCCATCAACGGCGACCCGGTGGATCTCGAGAAAGTCGTTGGGCTTGAAGACGGCAGCGCCGTGCCAGTCTCACAAGTGGACGCAGCGCATCCGCTCCCGTTTCCGCTACGTTCCGTCGTCACCATTCAGACCGGCGCGCCGCACCTCGCCAAAGGCAAGCATCAAATCGAAATCTCCGTCGAGACTCGCCCGTTTGGCAAGCTGCAATTCAAGGTGGAAGACGCCATTTCCGACGCCGTCCGTCCCACCGTGCACCTGCCGCGCGATGAACGCGACGACTATTCCCCCGAAATCATCCAGCAACGGCAAGCTCTCATCCAGCAGTTGACGGGTATGCAGCCGCATCACATCGCGCGCTACTCCTTCGACCCGCACATCGCCCAGGGAAACTGCGAGAGTTTCGTAGGCGTGGCCCAAGTGCCCATCGGTTGTGCCGGTCCGCTGCGCGTCCGCGGCGAGCACGCCGACGGCGAATTCCTGATTCCGCTGGCCACCTCCGAGGGTACTCTGATCGCCTCCCACAATCGCGGCATCAAGGTGCTGAATGCCTGCGGCGGTGTCAAATCCACGGTCGTGGCGGACGCCATGCAGCGCGCGCCCGTGTTTGTATTTGCCGACGCGCGCGCCGGCCGCGAGTTCGTCGCCTGGGTGAATGCCAATATCGAGCGCATCCGCGAGGAAGCCGAGGCTACCTCCTCGGTGGCCAAGTTGCTGTACGTGGACCCGTACCTCGCAAACAAGTTCGCCTTTCTGCGTTTCAACTTCTCCACCGGCGATGCGGCCGGGCAAAACATGGTCGGGCGCGCCACGTTCGCCGCCTGCAGTTGGATTCTCGACAACTATGCGGGCGTCACCAACTTCTACCTGGAATCCAACTTCGCCACCGATAAGAAGGCCTCGCAGATTAACATCATGCGCACGCGCGGCAAGCGGGTGACCGCGGAAGCCACCATCGCGCGCGACGTGCTGATCGAGCAGCTCCGGGTCGAGCCGGAGAAACTGGTCTATCACTACGGCGTCGCCAACGTCGGCGCATTCCTTTCGGGCGCAAACAACAACGGCGCGCAGTCCGCCAACGGCATCACCGCGATGTTTATCGCCACTGGGCAGGACGTGGCCAACGTCGCCGAATCGTCCGCCGGGATTCTCTATGCCGAGCTGACCCCCGCTGGCGACCTCTATCTTTCGCTCACCATTCCGTCGCTCATCGTGGCCACTTACGGCGGTGGAACGGGCCTGGCCACTCAGCGCGAGTGTCTCGAAATGCTGGGCTGCTACGGCAAGGGCAAAGTCAACAAGCTGGCGGAGATCGTCGCCGGTGTCACGCTGGCCGGGGAGATTTCGTTGGGCGCGGCCATCTCGTCGTCCGATTGGGTCTCGAGCCACGAGAAGTACGGCCGCAACCGTTAAGATTTAAGTGGGGCAGTCTCCAGGGCCGGCTCCAGGGCCTGCCCCACTCACGCGCCGCGGGTAGCGCTGGCGGTGGCGGTGAGGCGGCTGCGAATCTGGTTCATCACCTCGGAGGCCAGGAAGGGTTTGCGGAGCACGGGAAAATCGTGCTCTTCGCACAGCGCCTCTTCTTCCGCCGGGAGGATGGTGCCGGTCATCATGATGACCAGCATGCGCGGCTGGGCTTGCAGAAACTCGACGCCCAACTCGACGCCGTTGCCGTCGGGGAGCATGTAATCGAGCAGGGCGGCATTGGGCTTTTCGGCGGCCATCAGCTTGCGGGCCTCGGTGGCGGATTCCGCGGTGAGCAACTTCCAGCCGGCGTCGGCCATGAGGCGTTCCAGGAAATGGAGCAGGTCGCGGTTATCGTCCACCAGCAGCACAGTGGGATGCGCGGCGGTGCGGGCTTCCTCGCCTTGGACCGCATGGATGCGAAGGCTCTCGCCATCGTCCGCCAGGTCCACCCGCACGCGGGCGCCGGGACTCACCTGAGAGGTGGCAACCTGGGTAGCCAGAGGTTGTGTCAGATGGCGGTGGATGGTGCGGTTCAGCTCACGCGCGCCGTACTCCGCGCTGGTCCCTTTTTCGAGCAGAAACCGGCGGGCTGCAGGAGGCACTTCCAGCGTGAACGATCGTGCGCCGAGCCGAGTATTCACGTGATTCTGTAGATCGGCGATCTGGTGGTCGAGGATGGTGGAGAGCGACTCCGTGGTGAGCGGCTGATAGGTAATGATGCAATCGATGCGGTTGACGAATTCCGGCGAGAAGCGTTTGCGCACGGACACCAGGGCGATGTTTTGCAGCTTGCCGGAGAGATCGGCGCGCGTGGGCGATTTCACGGATTGGAAGCCGAAATCCGGGTTGATTTCGCGCATCATCTCCCGCGCGCCGAGGTTGCTGGTAAGAAACACCAGGCTCTTTTCGAAATTGACGATGGTGTTGTCGCCCAGCCGCAGTATCCCTTTGTCGAGCACGCCGAGCAGCAGGCGGGTCATCGACGGCGCGGCCTTTTCGATCTCGTCGAACAGGACCAGGGACAGGTTGCACTTCTCGGTGGTGACACCGTTCAGCTTCTGCTGGGTGAGCATGGGCTGGGTTTCGCGATGCCCCAGGTAGCCGGGAGGGGCGCCGATCAGCTTGGCCACCTCGTGCTCCATCTGGAACTCGCCGCAATCGATCTTGAGGACGTTTTTTTCGGAGCCATGCAGGACGTCGGCGAGGGCCTCGACGGTCTTGGTTTTGCCGGTGCCGGTGGGCCCCAGCAAGAGAAAGACGCCCACCGGCCGGCCTTCGGGGGCGAGTCCGGCCTGGTACATCTGGATGTAGGGGACGATGACGCGGGTGGCGGCAGGTTGCCCGACGACTTTCTGGGATAGGACGGCGATCAGGTTCTCGGCGGGATCGGGCGCCGGCTTCCGCGACCGGCCGCTCGACTGTGTGCTCTTCCCGCGCTCCACTGCGCCCTCCACCTTGATTATACGGGGGGAGCGGCCTCTCGCGCGCCGCGGGGGGCGTTCTTCGTGGATCGTTTCATCAGCCATTGCGGTCCTCTAATTACCCTAATTACAGCCAGTTACGTCGATCCCGAGGCGGTCCAAGGGGCACTTCACGGATGCCTGTGACCAACTGTAGATAGTAGTGGCCGGAGGACGCCAAACTCTACTTAATTATTAGCATGGCACGGCCGACAATGTATGTAATATACCGCACCGGTACATGCGGACGGCGGGTGTGGGGGGGGATTTACCTGTGGCGGAAGGTGATGCGGCCCTTAGTCAAGTCGTAGGGAGACAGCTCCAGGGTGACCTTATCGCCCGCCAGCACACGAATGCGGTTGCGGCGGAGCCGTCCCGCCAAATGGGCCAGCACCACGCGGTCATGGTCGATTTGGACGCTGAATTTACCGCTCGGGAACTTCTCTAAAACGGTACCGGTTACTTCGATATTGTCTTCTTTACTCATAAACCTCCGTGGGGGATTCGCCGGCGGGGGGCCAGCCGAAGCGCTTCCGTTTCGTGGGAGGCCCCGCCCGCATTTGCTCGCTAGCCGGCCGTGACGTTGGCCGCCTGCAGCCCCTTCGGACCGCGCGTTACTTCGAACTCCACACTGGCGCCTTCATCCAGGCTTCGATAACCCTCCGTCTGGATGGCCGAGAAATGCACGAAGACGTCTTCTCCGTTCTCCCTTTGGATGAAGCCGTATCCTTTGGCTGCATTAAACCACTTCACTGTACCTTTTTCTCTCATTCGATGTTTCCTCTTCTGATAGTGCAGATCGATCTCCCACGACGCGGCGCCACAAACACAAAAGGGGGTTGCGGCCAACTCACGCAGCCCCCCTTAGACCTGTCCCGACACGAAGATGAGAGTCAAAATGCTCTTACAGTATAACGCAGGGCGTTGTCCAGTGCAGGGCGGGCGCAATTTTCGGGGGCTTCAGCCCCGCCCCGCTCCGCAGGGAAGGGACTACCCTAGCAGGTCGAGGTAGCGCGCCACCGCTTCGATGCCCCGGTAGAAGTTCGGCAGATGCAGCTTCTCGTTGGGGGCGTGCAGGTTGTCGTCGGGCAGCCCGAAGCCCATCATCACACTGGGAATCCCCAGGCTCTGCTCGAAGGCCGCGACGATGGGAATCGAACCGCCGGAGCGAATATAGACGGTGGGTTTGCCGAAGACCTCGGACATGGCATCGGCCGCGGCGTGTATAAAGCGGTTGTCGGGGTTCACCAGCGAGGGTGGCGCGGAGTGGAGCACCTTCAACTCGGCGGTTACGCCGCGCGGGCAGGCCTGCGCTACCGCCTTCTTCAGTTGCTCCGTGGCTTCGGCGGGGTCCTGATCGGCCACCAGCCGAGTGCTGATCTTGGCTACCGCGCGCGCCGGGATCACGGTCTTGGCGCCTTCGCCGGTGAAGCCGCCGCGGATGCCGTGGACTTCAAACGTGGGCCGCGCCCACAGCCGCTCCAACAGCGCGATACCCGGTTCGCCTACCAGTTCGCGCGCGCCCATCTCCTTTTCCGTGTAGTCGCGCTCATCGAAGGGCAGACGGGCCCAAGCCTCGCGTTCCTTGGGGCTCGGCGGGACCACCCGGTCGTAGAAGCCGGGAATCTGAATATGGCCGTCGCGGTCCTTCAACGCGCAGATGATTTCGGCGACCGCCTGCATGGGGTTGGGGGCCGCTCCGCCGTACACGCCCGAGTGCAGATCGTGGTTGGCGCCTTCGACGTGCAGTTCCGCGTAAACCATCCCGCGCAGCCCTATGCAGATGGTGGGCAGCTCCGGCGCGAACATCTCGGTATCGCAGATGATGGCCGCGTCGGACTTGAGGCGCGCGGGCTTCGTTCCGACGTAGCTTTCGATGTGTTCGCCGCCGGTTTCTTCTTCGCCCTCGATCAGGAATTTCACGTTTACCGGCAGCTTGCCGCGAGTCTTCAGCAGGCCTTCCACGGCTTTGATCAGGATGTAGGTCTGGCCTTTATCGTCGGAGGTGCCGCGTCCGAAAATATCGTTCCCGCGCACTTCCGGCTCAAACGGCGGCGACTTCCATTCGTCCAACGGATCGGGCGGCTGCACATCGTAGTGGCCGTACAACAGCAGCGTCGGGGCGCCCGGCGCACCGGTCCACTCCGCAAAAACCAGCGGATTGCCTTCGCCTTCGATCAGTTCGCCCGCCAGGCCCGCGGCGCGCAGCTCGTTCAAGGCGAACTCGGCGGCGCGCCGGATATCGGGCTTGTGCTCGGAAAGCGTGCTGATGCTGGGAATGCGCAGCCACGCCTTCAGCCCTTCGAGAAAAGCGGCGTGGTTCTCCTGGTAGTAGTTCATGGCAATTGCACCTCAGTGCCATTGTATGTGAATGCCGGGTGGCACAGGCTTTAGTTAGCCTGTGGCCGGTTGTTGGTTAGCCTTTCTTCTTTGCCGGCTTGGGCTTGAGGCTCCTGGCGTATTCGTAGCTCATCTTGAGGTAGGGCTTCAACTCATTTGTCTCCGCCAGCAGAGCGTCGGGAACGGTCACGTACTCCTTTTGAACGATCCCGTATGCCTCGAATAGCCTGGTTTTGTACTTCGCCAGAAACTTCTCCCGTTCTCCCGTAGAAAGCCTGAGGGCCATGGCGCCGGAGGCGTGCAGGTAGCTGAACATATTCCCGTTGAGCGACGTATTGGGAACGCTTGCGCCTTTCCGCCCGATGTCCGGATTGGTCGCAACCAGCTTTTCGTACAGTTCCAGCTTTTCGGGCGGAACATTGTTCTCTTGGTGGTGCTCATTGTCCTTCGCCCAGAGCCTCACGCGCCTGCTCTACATATGACGCGGCCACCAGCAGCCGGAATCCGCCGCCGGCCGTGGTGTCGTCCTCCAGGAAGGCCGGAATCGCGGCCGACTGCAACACGGCCCGCGCGGCCTTGGCCTCCTCGCGCGACGTGAAGATAGCGGCTGGGGACAGGTCTTCCTCTGCCTCCTGCTCTACGTCCGCCAAGATCGCTGCCTCCTGCGGATCTTCCGATTCCGGCGCGATTTCCTCCGTCGGCGCGACCACCGCTGCGGGTTGAATCGTGCGACGTGGCGGTGTCGTCGGCAGACGCCTCCGCGCCAGTTCGGCGTCGTAGCACGGCCGCGCGACCTCCGACAGTTCCTCCCTGACGAGCGAACGCAATTCCTCATCGGGCATCTCGGCGTACAACCTCTTGAAATCGTCGGTGCTGAATTTCATGAATCCTCCGCGAAACCGTGTATTGTAGCGCCTTCGCCGGGTTCACAGGCTAAAGCCTGGGCCATCAGAAAAGCGGCGCTCGGGCTCGGAGCACGGGCAGTCCAGGGCGGCGCGAAAGCAGGCCGCGGCTTCCGTTCGCCGGCCATGCAGTAGTGGGTCAACAGCAGGCGGTCGCCGTCCAGGTAGTAGACGGTCAGCATGGCCGGCATCCGTTCGCCCGATTCCTTTTCCACAAGCGACGTGCCGCCGGCGATGAGTTCATAGCTGACGTGGACTTTGCCCATTCCAGTTTCGGCTTCCTACTCGCCCACCAGGGTTTTGAGCCGGGCGTAGGCCGCCGGACCAGACGGCAGCCTCGGATTTGGGTCCAGCCGTTCATTTGGTTTTCTCCTCTGGGTGTTGCGTGTTGCAAGCTTATAACGAACAGAGACGCGCGAAATCGACATTCGACCGCGAAAAAATCTGAGCGAAACGGCACGACGGAGCGTCCAATCATAGATAACACATGCTCTCCCGCTCTTTTCTCGCCGGTTTTCTGTTTGGAGCGGCTGCGTTCGGGCAGCTCGCCTCGTTTCCCAAGCCATCCTATTTTCGCGAGACCTTCGCGAGGCCGATCACGAAGGTGGAACTGAAGTCTCCGGTGCGTCTGCCGGACTACGTGGTGGGCGGCAAGCTGGAGCTGTCGCTGCGCTCGTATCTGGAGCTGGTGATGGCGAACAATACCGATATCGCCATCGAGCGACTCACCGTGGATGTGGCGCAGAACGCCATCACGCGCGCATTCTCGGCCTTCGATCCGCTGGCCACCGCCAGCTTCAGCAGCACGGAGCAGCGCACGCCGTCGGGCGATCAGCTTACCGGGGCCGCCACGCTGGTGTCGCTTACCCAGCCCGCCAATTTCACATACACCCAGACCTTGCCGACCGGCTTGAATTACCAGGTTGGCTTCTTTGCCCAGAAGCTCTCTACCAATAGCGGCTACTACTATTACAATCCAAACCTCAATTCCAGCCTGGGTGTGACCATCTCGCAACCGCTGATCAAGAATCGCGGCACTTATATCAACCGGGTGCCCATCATGGTGGCCAGCAGCCGCTTGCGCAAGACGGAATACGACCTGAAGGCAAGCCTGCTGCAACTGGTCAGCGCCGCCGAGAATGCGTACTGGGACGCGGTGCTGGCGCGCGAAAACCTGCGCGTGGCCGAGAGCGCCCGCGACCTGGCGGACCAGGCCCTGAAGCGCGCGCAGCGAGAGTTGGAACTGGGCGCGCTCTCGCCGCTGGACATTTTCAACCCGGAGCAGCAGTACGCTACCTCGCAGATCGGCGTTTCGCAGGCCCAGTATTTCCTGAAGCAGACCGAGGACGCGCTGCGCAGACAGATGGGGGCCGATCTGGATCCGCAGATCCGCACGCTGCCCATCGTGCTGAGCGAGACGGTGGGGCCTGAAGTGGACGCGCCGCCCATCGACGCCGAAAAGGAAGTGCGGAAAGGTCTGGCTGCCCGGCCGGACCTGAAGTCGGCCATCCAGAATCTGGACATCGACGATCTCGGGATCAGGCAAACCAAGAACGAACTCCTCCCGGATTTGGAACTTACCGCGGGCTACACCACACAGGGGCTGGGGGGGATCTACTATCCAGGCAGCGGCGAGGCTGCCATTTCGGGCGGTTTCGGCGACTCCTTGAGCCAGATGTTCGGCTTCGGCTACCCGATGTACTCTTTCGGCCTGACGCTACGGCTGCCGATCAAGAATCACCAGGCGTCGGCGGACATGGCGGACGCGCTGGTGACGAAGAAGCGCGACGCCCTGAATGTGCGCACGGTCGAGCAGCAGGTGCGGTTGGACGTGCTGACGGCGGTGAGCCAGGTGGAGTCGAGCAAAGATGCCATGAAGCTGTCGGTGGTGGCGCAGGATTTCGCCAGGAAGTACATGGAGGCGGAGCGGAAGAAATACGAATTGGGCAACAGCACCATCTTCTTCGTGCTGCAGGCGCAGGGCGCGCTGGTAAACGCTGAGTCGAGCGTGGTGCAGAATGCGGTGGGCTACCGGCGGAATTTGATGAACCTGCTATTGCGGACAGGCGATTTGCTGGAGGCGCGGGGAATCGCGGTGCGGTGAGCCGGGCCGGGGAGCCGGCAGGTTCAATCTGAAAACACCTTCGCGATTTCGATACTGCCTTCCAGCGGCTCCGGCAGGGGCACTAACGACTGGCGATCGAACACAACCGTCCTTCGATCTGGCGTAGTCACCATCACAATTTGGCGTTTGGGATCGACGGTCCAAAATGAGACGCAGCCATTCGCAAGACACATGTCTTGCCGCTCCAGGATCTCATCCATCGTGTTACTTGGCGACAGAACCTCCACCACTAGCTCAGGCGAACCCATCAGATATTCGTCATTATTCGTCATCACCAGTGGCGGCATCCCGTTCGACAGAGATGCAAGCAACGTCGGCTTGCCAGACTTCATGTTCGGGCGCCGGGCGGAAAGCCATCTCCAGATGAACGACGTAGCTTTCTCCGAGGAGCCGCTGTAGTAAACTTTGCAGCCGATTTTGAATCCTTATGGTGTCCCTTCTTTGGTGGCGGCATTACGACAACCTCTCCGTGATGCAATTCAATGTGACCTTCCTGCGGTTCCGGTAGTTTCAGGAACTCTTCAACAGAAAGCAACGCTGTGTGTAGGCTCATTGCAGATCTCCGTGCGCCATCATTTTACCACTGGTTCTTGAACCGCCAGCCCCACTGCGCGTGCCCGTCAGCTTGAACCGTTTAGCTGTGGGGCAGGCCATCGTTTTTCGTGGCCTGCGGAGTTCGAGCGGTGCGCAGACGACAAACAACGATCGTCTGCGCCACGCCGGGCACCGGAACTGTACAGTTAACTCGCGGACACTACACTAGAGTTCCTGGGACACCATCCGGAACCAGTCATCCCGCGTTCTCGGCCGTCTCCTGGTGAGCTCGTCCAGAAGCGCCTCTCGTAGCAGTCCCTTTTCCGGCGGAGAGTCTGGGAAGGCCGCCTTGATTTCATTCTCGCGCAGGTCGATCAATTGTTGGCGAAGCGACTCGACACGCGCCGCTGCATTTTCACCCGCTCCTTGCTGTTCCGCGACTCTTGAACCAGTCCGTTGACCAAACCCTGTAGTATCACACCTGCGAAGCGTGCAGCTTCTTCGCCTCCGCCCGAATGCCGCGCATGTATTCGGCAGCCAGTTGAGCGTTCTTATCGACGAAGTCCAGACCCACGGTTCGCCCGTTCTCGACCGGTAGCGGATGGCACAGTTCAAAGCCCGCGTAACCCTGGTACCCGATATCGAACAAGCCGAGCATTTCGGCCAGAGCTTTTTCGTCGCCCTTCACTGTGATGCCATCGGGTCCGCGATCGAATTCGCCGCCGTAGTGCCAGAGCCTCTGCAGCGCGCCCACCTCGTTCACGGCTTTGCGCACGCCCGCTTCGTCGAGCGTATGCTCCAACCGGGCGTCGAAGCAGACCTTCAGATGCGGCGAGCCGACTTGGCTCACCATGCGCAGGGTGTCGATGTAGCCTTTGTCGATCACCGGCGGGTGGTTCTGTAAAGCCAGGGTCACGCCGAAATCGCCCGCGAGTCTGGCCGCTTCGGTCAGGCTCGTGCGGCACCAGGCCCAGGTCTGTTCAGAGGAAAAACCCTGGTGCTCGGCCACCCATACGGCTTTGGCAAAATCGTAGCTGCCACCGCCCTCGGCCAGCAGTGTGACACCCGGCCAGCCGAGGAAGACACGCAACACCTTGGCGCCCAGATCGGCCGTCATGCGCATCAACTCGCGCGTATAGACCAATTGGGATTCGCGATGCTCCGGAATGGGACTGCTGAAATCGTTGTTGGCGGCGACGGCGTAGATCTCGAGGCCCTGGTCGCCGGCCATCCGGCGGAGTTCGCGGCAGCGGGCCTGCGGCATATCGAGCGGGTTGCCATGCGGGCGTTTGCCGTCAATCTCCACGCCCTGATATCCGAACTTGTGGGCTCGCCCGATAACTTGCTCTACAGTCAGGGCATCCCCGCGATACCAGACACCGCCGTAGGTGATGCTGTACAGGCCGATCTTCACATCGGCGGCTGGTGCGGCTGCGCGCGCGAGGTCCGTCGCGGCCAGCGTACCGGCGGCCAGCGCCGCAGTTTGAACAAACCCGCGCCGGCTGATTGGATTTTGATCGTTATTCATGATGGTTTCATCTCAATTACAAGCTTTACGAATTGCGTCGGCTATCTCCCGTGTAGTCTCCTCGTCCCCCAGCAGCGCGCGATGCGGCAGCCAGAAGGCGTCGCCGATGCAGGCTTCGGCGATCGGGCAAGGCTCCACGCGGCAGCCGCCCTCCCGATAGAGCGGATTGCCGTAGAGCGGGTGCGGATAGAACGGCGTACAGGGCACGCCTTGCGCGGTCAGCGCGCGATGAAACTCGTCGCGCGTACGGCCCATGCGTTGGGCGTCGATGCGGCCCAGCAGCAGGTACCAGGAGTTGGCGTTCTGCTGCTCGGGCACATCCTGAAAGGCCAGCCCCGGCACGCCGGCCAACTCCGCGCGCAGCAGCGCTACGTTGCGCGTGCGGCGGCAGATCTGCTCCGGCAACCGCTCGAGCTGCGCCAGCAGCACCGCCGCCTGCAACCCGGTGATGCGGTAGTTGCTGCCCAGCAAATAATGATGGAACCAGCCGCCGCCCGGCTTGCGGCCCTGATCCATGATGGACCATGCGCGCTCGGCGAACGCCGCGTCGTTGGTGGTGAGCATGCCGCCTTCGCCGGCAGTGATCACCTTGGAATTCTGAAAGCTGAACGAGCCGGCCAGGGCCAGGCTGCCCGCGCGGCGGCCGGCCCATTCCGAGCCGTGCGCGTGCGCCGCGTCTTCGATCAGCGCCAGGCCGCGCTCGGCGGCTAGCGGCACAAGCCGGTCCATGTCCGCAATGGCGCCACCGAAGTGTACGGCGATGATGGCCTTCGTCCGCGGCGCGATGGCCGCGGCGGCGCGTTCCGGGTCCATGTTGAAGCTCAGCGGCTCAATATCCACGAACACCGGAGTGGCGCCCACCCGCGATACCGCCATGGCCGTCGAGATGAACGAAATGGTCGGCACAATCACCTCGTCGCCGGGACCCACGCCCGCCGCCGACAGCGCCATCTCCAGCGTGACGGTGCCGTTCATGGCCGAGATGGCGTGCGCGCACTGCGTGAAGCCGGCGAACTCGCGCTCCAGCCGCTTGACGAAATCGCTGTGCCCGCCCCAGCGCCCGCTGTCGAGCACCTCGCGCAGCAGTTCGACTTCGCGCTCGGTCGAAATCGGCCAATTGGGTATCTGCATTTACATCCCCTGCAGGAAATAATTGAACTGCTTCTCGCGCCCCAGCGTGGTCACCGGTCCATGTCCTGGAAACACCACGGTTTCGTCGGGCAGCGCGAAGAACTTCTCGTGAATCGAGCGCAGGATCTGGTCGCCATCGCCGAACGGCAGATCGGTGCGGCCGATGCTGTCGCGGAACAGCGTGTCGCCCGCCACCAGCTTCTTTTCGGCGGGCAGCCACAGGCTGATGCTTCCCGGCGTGTGACCCGGCGTATGCAGCACATGGAACTCCGCGCCGGCCGCGCGCAGGATATCGCCGTCGCGCATGGGCGCGTCGATCTGGGTGCGCTCCGGCGTGCGCACGCCCAGCCACGAGGCTTGCAGATCCATCATGTCCTGCAGCTTGTCGTCGTCTTCGTTCATGTAGACCGGGGCGCCGGTGGATGCGTGCAGTTTGTGCGCGCCGCCGATGTGGTCGATGTGCGCGTGCGTGATCACGATGGCTTTCACGTGCAGACCGTGGCGCGCCAAGATGCGCTCGATCTGGTCCAGGTTGTCGCCCGGATCGATGACCAGGGCGTCGCCCGACTGCTCGTCGCCGAAAATGGAGCAGTTGCATTGCAGCATGCCCACCGGCAGGACCTCATGCACCATAAGTAACGATTGTATAATCAACGCATGTACGAAGTCCTTGGCATCCTCATGCGATGGTTGCATATCGCGTCGGTTGCGACGCTGATTGGCGGCATGTTGTACGGCTGGATGGTGCTGGTTCCGGCTACCGGAGTTCTGGCGGCGGAGGCGCGCAAAGCGCTGGCTGACAGGGCCGCCGCGCTTTATCGGCCGCTGGTCTTCGGGGCGATTGCCGCGCTGCTGGTTTCGGGCGGCTACAACCTGGCGACCAATCCGGGACACCACCCGCGCTACTACCTCCTGCTGATCGTCAAGCTGATGCTGGTGGCGCACGTTTTCGCGGTGGGCATCGTGCTGGTGACGAAAAACCCGGAACACCGCGGCCGCCTGTTCGGCGGGGCCGCCATCTCGGGCCTGCTCATCATTCTGATTTCGGCTTATTTGCGGCGGACGTTTTAGCCGAAGATCTCGGCGAGCGGCACGGCGATGTCCGGGTCGCTGGTGCGCAGAACCCCGTCCTCAACGGCATGCATGCCCGTGGCGGTGTGGATGAAGGCTTCACGCGTGCGGGGATCGATCACCCAGATGTAGCACACGCCGCACTTCAGGTAGTCTGCGATCTTACGTTGGATTCTGCTGGCGCGGTCCTCTGGCGAGAGCACTTCGATGCACAAGAAAGGCGGCTCTGTGAAAACCTCCTCGTCGGGTTCGGCGAGCATGGCGCAAACGTCGGGAACGCGATACCGCGTGGCGGACACTCGAATGCGCTGTTCCACCACCACAAACAGCGAAGGGTAATGAATGCGGAGCGCGAGGTGCAGGTTGCCCTGCGCTTTGGCATGACTTTTCTTGCCCACGTTACGGTCCTCCAGTTCCCCATCCACGTAATCGCGGTCCGGATCGTAGGAGGTGGACAGGTATTCCTCGAGTGAGACAAGCGTAGCGGCGCCCATGCGCCCATTATGCCACGAGCCGCTAGTGCAGTGTCCAAGAAATAGCTGTACAGCAGATTCGCTGTGGGGCAGGCCATCGTTTTTCGTGGCCTGCCGAGTTCGAGCACGGTGCGCAGACGACCAACAACGATCGTCCGCGCCACGCGGGGCGCCGGAACTGTACAGTTAATTCGCGGACATTACACTCGGCTAGCCGTTCTTCCAGGTTGCCCCTGCCGTCCGCGATGGCACGCCGGCAATGGTGGTGCTGGCGCCCGATCTGCAGTCCACCTGGACCGGCGAAGCGCTGCGCTCCGGCATACGCGCCGTGTTGCCCGGCGATCTCGGCCCGCGCGAAATTTTGGCGGCGGTGGAGGCGGCCGCTGCCGACGGCGCAGACGCAAACGCTCACCCCGCGCGAGATTCAGGTGCTGGCGATGCTGGCCGAGGGCCATGGCAACAAGACGATCGCCTGGAAGCTTGGCATCTCCGAACATACCGCCAAGTTCCACGTGGCGTCCATCTTGAGCAAGCTGAATTCAGGCACGCGCACCGAAGCGGTGACGCTGGGCATCCGCCGGGGCTTGATTCTGATTTAGAGGGCAAGGGAACTGATGGCTGGCAGTGGCGCAGACGATCGTTGTTTGTCGTCTGCGCACCGTGCTCGAACTCGGCAGGCCACGAAAAACGATGGCCTGCCCCACAGCGAATCTGCTGTACAGTTGTTTCTTGGACACTGCACTCGGCATCGTGTTACTTCTGCCGTTCCGCTTCGCTTCGCAAGTATTGCAGACTGATGGAACGGCACTCTGAAATAATAGAAACAGGCATGCCATCCGGATACGACGCTCTACGCACCGCCGCGGCCTGGCTCGACCTCTCCGCGCGCGGGCGCATCTACGCGGCTGGGGACGACCGCGCCCGCCTGCTGCACGCCATGACCACCAACCATGTGCAGCAGCTTACCCCCGGCGCCGGATGCTACGCCTTCTTCCTGAACGCGCAGGGGCACATCCAGGCCGACGTGAACCTGCTCTGCCTCGAAGACCGGTTCCTGCTGGATACCGAGCCGGAAACGCGCGAGCGCGTCTTCCATCACTTGGACAAATACATCATCGCCGACGATGTCGCGCTCGAGGACGTCACCGAGCGGATGGCCTCGGTAGCGGTGGAAGGCCCGCATGCCGCCGCCGCGCTCGCGGCCGTTGGCGCGCCCGTGCCGGATGCCGAATACGCGCACCAGCCGTGGAACGACGCGATCGTCGCGCGTGTAAGCGAGACGGGCGCGCTGAGCTTCCGCATCTTCATGCCGGCGGAAGCAAAGGCCGACTGGATCGCGCGGTTGGAATCCGCGGGCGCGGTCCACGCAACGCCCGCCGAAGCGCGCACCGTGCGCCTGGAGCACGGCAAGCCGCGTTACGGCGAAGATATCTTCGACACCACGCTGCCGCAGGAAACCCGCCAGATGCATGCCGTTCACTTCACCAAGGGCTGCTATCTCGGACAGGAGATCGTGGAGCGTATCCGCTCGCGCGGGCACGTCAACCGGTTGCTCGTGAGGTTGGAGGTGGAAGGCGAAGCCCCCTTGGCCCGCGGGACTAAGGTGACCGCCGGCGCCGCCGAAGCTGGGGAAATCACATCATCGGCGTTCTCGCCCGCCCTGGGTCGAGTGGTCGCGCTGGCCTACGTGCGCGCGGAGTATGCGACCGAAGCAATGGCGCTCGAAGCGGGCGGACGGCCGGCTACTACTTAGGCGAACCTCAAACAGTGGTGGAGACCCGCTGCAGGTGTGGCAGTATGGGCCGGCCGGCTGCTAGTCTGAGAGCAGGTCCCATGCACCTTTTTATGGCTCTGGCCTTGTTCGCTGCCACCTTGCCTGAGGCCGTGGTCGTCAAGCCCGTCGCTAACATGTACGCGCAACCCGCCGCGGACACCGAAGTCGTGTCGCAGGCGATCTACGGGACCAACATTAGCGTCGTCGAGACGCGGCCGGACTGGCTCCGCGTCCGCACGCCCGACGACTACACCGGCTGGGTGCCCGCCGGCGATCTGCGCCGCCTGAGCGCCGGCGAGAAACCTTATGCAGAGAGCGGGCGCGTGGCCCGCGTTGAGAGCCTGTTCGCCCACATCTATTTCGAGCCGAACGTCACCAAGCGCAGGCCGCTGATTACCGTGCCATTCGAAACCCGCCTGGAGGCGATTGCCGAACCGCAGGACAACTGGCGCTGGCTCGAAGTGCGCCTGCCCGACGATCGCTCCGGCTGGCTGCAGCGCGGCGACGTTTCTTTCGACAGCCAGCCGCTTTCGATCGAAGCCGCGATTGACCTGAGCCGCCGCTTTCTGGGCTTGCCGTACACCTGGGGCGGCACATCCAGCTTCGGCTACGACTGTTCGGGTTTCACGCAGATGCTCTGCCGGCGGCGGGGCGCGACGATCCCGCGCGATGCCGACGTGCAAGCCGCCTGGCAGGGCGTGGTCCCCGTGAAGCGGGAGGATCTGAAGCCGGGAGACCTGCTCTTCTTCGGCAGCGCCGCCGATCGCATCACCCACACGGGCATGTATATCGGCGAAGGCAGATTTATCAACGCGACCACCTGGATTCGTCCCGTGATCCAGATCTGCGATCTCGGCGACCCGCACTGGACCCGCTTGCTGGTCGCCTGCCGGAGGCTCAAATGAACCGTCGTCATTTCTTCGTGGCGCAGGCCGGGTGGCCCGCGCTATTGGCACGTTCCGCGAGCGGCGCGCCGCGCGCCACGGTGCGCACGGAAATCAAGCGCCTGAAGCTGCGCCACACCTGGACCACCACGATGTCGTCGAGCGACTATCGGGATACGCTGCATGTGGCGTACACCAATGACGGCGTCACCGGCCACGGCGAAGGCGCACCCATCGTGCGCTATCGCGAGAATGCGGAAGGCGCGCGGCAGGCGGTGGAATCGGTGCGCGAGTTGCTGGCGGCGGCCGATCCGTGGCAATTCGCCAAGGTCATGCAGCAGGTGTTCGGCCGCGTGGATGGCGAATGGGCCGGCAAGGCGGCCATCGATATCGCGCTGATGGATTGGGTGGGACAGAAGCTGGGCGTGCCGCTCTACCGCTACTTCGGCCTGGACCCGCGCGACACGCCGGTGACCACGTTTTCCATCGGTATCGACAATCCCGAGACGACTCGCCAGAAGGTGAACGAGGCGGCCGATTTTCCGGTGCTGAAGATCAAGGTGGGTCTGGATACCGACGAAGCCACCATCGCCGCCGTGCGCGGCGCGACGGACAAGCCTCTGCGCGTGGACGCCAACGAAGGATGGAAGGACAAGGAAGTAGCCGTCCGCAAGATCGACTGGCTGGCCGGGCAAGGCGTGGAGTTCGTGGAACAGCCCATGCCCGCCGCGATGCTGGACGAGATGCATTGGGTGCATAGCCGCGTACACGTGCCGCTCATCGCGGATGAAGCCTGCCGGCATGCGTCGGACATCCCCAAGCTGGTGGGCGCGTTCGATGGCGTGAATGTGAAGCTGGATAAGGCGGGCGGCATTTTGGAAGCGCACCGCATGATCCAGGTTGCCAAGGCGCTCGGTTTGAAAACGATGCTGGGCTGCATGGTTTCGAGCTCCGTATCGGTGACGGCCGCCGCGCATCTATCGCCACTGGTGGATTATGCGGACTTGGACGGCAATTTGCTCATTGCCAACGACCCGTTTGCGGGCGTGCTGGTGGAGAAGGGCAAGCTGATTCTGCCGGACCGGCCGGGGTTGGGGCTGCGGCCGGCCTGAGCCGTCCCACATTTTACGTAGGCTTAACACAGCACGCGAAACCGGCCCCCGCGGGCGCACGCCTCACATACTTGCTGGAAACTCTACACGCAGCCGCGGTGGCGCAGCCTCTTTCCCCTCTCTCCATACCAAGCGAAGCCGAGTCCCTGCCGGCGCGGGTGAAGTGCTGCTTCGACGCGTTGGAAACCCTGGACGCCGACGCGGTAGCGTCCTTTTTTGCGGCGGGCGCGACGGTCAGGCTCCCGGGCTTGGCGCCGATTTCCGGGAGAACCGCCATCCGCCGGGCGCTAGTGCAGTTTTCGCTCGATGTGGACGATCTCCGCCACGCGCCAGTACAGCTTTGGACCGCCGGCAACCTTTCGGTGTTTGAAGCCGACATGACGCTGACGCTGGCCGGCCGCACCGCGCTTACCTTCCCCGTCACATATACCATCCGGTGGGTCGACGGCCTGATCGATGAAGCGCGCGTGAACGTCTATCTGGAATCCCGCATGGCAGTGGCGATGGCGGCTTTCAATCGTCTGCCTTGAGTTTCTGCATCTACCAGCGCCATAGTGGGGCGGGCGTCCACGCCTGCAAGCGGGCCTCCAGACCCGCTCTTCCCCCCTAGCTAGCCCCAATGCTGTTCACTTAATGATGTTTCGGTGGGGCAGGCGATCGTTTTATGTCGCCTGCCAACGCTCCCCGCAGGCGGCAGACCACAAAGTGCGATGGTCTGCCCCACCAAAGTGAACAGTATTGCCCCTAGCCCCGAATCAACCGTACGGCATTCGACAACGGGTTCCCCGCCGCCGCAGGCGCCCCGGCCCCCGCCGGCTCCTCGGCCAGCCCCGGTTGCTCTCGCCCTTCCCCCGGCGCTAAGAACAAATTCGTCTGCACCCCGTGCTGCCGCGTGTACAAATCGTAATACCTGCCCCCCAAGCCATATAGCGATTCGTGCTGTCCGCGCTCCACGATGCGCCCGCCTTCCACCACCAGGATCTGGTCCGCGCGCCGAATCGTCGACAGCCGGTGCGCGATCACGAACGTCGTACGCCCCCGCATCAGGTACGATAGCCCCTCCTGAATCAGCGCTTCCGATTCCGAGTCCAGGCTGGACGTGGCTTCATCCAGAATCAGGATCGCGGGATCGGCCAGAATGGCGCGCGCGATCGACACCCGCTGCCTCTGCCCTCCCGATAGCTTGACGCCGCGCTCGCCCACCACGGTGTCGTAGCTCTTCTCGAACGACTCGGCAAATTCGTCCACGCGCGCAATGCGGCAGGCTTCGCGGATTTGCTCTTCGGTGGCGTGCGGACGCGAGAAGGCCACGTTCTCGCGAATGGTGCCGTCGAATAGAAACGTGTCCTGCAGCACCACGCCAAGCTGCATGCGGTACGAATCCAGCCGAATCGTGGAAAGGTCCACGCCGTCCACGAAGATGGCGCCTTCGCGCGGAGTGTAGAAGGCGGCGATGAGTCCGATAATCGTGGACTTGCCCGAGCCCGACGCCCCCACCAGCGCCGTCACCGTGTCCGGCGCCGAACGGAACGAGACATCGTGCAGCACAGTCTTGCCTGCGTCGTAGGAGAAGGTCACATGGTCGAAGACCACTTCGCCCCGGATGCGTCCGGCGCTCACTCGCCGCCGCGGGTCTTCGTCTTCCGGCCGCTCGCGCATCACTTCGCGCGTGCGCTCCAGCCCGGCCAGCGCTTCGCTGATCTGCGTGCCGATGCCCACGATTTGAAAAACCGGTCCGATCAGAAAGGCCAGGAACATCGTGAAGGTGAAGAATTGGCCCAGCGTCAGCGTGTGCGCCATCATCTGGCGCGCACCCAGATACATCACCAGCGCGCCCAGCACGCCCATCATGATGGTCGCCGCGAAGCTCATCAACGACGTGGACGTGAGGCTCTTCATCACGTTGTCCAGCAGGCGCTGCACGCCGCCGGAGAACACTTCCGCCTCCGCGGCCTCGGCGTGATAGCCCTTCACCACGCGCACTCCGCCCAGCGATTCGGTCAGCCGTCCGGTGACTTCGGCGTTGATCTTGCCCCGCTCCCGGAAAATGGGACGCATCACGCCGAACGCTTTGCCCAGCGCCAGGCTGAAGACCACGATCGCGCCCAGCGCCACGCCGGTCATCGGCGGGCTCAGCCGCAACAGCACGGCCAGCGCCAGCACGGCGGTCAGCAGCCCGCCCACGAATTCCACCAGTCCGGTGCCGATCAGGTTGCGCACGCCTTCCACATCGCTCATGATGCGCGAGACCAGCATGCCGCTCTTGTTGGAGTCGTAGTAGGAGACCGGCAGCCGTCCCACGTGCTCTTGCACCTTGCGGCGCAGCTCGGCGATCAGGCGTTGCGCGGCTTTGGACAGCAGTTGCGTCAGGCCGAAGGAAGTAATGCCTTGGATCAGCGTGGCCCCCACCACGGTCAGGATCAAAGGCCGCAGCAGGTAGTAATGACGCCTGCCGATGATGTCGTCCACCAGGTATTTCGTGGAGGCCGGCAGCACCAGTCCCGATACGCGATTGATGGCCATCAGCACCATGCCGAAAGCCAGCAAGCCACGGCGCGGCCGCACCAGCGCCCAGATGTCGGGCAGCAGCGCCCGCAGGCGTTCGGACTTGGGCAGCTTGGCCGGGTCTGAGGGCACGTTACTTATCAGTTTCGCACTTTGGAGGGCGGGCAATCATGCCCGCAGCCGGCCTTTCAGGCGGCCTACCGGCCTCCCAGGCCGCCCCGTTTGGCGGTAATCTTCTCTTAATACACCATGCCCATCGATCGCAGACAATTCTTAGCCGCGTCCGCATCCGCCCTCGCCGCGGCGCAAGCCAGTCCCCACCAGAAGCCCTACGGCTCAGGCTCCTTCGGAGAATGGATCGAAGATGAATTCGGCCTCCCCGCTTTCCGCTACACGTGCGACCAGGTCCACGACCCGAAGGCGGTCACTCAGGTTGGCCCCGGAATCCTCTCGTCTACCGATCACGTGCACCAGGTCGGCAACGACCGGCTCGTAGCCATCGTCTCCAACTATGGCTACGTGCAGGTGCGCCAGGACGAAGGCGCACCCAAGTTCCTCAACTCGTATTCGCCCGAACGAAGCCAATTCGGCGGCGGCATCGGCTACCTCACCGATGGAACCGAAACGCTGAGCACCTTCTATTCAGGCGGCTATCCGGGCGGCGCACAAAGCTTCGACCGTGTCTTCGGCGTCGGCTACTTTCGCAAGAAAGTCGCAAGCGCCAACTACTCCATCGACCAGGCCATCGTCGCGCCCTTCGGCGACGATCCCGTGCTGCTCTCCCAGGTGACCATCGGCAACCACACGCAGTCGCGCGCCAACCTGCGCTGGATCGAATACTGGGGATGCCAGGTCTATCAGTTTTCCTTCCGCTCCTACATCGAACAATTCGGCGGCGGGAGCGCGGTGGATCTGCGCCGCAAGTTCGGCGATCGGTTTACGCACTTCTTTCGCGTGCTGCATGGCAATGCCGGACTGCTCGAGGTCAAACAGTTCGCCGGCCGCGATCCCAAAGAGGAGGAACTGTTTCAAAAGATGAAGACGAGTCTGGCGACGCACGCCAACCCGTTTCTTGCGCCTATAGAAGAGCCTGCGCCGGAAGCTTCGTTTGACGATCTCCATCCGCCCGGCACCTTCCTCGCTTCGTTGGACGCCCCCGCGGACGGGTTCACCACCGACGCCAGGAGTTTCTTTGGCGCGGGCGGCGCGGCGGCGCCAAGCGGCCTGGCGGGCGCGCTCGACGGCAGCCTGGACGCCGGCGGAACAGAAAGAGGGCTGCTGCTGGAGCGACGCATCGCGCTTGACCCCGGCCAGCAGCGTACCCTCTATTTCCTTTACGGCTATCGGCCCCTAAAGGTCGATCCCGGGCCGCTCATCGAGAAGTATCGCGGCCGCCCTAGCGTGTGGAAGGATTCGAGCCAACAATGGAAGGCCAAGGGCCTGCGCTTCGAAACCAAAGCCGAACCGTGGGTCAAGCGCGAGACCGCCTGGCATTACTACTACCTGCGCAGCAGCCTCACTTACGACGACTTCTTCGGCGAGCACATCCTGTCGCAAGGCGGCATCTATCAATACTCCATGGGATTTCAGGGCGCCGCGCGCGACCCGCTGCAACACGCGCTTCCGTTCCTGTTCAGCGACCCCGAAATCGTCAGGGAGATTCTGCGCTACACCCTGAAAGAGGTTCGTCCGGACGGCTCCATCCCATACGGCATCGTGGGCCACGGCGTCATCATGCCGGCGTCTTCGGACAACTCCAGCGACATGCCGCTTTGGCTGCTGTGGGCGGCCAGCGAGTATGTGCTCGCCACCCGCGATACGGCTTTTCTCGACGAAGAGATCCCCACCTGGCCGCTTCGTGGTCCAGCGGCGGGCAAAGAACCGGTGCGCAAATTACTGGCGCGCTGTTACAAGCATCTGGTTGAAGATGTCGGCGCCGGCGAGCATGGCGTGATGCGCATGCTCAACGACGACTGGAACGACGCGCTGGTCATGTTCTGGGGCCAGCGCACCATGAAAGAGACCGTAGCCCAGGGCGAAAGCGTCCTGAACTCCGCCATGGCCGCCTGGGTGTTCGACTATTACGCGCGCATGCTGGCCTACTCGGGCGATGACGCCGCGCCCATCGCCCACATCCGCCAGAAAGCCGATGAGAACCGCAAAGCGGCGCGCGCCCAGTGGACCGGCAAATGGCTGCGCCGGGCCTGGCTCGGTCCCACCGCCGGATGGCTGGGAGAAAAGGGATTGTGGCTTGAGCCGCAGCCGTGGGCCATCCTTGGGGGAGCGATTAATGCGCAGCAAACCGGCGAACTGGTGGCCACCATGGATGAGTTGCTGCGCCGCAATTCTCCGATCGGCGCGATGCAGATGAATCAGAGTCCCGACATCGCCTCGCAAGCCATGGCCGAGCCTGGCACGTCGATCAGCGGCGGCATATGGCCCTCGCTCAACGCCACGCTGGTTTGGGCCCTGGCGCGGGTAAACGGGGAAATGGCTTGGGACGAGTGGAAGAAGAATACGCTGGCCCGTCATGCCGAAGTGTATCCGGACATCTGGTACAACACCTGGAGCGGCCCCGACACTCTCAACTCGACGGTAAGCAAGCACCCCGGCGAAACCGTCAACAGCGGCTTTCTGCGCTACACGGACTTCCCCATCGGCAATCTGCACTCGCACGCCTGCACGCTCTACTCGGCGGCCAAGTTGCTCGGCCTCGAATTCACCGCGGGCGGCGTGGATCTTGCGCCGCGCCTGCCGTTGGAATCGTATCGCTTCGATTCGCCGCTGCTGGGTGTGATCAAATCGCCGGCGGGCTACGAAGGTTGGTACGCGCCATCGAAGGCCGGCGAGTGGCACATTCGTCTCTGGCTGCCAGGCGATGAAGCGCGCCGTCTGCGCGCGACCCGCACGGCGGATGGCGCCATCGAAATCCGCGGCAAGAGCGCACCCGGAACGCCGTTGCGATGGGCGGTGCGGCGCGCATGAGTCTCCAGACCCGCCCCATCCCGGCATTCCTCGCTGGGTGTCTGATCTGCGCCGCAGCCTTCGGCCAGGACGGGCCAGCGTTGCTGCACAAGATGCAGCAGGCCTTGGGAGGCGCGGGCGAAATCGACAACATTCACGATTTCGAGCAACTGGTCCGGGCCGCGACCTGGGATCGCAAGGGCAATCCGATCAGCCAGGTTCGAAAGCGCACCCGTTGGATCAAACCCGACCACCTGCGCCTCGACCAGGTGGGGCCAGGCGATCCTGCCCGGCAAGCACTTGGCGGATCTGGTGGGCGATGAACTGGAATTCGCTCGAAGGTATCTTTCCGGTTTCACAATTAGCATCTGGCTGGCCGACCGCAATCCGGATTACGAGATCGCGTCGCCAGCCGAGAATGTTGTCCGCGTCTCAGCCCGCAAAATCGCGAACGACCAGCTCGACATCACGCTGGACCCTGTCTCATGGCTTCCGGTGAAGCAAGCCTCCATCTCACTCGCCGACCCGGCCCATCCGGAGTCCAGCGAAAATCAATTCAAAGAGTGGATGACCGTGGGCGGAATCAAATTCCCCCGACGCGTGTGTATCCCTCACGACGGCATCCGCTTGGCGGATATCACGACCGGGGAGATCAAGCTGAACGGCGGCCTGCGACCGAAGTCGGCTTACTGCGTGCCCGGTTTATACGCGATGCAGTCGATCTCGACCTTCAGCCCCGGCATCGCAAACTGGCAAGCCACCGTGGTGCGCGCCGGTTTGTGTGCGCCAAAGAACTCGGCGTAAACCTCGTTCATCGCGGCGAAATCATTGCCGTCCGCCAGAAACACGGAGCACTTCACCACGTCCGCCATGGTCGCGCCGCAGCCTTCCAGAATACGGCCGATGTTGGTCAACACCAGGCGCGTCTCGTGCTGGATATCCCCCAGCTCAACTTTGTCGGTCGTGGGGTTAACCGGCACCTGCCCCGACACGAAAATGAAATCGCCCGCGCGCACCGCCGGCGAATAGGGTCCGCGCGGCGCCGGCACGCCCGGCGGACTCAGTCGTTCGATCATCATCAATGTCCCTCCGCTTCCAGGTACCGTTCCGCTTCAATAGCCGCTATGCAACCGGCGGCCGAGGCCGTAATGGCCTGCCGGTAGACGCGATCCTGCACGTCTCCGGCGTGGAACACGCCCGCAATATTGGTCCGCGCGCCGCCTTTGGAAATGATGTAACCGTCGGCGTCCGTGTCGATCTGCCCCTTGAAGACCGCCGTGTTGGGGATGTGTCCGATGGCCACGAAAAAGCCGTCCACTTCCTGCTCCCACACCGCGCCCGTGGCGATGTTCTTCAATCGCACGCCCGTGACCCGGTGTTGGCTGGCGTCGAAAACATCTTCCACCACCGTATTGGGGAGCAGCTTGATTTTGGGATTGTGCTGCACGCGGTCCAGCATGATCTTCGACGCCCGGAACTGATCGCGCCGGTGTACCAGCGCCACTTCAGAACCGAAGCGCGTCAGGAAGTTGGCCTCCTCCATCGCCGAATCGCCGCCGCCCACCACCATGATCTTCTTGCCCCTATAGAAAAACCCGTCGCACGTGGCGCAGGAGCTCACGCCGTGGCCGATGAGCTTCTGTTCGGACTCCAGCCCCAGCCACCGCGCCGATGCGCCCGAGGCCACGATCACCGTCCGCGTTTCGATCCACTCCCCTTCCACGTCGATGCGGAACGGGTCGCCCAAAAGCTCGGCGTCCAGCACGTCGCCATGCATGTATTCGGCGCCGAAATTCTCGGCCTGCTTCTTGATATTCTCAACCAGTTCGGGGCCGTCGATGCCTTGCGGAAAGCCAGGAAAATTCTCCACCAGCGTGGTCAGCGACAACTGCCCGCCGGCATGTTTTCCCGCCACCACCAAGGGCTTCAAGTTAGCCCGCGCCGCGTACACCGCCGCCGTATTTCCGGCGCATCCGGACCCAATAATCAGCACATTTCGCATCTGCTTTTTAGATTCTACAATGTAGCACGGCGATGCGAGGGGCAGGCTCCGTGGCCGGGGTGCGCTGTTCTGTTGGCAATCCGGCCAAGCCTATCTGGTGGCCGCCTGGCCTTGCGCGCCACCACCAGGGCAGATCTTCACTTTCGCGATCTTCGTAAAACAGCCCAACGGCCGATGCGCCGAGCCGGCATTGACAAGATGACGAGAATGCGGATCAACGGCGTTGGTTTCCCTCCGTCTCGCCATGGGGGCGGAGGCGCGGGGGACGTTTCTGCTGGTGCCGATGACTGCCCCACTTCCTAAGTTTCCGGCGCTACCTGCCGATAAATATGCAGAGCGGAGTCATGACCACCAATCCGGCCGGCAGCCAACTTTCGAATCGATCTCTCGACGGGCAGGCGCAAATCGTGCAGCGGGCAGCCTCCGCCTGGTGCGCTCTGGCCGGGTTCCTGGTGCTGGTGGTGGGCTGGGGGTTCGGCGTGAGCTGGGTGCGCACGGTGCTGGCCGGCGCGCCCTACGTGCGCGTCAACGCGGCTATCGGGCTAATGGTTCTGGGCGCCGCGCTGTGGCCCAACCGGCGATGGCGCCGTTTTGCCGCGATGGCCGGCGGTCTGGCCGCGCTGATCGGTGTCCTTACCGTCGTCGAGTATGCCTTCGGAGTGAATCTGCGCATCGATGAACTGGCGATGCGAGACAACATGCCGCAGGTCCCGGGGTGGCCGCCTGGGCGAATGGCCCTCACCTCGGCTGTCTGCTTCGCGCTGCTGGGCGCCGGGCTGGCGCTGTCGGCCTTCGGCCGCGCGATCTCCGCCATTCAATGGCTGGCGCTCCCGGTCGCCGGCCTTTCGATGGGGGGTCTGTTTGGCTACGTTTACGGCGTTCCGAATGCTTACGGCCTGGCTTGCTACATGAGCATGCCGGTGCATGTTGCATTCGCGTTCTTCGTGGCCGCCATGGCGCTGCTCTTCGCGCATCCCCACCGCGGCGCGATGCGGATCGTCATCGGCAACGGGCCGGGAGGCGGGATTTCCAGACGCCTGCTGCCGGCGGCCCTGCTCCTCCCGCCGTTTTTCGGATGGCTCCGTTGGCAAGGCGAACGCTTGGGTTACTACGATACCGCTTTTGGCCTGTCGTTATTCACCTCGGCCAACGCGATCAGCTTCGCCACCCTGATCTGGGCCGTCGCGCGCGCGCTCGACCGCACCGATGCGCGCCGGACGGACGCGGAGCGCAACCTGCGCGCCAGTGAGGAAAAGTTCCGGGCACTGCTCGAATCGACGCCGGACGCCATGATCATCACCGACCGGGAAGGCAGGATGGTCCTGGTAAACGCGCAGGCCGAAGCGCTCTTCGGTTACCGGCGCGAGGAACTGCTGGGCGAGCCGATCGAAAACCTGGTCCCGCAGGAGGTGCGCGCCGGGCACCGGGAGCATCGCGCCGCTTTTGCGGCCGCGCCCGAGATGCGGGAAATGCACCACAGTCTGGCGGGGATTCGGGGCCTTAAGAAGAATGGCGAGGTGTTCCACGCCGGCATCGCTTTGAACGCAATCTGGACTCCGGACGGTTTGCGCGTGATCGCCGTCGTTTGCGACTTGACCGTCCGCGACCTTGCCGAGGCGGCCCTGCGCGAAAGCGAAGCGCGTTTCCGCCAGCTCGCCGACGCCATGCCCCAGATCGTGTGGACCGCCGGCCCCTCCGGCGATGTCGATTATCATAACCAGCGCTGGTACGCTTACACCGGGCAAACCTCCGCGGAAAGCCTTGGTTGGGGATGGCAGCCGGTACTGCAGGCCGGCGATCTGGCCGACTGCATCGAGCGCCGGACCAGGGCTATCGCGGCTGGCGAGGCATATGAAATCGAGTATCGATTGCGCCGCGCGGCGGATGGCGAATACCGCTGGCACCTGGGGCGCGCCACGCCCGTTCGCGATGGGGCCGGCGCGGTGGTCCGCTGGTTCGGCACCTGTACCGACATCGACGACTACAAGCGCGCCGAGGAGGAAACCCGCAGAGCGTGGCTCGAAGTCAAGAGCCTGAACGAGACCCTCGAACAACGCGTCCGGGAACGCACCTTGCAACTGCGGGATAGCGAAGCGCGCTTCCGCCACATGGTGGAAGGGGTGAGGAATTATGCCATCCTGACGCTCGATCCCCAGGGAAGCGTGATCAGTTGGACGGACGCCGCGGAGCGTCTCAAGGGATATTCGGCCGCGGAAATCCTGGGCTCGAATTTCGCCCGCTTTTTCACCGCCGAGGACATCGCAGGCGGCCATCCGGAAGAGGCTCTCAGGGCCGCCGCGCTGCATGGCCATTTCGAGGAACAAGGCTGGCGGGTGCGCAAAGACGGCTCCCGGTTTTGGGCGGACGTCTCCCTCACCGCGATGCGCGACGAGACGGGAGAGCTGCGGGGATTCTCCAAGATCGCGCACGACGTCACCGAGCGCAAGCAGAGCGAAGACAAGATCCTTCAGAGCGAAGAAACGTTTCGCGCACTGCTGGAGTCGGCTCCGGATGCCTTGGTGGTCTCCGACGCGCAGGGGACCGTCGCTCTGATCAATGCGCAAGCCGAGCGGATGTTCGGCTACGGACCGGAAATCGTGGGGCAGCCGGTCGCCATGCTGCTTCCCGTTCGCGCGCCGCAGATGGGCGTCGGAATCGAGTTGAGCGGGATCCGCAAGAATGGGGAGGAGTTCCCCGTCGAGGTCAGCCTGAGTCCCGTCGAGACGGCCCAGGGTTCCTGGGTGGCGGCCGCCGTCCGCGATATCGGCGAGCGCAAACGGTTTGAGCGGCAACTGGTGATCGCCCGCCAGCAGGCCGAGGACGCCAACCGCGCCAAAAGCGCCTTTCTGGCCGCCATGAGTCACGAGATCCGCACGCCCATGAACGCCATCCTGGGCATGTCGGACTTGCTCAGCGAAACCGATCTGGACGATGCCCAGAGACAGTACGTGCAGATCTTCCGGCGCGCCGGGTCCAGTCTGCTCAGTCTGATCAACGATATTCTGGATCTTTCGAAAATCGAAGCCGGACATCTGGACCTGGAGCGCACCGAGTTCCACCTTCGGGAGCTGGTGGATCAAACCGTCGAACTGGTCGCGCGCAAAGCGCACGACAAGGGCATCGCGCTGGTTCGGCGTTTCCGTCCCGGCATCCCCAATTGGTTTGCCGGAGACCAGGCCCGCCTGCGGCAGGTCCTGATCAACCTTTTGGGAAATGCCATTAAGTTCACGGATGCGGGCGAGGTGGTTTTAACGGTTCAAGAGCTGCCGGGGGGACCGCCAGGCCACCTGGAGTTTCTGGTCTCCGATACGGGTATCGGAATCCCGCCGGAACAACTCGCGACCGTTTTCGAAGACTTCACCCAATGCGATTGCTCCACCACCAGGAAATACGGCGGAAGCGGGCTGGGACTGGCGATCAGCCGCCGCATCGTAGAGCGCATGGGTGGCGCCGTTGCGGTGGTCTCGGAGGTTGGAAAAGGCAGCACCTTCCGCTTCAACGTGCCGCTCCAGCCGGCGCCCGACCGGCGGGAAGAGCAGGTGGAGGTCCGGGACTTCGAGGGACAGCGCGTCGCCATTATCGACAGCAATACCACCAACCGCCTGATCTTGCGGGAGACTCTGGCAGGCTGGGGCCTACAAACGACGGAATTCGCTTCCTCCGAAGACGCTCTGGCCGATCTGACCGGAATGCCGCACGCGCAGCGCGCGTATTCTTTCATCATTGTCGATAGCCGGGTCGATCGCCGGGTCAGTGGCGGTCTGGCGCCTATCGACGGCTTCGAAACCGGCGCCCGGATCCGCACGATTTTCCCGGATTTGCCGATGGTCATGCTGTCCTCCGACGACCTTCCGGGCGATGAGGCGCGCTCCCGCGAGAGCGGGTTTTCGGGCTACGCGGTGAGACCCGTAAGCCGCGCCGGCCTGCTGCAACTCGTTTCCAAGGCTCTGGGCGGTTCGCGCACCGAAGCCGCCGCGCCGGCCGGACAGCCGGCGCCGGGAAGTTCCAGCGGCATCGCGCCCCGGAAACCCTTGCGCATCCTGGTCGCCGAAGATTCGCCGGACAACCGGCTGCTGGTGCAACTCTATCTGGAGGGCAGTCCCCACTCGCTAACCTGCGTCGAGCATGGCGGCGAGGCGGTGGACCGAGCCGCTACCGAGGAATTTGACGTGGTTCTGATGGATGTCCAGATGCCGGTGATGGATGGACTCACCGCCACCCGCAAGATTCGCACCATGGAATTGGCGAGGGGCAGACGCGCCGTTCCGATCCTGGCGCTGAGCGCCAATGCGCGTCCCGAGGATATCGCGAGCAGCCTCGCAGCGGGCTGCACAGCGCATCTCTCGAAACCGATTTCCAAGCAACGCTTGCTGGCGGCTTTGGATGAGCACGCCAATGCCCTGCCCGCCGGAAACCCCCAGTAAGGGAATGCCGGCGGAACCGGGACGTCTTTAAGGTCCTACTACTTCGACCGATTCCAAGTGCTCTTCCACCGCCGCGGCCCAGGTCCGGAGATCGGCGTCGTCGCGGGCGCGGGCGGCCTGCTCTATCGAAGCGCCCGTTTCCGTCAGCAAGGGAAAGCCATAGGCGCCCCCGGAACCTTTCATGCGGTGCCCGTACATGCCGGCAAAATCGTAATCCGATCGCTCAATGGCGTCTTTCAACGACTGCACGCCCTTGCGGCAATTGTCCAGGTATGTGGCGACCACCTGGTACGGGAGGTCCTCCGGCGGATGTACCAGAATTCTCGGTTTGCTGCCGGTAGGATCTTGTGTTTGAGACATCTTGGATTCCATTTCTCTTCCTACCTTATCGGCACGGATGCGCGATGTTTGATCCGCCGGCCGCTTCGCCGCGCCCTAAACCTAAAGATCCCAGCCGGGGCCGCCGATTCACCTATTGATATGTTTGAATGGAAACCCGAATATAGCGTTCAGATTCCTGAAATCGACGCCCAGCACCAGCGGCTCTTTGGCTTGGCCTCCAACCTGCACGAGGCCATGGCGCAAGGCAAGGGCAAGACTGTCCTCGAACAGTCGCTGGCCCAATTGGTGGATTACACCAAAGTTCATTTCGCCGCCGAAGAGCAGTTCATGGGCAAGTACCGGTATCCCGAAATCGCCGCTCACAAGGCTCAGCACGATCAACTCACCGCCCAGGTAATCGAACTGCAGAAGGAGTTTAGCGCCGGAAATACAATGTTGACTGTTAGCCTGATGACTTTCCTGAAGAATTGGCTGGAGCACCACATCGCCCGCTCCGACCAGCAGTACAGCGTCTATATTCGCAGCAAGCTCGCCGCCTGATCGAAGCTGATGTGCAGGCCCCCGGCTGAGAGCAGAATTGCCTGTGCCCCGAATGCCCTAGCTGGGGACGATGCGCAATCCGCTGGCCGTCGGCGCGATGAGTGGGGCAGGCTCTCAGCCTGCGGCGGCCTCTCAGGCCACCCTGCTGCTAAGCTACCGCTGCGCCCAATAGCGCCCGCGCGTCTGCACCGTCAACCCTTTCCGATGCGTAGTCACCTGTAACTTGCGCCACTCCGAGACACTCACCGGCTGCTCCGACTCGTACCCGATGTTATACTGACTCCGTAACTCCTCCTGAATCTGCGCGAAGATTCCATCCAAGCTCTGCTTCTTGGATACCTCGAAAAAGCCGCCGCCGGTTTCCCGCGACATGCGCATCAAAACGGCTCGCCCATCCGCGCCGCCGCTGAAGATGCCGTAGTATCCCTCGTCGGAGAACAGGATCGAATAGATGAGCGTGTCGGCCCGCTGGGCGGCCTCGATCGCATCCGCGACGCTCGCCTCGCTGCCGGTATCCACGCCGTCCGTGAGCACAATGAGCGCTTTGCGGCCGGTCTGCGGCTGCATGATTTCCCTGGAAGCTTTCCACATCGCGTCGTACAGCATGGTGCCGCCGCCGGTCTGGCTTCGCAGATCGTTCATGCTGGGCACGTCCACGCGCTCCAGCGCCTCGCTCAGCTTCAGGAATGAGGAGGTCAACTCCTGCCGCAGGATCGGCGACAGATCGAACTGCATGATGAATACCTGATCCTTTTTCTCGCGCAGAACGTGCTCCAGGAAGCTGTAAGACGCAATGCGCTCCGCTTCCATGACGCGCTTCTGGCTCAGGCTGGTATCGATCATCAGACCCAACGTAAGCGGCAAATCGGTCTCGCGCGAAAAATAGCGGATGGTTTGCGGACGGCCGTTCTCCAAAACCGAGAATTCGTCTTTGCCCAGATCGCGAATAAATGCGCCCCGCTTGTCGCGCACGGTCGCCAGCACGTTCACCACCTTGACTTCGGCCTTGAACGTCGGCTGTTCCTCCTGCGCGGCAACCCGCGCCGGCGCAACGGCGAACAGTGCCGCCAGGAGCATGAATAGCCCGTGGCAGGCTTTAGCCCAGCAGGGCGGCCTGAGAGGCCGCCGCAGGCCGGGGGCCTGCCCCACAGGACCTGGAACTCGGCCCCACCTCATCGCATCCTCCACGGCTCGGGGCCGTTACCCAGGTCCGGCATCCGCTCGAATAGTTTCGGATTGTACTTGGCGTCGATCTCATAATCGACGTCCCAGATCGATGCGCGAACTCCGTCGATCGACGTCACGCGCGCCGGCAGCATCACGCCCTGGAAGTCGCGGTACCGCTGCAGCCGGTAATCGTATTGGATCTTGGGCTTCTGGCCGGGCATCGGCGGCGATAGGACGCGCTCCGGCAAGTTCGCACTGTTGAGAAACAGTCTGTACGTGCGCCCCGCCGCCTCGACCACCAGAACGTTATGCCGCACCTCGACCGGCCGCGCCTGGAGCCACGCGCTCTCCAGCAGGAAGACAATCTGATTCAGCGCCAGCCGGTCGTGTTCGTAAGACGTGAGATGCCGGGCGTTGCGCGGTATGCCGGTGGAGTCCGTGGCGACCCGGTCCGCGGTCGCATCCACGACAATCGCGCGTTGGCTGCCGCCGGCGCCCGCTCCGTCAAATTCAAAATACCGGTCCGGAAAAACTAAGAGCCAGTTAGTGGCTGGTCCCCTCAGATTCACATCGGCCGGCTTCATGTAGATCGCCAGCGAATGCACGCCGCGGAGCCGCTCGCGCCCGCCCTTGGCTTTGACGGCCTGCTCCCAGACTTCTTGCGGATCGGCCGCGTCAGCGGCGGCGATCCCGGCAAGCAGCGCGGTAATT